>Ga0224557_1000572_pt1 | contig 40392 bp, 39 predicted proteins | sample 714S31014metaG_FD_180677 | JGI IMG/M metagenome (GOLD analysis project Ga0224557, IMG submission 180677) | Peat soil microbial communities from Stordalen Mire, Sweden - 717 S3 10-14 | ecosystem: Environmental > Terrestrial > Soil > Wetlands > Peat | place: Sweden: Norrbotten County, Stordalen...
ATTAAACCGCGGGTGATTGTGGCGGTGCCGAGCGGGATCACCGAGGTGGAAAAGCGCGCCGTCAAAGACAGCGCCACCCATGCCGGGGCGCGGGACGTTTATCTGATTGAAGAACCGATGGCGGCCGCCATCGGCGTTGGGCTGCCGGTGCAAGAGCCGGCGGGCAACATGATTGTGGATATTGGCGGTGGCACGACGGAAGTGGCCCTGATCAGCCTGGCGGGGATCGTGTTGAGCCGCAGCGTGCGTGTAGCAGGCGATGAACTGGATGAAGCCATCATCCAGTACATGAAACGCGCTTACAATTTGATGATTGGCGAACGCATGGCGGAGGATATCAAGATTAAGATCGGCTCGGGCTACCCGCTCGAACAGGAGCTCACCATGGAAGTCAAAGGACGCGATCTGGTGGCGGGCTTGCCGAAGACCTTGACGGTTACCTCCGAGGAAGTGCGCGAAGCGTTGCAGGAGCCGATTTCGACCATTGTCGAGAACGTCCGCGTGACGCTCGAGCGCTGCCCTCCTGAACTGGCCGCTGACCTCGTCGACCGTGGCATTATGCTGGCGGGCGGCGGCGCGCTGATTCGGGGCATCGACAAGCTTCTCGCCGAGGAGACGGGGCTGCCCGTTCACATCGCTGACGATCCGCTGAGTGCGGTGGCGATGGGTACGGGTGTGGTGCTCCAGGAACTCGGCTATCTCGAGAAGCTCGCCAAGAATTCATCGTAAGCGCCATCCCACCTGCTCCACCCGCCGAAGAATTGGCCGATTGTAGCCGCAGGCATTGGCCGGCGACTACCGACAGGCACGGAAGTTTGATTGAATCGGAGAAATTTGGTCATTATCGGGTTGCTGGTGGTTGGCTGGATCGCATTTCTGGGCCAACCCACCGCTTTCTCGGGTAAGCTGCGCATGGTTTTTGTACAACTTGGCACGCCATTTGTGAAGCTGGGAGACTATTTTCCCTTCGTCCAGTCGCGTCGACTCCTCGCCAGACAAAACGAGGAATTCCGACAGCAGAATGAGGCGCTGCGCCAGCAGGTGCGCGCCCTGGGCGAAATGGGAGACGAGAATCTGCGTCTGCATCAGCTTCTCGGACGGAAAGAGTCCATCGCCTTCCACACGGTCACCGGACGAGTCATCGGCCACGACGCGTCCAACTGGTGGAAGAGCATCCAGATCGACCGCGGCAGCAACGATGGTCTTCACAAGAACCTGGCCGTGTTCAATGCTGACGGCCTCGTGGGCAAGATTGTCTCCGTCACCAAAGGCGAAAGCCGCGTGCTCCTGCTCACCGATGCGAACTGCAAGGTTAGCGCCCTCCTGCAGGACTCGCGCGAGCCCGGCGTTGCCGCCGGCGTCGAGACGTCGTTCCGCTTTTCCCCACTCTGTGTGATGACTTATGTAAACCGCGATGCGACGATCAAGCCCGGCGAGCCGGTGATTTCCTCCGGCTTCGGCGGCGTTTTTCCCAAGGGCATTCCCATTGGGACGGTCACCCGAGCGCAACTCAACAAGCAAACCGGCATGTACCAAGACGTCGACATTAAACCCGCCGTGGATTTTCGCCGTCTGGAGGAGGTACTGGTGATTCTGGAATGAATACGCTCCTCGTCATCGCTGGAATCCTGATCGTCGCGGCGCTGCAAACCCAGCTGCCGACATTGTGGTGGTTCGGCGGAGTGCGAATCGAATTCCTGCCGGCACTCGTGGCATACGTGGCCCTGACAATGCCGCGCGGGCGCGCCATTGCGCTGGCAGTCGCGGCGGGCTTGCTGCAGGACGCATTGTCGGCAGCGCCGTTTGGGATATCGGCGCTGGCGTATGGTATTTCGGCCGTCCTGATGACGAATCTGCGCGAGATATTGGACCGCGATTTGCCCTGGGTGCAAATGGGCGCGGGTGCCCTGACGTCGATGGCAGTGGCAATCATCGCGTTTTTCGCCGTCGGCATATCGGTCGGCATGGTTTTCAAGATGGTCCTCGTGGCGTCGATCAGCGGGATCGTCACGGTGATCCTGTTCTTCGCGCTGGACTACGCGCAGATGGTCTGGGAGAACGCATGATCATCAGCGCGCCCTCTCGAGAAAACAACCCGCGACTGCGCGCAATCGGGACGATTATCGCCGGTGGGTTGTTCCTGTTGCTCGGGGCGTTGTGGCGCGTGCAGGTCATGCACGGCCAGCACTACGACAACAAGCAGGACGCACAATCGCTGCGCCGCATCCGTATTCCCGCGGCACGCGGAGAAATCGTCGATCGCAATGGTGTTGTCCTCGCGAATAATCGCCCGAGCTACGACATCGCGATTTACCTCGATCAACTGGGGGTGTCCAAGAAGAGCAATGTCGTCGCCGTCGCCCAGGCAGGTCTGGGCACGCTCGGCGCAGAACTAGGCCTTCCGGCAACCCTCGCGGACCGCGACATTAGGATTCATTACCAGAAGCGCCGTCCCCTGCCCCTGCCCGTCTGGCGCGATCTTCACCCGGAAACGGTCGCGGCTTTTTCCGAGCGGGCCAGCAATCTTCCCGGCGCGGACTTGATCGTCATGCCCGTGCGCCAATACCCGCTGGGCTCGCTCGCGGCGCATTTGATCGGATACGTCGGCAAGGCGGACCCCGACGACGATGAGGACGAACTCGAAAAGTTTTACTACTACCAACCCGACAGCGTGGGCAAGCAGGGTGTCGAGAAAGCGTGCGATGAGTATCTGCGCGGTTCGCCCGGCGGGCGCACCATCCGCGTCAACCCAGCCGGCACCATCGCCGATGATCTTGGCGAGAAAGAGGCGGAGCGCGGGGGTCGGGTGACGTTGACGATCGACGTCCGACTGCAGCGGATCCTGGAACAGGCGTTGAGCAATGCCCCGCCGGCCGCAGGTAAACAACTCTCCGGCGCGGCTGTGCTGCTGGACGTGCGCACCGGCGAAGTGCTGGCGTTGGCATCGGTGCCGAGCTTCGATCCCAACATCTTCAATCCAGGCACGCCCGGTCAAATGATCGATGCGGTCATGAACAATCCCGCCAGCCCGATGCTCAATCGTACCATCGGTGCACGTTACCCACCCGGTTCGACGTTCAAGCCAATCACCCTTTTGGCCGGGCTCGAGTGCGGCGTGATCTCGCCGCAGGACACCGTGGTGTGTCCCGGGTTCTTTACAATCGGTAATCACACCTTCCGCTGTTGGAACCACAGCGGCCATGGCCGCGTCGATGCCGAAACTGCGATCAAGGAGTCGTGCGACGTGTGGTTCTACGAGAGAGGTTTGAAAACAGGCCTCGATAACATCACGAAAGTCGCTACCGAATTTGGCCTGGGTCAGCCGACCGGCTTTGACCTGGGAAGTGAAGGCCGGGGTTTGGTGCCGAGCTCCGCTTGGAAACGGACGCAGCGCGGCGAAAAATGGTGGGATGGCGATACGGTCCAGTTGTCGATTGGGCAAAGCTTCCTGCTGGTCACACCCATGCAGATGGCGTGCGTGGCGGCGACGTTCGCCAATCGCGGCACGTGTTTGCGGCCGTATGTCGTAAAGCGAATTGAGTCCTCCGAGGGTCAGGTCGTGCACGAAGGCGAGCCGGATATTCGTACCCATTTGAGCGCGAAGCCTCCGCAGATCGAGTTCGTGCGTCACGCGATGCTCGGCGCGGTACAGGATGCGGACGGCACGGCGCGCTCTGCATCGGTGCAAGGACTGCCGGTGGCCGGCAAAACGGGTACCGCGCAGTATGACAAGACCGTCGACGGCAAGACGCAACGCCTGGATCGCGCGTGGTTTATCGGATTCACACCGTACGACCAGCCGCAGGTCGCGATTTCCGTGTTGATCGAAGATGCAAGAGACGGCAGCCATACAGCCGCCGCGGTCGCGAGCAAGGTTTTCGCGCAGATATTTGGCAAGAGCGCCGAGACTGCACGTCCTCCGGGGGCGATCTATGTTGATTAATCGATACCTCGATATGATCAAGCGCATGGATTGGGTGCTATTCAGCGCCATGGTGGCCCTGGCGGTTGGCAGTGTCTTCTTCATTTATAGTGCGTCCTATTCCGTCTCGGGTCCGACCGCGACGCATCATGGGAGGTTGCCCATCTACCAGATGCAGATGGTGTGGTTCGGTGTCGGGCTGTTGGTTTATCTGGCGTCGGCGCTGGTGGATTACCGACTCATTTGCCAGTGGGCGACGGTGTGGTACGTGTTTGCATTGGGCTTGCTGGTGCTGGTGCTGGTGGCGGGCGTGAAAGTGTACGGCGCACGGCGCTGGCTGGGCTTCGGAAGTTTCGGGATTCAACCCGCGGAGATCGCCAAACTCGCGACGCTCGTGGCGATATCCTATTACCTGTTCCATCGCACACTGGAAACGCGCCGACAACTCAGCACGGTCTGGGTCGCGCTCCTGGTGGCGGGCGTGCCGTTGGTGCTGATCATGTTGGAACCGGATTTGGGATCGGCGTTGGTCTTGCTGCCGATTTGTTTTGGTTTGCTGTTGGTGGCCGGCGTGCGCGTAAAACATTTGGTGTTGGTAATAACGTTGGGGTTGGTCCTCGCGCCATTTGCCTGGTTGCATATGAAGGATTACCAGAGGGACCGCCTCACTGTGTTCTTACACCCGAACAAGGACCCGCTCGGCGTGGGCTGGAATCTCAACCAATCACTCATCTCGGTCGGTTCGGGCGGGTGGTCGGGGAAAGGATATTTGCAGGGAACGCAAAACCTGCTGGGATATTTGCCCAGCACCGTGGCGCCGAACGATTTTCTCTTCAGCGTGATCGCCGAGGAGAAGGGATTCACCGGCAGCCTCGGTGTCGTGGGGTTGTATGCGGTCATTTTGTTTTCCGGGCTACGGATCGCCGCGAACGCGCGCGACCGTTTGGGAATGCTCCTGGCCACCGGGGTCGTGGTCATGTTGTTTTTCCATATCTTCATTAACGTGGGTATGACGATCGGCCTGATGCCGGTCACGGGTCTGCCCCTACCATTATTGAGCTACGGGGGATCGTTCGTGCTGGCCAGCATGACCGCTCTCGGGCTCCTACAAAACGTGTGGATTCACAGGAGGGTCTATTAATATTATGGGCGCGATCAAACAGATACTGAAAAAGGGCGAGGAACTGCTGACCGGGCGCCGCAAGAAACGCATCTTCAAGGAAATCATCGTCAACGCCGAGGCGCTGGAGAACCGCGTCGCCGTGCTCGAAGAGGGACAGCTTGAGGAGTTCACCATCGAGCGCACCACCGAGTCGCGGATCGTTGCCAGCGTGTTCAAGGGAAAGATCAAAAACCTTGAGCCGGGCCTGAAAGCGGCCTTCGTCGACATCGGCTTCGAGAAGAACGCCTTCTTGCACTATTGGGATATCATCCCCGAGCAACTCGACCAGCGCATCGATCTGATCGAAGTACCCGAAGGCCAGCGTGCCCCGCAGAAACCAAAAATCTCGCAGAAGGACATTCCGCAACTCTATCCGCCGGGCTCCGAGGTCATCGTGCAGGTCGTCAAAGGTCCCATCGGCACCAAGGGCCCGCGCATCACCACCAACATCAGCATTCCGGGCCGCTACCTCGTGCTGATGCCGTTCAACCCGCAACGCGGCATCTCGCGCAAGATCGAGGACGACCGCGAACGCCAGCGCCTGAAAAAAATCCTGCAGCGGCTCCGCATTCCCGAGGGCATGGGCGTCATCATCCGCACCGTGGGCGAGAACCAGAAAAAGCGTTACTTCATCCGCGACCTCGAATTGCTCCTGCAAACGTGGAAGCAGGTCGAGGAAAAGATCAAGACGCAGTCCGCCCCCTATTGCGTGTTCCAGGAACCCGACCTCGTCGAGCGCACCGTGCGCGATTTCCTCACGGAGGAAGTTGACCGTATCGTCGTGGACAACGAGCAGGCCTACGAACGCATCCGTACCATGATTGGGCAGATAAGCCGCCGCTCCCGCGGCAAGGTCCGGCTCTACAACGAACCCACGCCGATCTTCAGCCGGTTCAACGTCGAGAAACAAATCGAGAACGCCTTCCGTCGCCAGGTCTGGCTCAAATCGGGCGGTTACATCTGCATCGATGAAACGGAGGCGCTCGTGGCGGTCGACGTCAACACGGGCCGCCATAAATCGCAGAAGGATCTGGACACGACAATCCTCCAGACCAACCTCGAAGCCGCGGAGGAAATCTGCCGCCAGCTTCGCCTCCGCAACATCGGCGGTCTCATCGTCATCGACTTCATCGACATGCGCCACCGCAATGACCAGCAGAAGGTCACGCAAAAGGTGCGCGAAGGCGTCCGTCGCGACAAGGCCAAAACCCGCATCCTCAACATCTCGCAGCTCGGCCTCATGGAGATGACCCGCCAGCGTCACAGTGAAAGCATGGCCAGCGCGGTCTATGAGGATTGCGCCTACTGCAAGGGTAAGGGCATGGTCAAAAGCGCGTTGTCGATGTCGGTTGAAATCCAACGCAAGGTCTCCGAACTCCTCCGCAAACTGCGGGAACAGGGTAAACACGAGCAGCCGCAACTCCGCATCTTCGTTCATCCCGAGGTGCTTAACCGTCTCCGCACCGAGGACGAAACGGTGCTCATCGAGTTGGAAAAGAAGCTCAGCGGCAAACTCAGCTTCCGGGCGGACCCGACGTTCCATTTCGAGCAGTTCAAGATCGCCGACGCCATCAGCGGCCAGGATTTGGCATAGGAAGGCGATTCGCCGGGGCAACTGCGATCGGGCCCTCCGGGCTTGACGTTCGCTACATTGGCGGAGGCCATCGCGTGAGGAGAAACGGGGTGTGACAACGAGATCAGCGGCACGATGAAGAACGCGTGGAAATCGCCGGGCTTGGGTGCCGCACTCATCGTTCTGCTGACCGTTGCGGCCTACCTCCCTGCCCTGCGCGGGGGGTTTATTTGGGATGACGATGATCACCTGACTGCGAATCCCGCCATGACCGCGCCGCATGGTTTGCGGCTGATCTGGTCGTCGCTGGCAGTCTCGCGGTACTATCCATTGACACTGACCAGCTTCCGGGTGCAACGCCGGTTGTGGGGACTGAACCCCATGCCCTATCACCTGGTCAATATCACGGTTCATGCGCTCAATGGCGTCCTGATTTTTCTTGTGCTGCGCCGACTGCGGATACCGGCGGCGTGGCTGGCGGCCGCCTTGTGGGGGGTGCACCCTGTGAACGTGGAATCGGTGGCTTGGATTACCGAATTGAAGAACACCCAGTCAGCGTTGTTTTTCTTTTGCGCGATACTGTGCTTCCTGCGATTTGAAACCCAGGGACAGCGTCGTTGGTATGCCTTGGCGTTGCTGTGTGGAGCATGTGCTCTCCTGAGCAAAGCATCGACAGTGGTGTTGCCGTTCGTGCTGCTGTTGTGCGCCTGGTGGCAACGGGGTTCCTGGCGACGGACGGATATCCTGCGAGCGGCCCCGTTCTTTGTTCTGGCTTCGCTCATGTCAGCCCTGGCGATTATCGAGCAGCGCGGTCATGTCGTGCGCCAGGGGATAGCCGATTGGAAACTGGGAATGGCGCAACGCGTCATCCTGTCCGGCAAGGCAATCTGGTTCTACCTCGGCAAGGTCGTTTGGCCTGCAAACCTTGCGTTCGCATATCCCCGCTGGGAACTGGCGGCGAACGCAATCTCGTCGTGGTTGCCACTGGCGGAAGTGGCCACCGTCGGCATCATCTTGTGGATGTTGCGGCGGCGTTCGTGGGCGCGAGCGGGCCTCTTCGGATTTGGTTTTTTTGTGACGGCACTCCTGCCGGTGCTCGGATTCTTTGATGTGTATTATTTTCGGTACTCCTTCGTGGCGGACCATTTCCAGTATCTCGCGAGTCTGGGCGTCATCGCGTATGCGGCGAGCGGGATCGCCTACGCTCTGGGACGATGTAGTTTATGGTCGACACCGGTGGGAAATGCCATTTGCGCGGCCCTGTTGGTGACGTTGGGCGGCTTGACGTGGGGACAGACCCACGTTTACCGCAATTCGGAAACACTCTGGCGCGACACCTTGACAAAGAATCCAGGCGTCTGGATTGCGCACAACAACCTGGGGGTCTTGTTGCAGAATCAGAACCGCGAGGCGGAAGCGCTGGATCAATACGAAGAGGCCCTGCGTCTTCAGCCCGATTATGTCGAGGCGCACAATAATCTGGGGTTTGCCTTGTCGCAGGCGGGCCACATCGAGGAAGCCATCGCCCAGTTCAAGACCGCCCTGCGGATCGACCCCACTGATATCGAGGCGCGCAATAATCTGGGAAATGCCCTGTCGCGGGTGGGCAAGCCCGAAGAGGCGATCGCCCAGTACGAGGCGGCACTGCGAATCAAACCCGACTACATTGAGGCGCACAATAATCTGGGCACCGTCTTGCTGCACGTGGGCCGGGTACCGGAGGCCATCGGGCATTGGGAAGTCGCTCTGCGGATCAAACCCGATTACGCCGAGGCGCACAACAACCTCGCCGTTGCGCTGGCGCAGGTGGGTCTGGTTGACGAAGCGAGGAAACACTGGGAAGAGGCCCTGCGGATCAAACCCGATTACTCCGAGGCGCGCAACAACCTCGAAGTGGCCTCGGAGAAAGCGGGCAAGCATGATGAAGCAAAGTAATAGGAGCGGAAAACCTTGAGGATAACCATGGCTCATCACGGTGGAATTTGGAAGCGTTCGCGTGTCTTCGCTTTTTGCTTCGCGATCGTGTCGCTCGCCCACCCCACGTACGCCGCCGACGAGCCGCGCGTCCTCACGCCCACACCGTCCTCCTTCGAGACGCTGTCGCGTTTCACGGAATTGTTGGAGGTGCTGCAGAAAACCTATGTCCAACCCTCGCGCATCAATACCGCCCGTAGCACCACCGCGGCACTGCGCGGTTTCGTCCGCGCCATCGATCCCGAAGCGGACTTGCTCACGCCCGGAGAGGCCGCGGTCACGAACGAGCTCGCCGACACCGCTGCCGCTGTCGGGCTCAGCTTCGCCATCCGCGACGATTTCCCGACGGTCGTCGCGCCGCGTGACGGCAGTCCGGCGGAAAACGGCGGCCTGCTCGGTGGCGAACAGATTATCGCTATCAGCGATGTCCCCACGCCCCACGCGCGGCGCATTGAGGTGGATCGCCTGCTCGGTGGCCCGCGGGATTTCCCCGTGAACCTGCGCGTTCTCGATCCACGTACCGGGGCCGTTCGCGACCTGCACTTGCGCCGCACCGTACCGGGTCCCGCCCCCCAAACAGTCCTGCGTTACCTCGACAAGGGCATCGCCTACTATCGCGTCCCTCAATTCACCCAGGACGCTGTCGAAAACCTCCGCGCGGCCATGATCCTCGCAAAAAGCGAAGGCGCGGCGGGTATCATTCTCGATCTGCGAAACAATGCCGGCGGCGCATTCGAGGCCGCGCAGGTGGCCGCCTCTTTCTTCCTGGCGAAAGGCGCCGAGATCGTCGCGCTGGAGTACGGAAGCCCGGGGCTGCACACCACCTTCGTCAGCGACGAAAACCTCAAAGTCACCACGCCCCTGGTCTTGCTCGTCAACGGCGGCACCGCGGCCGAGGCGGAGGTTTTTGCCGCGGCGCTGCAGGACAACCACCGCGCCCGGATCGTCGGCACCCAAAGCTTTGGTCGCGGGTTCCTCACCGCGTCCACCGCCTTGGCGGACGGCTCCGTCTTGGTGACGCCCACGGCCTACTATATGCGACCTTCCAAAGTGATTCTTCAGGACAAAGGGCTGACCCCCGATGTGATCGTCGAATTGCCGCGCGAGACCGAACGCTCCCTCGCCCGCGCCGGCTTTGGAACCTTCGACTGGAAGACCGACCGCCGCGAAGTCCTCGCCACCGATCTCCCCCTCGCCAAAGCCATGTCCCTCCTCGCCAAGTGAGCGGAGATCGACAAGGTTCAAACTTGTAGGGCGAGCGGCCCACTTGCCATCAATTCCTCTGTAGCGTGGAAAACGAACCCATTTGTAATCTTCACCATGCTCTACGCAACGCATTGCCGCTCCGCGTGTTACCGCCGTATTTACGCACATTACAAATGGGTTCGTTTCGCAGAAACGCATGTTTTCAAGCCCCTTCTCGCGCCATAGAATCGTAGAGTGACGGCGGATGTCCTCCTAGTGGCGCGGGCGTCTCGCCCGTGTCCTTTTAATCGGCCAGTGCGGCAGCTTCTCGCCCTTTCTTTTCCTGGCAAAAACCACATGCTTGTGATTATACAACTATCGGAATACGATGTCCAGAAGAAAACCAGTTTCTTTGCTGCGCCCTGGGCAAAGCGGAACACAGTTGCGGTGTTTCGGCTCGGTCTGCTAGCATACGCGTCATGTCAGCCATGAATCTCCGTTTGCGACTCGCCACGGTGTTGGCGCTGGTTCTCGTGGCTTTTCCGGCGCACGCCCAGGAAGCCACCCTGAAGAAACTCACCGCGCAGGCGAATGATTTTTACCGACAGGCGAAATATGCCGACGCCGTCCGCGTCGAGCAGGACGCGTTGAAGGTCGCCGAGAAGACGTTCGGCACTTCGCATCGCGAAGTGGCCACCGCCCTGAGCAACCTCGCGGAATATCAGCGCGCGGCGGGCAACTACACGGAAGCCGAGGGTTTGCTGAAACGGGCGCTCGCCATGGACCAAAAGCTACTGGGCTACGAGCATACGGACGTTGCCATCGACCTCAACAATCTCGCCCTACTCTACGACACCCAGGGCCGCCATGCCGATGCGGAACAACTTTACAAACAGGCGCTCGCGATCGACGAGAAGGCTTTCGGCACCAATTCCCTCGATGTCGCCGCCGATCTGAACAACCTCGCCGAAGTGTACCGGGCGGAAGGCAAGCTCGCCGACGCCGAGCCGCTCTACCAACACGCGCTCGCGATTTGGTTGAAGTCCCCTAGCCAAAACGGGCGCGCCGTCGCCACGACCCTCAGCAACCTCGGCGCGCTGGCCGCCGCCCAGGGCAAAAACATCGAGGCCGAAAAGTTGCTGACGCAGGCGCTGGACACCTGGCGCAAGACCGTACGGCCGGATCATCCGAGTCTCGCGGCAACGTTTAGCGCGCTCGGTTCGGCGCAGACTTCCCTGCGCGCCTACGCGAAAGCGGAAGACTCCTACGCGCAGGCGCTCGCCATCACCGAGAAGGCCCGCGTCCCAAATAAACTACTATTGGCCAAGGACCTGAGCAACCTGGGGCTCGTGCTCTATCTCGAAAAGAAATACACGGCTGCGGAACCGCTGCTTAAACGCGCGCTCGACCTCGACGAAGCGAATTACGGCAAGGAACACCTCACCGTCGCCTCCAGCCTCAACAATCTTGCGGAAGTTTATCGCGTCCAGGCCAAATACACACTGGCCGAGCCGCTTTACCGGCGCGCGCTGCTGATCGATGAGCAAATTCTCGGTCCCGACCACGTCGATGTCGGGACTGACCTGAATAATCTCGGCGCGCTTTACTTTTCCGAGGGCCGCCCCGCTGACGCCGCGCCCTTGTTGAAACGTGCCCTCGCCATCAAGGAAGCCGCTCTCGGCCTCAACAGCCCGCAATTGCTGCAGATCATCGACAACTACACCGTCGTCCTCCGCGCGCTGAACCGGGCCTCGGAAGCCGCGCCGCTGGAATTGCGCGCCAAGGCGCTTCGTGCGTGGGTTGTCACGCCATGAACGAAGTGAGGCTCAGGAAACTGCTCGGTGACGTGCGCACCGGTCGCGTGCCCGCCGAAACGGCGCTCAAGCATCTGAAGTCTCTCGCGATTTACGATCTCGATTTCGCGCGCGTGGATGGTCATCGCTCCCTTCGCAAAGGTTTCCCCGAGGTGATTTACTGCGAAGGCAAGACCGCGACGCAGGTCGTGAAGATCGCGCAGGCGATCTTGCGCCACAACGACAACCTGCTGGCGACCCGGTGTTCCAAAGAAATATTTCGCGCCCTGAAGCGCGCTTTCCCGAAGGCGAAGTATCACGAAGCCCCTCGCGCGGTGACCGTTGTGCGCAAGGCGCTGGTAAAGCGCGGCGGCACGATCGCCGTGCTGTGCGCCGGCACAACCGATATTCCCGTTGCCGAGGAAGCAGTCGTCACCGCCGATATCATGGGCCATCGCGTGAAGAGGTACTACGACGTCGGCGTGGCCGGTATCCACCGCTTGCTCGCGCTAAACGAGGAATTGCTCGAAGCCAGTGTCTTGATCGTCGTCGCCGGAATGGAAGGCGCCCTGCCCAGCGTCGTCGGCGGACTCGTCGACAAACCCGTCATCGCCGTGCCCACCTCCGTCGGTTACGGCGCCAGCTTCGGCGGCATCGCCGCCCTCCTGGCCATGCTCAACTCCTGCGCCAGTGGCGTCACCGTCGTCAATATCAACAACGGCTTCGGCGCCGGCTACGCCGCCAGTCTGATGAACTCGCTCACTCAACAATGAAACTCCTCTACCTCGATTGTTTTGCGGGCGTCAGCGGCGATATGTTTCTCGGTGCGCTGTTGGACCTGGGCGTATCGGAGGACGTGTTGCGGACCGCGTTGGAAAAGCTTCAACTGCGCGATTACCGAATCTCTTCGCACCGTGTGACCAAGCAGAACATCTCGGCGACCAAATTGGATGTTGTGGTAATCGAGGACGCGGCCGTTCGCTCGCCTTCGCCCATGCTACATGCGGCAATCCATGAGCACCGGGGTTACACGGAGATTGCAGCGATGATTGAGAAAAGCGCCTTGTCACAACGCGTGAAGAATCGCGCGCTGGGAGTATTTCGCCGCATCGGCGAGGCGGAAGCGAAGATTCACGGGATTCCATTGGAGAAGATTCACTTCCACGAGATTGGGGCGGTGGATTCCATCGTGGACATCGTGGGCGCCTGCATCGCGATCGAGTTGTTGGGCGTGGACGAGATCCACGCATCCCCGCCGCGTCTCGGTTCGGGCTTCGTCGAAACTGCGCACGGCCGTTTCCCCGTTCCCGCGCCCGCGACGCTGGAGTTGCTCAAAGGCATTCCCGTCCAACCGTCAAATGAAGCCTTCGAACTCGTCACGCCGACGGGTGCGGCGTTGCTGGCGGAGTTTTGTGCCCGGTTCGGCCCGCTGCCCGCGATGAGCATCGAGAAGATCGGTTATGGCGCGGGAACGCGCGATCTCGAAAAGACGCCCAACGTGTTGCGCGCGGTTTTGGGTGAAGCCAGTGCGGCACCGAGCACGGCGGAAGAAGCGGACGCGGTCGCCGTCATCGAAACGAATATCGACGACATGAATCCGCAGTTGTTCGGCGACGTGATGGAACGGTTGCTGACGGCGGGCGCCCTGGACGTTTTTCTGACACAGGTGCAAATGAAGAAAAACCGTCCCGGCACTTTGTTGACTGTTCTCTGCGAACGTAACGCCGTGGACAGCCTGGCGGAGCTGGTACTAACGCACACCACGAGCTTTGGTGTGCGCGTGCACGAAACGCAGCGGCGCAAGCTCGCCCGCGAAATCGTGAAGGTGAAGACCCGATTCGGCGAGATTGAGGTGAAAGTCGGGCGACTTCGTGGCAAAATAGTCTCACGGTCGCCGGAATTTGAAGCGTGCAAGCAGGCCGCGGCCAGGTTCAACGTAAGCGTGAAAGAAGTTTACCGCGAAGCCACGCGCGTGGCGGAGGAGATCGCATGATCGACAAAGAGCTACTCGAAATCCTGGCCTGCCCCCAATGCAAGGCCGAGGTGAAACTCGAAGGCGAGAAAATCATCTGCACCAACCCCCAGTGCGGCCTCCGTTATCCGATCCGTGACGGCATCCCCGTCATGCTGATCGACGAGGCCGAGAAACCACTAGCCACATGAGCGAGCCCACACTCTCCGTGATCGTTCCCGCGTGGAACGAGGAAAAATATGTCGGGCGCGCCGTCGACTCGCTGCGACACGCCGTGCAGGTGTACGGGCGGAAGCGCGGTTGTATGGCGGAAATCATCGTGGTCGATAATAACAGCCAGGACCGCACGGGAGCTGTTGCGTACGAGCACGGCGCGAAGGTGGTCCTGGAGCCGGTCAACAACATCGGCAAGGCGCGCAACGCGGGCGTGAAAGCCGCGCGCGGCAAGTACATCGCATTCTGCGACGCCGACAACCAGGTCACCGAGAACCTGCTGATCCTGATCCACGACCATCTCGAAGACCCGAACATCGCTGGCGGTGGCACGTGGATTGTGCCGGAGCGCCGCAACTTCAAGATCAGTTTCTTCTACTTTCTCTGGGGCATTTACGTACGCGGCAGTGGTGTCGGCGTGGGAATGATGCATTGCCGCAAGGCCGATTTTGACTCGTTCGGCGGGTTCGATGAGACGATCTTCGCCGCCGAGGACGTGCAACTCGCGTACGACCTGAAGAAGGTCGGCACACCGCGAGGACAGAAGTTTGAGTTGATCAAGAAAGGCTGGATCATCACTTCCACGCGCAAGATCGACCAGACGCCGCTATTCACCATGATCGCCAAGCTGGTCGGGTTCACCTTTGGCCTGCAGAAGAAAATTCGCAGCAAGCAGTACTGCGAACATTGGTACGAGAAGGCCGCGCGCTAAATCAACCGGCTCATTCCTTCCAGTCCAGGTAAATGGCACCCGCGTCCACCACAAGCGGCAGGCGTTCCAGGGACTTCCCCTGCCCCGGTCCGCCGACACATTTGCCCGCCCGTGGGTCATACACCGATCCGTGGGTCTTGCACACAAACAGATTCCCGTCGCACGTGAAGAAATCGTTATCGTCCAGGTCCAGGGAGATCGGCAGATGCACGCACCGATTCACGAACGCGACCAGCTCACCCTGGAAATTTGCCAGGAATGCCTCCGTTTTCCGTCCGTGAGTGTCGAACGTGAATTTTTTCGTCGTGCCCGGGGGCAATTCCTCCACGCGCGCCAGTAAAATTCTGCGGCTGCTCACAACGGCCAGCTTAGATCGCGTGACTGGCTTTGACAAATCTTTGCGGAGGCGGTTTGACACACCCTCTCCCACGCGCTACCATGAAGTGGCGTTGGTTTTTCTCAAGGGTTGAACTGAAATTCACGAAAGGAATCTGATCATGGCGCACGAACTGCCGAAACTGCCTTATGCGTACGACGCGCTCGAACCGCACATCGACGCGCGCACGATGGAAATCCATTACACGAAGCATCATCAAGCTTATGTCACGAACCTGAATGCCGCGCTCGACAAGCATCCCGAGTTGCACAGCAAAGGCCTCGAAGACCTGTTACGCGGGATCAGTACCGTGCCGGAAGACATCCGCGGCGCCGTGCGCAACAACGGCGGCGGCCATCACAACCACAGTCTCTTCTGGACCATCATGAAGAAGGGAGGCGGCGGTGAACCCAAGGGCCCGTTGGCCGACGCGATCAAGGGGACGTTCGGCGAGTTCGCGAAGTTCAAGGAGACGATCACCGGCAACGGCATGACACGCTTCGGCAGCGGCTGGTCATGGCTGGTCGTCACCAAGGACAAAAAGCTGAAAGCGTATTCGACCGCGAACCAGGACAGTCCCCTCATGGAAGGCGATGTCCCAATCCTCGGCGTGGATGTGTGGGAGCATGCGTACTACTTGAAGTACCAGAACCTCCGCAAGAATTACCTCGACGCCTGGTGGAACGTCGTCAACTGGGACGAAGTCGCCGCGCGGTTCGACAAGGCGAAATAAGCGTCAGATTCGTTGGCTACAAACGCAAGGGCGACCCACTGGGGTCGCTCTTGCCATTTCAATCCCGACCGATCTTCTCCCAGGCGTATTTGCCTTTGATGTGTTGGAGAAAGAATTTTCCGGGCGATGGCGTGCGCTGGAAATCCTCGGCGATGGTTTTCGGCACGGAGAAATACCGGTAAATACCCGTGGCCTTGAACTCGATTTCAAGCGTTTCCGCCGCGACGTCGTAACCGATGGATGCGATGTCGCTGGAACTGACGGGTTGACGTTGGATCTCAGGCATAATTATCACTCCGCGAGGAAATCGACTTTCGCCGTCAGCTCCGGCGTCAGGAAGTGGTCGGGGTTTTCGATCTGCACCTTGACTTGCAGGGTGCCCTTTGAGCGGTTCGCCTCCGGCGCAATCTCCGCGACGTAACCGCTGTAGGTCTTGTCGGGATATGCCTCGGGGCTGACGCGGCAGCGCTGCTTCATGTGCACTTTCGGGGTGTCGGCTTCGTTCAAATCGATCTCCACCTGCAAATCGGTCAGGTCAGCCATCGCCAGAAACGCCGTGCTCGGACCACTTCCGCCGCCGTAACTCTGCGGGACCACGAGTTCGTTCGGGTTCACCAGTTTTTCCAGGATCGTCCCGTTGATCGGCGCGTGAATCGTGCACCAATCCAGGTACGTTTGCGCCAGCGCGAGTTGTCCTCGGGCCGTCTTCACCTCCGCCACGCCGCCGTCGCGGACGCGCCTTGCGTCGTCCAGATCGCGAGCGCTATCCACATCATGACGCGACAGCTCAAGCTGTCGCTGGAGATTGACTTCGGCGTTGGTCAGATTGGCCTCCGCCAACGCGAGACGGCCCTCGCTCTCCATCACACGGGCGCGATATTCGTCATCCTCAAGGAGCACGATCACGTCGTTCTTCTTCACGTCATCACCCTTTTTCACGCCGATCCATTTGACCGTTCCCATGAACTTCGGGCTGATCTCAATGCGTTCGCGCGGGACAACGTAACCGCTTACCGTCAGCACGGGATCACCGACTTTTGCCGGAGCCGCAGGAGTTGAGGCCATCCCGGTCGTCGCTGCCATTGTTGCTCCAGCGGCGGTGACGGAGGCTGCCTTCGGTGTAATGGGTTCCCGATCGTCCCTGTGCATCGCCAGGAAAATCACTACGGCAAGCACAAAGACCAGCGTCACAATCACCAGCAGGATCTTCGGGCCGCCGCGACGACGGGTCTTTTTCTCCGCGTCGATGTGTAATCTCGACAACGGTTCATTGGTTACTTCGCTCATGTTGCCATCACTCTGGTTGTCATCATCGTCAGACCGCGCGCAGTGCGTCAAGCACGGGTTTTCGCGCGGCGAGACGCGCCGGCAACAACCCGCCCAGCACTCCCGTCACCAGCGCAAAAGCGATTCCCTTCAGCATCATCGGCGGTGTGACGCGGAACTGAAACGCCACTTCCGCAAATGTAGTCTGGCTGAATGTCCCCGATGACAGGAAATTGAGCGGCAGGGATATCACGCAGCCCAATACGCCTCCCAAGAGCGCCAGCACGACCGATTCAAGCAGGAACGACGCGTAAATCTGGCTTCGCCGGAAACCAAGCACGCGTAGCGTCCCAATCTCACGGGTGCGCGCGCCGACCGCCGCGTACATCGTGTTCATCGCCGCGAACGCCGCGCCGACACTCATAATAATCGCCAGAAATGAAGCGAGGAAACGGAACAACTCGGCTGACTGCGTTTGCTCGCGGTAGTATTCAGTCTCGGACACAACTTTGAGGCTTAGTAACTTGTCCGTGAGAATGCGCTCTTTTACTCGTTCCGCCGCTGCGCTGTCCACGGGACGAATCAACACGGAGCCGTAGAAGTCGCGCTTAAACGACGAGCGGGCTTCATCCACATCGACCCAAATTTCCGATTCATAGGCGGTTCGTTGCGCGTCGAAAATCCCGACGACATGCCAGGTGATTCGGCCCGACTGGAAGCTGTCGCCAACCCGGCAATGAGCAAAGCGGTCGGCGATACGGCGACTCACCAGGCATTCGTGTAATCCCGGCTGCAGCATGCGGCCCTCGGTGATTTTGATTTGCGGACGTAATTCCATGGCCACGTCGCTCACACCGCGCACCAGTACGTTGGCACTGCCGCTACCGTTGATCCGATCCAGCAGGATCAAGACGATGATCTCGGCCGAGGCGAGCGGTTCGCCGCGCTCATCGTGAGCGATGCCGTTGAGGTACTTGACGCGCCGCGCCTCCTCGCGGGTGATTTGGCTGCTGGATTCAGCGGTTGAACCTTTCCGCAGCACGATCAGGTTGCGCTCGTCGCCCGTGTTGATGTAGGTGGACTCGATCCCGTGCGCGAGCGCGCGGACGAGGATGAACACCAGGACGACCAACGCGATACCGAGCATCGTGGCGAGCGTCGAGTGCCAGCGCACGCGCAAACTACGAAGGTTGTATCGGAGCGGGATCGCCATGGCTCAGTCCAGTTCCTGTAATCCCTCAACCACGGACATCTTGTGACTGGTGTAGGCCGGCATCAGGCTGCTGGCCAACCCCAGGACAGCCGCCACGACCAGACCAAGCGCCAGCGTATCGCCGGTCACGGGAAACAAGGGGATATTTCCATGGGACAGCTTATAGATATCGACGTGCGCAAACAGGAATTTCGTGCCGAAACACCCAATCAGCCCGCCCGTCATGGCCAGGGCAAACGATTCCGCCAGAATCAGGCCAAAGACGTCCAGCGCATTAAAACCGAGTGCCTTGAGAATGGCGATCTCCCGCGCCCTCTCGCGGATGGCCATGCTCATGGTGCTGGCCGTGACCAACAGCATCGTGAAGACAATCACCGTAGAGATCGCGCCGAGAAACAATTTCACGTTGCCCAACATTGAGATGAACGTAAGCTGGAAGGACCGCTCGGTTTCCGTCTTCGTCTCCGCATCGGAGTTGCGAAACGCGGCGTCGATACGGGCCATCAAATCCGGAATCACCTCCGCGCTCGTCGCCTTGATCCAGAAGGTGCCCACCAGGCCGCGATTGTTCATCAACTCGTTAAAGTAATCGTGATGGAAAAACATGATCGTCTCGTCGATGCCGGTGGCATGATACACGCCGCGGATTGTCAACTCGGGGTTGCAGGGCCATATCGACCCCAGCAACGTGACTTTGTCCCCGATTTTCCAGCCGAACCGCTCCAGCAGCTTGGCGCCCACGATGCATGACGATTTTTCCCTGGTGAAATCGGCTTGCTGGTCCGGCGTGACAACCATCTCAGGGAAGATCTTGAAAATTCGATCCGCATCCACGGCGAACTGGGCGAAATTGCTGAAGCTGGGGTCTTTGTAGATGCCGCCGAACCAGGTGAACTTCGAGCAATACTGTACCCCCGGCATGCGTTCGATGCGGAGCTGGTATCTCTCGGGCAGGACGTTCGCCAACGAGACACGGTGGCGTGTCACAATTCGCAGCGCCGCCTGGTCCGTCGTCGGCGGCTTTGTCATCAGATGTAGCGCCGTCTGTAATGTGGTAAACAGAAACAGGGAGACCGCGACGCTCAGGACGGTAAGCGCCAGCCGTCGCTTGTTGCGAAACGCGTTTCGGACAATGAAACCGGAGATCGTCACGAGGAAACCTTTCTACTTTGCAAATCCCATCGAGAGGTTGCGCTGCGTCTGCCCGTCCTCGTCGAGCAGTTCACCTTTTTCCAGATGCACGACGCGGCGCGCGTAAGACGCGGCTTTCGGATCGTGGGTCACCATGATGACCGTCTTGCCGGCTTCCTGGTTGAGACGCTGCAGTAATCCCAATACGTCCGCCGCGGCGTGGGCGTCGAGGTTGCCGGTCGGTTCATCCGCTACCAGCAGCGTCGGGTCCGTCACCAGCGCGCGGGCGATGGCGACACGTTGCTCCTGGCCGCCTGACAATTGTCGCGGCAAATGTTTCATGCGGTCAGCCAAGCCAACCAATTCGAGGGCGGCGGTAACATGGTTGCGCCGTTCGCCGGCGCTGAGGGCGGTCAGCAACAGCGGGAGTTCCACGTTCTCGAACGCGGTCAGCACGGGGATGAGATTGAATGTCTGGAAAACGAAGCCGACGTGGGTGTTGCGCCAGTCGGCCAGGTCGGTTTCGCTGAGTTCGGCTACATTCGTGCCCTGCACCAGGCACTGGCCGCTGGTCGGGCGGTCGATCCCCGCGAGAATGTGTAAAAGGGTGCTCTTGCCCGAACCGCTCGGCCCCATCAACGCCAAAAATTCACCCGTCGCGATATCGAGGTCGACGTGATCGAGCGCCAGCACCTCGATCTCGCCATGCCCGTACACCCTTGTCAGGTCACGAATCTGGACGATCGATTCCTGCATGTTCGCGAAATTCTAGCACAAGCCCGTTGGAATTGCCGCGCCAAGTTTCAATATACGAGGGTCAACGCGATCACGCCAGTCACCGCAATGATGCCACCGATGATGGATCGTCCGCCGGGGCGATCGCCTTCGAGCCGCCAAGCAAACGGAATTACTACCAGCGGTAACGTGGCGACGATGGGCAGCACGATACCGCTTGGGGTCGTCGACAGGGCCCATTGATAGCAACCCACGCCTAGAACCGGGCCGCCGAGCGTGTTCACCACCACCCATGGCCACGCCTTGCGCCATTCGAGGAGGCTGTCGGAGAGTGCCGGTCGGTTGCGTCCGCGAACCCAGACAAAGTAAACTGCCGCCACGCCGATACCGCCAAGAATGCGTTGGTACGCCGCTGTGCCGCCGTCGATGCTCTGGCCGGCTTGGGCCGTCATCAGAAATGCCTTGCGGCTCAGCACCGCGCCGCCACCCTGCCCGATGGCCGCGAGGATGCCGAATATCGTACCGCTGAACAGATGCTTGCGGTCGAGATGGAAATGATTCCCCGGCGCGAGCGCGACGGCGACGCCAACCAAAATGACGAGACCCGCGATGCACTGCGCAACACTGAGCGTCGTCCCGAGCCAGAGCCATTCGACCAATGCGCCGATAGGCGCGGCGAGACATTGCATCAACAGAAGCGTGAACCGCGAGCCAATGCGCGGCAGCGCCTCGTACAAAGCGAGGTCACCCAACCCGAAGCCGACGAAGCCACTGAGAACAAAGAACCAAAGTCCCGCGCCACCGAGACCCTTCCCAAACCCGTGCGCCCACAATGCGAGCAGAACGGTGGCAAGGCACAGTCGCGTGAGATTGGCCACGGCGCTACCCAAGTAACGTGTGGACCGCGTCGCGCAGACGACGGAAACGGACCACAGGAGAGTCGTGAGCAATGCTGGGAGCATGGTGCGAAGGAGATAACAGACCCGCGCGACCGAAACAAGCGCAGCATTCCTACCTGGAGACGCTGATGTAGGAAGGATGTCCCGGGACGTTCTCGACCGTCATCTGAAGCTCGTACTTCTGCGTCAGCAGCCACAAGGCCTGGCGGCGCGTGATTTCGTTCGCGTGAAACGAGACCCTCAGCGATCCGACGGACGCATCCGCCTGGGCAATCGCCAGTTTCATTCCCGCGAACGCGTCCGTCAGCGGCAAATGCATGACGCGTACGTCCGCGAAATCAACGTTCAACTGCGTGTCGAGCCACTGGTTCAGCGAACCATCCGTCGTATCCAGAAAGCTCGTGGGCGCGGGCATCGTCGCGCAAGAGATCGCCAGCGAAATTACCATCAGAAGAAGCGGCGGGAGCAGGCGTCGCGGTCGTTTGGCATTTTTGAAAGTGCTGGTCATAGTTCAATGCGCCCCTAATGGTGGCTCGTTGAGCTGGTGTTTCAAGTCTTCCTCACCAGCCGGATTGAATGGCCGGATCTGGCGATCGTTGATCGGCGCTTGTTTCCTGGCCTGGTCCGCCTGCTTCTTCGCCTGATCCGCCTGCTTCTTGGTTTCAGCGCTCGGCACGTCAACCTCGGCGCGTTTGGCGGCGAAATTCGCCTTGGGCACAGTTGGCTCGGAAACTGCGGACATATCCAACGTCTTGAAATCCATTTTCTTCTGATTGGCATCCGTTTTTTTCTGATCGACATCCTGGAATTTGACGACGCCCTTCGAAGGTGGCGAACCGGGCAAATCGCTCATTGGCTGCGAGAGCGTATCGAACTGCACATTGCCGAAGCTGACCGTTTTGCCGCTTACATCCGCCTGTTTCATGACGTCGATAGGCTTCACAATCTGCGCGTGAGCCGTCGAGGAAAGAAACGCGGCGAGAATAACGTTCCGTAATATGAGCCCGGGCTTCATGTTTATTTCACGATGTCGGTGCGGACGAGTGGAGTTGAACCTCCACCAAGTGACACGTTGAGAGTAACAAGACCATGAGCCGTAAGCAAGCCGGAGAAATCTGCCGCGCCCGGGAGCGGCGCGGGCGATGGTTTACGAGTCGCCCGAAATTACGGCGAGCTAACGCGGTAGAAGCGTTGCGGGATGTTCGTTGCCTGGGAGTCGATGAACTGAAACTGGCCCGGCAAAACTTCCGTGCCGCTGCCGAGTGCCGTCCAGTTGGTCAATGGCACCGTCATATCCGTGGAGGTCAGCACCGTGTTGGTTCCGTAGGGCGTGTAGGTGTAAACGAGTTGAAACGTGCCGTCTGGCAGCTTTGCCGCACTGGTGATCACCGCCATATCCCGCTCCAATTGAACCTTGACCACCTGATTCGGACGGCTATCCTGTCCGAGATAGGCGAAACCGCGCACCGGGTCGAAGACTGCGGAGCGGAAGAACACCTCGCCAAAGGGGAGAATGCCGTCAGCGTTAGTTGTCGTATTGTCGGCTGTCACGCCATCGGGCGGATTCTTGCTGGCGCCACCCTGCAATTGCAAATAACCGATTTCCACGGGTGGATTGGTTCCATTGAGACCGATCTGATAAACCCTGCCGGGATAACTATTGTCGTCCGCGAAATAGACGTATCCACCCAGGGGGTCGATGATGGAAGCGGCGAGACGTCCCTCGCCCGGCTGGAGATCGACCCGGCCGACCAGCGTGGGAGCCACATCTCCATCTTCCAGTTTCACCTTATAGACTTTGCCCGGGAGATTGGTGTCGCTGTCGTAGGTCCCGTAATAGGCATAACCATGCAACGTATCAATGGAAGCGCCATCAACATTATCGCCCACTGCGTCCAGGCTGACGGCGCCGATGCGCGCGGGTGCGTTCGTGCCAGGCGTCAACTTGATCTTCACCACTTGCGGGATGGTGGGGGAATTGAAATTCGGCAAACTCGCAAAATAGGCATAGCCCTTTTGCGTGTCCACACGGCCATACGCAAAGTTCGTCTCGTTGGTATTAAGGGTCACGGAGCCGAGTTCCGTAAACGTGGAGAGCGCCACTTTCGCCACTTTCGCCGGATTCCCTGAAACCGTGCAGAGAACGTACCCGTAGTGATTGGATGGATTCGGGTCAGAGTCGTCAATGACGATGGCCGCGGCGCTGCCGGCGGCCAGCATGATCGAACCGGCGCTGCTGACTGGATTGGTTCCCGCTCCCAGCGCATACCGATTCAGAGACGTCCTTGCCCCATATGCATACCCGGCCGCTGAGTCGATCGCGCTTTCGGTGAATTGTCCCGTGAAGAGAGCCGGGCCGACTTGCACGGGCAGATTCCCCGTGATATCGAGCTTGAACAGGTAGCTGCCGACGAAGTACGCATAACCGTTGGTCGGGTCGATGAAGGCGGTATACATCCCCTTGTCATCGGGGAGAGGAACTCCGTTGGTATCGAGGAGCGTGTTATGTCGCGGAACAAGAGTTGTATGGCCTATCCGCTGCAGATTTGCGGCAGGCGCCGGCAAGGCCAAACCGAACAGAAGCGGTGCGACCATCAGCAGAAACCTGCATCCCATGGGATTACCCTTGCGCTGTGTTCAAACCTTTGTCAACCGCATTGCCATTTGGCAAGGCTCACGATCAACCCCTCTTCTCATCTCACGCTGGCAACGGGAAGCTTTTCGCTGGTTCCGTGGTTTCTCCGCAGCGACGACCCCATATCCCAGTGTTTTCTGGGCTTCTAGCGTTATTAACAATTGAAATGTCTTGACTGGAAAAGCATGTTTTGATTTACTCTGCTTGCGGAGAAGCGAGTAAAAGTTAGGCGAGTCGATTCCTCATTCGCTGTGTCTCTTTCGGATTGAGGAACCAAGCAAAACGCCTCGTAAGATGCGAGTACGCTCTCGGGCGAGAGCACCTGATCAGGGGCGTTGCTTTCCAGGGGTATACCCTGCCTTACCTGCCGGATTCACCACTTCTTCCCGCCAGTGTTGCGTTCCATTTCCGGCAACATCTGGATGCAACGAGAGCGCTTTATGATGAATGTGGTTCGAAACAAAAATGCGGGGGATAAGAACGAAAGACGAGAACCTACGATGAAAAAAACAGTATTGGTAGTGATATCGACGTGCGCGATCAGTTTGGCCGCCTCAATGAGCGCCAGCGCGCAAACAGTGTTTTCGGGCACTGGACTTAACAGCTTGGCTTACAGTGCAATGTACACCGGAGACGCGCAGTATGTTCCTGCGGCTGGGCCAACACCGGCCCTTGCGCAACTTTACACCGCCGACTCCAGCACCGCTGACACGGCTGACTCCCCGGCGGTCTTTGTCCCGGGTCCATGGGGACCGGTAAACGCTTTTAGCGCGAGTTACGATCTTTACAGCGGGAGCGGGGGGACTCCTTACTTTATTCTCTATATGGCGGACGATCCCACCTTCAGCTCGCCAATCGTCGCCGACGGCGGACCGACTCTGAACGGTTCTTCCCTAGTCCATGTGGGGGACTTGACCCACGGGTCGATAACCCTGTCGGCGCTTGACGCCGTTACAGACCCTAATTCCGGGCTCCCATACGGGCCGGAGACAATCGCTTGGGCCGGTATCGAGATCGGCGATGGCGGCAGCGGCGTCACGAGCGCGAACTTCGATTCGATCACCGTGGTGCCCGAACCGGCCACGATTTCCTTGCTGGCCATGGCTGTGGGCGGGCTGGTGTTGATTCGCAAGCGGAAGTAAGCGCAGGATTCTTGAACGGAGTGAACGGGCGGCCCTCGGGTACGCCCGTTTGCCTGTCGAGATGTCGCTGTTGAGGGGCAAATCGGTGAGCGCTGAACGCGACGGCGAGGGCCAGACGTAGACCCTTTCGGCTGCTTTCTGCAGTGGCTGGTTAGGCCGTCGGATTACTCGTTCGGCCGGCGACCCAATCGACCAGCAAAAAAGCGCAGACGAAGAACGGGAATACGCCATACAGCGTATCGCTTACGGAGTGAGAATGCCCGTCCACTGCCCGAAACACCGTGAGGCAAAATAAAGCGGTGAGAACGCACACGATTGCGCCCGGAACCGAGACAGGTAGGTAGAACCAACCGAAACGCTTGAACCATTTTGTTTTCACAGGTGTTTTCGATGATTACGTCGTTTACTTTGCAATACAAAGCTACTCCTGTCAAGTCCCATTTTTCCCGCTGCCATTCAGTGTCGTTTTTTTATTTGTCGTTATGAAGCCACTGGCGGTATAAGGGGAGCCATGAAAACTCGATCTCTTCGTTTCAGCATCATCACGACGGTGCTCGCACTGTTCCTGATCGGCGGCGTGAATGTGCGCGCCCAGTCAACGGTAGCTTCCGCCAACCTGTTGACCCAGGCGTATGCCACGCTCTCGGTAGCGGACCACGACTACAAAGGCCATCGCGTGGCGGCCATGAAGCAAATTGCCGCCGCCGGGAAATTGGTGGGGGTCGCTGAAATGGGTAACGGTAAGGGGCACGAGCAGCAGGTCGTGTCCGACCAACAGCTGAAAACAGCCACTGGCTTGCTTCAGCAGGCGCTGCCCGGACTGCCCCCGAATGCGCAAAAGCATGTGAATAAGGCTCTCGAGCAGTTATCCATCGCGCTGAGCATAAAATAAACCGGGGCGGTCGTCGTATCGTACTGACGTCTTTGTCATCGAATGAGTTGAAGTCCTTTCTGCGGGGCGGCAGCCACGCGGACATCATGCGATTGCCGCGCATCCAGTTACTGCTGATTCTCCTGGTGTTTTTTCCCGTCATTCTCGATGCGCAGGTTGCGCATTTTGAATCTTTGACCACTACCAATGGCACCACCTACAAGGACGTGACCGTCACGCGGGTACTCGATGATGGAATCTACGTGAAACACGCCGGCGGCGGAGGAAAGATTCCCTTCGCGGAGCTGACGGATGAAACCCTTGGGAAACTGGGCATACCGACCCACGCGGAGAGGCAAGCGCAACAGAAGCAGTTTGAGAAGGAGCAGCAGGAGAAGGGCCTGGTAAAATATGGGGCCAAATGGATCACCCCGGAAGAAAGGAAGCGGGCCGAGGAAGACGAGAAAATTGACCGGCTGGTGACGAGCAAATCTTTGACAGGAGTGCGCTTCAAAGTGATCCAGTCCCGGTCCGAAGGTTTGCTGTGCGTTATGGGCGAGTGGGACCCCCATTCCGGAGTGTCTGTTTATTCCGGCGATCCCTTCTTCCTTCATGGTACATCGAATGCCACCATGGCAGACGATGAGCGGTTCTTCGGCGATTTGTACTGGGCGGGTATGTACACCTACACGACAGCGAAGGGAGTCGAAAAGACGGTCAATAGCTACGCGGTGGAGCGTGGACTTGCCCGTAAGCTCATCCGAGCGAAGTTCAACCTGGTTTCAATCCCGAAGTGAGCCGGGGTATTATCAGCAGCGTAACGGGCATCCGACATGATGATATCCGAACGTACCAGATCGACGCGGCAGTCCAGCCGGGAAACTCTGGCGGTCCACTGGCGGACGAGCGCGGGACCGTTGTTGGTGTGGTTTCCGCCCGATTGAACGGGGCGGCTGTATTGGAAGAGGCCGGTGCTTCCGCACAGAACGTCAATTACGCGGTGAAGCTGTCCTATATTGCGGCGATTCTTGACAAGTACCCCGACATCTCGAAGAACCTCAAGTTGAGCACGGGAAACGAGGGTGTAAGCTTCGAGCAAGCCGTGGATGCAGTAAGAAAATCGACGGTTCTCATCGTTGTCTACTGAAGTAGCAAAGCTCCCCCACCCTGCTGCGTAAGGTGACAGCAAAGGCGCGACGCAACTCTTAACCGCTAAGCGTGGCGTCACGAGTCAGGCGTTGACGCTGTTCACCAGCGCATCACCGCCGCGATTTGCGGCGGTTCGAGAGACGGGTGAATCCAGCAAGGACGCAACCGCCAACCAGAACCAGCAGTCCACTCGAAGGTTCTGGTACGACAACAAAGGACTCGATCCAGTTGTAGTTGGCCTGGTCGATGTAGACGCCGGAATTATCATCCCCGTTCAGCTTGGCCTTTACATTCAAAAACGTTGCGCCACCATAATTCGGGAGGTTGGTCTTCGATCCCGAACTCGAGCCAAGAACGTGAACGGCAAATTGGTAGTCAGTGAAGACACTGTTCGTTACCAGTTGGGCGGTGTAGTAGTTGGAAACGCTCAGTTGCTGGCTGCTGAGATAGTCGTAGGGGCCGCCAGAATCGCCAGCGAAGCTGGTGCCCTGGAGTAGCAAATTGGTTGGTGCGATTGTGCTAAAGTGGACTAACGGTTCGCTGTACTGGTTGCCGTTGTTTAATCCGGTGTCGGCGAGGACTCTGTTCGCGTAGGTCGTGTCAACATAAGTCACCAAGTTGTTTTGAAACCGCAAATTGAAGGGCCTACGGTAGGCGCCGTATCCGTTGGAACCGCCCTGGACGATTGGCTTGCCGGCACGGCCGTAACCGTATTCCGTGAAGGTCTCGTTGGTGCCCCCCGTAGCTCCCAAGAGGTTTATGTTCGGGTTCGATATATTCATCGGAGCAATGCCGTTGAAAAGGGCCATTGCGTTCGCGTTATTCGCGGCGCCGAGGGTGATCTGCACAATGTCGAGGTCCTCGAAATTCACTCCAGAGTTGGGCCCTCCGGCGGCGAGCAGCGTTTCCTGGAAAAGATTCGGCGTCGCGCCACCGACCGTGGGAGCCGTGTCATTATTGACACCGATACCAACATACGCGTTGTAACCGAGCGCGGCGTTCCCGACGCCCCCGCCGGCGCCGCCGCTCCCCACATGATCGGCAGTAAGGATATCGGCGTAGTCCATCCCATTGCTGGTATACTTAGTGAAGATGGAACCTGTTCCATTGTCAAATGGCGAGGTAGTTGTGGACAAAAAATCAACTACGGCGGAAACTGGTGTGCTGGTTTGCACGGCGGTGGGGACCACCTGGTAGTCAGGCCCGATGGCCAGCGCCAGTTGCGCCGAGCCCGCCAGGATGAGCAGGCTTGCCAGCCAGACGCTGATGCTTCTCATCCTTACGCCCTGGCATTTAGCGACTTCCCCGACGTGAAATAATGAACGAGTTCTCATGTTACACTGATCCCTTTCTGCGCTCTACGCGTTAATATTTCGAACCGGGGTATTGGGACAGGAAGTGTGCGTGCAGAAAAAAAACCAGAGCAAGGGCGACCCAAGAGAACCTACCTGCGTGCAAACGTGGCAGCCGGTGTTTCAGAATCGACGTGCTCGCAACTGCACTAACTCGCCTCTCCGCATGACCCGAATTCACTCGCTTACGGGGGATGCTATTGCCACGAACCTGCCATTTATGTCAAGCGAATTCGGGATTCATCGCTCCATCGTAGAGGCGTCAGTCGAGGAGGAACCCCCGGTCGAATCGACAGGCTGGCGGGCGATCTCGTGATCGAAGATAGAATAATCTTCCAATTAATATCAGTAATGGCGCGGTGTAAATCGGTGGGCGCTGGTTGTGACGGCAAGAGTCGGGCGTTGGCCCGGTTCACGTTCCTGGTTGGTTCACCCCAGTTGAGAGGCCATGAAGTCGGACTCCTCGTGACCGCGCACGGGACTCCGATCAGATTGACCCGGCCAACTGTACTCCGTTAAGCATGGTCTGCCATCCCGACGGTTCCCCAATGGGACATACTGCTGCCCGTTCGGTGGTTGATTGGTTTCCGAATGTCCGCCTCGGGGAATCGTTTCCGCCGTAAACAAAGTTTTCATGTTATTGAGTGCTCCTTCACGTGACCTAGTAGAGCCTTCGCGGAAAAGATCATTATCCAACAGCGAAGCCCCGCAACAGAGAAAGGTTACGCGATGGGCCGGGTCTTTTCTATGGGGTGTAACCCTACCGTGGATTGGAGGAAGCGCTCTCCGCCAAAGACCCGCGGCAAGATGAGTTTGGCGCTGTGTAAATCGGTGGGCGCTGAACTCGATGGCGAGGGCCAGGGGTGAACCTGTTTACGGGACATCGCTGCTTTCCACACAATCACCAAGCTTCCCAGTAGCGCCAGCAGATACGTGTTCGATTATAGCCGCATTTCTCACCGGCTGTCGAGCTGTCTTCCGAGAGTACGGAGGTTCATTCGCTTGGGGCAGACGGCTTATTCCAGCCATTCGACCAATTCGCGTAACGAGGCGATCTCGCGGGTGATTTCGAGTGTGGTGGGACGCGGTTTTTTACCGGGGTTGTACCAGCAGGCGTCGATGCCGTATTGGGCGGCGCCCTGGATGTCGGAGGCCCAACCATCGCCAATCATCAGCACTTCGCGCACGGACGGATGTTCCAAACGCGCCAGCGCGATGTCGAAAAACTCCTTGGCCGGTTTGGCGAAACCGATCTCTTCGGAGATGATGATGTCCGCGATGTGGTCGCGGATCACGGACCGGGCGAGTCGGCCGCGTTGGACTACTTGGAGACCGTTGGTCAAAATGGCGATTCGATATTTCCCGTGCAACGCCCGCAGGACTTCGCCGGCATCTTCAATCAATTCCGAGCAGGCGGCCAGGCACTCGAGATAGTTGGCGCTCCATACAGCTGCCGAGCCGCCGACTCCGATGGCTTCGAGCAAGAGTTCGAAGCGTTTTATTTTTACGACGCCCGGCGTGATCTCTCCCCGTTCTACCGCTTGCCAGAGAGTCTGGTTGATGCGCTGGTAGGTGGCAAGATAGCCCGGGTTGATCGTGACTCCGATTTGACCGAAGGTCTGTTCGAGCGCCCTGCCTTCCGCGCGTTCGAAGTCAAAGAGCGTGCCGTCGGCATCGAACAAGAGCCACTGATAACGCTGCATTGGTGATTGTTAAACGGATTGGCGGGTTCAGGTAACGTCAAAGCGGAGTTTGTGTGGTGAGAAGAAGCACCACTGCGTCAACCAAGTGCCGGCTGAAGAGATGTGTCCCCTCAGTCCCATTTGTCGTTAGGGTACGCTGACCAAAGGAGACTCGACGATGACGGGAGACGCCTCGGGCACGAACTCGGGTTCATTGGCGAATTCGTAGCCGAGCTTGCCCTCGCTGATTTCCTTCAGCGCGATATCGACGAACTCCATCCGCGGATCTGTCTGCGTGATGGGCCGATGTCCCTGGGCGAGCTGGCGGACACGCAGACGCACGACGTTGACAAGTAACTCGGGGTTGGGAATGCGTTGCAGTGCGGGATCCAGATAAGTATTTTTTATCCGTAAAGGGATTTTGACTGGCGCGGAATCTGGTTCCATAAAGAAGCTTTCTCTTACTTTCTGCCACGAACCTTGGGCCAGCCTGATCGGCCGCCCCCAACTCATGGCGTGGTTTGAACAGTTAACGAATCGTCACGGGCCTGGCAGTTCATGCCGCCCGTGATGGCGGACGGATCTTTTTCCTCTCCGGCGCCTCGGTTATACGGCATTCGGCGGTCAGTAACAAGCCTGCGCTTAAGCAAGATACGCCTTGGCCTCCAATCGCCACCATGGGGTAAACACCCCATGGCGTCCTACCGCTTGTTTACGTAGTCTGAAGCGTGACTGAAATAAAGGGCGCCCGGCCCGTCTCTGAAATTATTCCAAAACAAAGCCCTGAAGAGCGCAACATCCGCAAACAGCTCGGCAGGGTGCGCCGCAATCTCGCCGCATCGACGAATACCAATATGCGGAGTTTATGGGAAGGCCGAATCACCACCTGTAAAGCGCAACTGGCAAAGGCTGAGGCCCGTGCTCGCTTCCTCGGGTAGGCATTCGATGCGGCATTGGAGGATGGAGCGGTGGTCTGAGATGGTTGGAACGGCTCGGCGACGCCCCGCTCAAGCTCCTCGGTTTTGAGTCTGTTTACCGAAGCGCTGAAAAAACAGCTTTTCGTATTGCTTCTTCCAGGACTGTGGAGGCGACAGGCAAATGTTGTCCTTCCGGATAAACGCACAGACCCCCGGTAGGGAATGCTTTGCACAAACGCCTGGGTTGGTATGACGACAGCCGTGGGTTTGGTTTTCGCTGTCGAGCGGATTTAGCAGGGCGTGAAAAGCCAGCTTTTGGTCTTTCTTAGCAACATGTTTAATCATTCAATCACTTCTTCTGTATTGCCCGTTGGTGTGTTGATTATAGCCGTCTTTCCAACTGTTGGCAATCGCGCCGAAGCGAATGAAAATGTCGCGAGACGGGTCTGACCCTCTTGACCTTCCGCGCGGTCGAAGTCAACGAGTGTGCCGTCGGCATCGAACGAGAGCCGCTGGTGGCGTTGCAGCGGTGAGCGAGAAACGGATTGGCGGGTCACGGAAAGGCGAAGTGGAGATTGGGGTGCCGAACCTAGCGTCAAGAGTCGGGCGATGGACCTGTTCGCACGCTGCCTTACCCTGCGGCGCTGCGTCGCTTCAGCAGTCGCAATACCCCGGCCTCTTCGGAGCTCAAACCAGTTTGGGTGGCGGGGGACGATTGGCCGGAGAACGACTGCGTGAGTGTGCCATGTAGATAGGCATCCATGATGGCCGGGTGGACGTAATACTTGCGGCAGACAGCGCGCGTGTTGCCCAATGCCGCGGCCACTTCGTCAATCGCCTTCACGAGGGCCGATTCGGTTGGTTCTTCGTTGTCGTCCTCATCGAGGCGTTGCAGGATCTTCGCCGCCAGAGTGGTCCCGGCCCAGGTTCGAAAGTCTTTCGCGCTGAACTCTTCGCCGGCGATGGCGCGCAGATAATCGTTCACATCCTCGGAGGTCATATTGCGGATTTCGCCGGCGGCGTCGATGTACTGGAACAATTCGTAGCCGGTCAGGTCCTGGCAGCGTTTGACAATGCGAGCGAGGCGCTTGTTGGTCAAGTCCACCTCGTGAAACTTGCCGCTCTTGCCACGAAACCGGAATTGCAGCCGTGGGCCGCGCACCTCGACATGGCGGTTGCGCATAGTGCTCAGTCCAAAGGACTGGTTCTCATCGGCGTACTCTGCGTTACCGACACGGATATGGGTTCGTTCCAGCAACCGCACCACAACCGCGACCACTTTGTCGCGCGGCAATCCGGGCAATCGCAAATCGCGTCCTACTCGTCGGCGAATCTTGGGCAGCGCCAGGCCGAATTCAGTCAGGCGATGAAATTTGGTCTCCTTGCGAATGGCGTGCCATTGAGCATGGTAGAGGTACTGTTTGCGACCCTTGGCGTCCCGGCCGGTGACCTGCAGGTGCCCATTTGGGTAGGGACAGATCCAGACTTGACCCCAAGCTGGCGGGATGGTCAGTTCGCGAATGCGTCTTACCTCCACGCGGGTCACCGGTTTGCCATCGACGGTGACATAGCGAAAGCCGGTTCCGCAACGCTTTCGCTGGAGACCGGGCCGTCGGTCCGACATGTGGCGCAACCGAACGTCACGCGTGGTTATCTGTTGGTGGAACATAGTAGGCGGGGTTACGGAACCGTGAGTCCAAGAATGGGAATTTGGTGCGCTGCGTGAATACCCTTATCGTCGGTGTGCATTACCTGAATTCCGTCGTCGACCAATAAGATCACCGGGCGAGCCCTGCGGATTATCTTTTACGACAATCACCGCCTCGCCCTGCGTCTTACAACTGCCCCAGCCACTTCAGCGGAGCAATAGCACTGCGATAACAATGACGAGAAGCAGGCCGCCACCGCCAACATAGTAAAAGCCGGCGGCCAGCACGGGCGAGAATAACGAGAATAATATGAGGTGCATTGGTTTCCTTTCAATTTTGACGGCAAATCATTCGCCATCAGTTTCTGCAGTAATATTGCGCGATGGGCCGGCCTTTCGCTATGGGGTGTAACCCTACCGTGGATTGGAGGAAGCGCTCTCCGATAATGACCCGCAGCCAGATGACTTCAGAGCACGCAAATCGATGGGTGCTGAATGTGACGGCGGGACGGGGGCGCGGTCGAAGTCAAGGAGCGTGCCGTCGGCATCGAGCAAGAGGCGCTGGTGCCGGTGCAGCGGTGAGTGGTAAACGGATTGGCAGGCCAGGTGAAGGCGAAGCGGACAACCGTGCAGGAGAATGCGCTTTGTAAATAGTAAAGCGGTGACCCCGTTCACAATCTTCGCCTCGCTCTGCGCCTTAAAACTCCCCGAGCCGCTTCAGTTAGCGGCGAGCCAAGAGCACCACAACCACAATGACGAGAAGAAGGCCGCCACCGCCAACATAGTAGAAGCCGGCGGCCAACACGGGCATGAATAATAGAAGAGCCATAAGTTACCTTTCACTTTTGATGGCAAATCATTCGCCATCACTTTCTACTGTTATGTTGCGCGATGGGGCGGTCTTTCGCCATGGGGTGTAACCCTACCGTGGATTGGAGGAAGCGCTCTCCGATAATGACCCGCAGCCAGATGACTTCAGGGTGGCGCAAATCGGTGGTCGCTGGACGTGGCGGCGGGAGGCTGGGGCGCGTTAAGCGGCACGCCTTGCATCCTCCAAGGAATTCGTCGGATACATTCCCAGTCCGTTAACAACCCCGAATTGCTGCGCAGGATCAAACTTCGCCCGCCAGACGCTCCGCAACACCTCGCCCGGCTTTGGGTCTTCCCGGCTTCGGCTCCGCTGCCCCGCCATGGCAAACAGCCACCCGTCGTGATAGACCGCGCTGGTCTTCATCCCGTAAGGCAGTCGACCCGCCGTCCACCAGCGATCCGTTTCGGTGTCATAGACCTGGATTAGATCCTCGTACGTGTAGCGATCCGCGATGCCGCCAACGATGACGGCATACTGCCCAATCTTCGCGATCGAATGCTCCGTGTGAGCCCGAGCATAGGGCATTGGCGCGACCGGCTTCCATCGTTCCGCTCCGCCTTCCAATACAAACGAATCGCCATACGATTTCTCGACCGGCGTATTCCAATCACACGTGTACTTGGGATCCCCCGGAACGGGCGCGACATCTCCCTCTTCTCCACCGAGGGCATACAGCCTGTCGTTAATAACGGCACTCGCGCGGTGCGGACCTCCACGTGGGATGGGAACTTCTTCGTGCCACCGATCCTCCAGCGCCCTGCCCTTCTCCACGGCAAGGCTCCAATGTTCACAGGCCGGTGTATGACGGTCCGGCTTCGAACCCGACAGAACGTGCAATCTTCCGCGCCAGAGTTGCGCGGTCAGGGAGTACCGTGGCTCGGGTACTGGCGGGAGGCTGCCCCACGTCCGGTTTTGCGTATCCAGAACAAAGCCAGCGGCCACGGCTGGGCAGGCTTGGGGCCCGAATTGCCCGCCCGCAAAATAAAGATAGCGGCTGTCATCGCTGGCAACGCCGAGGTGGGTTTGGGGCATGCTGGGCGGCATCGCGATCCGTGCCGTCCACCGTCTCTTGTCCAGGTCGAACACGTCTACCACACTCAAAACGCAATCCAGGGTATGGTAGCCCCCAATCACGAAACACTCGTGACCGATCTTCCTCCCGGCAGGCTCCGTCCTTGTCACGGGACAATGCGCGCAGGTCTTCCACAAGAGTTCCGGGAGCTTGCGGTGCAGCCGATTGAACTCCATCTGTTCACTCAGACAGGAACGCACTGTCCGGAGAACCCGATTCACCAGTCTTCGTGCCAGCTTTTTTACGACGGCCTCCTTGCGGGAAGAACCAAAAGCGACACGATGGTAACTGTGGCCCCCCCCACGTCCAAAAGTATCACCACACACTTTCCCTGTCCATAATGGAAAACCCTTAGAAGCAGCGCGGTCGAAGTCAAAGAGCGTGCCGTCGAGAGTCAGGTGTTCAGCCCGTTCATTCTTGCCAGAACGCTCGAAATCGGCGATACTAACGGCGGATGAGCATCGTGGCCGCAAAGGTTGCTGAAGTGTTGGCGTTGCCCGAGCAAGACCGTGCGTATCTGGCCCGTCAGCTCATTGCCAGTCTCGATCCGCAGCACGACGCAGACGCGGAAGAGCAGTGGGTGGAAGTCATTGAAAGCCGCTCCCGCGAGATTGAGGAAGGCCGTGTGACCTGCCGTCCTGTGGAAGAAACCGTTCGGGACATCCGCGCCAAACTCGATGCGCGTCGTCAGCCATCCTGAAGCCGAGCAGGAGTTGGAGGCGGCGGTCCTCTGGTATGACCATCAACAATCGGGGCTGGGCGACGATTTTCTCAACGAGTTCGAGCGCACGTTGCGACGCATCGTGGCTCGACCGCAACGGTGGCGCAAAATTCAGGGCGACAACCGCAAGCTCAACTTCCATCGCTTTCCATACGCCATCGTGTACGGCCTGCATGGCGACACGCTATTCATCAAAGCCGTGATGCACCTGCATCGTCGTCCGTTCTACTGGAAAGCTCGCGGATGAGATGTGCGGCGTTTGCCACGGAAGCACGGCGCAAATCGGTGGGTGATGAACGCTGTTAACAAAAAACGAACTGACCCCTTCTCTGTCTGCATTCGGTCGAGAATCAGTGCGGAACAGGACCGATGACAGAGACCGTCTCCTCCGGAGTCAGGAAGCGAGTCTTGGAGCCGCAAAGGGGCTTGATAGCAGTGTCCGAGGGGATAAAATGCTGATCAATGAAACTGAATGGCCCCCGATGGTCGCGGGCCGTAGGTCATATGGGAAATGTCGGTCTAGAGGTGATACTGACGCTAAGAATGACCCGTTTGACTCTACTGGCATTCCGGATATTCAAAATGGCGCGCAATACGCGAAGACATATGAAATTGGTGGGCCCACTGGGAATCCGCACGATTGTGGATGCCACTAAACCTTAAGCATAAAAATGCCGAGAAACATGCGAATTGTATACTCTTGGATTTTTATCTGCGGGCTTGTTTTTGTTGTGACTGTGGTCTTGCTCTCTGCTGCCCCGCATGCCCTGTTCTTCCTTGCAAATTTAATTAGCTTGGCTGGCTTGGTAATTTGTTTGATAGCAGCTCTTATTCTCGGAGGATCTCAGTGGTGTCGATTATCACGCTGGTGGTTCGGACCTGCTGTATTATCTCTCGTGTTTATCTTGACCATTCGCATTGTGGGCCCTTTGGGAGTTGCTTTGGGGGATTGGCAGTTTAAAACGCGTATTAACGAGTACGTTAGGATTGTAGGCTACGTGCGTACCCCCGAAGCTAACTGTGGTCCGACATTTGCCAAAATTCACATTGGCAATTTGCCACTACACATAGATCAAGTTATAGCGGCTTGTTGCGGTGACGGATCGATTTCAGTGCAGTTTCAAACTCTCTCTGGCATTCCAGGAGTCCATGCAGGATATTGTTTTGTGGATCATAGCGCGACAAATAATTGCTTTGGCATGAGGCCTGATTGGCCTTATGTCCGATCTCTTGGGGGAAATTGGTTTCGGTATTCTGACCAGCCTGGGTTGTAAATAATCCGCGACACGCTGAATTGGGACATGCGGCTCATAGATCTCAGTTGTAGACAAGGGTTGTCTGAGAATTCTCAATCGGTTCTCAGAGTATTAGGTCATTCTGTTGCACGCCGTCAACCATGGTCACAGCCGCACATGAACAATGTACATTCAATGGTGGGTAGTGATCCGCTCGATTATGTAGATCCGCTTGGGTTATGGCAACTGACGGTCACGATCGGACTTCCAGAGGGAGGATATGCGGCGCAATTCACAGTTGGTAACAGCGCCTCGTGGTATTCAGCGGACCTGTTCTCTGGTCAATGGAATGGGGGGGCGAAAATTGGAGTCGGACAAGCATCTAAAGGAGTCTCAGGCACTTTTGATCCTCTTGCTCATGACTGTAAGCCAAGCGGAACGACTATTATTGAGGAGACGTTAACTGCTGATGTCGGTCTCGGCGAGGCGGCATCGCTTGGTCTTGATCAGGTGGCGAATATCTCCTTGCAAGACCCGACTATTGTGGAGTTTAGGATTGGTGGAAGTATCAGCTTCGAGAAGCCTAGTCTAAAACCAGGTGCCATTGGCATGGATTTGCATTACGCACTTCACGTGGCGGGCCTAAGTGTTGCCCTCGAACAGATGTGCGATTATCATAATTGAGCCGGCGGCCGCGACTTAGCTCAAACTACAGGTGCCTGCTCTCCTTTAGGTTTCTCTGGTGCAAGCCAGTTCGACCTCTCGTCAACCCGGAAATGAGAATCATTAATCGGGTATTAATATTTTCATCTGGACAGCGTGTTCGGATACTGATATATTGCGCGGCATGATCGCTAACTTGGAGAAGAGGCGATAGGGTGACCGGCGGAACGACGAAAGAGTGCGGGCGGACAGGACGAACAGATGAACGTGCAACATGAAACGCTCAACGCCCAACTTTCACCCGCCTTCGCGAGACCGCTACGGCGCGACGGGTCGGCAGGACTCGCTGCTGTGCGCAGCTCGGGGCGGCACGCCGACAGAACGGCGTGACTACAGGGGGGAAGCGTCACGACGAGGGGTCAGACCAACACGGGCGGGAGCCTCCTTTGCGGTGACGGAAATACCCCCCACCCCCCCGTTTCTACCAAACGAAGCCAGTTGTAATGTTGAAGAAAATGCATCTATATCATTCGGAGAGAACGAGTTGTGCAGATTACAGAAAAATGACAACTGGCTTCGTTTTTTGAAGCTGAATGGTTTTTTGCGGGAGGGCGCGCGGCAACGCGTCCCTACCATCGCGGACGGAATGAACGGCCCGCGGTCAGCGCCCGCGACTACAGCGGAGATGGATCCTCGCTTAGCAAGCGCGGACAACCGGAACATGATTAGAACTGGAGAATTATTTAGACAGTTCGCGCGACAGGGTTTCGTAGCGGTCGATGACCTGGCGGACGAAGTCGCGTTTTTCGCTGTAGGTGCCGGGGAAGAAGCTGCCTTTGAAACCGGCGATGACGACGTTGCGGAGTTCGCGCGGGGTCATTTTGAGTTTGTCGATGGCGAGGCGGAGTTCGTGGGTGACGGACGTATTGGACATGAGGCGGTTGTCGGTGCAGATGGAGACGGACAATTCGTGATCGAGCATTTGGCGCAGGGGATGGTGCGCGAGGTTGCGCATGCGCGGGAGGGTCTGGGCGTTGCTGGTGAGGCAGACTTCCATGGTGATGCGCTGGCTGGCGACGTATTCGGCGAGGTGGTGAACGTATTTCTTCGGGTCGGGGATGGCCGGGTTCTGGATCATGTCGTGGGCGAAGAGCCAGGTGCCGTGGCCGATGCGGTTGGCGTAGCATTTGGTGATGGCCTGGAAGATGGATTCGGGTCCGTAGGCTTCGCCGGCGTGGACGGTCTTGCGGATGAAATGGGTGTGGACGTACTGGTAGGCGGCGGTGTGGTCGTCGGCGGGATAACCCGCTTCGGCACCCGCGAGGTCGAACCCGACGACGGGGAGGCCTTTGTTGTGGGCGAGGTCGACGGCGGCGCGGGCCAGTTCCATCGAGGCGGCCATGCAGACCTGTTTCGAGGACGCGTAGGGCATGACGTCGAAGAGGCGGCGGTAGTACGGCGAGAAGACCGGCAAGATGAAGCGCAGCGCGCAGACGATAATGCCGAAGTGGAACGGGACGTCGGCGCCGGTGCGGACGGCCTTCGAGAGGTTGTGGCGTTTCTGGGCGCGTCCGAGACCGCGGCAGACTGCGGTGACGACTTCTTCCATATTGAGGCGGTCATTGATGTGCAACTGGGGCGCGTAGCGGACTTCGATGTAGCGGACGCCCTCGGCGAGATTGTCCTCGGCGAGTTCGAAGGCGATGCGCTCGAGGCTTTCGGCGGTTTGCATGACGGCGCAGGTGTAGGCGAATCCCTGCAGGTACTCGGGAAGGTGGGCGTACTGGTCCTTGAACACGAGGCGGCGCAGGCCATCCTCGGTGTACGACGGCAACTTGACGCGGTGGCGTTTTGCCAATTCGATCAGCGTGGGGATCCGCAGCGAACCGTCGAGGTGCAGATGCAGGTCGGTCTTGGGGATGCGTTGGAGGAACTCGGTCGATATGGTCTTGTTCATAGGGCTCTCCTCATCGGGCGAACAAATCAATGTGGAGACGGTAAGTTCCTCTGCATGAAACATCAAGCAAAACAGGTGAGAGATGCTATTATCTCATTCAGCGGCAATCGGTTCGGCAACTGCGTGAAAAGAAGCTTCTAATCGTGAAAAAGCTGTATATAAGTAAAGAAAACATTGGACGGAGGCGGGATTTTGTCGATGGCTACGAAAATGCTTTTTTCATCCGTCGAGCACTTGTCGCGGATGCCGCGAGAAATTGGAAAATGGAGACAAACCTCAACACGATCACGGTCACGCTGGATGACGGCCGGCAGATTCGCTGCACGGCCGGCACTCCCGTCTGCGAGATATTGCCCCAGCGCCGGGCGCCGGATGACCTCGATTATATTGCCGCACTGGTGAATAACGACGCGGTGTCGGTCACGTACCCCGTAGAGGTGGACAGCAAGATCACGTTGCTGTCGCGGGCGGACTCGGATGCGTTCCAGATTTACCGGCGTTCGGTTTGCTTTTTATTGGCGAAGGCGATCAAGGAATTGTTTCCCGATGCCCGATTTGCGATTGAGCATTCGCTGGGCTCGGGTTTTTACTGCAGCTTCGAGATGAGCGGCAAGGCCGGGCTCTGCGATGAGCAGTTGCAGAATCTGGACAAACACATGCGGTCGCTCGTCGGGCAGGACCTTCCCATCGAACGGCGGAAGATCTCCTTTACCGAGGTCGTGCGCCGATTTGAAAAGGAGAAGCAATGGGACAAGTACAATCTCCTACGGTTCAGCAACCCGCCCAAGGTCGCGACGTGCTGGTGTGAGGATTTCTCCGACCTGGACCACGGGCCGCTGGCCCCGAGTACCGGGTCACTGACGTTGTTCAAGCTGATTTCGTACGCGCCGGGTTTCGTGCTGCAGGTTCCCGAGCGGGAGGACCCGAAGAGCCTGCCGCCGTTTGAGCCGCAGCCGCAACTGTTCCAGATTTTCAAAGAACACAAGGAATGGGGACGGATCCTCGGCGTCAACACGGTGGGGCGGCTCAACGAAATCATCGCCAACAAGGAGATCAGCGACTTCATCAAGATCGCCGAGGCGTTTCACGAGAAGAAGATCGCGCAGATCGCCGATCATATTTATGGACATCGGGGCCAGATCAAGTGGGCGCTGATCGCCGGGCCATCTTCCTCGGGCAAGACCACGTTCGCCAAGCGGCTCGCCGTCCAGTTACGCGTCAACGGCCTTCGTCCCGTGACCATCTCGCTGGACAACTACTTCGTCAGTCGCGAGGCGACGCCGCTGGATGAGCATGGCAAGCCTGACTTTGAGAACATTGAGACCGTTGATCTGCCGCTTTTCAACGAACAGCTAATGCGGCTGGACAAAGGCGAGGAAGTGGAACTGCCCAGTTTTAATTTCGAGAAGGGCTGCCGGGAATTTCGTGGCGCGAAGCTGCACATCGAACCCGACCAGATCGTGCTGGTCGAGGGCATTCACGGGTTGAATCCCCGGCTGACCGAGTCCCTGCCGCCCGCGCACAAGTTACGGATCTACATCAGCGCGCTGACGCAGTTGAATTTGGATTCGAACAACCGCATCTCGACGACGGACAATCGGCTGGTGCGGCGGATGGT
>Ga0224557_1000573_pt1 | contig 40354 bp, 28 predicted proteins | sample 714S31014metaG_FD_180677 | JGI IMG/M metagenome (GOLD analysis project Ga0224557, IMG submission 180677) | Peat soil microbial communities from Stordalen Mire, Sweden - 717 S3 10-14 | ecosystem: Environmental > Terrestrial > Soil > Wetlands > Peat | place: Sweden: Norrbotten County, Stordalen...
GGGCAGCTAAGCTGAGGGCTTCTCAAACGAGTCAGAACAAGAAGAGCAGACAAGAAATTCCAAAGAAAGGAGCAATCCAATGAAAGTCAAGACGAACACCAAGGCTGGCAGCGCACTGTGGGGCAGCTAAGTTGAGGGCTTCTCAAACGATTCAGAACAAGAAGAGCAGACAAGAAATTCCAAAGAAAGGAGCAACCCAATGAAAGTCAAGACGAACACCAAGGCTGGTAGCGCACTGTGGGGCAGCTAAGTTGAGGGCTTCCGAAACGATTCAGAACCCAGGTTTAGAAGTGATCGAGCAGGCAAAAATTCCGAGGCAAGGAGCCAATCCAATGAAAGTCAAGACGAACACCAAGGCCGGCAGCGCACTGTGGGGCAGCTAAGTTTTGATTACGAGACAAGTTCTAGCCATGAAAGCAAGGATGCTCCGAGAGGTTGATGAGTCTGGGTTCTCCGCCCAGCCCGCCCCGGAGGCATCCTTGCGTGATGTAATAGGGCTCGCGTCCCCTCGGCGAGCCAATCCAGCTTCGACCATGGCAGCGGCCAATCTGCCGTGCGGCACATCTGACCTCTCGATCCTGTAGCATCCACTGATTCAAACCGACAGTACTTCGGTCGCCACGCATACCTCAATCAGCAAAGCGCCGTCATCGTGATTGGTTGCCGCGAGGTGTCAGCCGTGAGTCAACTTGCCCGGAAGCGAAAGAGTATCATTCGGGTGACCCACCAGAATCTGCTGACAACGAGGTTACGCAATGCCTGAGTCCATCGACTGGCCGCCGCCGCACTCTCCGCACCCGCCGCGGCGTCGCGGACGATTGTTTCTCCTGTTGGCGGTCCTTGCCGGCATCTTCTTCGGCAGCCGGACCGCGTTGTCGTACTACGTCGACACGCTCTGGTTCGGGTCGCTCGGATACGGCGAGGTGTTCTGGAAAACACTGGGCCTGCAGTGGGGAATCTTTGCCGCATTTGCGGCGGCCACGTTTCTGATTCTCTATGGATCGTTTCTGGCTTTGAAGCGGGCGCATCTGCCCGATTTGCCGGACGGTCACACGATTCTGATTGGCGGACAACCGCTGAAGCTCCCGGTGGAGCCGGTGTTGCGCACGATCGCGCTTGGCGTTGCGCTCGTGATTGCCGCGGTCACCGGCGGCAGCATGATGGTGGAGTGGCCGGCGCTCGCGCTGTATTGGTATGCGCCTGCCACAGGCGGGGGCGTCGTCTCCGATCCGATTTTCGGCAAGCCGCTGAACTTTTTTCTGCTGGCACTGCCCGCCTGGCAGCTCATCGTCGGCTGGCTGCTTACTCTGGCTGTGATTATTTGTGCGCTGGCCGGTTTTTTCATCCTCATCACGGGCGGGAGCCGCGCGCTCAGCGGGCGTCTCAGCCGGGCGGTCACCCTGCCCTGGCGCGGGCTGTCGATCGCATTCGCGTTTCTCTTGGCGATTCTCGCGGCGCGTGTCTATCTCAGCCGGTTCGAGTTGTTGCTGGAAGATCACACGATCTTCGGAGGCGTGACCTACACGGACGCGCACGTCACGCTGACCGGGTTGCTGATTGTCTGCGCCGCGCTGATATTCGGCGCGGCGATTGCGGCCGTCAACGCCGTGCGGATGCCACGCGGGCTGTGGCTGGCCGCTGCGATTCTGCCGGCTGCGGTCTGTTATATCGCCTTGCAGGGAGTCAGCTGGTACGTCAGCAGCTTTATCGTCAAACCGAATGAACTGGTGCGCGAGCAGCCGTATATCGCGCACAATATCGAGCTCACTCGGAAGGCTTACGGATTCAGCCGCATTACGCAGCGCGAATTTCCCGCGGAGACAACGGTGGAAGCGGCGGACGCGGCGAACAATCAGGCGACGTTGCAGAACATCCGGTTGTGGGACTGGCGCGCGCTTCAAGACACGCTGCGCCAGATTCAGGAGATCCGCACCTACTACGACTTTCCCGACATCGACATCGACCGCTATGACATTGACGGCGCGACTCGCGAGGTGATGCTGGCCGCGCGCGAGTTGAACGTCGACAAGCTCCCGGAGAGCAGCCGCAACTGGATTAACGACAAGCTGATCTACACCCACGGCTACGGCATCACGATGAACCCGGTCAATGGCTTTACGCCGGAAGGGCTGCCCACGCTAATGTTGAGCAACATGCCGGTGCAGAGCACGGTGCGCGGGCTGAGCGTGACGCGTCCCGAGATTTATTTTGGCGAGATGACCAACACCGACGTCTACGTGAAGACGCGGCAGAAGGAATTCAACTATCCGCAAGGCGCCAGCAACAGCCTGACGTCGTATGAAGGCTCGGGCGGTATCGTGCTGGGCGGCTTTCTGCGCCGCATCATGATCGCGCTCGACCGCGACGACCTGGCGAAGCTGCCGTTCAGCGACGACGTGACCCCGGAGAGCCGCTTGCTCATGCGTCGCAACCTGAAGGATCGCGTATCGGCGCTGGCGCCGTTTCTCACCTACGAGTCCGATCCGTATATCGTGCTTGGCAACGATGGCCGTCTGTCCTGGATCATGGACGCGTTCACATCTTCCGACAGTTATCCCTACTCGACCCATTACCGGCTCGGCAACGATTTGATTAACTACATGCGGAACAGCGTCAAGGTGGTGATCGACGCCTACGACGGCACGACCACGTTCTACGTCTTCGATACGGAGGATCCGATCATCGCGGCGTATCGCCGAATTTTTCCGGACTTGTTCAAGGATGCGTCCGCGATGCCGGCCGGGCTGCGCAAGCATGTGCGCTATCCCGAGCTGCTGCTCAAACTGCAAGCGGAAGTGTACGGCCTGTATCACATGACCGACGCGGAAGCGTTCTACAACCGTGAAGATCTGTGGACGGTCGCGACCGAAGTGGGCATGGCCGAGGGCGGCGGCCAGACGACACAGGCCATGCAGCCCAATTTTGTACTGATGAAACTGCCGGACGAAACCGGCGAGGAGTTCGTGGAGATTCTGCCCTTCACGCCCGCCAACCGCAATAATCTGATTGGCTGGATCGCCGGGCGCAGCGACGGCGCGCAATACGGCACGTCGGTGGTTTACAACTTTCCGAAGACGAAGCTGGTCGACGGACCGCTGCAAATCGAGGCGCGCATCGACCAGAACGCGCAGCTTTCCGGACAATTGACGCTTTGGAATCAGCAAGGCTCGCACGTGCGGCGCGGGGCGCTGCTGGTGATTCCGTCGGGGCGCGCGCTGTTGTATGCGGAGCCGATTTACCTTCAGGCGGAGCGGAGTCCGATGCCGGAGTTGCGGCTGGTGGTGCTGGCGCTGCAGGATAAACTCGCGTACGGGCCGACGTTCGAGTCGGCGATGGCAGCGCTGTTTGGCGGAGCGGCTTCGTCCATGAGTGCGCCAACGACGAGCGCGCCAACGACGAGTGCGCCGGCCAATTCTCCATCAACAAATGCAGCGGCGGGTGCTGCTGAGGCTGCACGAGGCGCGGCAGACGCGTTGTCCCAGCCCGCAGGCGATCTCAATCTCAATGCACTCATCGCGGAAGCGGCCCATGACCTTGCCGACTACGAGCGCCTGACGGCGGAAGGCAAACTTGGCGAGGCGGGGCAGAAACTGGAAGAGTTGAAGCGCGTTCTCGACAAGCTGAATGCGCGCCGAAAATGATTTCACCGTGGCGGCGCCGCATGCGTGGTTGATTCGACGTCAGGTTTAGTCGACATTCCGTGGCTGGCATTGGCCGCTAGCAATCCGGAGCGACGTTATAATTCACGCATTGCGACTGCTCATTTCCCACGTACCAAATTGCGGACATGTTGGTCTGATTGGGGAAATGGGTAAACCAGAACGTCCATTCATAGTCCGGGCTGAACTGCAATAGTTGTCCGTACCCAAATTCATCGGCCCAATCGTTGGGGTTGCAGGTCGCTCCGGAATAGAGAAGGGCGTTAAAAGAATATGTACCCGCGTTGGCGACCGTAACGTGGACTCCCTGATAGCTGTCGCTGCCATGCTTGTACCAGCACCCCTGGAAGGTCGCCGCCGGTCCTCCTGTTGATGCCACATTCAGCGTCAATTTTGCGCTCTGCGATGTGGTGCCATCGCTAGCGATCACTTCCATGGCATATCTTCCATCGGCCACGCTGCTGTGGACCTTGATTTCCGCAACGGCCGTGCCGCCTCCCGGAGCGGCGATCAGCTTGGGGGTAAGGATCACCGAAACGCCGGCAGGCACATTGGACGTGGTCAAATGCAGTGCATGATCGTATCCCAACGTCACCGTGGTTGTAACGTTGGTCGATCCGGATTCTCCAGGGGCTACTGTGATGGTAGAGGGATGCATCGCGACTTTGAATGAAGGGGCAGTCGCGGGAGTAGCGACGATGATTGCGTCGGAACTTTCCAGTTGCGCGGCTAAGTCATCAATCGGAGCCGCCAGGTTCGCCGCGATTTCAGTGGAAGCACCACCCGTAAGGCGTTCTCCAATCGGGGTCGCCTTGCCCGCTCCGTTGCGCCCGGTATAGGCATCGGTGGCGGAGTCGTTCGATTTGGCGATGGTTTCGGAGACGCTCACGGGTTTCACCAGCCGTGAACCGGAGCCACAGGCCGCCAGGGACAGCAGAGCACTTGCTGCTACTACGATCAGCGATAAAGGCAGGTGTTTATGAGCGTTCGACACGTGGGGTACCTCAAATCGTGGAAATTGACGAAGGAAGCCGAACCTGCCCAATTCTCACACGGGTCCGGGGCGAAAACATAGACTCGAAAGTACATCCGCTTTCCGCATTCCGGGCACCGTCCGCCCTCGCATTTGCTGCAAATCGTACAGTTCTCAGGCCGGGGAACTTGTGTATAGTTGTGACCTGTAAAGATGAATCTTGCAGCAATCCGCAGCATTGGAAAAGGTGATCGAGTGAGACGCTTTTCGCGATATTCTTTGTTTCTTCTATTGGTTACGACCTTCTTTCTTGTTCAGACCAATGCCGCGCTGTGGGCACAGGGAAGCTCCGCCGAACGAATCTTCTTTCATGCCAAAGTGTTTACCGGCGATCCGCAGAATCCTTATGCGGAGGCGGTGGCGATTCGCGGCGACAAGATCGTCGCGGTCGGCAATCTTCCCGAGGTTGTAAAGTCCGCTCCCGCAAACGCCGAACGCGTCGATTTGGAGGGCAAGAGTCTTTTCCCCGGGTTCATCGACTCGCACAGCCACTCGATCGATGGAGGACTCGGCTTGATTTCCGCCGACGCCAGCGAGAAGGTGCATGCGCTCAACGATCTTCCGGCATTTGCCGAAGACGCGAAGAAAACGGGCAAGGGCATGCGCGGCGACATTCTTGAGATTCTTGGCCTGCCGCTGGAGTTCTGGTCGCACTGCGACACCCTGAACGCCATGTTCAGCACCGGTGCTTACGAGAAGCAAAGCGTCATTCTGCGCGGCATGGATGGTCACACGGCGTGGGCGAATCGCGCCCTGTTGCAGCGCGCCGGCATCACCGCCGATTTCCTGAAGAAACTTTCTGCGAATGAGCGGAGTTACTACGGCACGGATAAAGATAAAAACAAGGACATGCCGAACGGTTTTCTGGTCGATGCCGGTACGGAAAAAATCGAGCCGTTGCTGCCCGAGCCCACGTCCGACAGTTTGCTGGCGGCGGGGCGCGCCGCTCTGCAATATAACTACAGCCTCGGAATTACGGCGTGGCTTGACCCGCTGGCCAGCGATTATGTTTTGCGGGCTTACAAGATGCTCGCGGACCGGGGAGAGCTGACCTCGCAGGTGGTGGCATTTCCCCAGGTGTTGGCGAAAGATCCGGCAGCGGAACTCGCGGCGGTGCAGAAGACGCGCGCGGCTTACAAGAATGTTCCCAACTTGCACGTAACCGGGATCAAGGTCTTCGCGGATGGCGTGGCGGAATATCCTTCGCAGACGGCGCATCTCAGCCAGCCCTACAAGAACACGGGGCGCAACGGCGACCTGCTGTTCGATCCCAAGAAATTTGCCGAGGTGTGCGTTGCGGCCGACAAGCAGGGGTTGATCGTTCACGTGCATGCCATCGGCGACCGCGCGGTGAAAGAAGCGCTCGACGGGATTGCGGCGGCGCGCAAGGCGAACGGCAATTCCGGGCTGCCGCATACCATTACGCATGAACAGTTCGTGCAGCCGGAGGATTTCCCTCGGTTCCGGGAACTGGGCGTAGTGAGCGCATTGCAGCTTCTTTGGGCGGAGGCCAGTCCCGACACGATTGAGATTTTGAAACCGTATCTGGATCCTGAAATTTACCAGTGGCAGTATCCGGCGCGGTCGATCCTCGACAACGGCGGAATTATTTCCGGGGCCAGCGATTGGCCGGTTTCGAGCGCGAACGTGTTCTGGGCGATTTATCAGGCCGAAACGCGCAAAGGATCGGAAGGAGTGCTCGACCCATCGCAGGCCATGCCGCGCGAAGCGATGTTCTATGCCTATACGCGAAACTCGGCTCACGCCATGAATCTCGATTCCATTGGAACCATCGCCGCCGGCAAGCGCGCGGATTTGGTTTTGCTGGATCGCGACGTTTTAACCGTTTCGCCGGAAGACATGCGCGAGACGAAAGTACTGTGGACGATGGTGGCGGGAAAGACGGTATATCGGGCAAAGTGAGGGGTGGCCTGAACACCCGCGAATCGGCGTTTACCGGACCGACTTCTTCGATGCCTGCTTTTCACGATCCAGTTTTTCGCGATTCAGCACCATTTGATCGAAGGCGTGGGGCAGCGACTCACAACGGGAATAGGGACCGGGCTTATAGGAGCGGGACTGGATTCCGGCCTGCGAGAGCTCGGAGATCGCCCAATCTTCACGGTTGGTGATGTCCCAAAATTCAACCGCGTCATCGGCTTCGAAGTTGGGCTTGGCCATTGCGTTCGGATGAAAATGCAATTCACAGATCACGTCGGTGCGATCGACGGCCCGCGGCCACAGCATGTGCGTCATGACGTAATCGGGATGAAGGCTTAACAGCAGGTTGGGAAAAATCGCATAGTAATAGACTTTGCTGCGTTCGTCCGCGGTGAGCAGGGGAAGGTAGTCGCGCCGCAGCTTGCCGTCTTTGCTCATGGTCTTGGCGCCGCCCTGAAATTCCATGGAGCCGCCGATGTACCCGCGATGCGGCGGGTCGTTCTCGCCCGAAAGGTAATCGCTGATGGCGCTGAGCGCCGGGTGCAGAATGGGACAGTGCAGGCACTCGTTGTAGTTGGTTACGATCAGCTTCCAGTTGGCCTTCACCTCATATTTGACGCTTCGAAAGGTGCGGAGCTCGGCCATCTGCCAGTGCCGGAACTTCCGCGGCAGATCTTCCAATTGACCGGCGAGCGGGGCCGGATCGGCGCTGAGATTGATGAAGATGTGTCCGTCCCAGACGTCGACATGAACGGGATTGAGGGGATAGTCCTCGTGGCGGAAGCCTTCGTGGGCGTGGGGAGCGCCCATCAGACGCCCGTCGAGTCCGTAGGTCCATCCGTGGTAGGGGCACTGGATCCGTCCGGTGAAATGCCCTTTATCGAGAGCGCAGATGCGGGTGCCGCGATGCCGGCACACGTTGAAAAACGCCCGCAACGAGTTGCTCCCGTCGCGAGTAATAATGATGCTCTCCCCCGCGACCTCACGCAGAAAATAGTCGCCCGCCTTTAGGACTTGGTTGGTGCGCCCGGCGCAGATCCAGTCCTGGCAGAAGAAGCGCTCGAGTTCGTCGCGGAAGACGCCGGGGTCCGTGTAGTAGCGGGCGGGCAGCGTCGTCGCAACGGATTGGACGTCGGGGATTGGCATTTCAGCATTTCGCGGTCAGCGCTCGGCGGTCAAGCCAATTCGCATGCAGCAGTTGCCAGTCTGTTCGTTATAGTTTCCAGCGTAAGGATTCTACAGCAGGAATCCCGCGGGGCAAACTCATGGTTCAAATGCACTGCTAGCGGGCCGGCGAGATGCTGACGAAGATGGCCAAGGCGAAGCCAGTTGTCATCCAGATGAACCAGTCTTCATTCTTCGGCCCGCTGTTCGTCCGTGGCTCACGATCTCACTTGGCAACTGGCGCCGCTTCCAGCGTCAGCACTTCGAACGGCGCCAGCGAAAACACATGCGACTCGCCTGCACTGAGTCGAAGAGTTGGCATGGAGCTGTCTTTTGCCCACGGGCTCTTCGCCGCAAAGTGCGCGGGCGCATCTCTGGGAATCTCAAATGCCTGCCCGACGTCCAATGAGAGCCGCTGTGGCTTGTCGCTCGGGTTCCGCAGGACGAGGATTGCCTTCTCCGCCGACCACGAAGCCCAACCGTAGACTTCCAGTTTCGCCGGATTTCCGCCGACCCAGTGCGTATCGCGCAAGATACCGGCGTTGTGCCTCGACCACTTCGCCGCCTCGGCAAGCACATCCCAATTCTCTTTGCTCAGCAGCGAGGGAGTAATGTACATCTCCTGCAACTGCGTTCCTGTGCCGAAATAATCGCGCACCTCGTCCGCGAAATCGTTGGCCGGATCGGTGCTCAAGTTCTTCGCGTGCTGCGCGTAGATGAGGCCGTGCAGCATGAGAGCATTGAGCGGATAAAGCGGCCCCGCGGACACTACATGCTCGTACGTATCGGCATCGCGATAAGTGATCCACTTCTGTCGCCACGACCCGACACCCGCAAAATCATGGTCCTCCCCCCCGCGCCAGATCGAATCGGCATATTGCAGCCAGAACGGCGATGGATAAGTTCCGGTGGTGAGGTTGATGTAGACGTCGGGCTTCGCCGCTCTTAAGTCCTGAATCAGGCTGATCGCGGCCGCGAAATCGCTATCGAATTCACTGCCCGGAATCACTTCGTTGACATTCCCCGTTCCGTCGAACTTGAACTGGTTGATGCCATACGTGCGCATCATTTCCATGCAAACATCGTGGAAGCGCTGGTAGTATTTCGGCCCGGACAGCGCGAAGCCCTCCGCATTGGCTTCGAAACCCTGTTTCTTGCCGTATTTGAGTCGTTCTTCATGCGGCTTGCCGTAGCCTCCCCATGGTGACATCCAAACGCCGGGTGCCGCGCCGTACTTCACAGCCGCATCTGTTACTGGAGCAAATCCATTTGGGAAACCGGAGTTGAAACCCCACAGCGTCTTCGAATCATCCCAGCCATCGTCGAACAGATACGAGTCGAGGGTCACACCCCGATTCTTGTTCAGTTCCCTCCCGAAAAAGTTGACCCGATCGACCGCGCCCGCCTGATCGAACTTGTTGAAATAGCCGAGGTCATACCAGGAGTTGTAGTGCAGAAACGTGCGATAGGGATGCGCCCGTTCTCGTTCCACGTAGTTCAGGAAACCGCGGCGCAGCTGATTGGGCGGGGTCACGCCGATCACTGACGAGAACTTAACTTCATGTCCCGCGCGAATCGGAAGCTCCCGCGAAAGCGTACAGGTCGCAACGCCGTTCAAAATGCCGCACTTTGAAAGCGGATGCTCGAAACCCGCAAACACATCGTCTGCGACCAAGGGTGAACCCGCAACGGTTCCGACCACCTTCACGCCGGGCAGCTTCCAAGAGATCAGTCGAATCTCGGAAACTGGGAGATCATGCTCCTGTGCCCGAACTGTAATTTCCTGACGCAAATAGTTCGAACCGTCGCGAAGAATTCCACTCCACACCACATCGAATTTCGGATCGGAAGATTGCAGGGTTACAGCCACCTTCTTGCCGCCAATTCTGTCGGCGAGCTTCGAAGCACTCAAATTCCCTTTGAGGTCTTCCACGCTGGCCGCGGAGACAATCTCCATTCGCGTCGCCGGGATTTCGCGGCCGTCCTTGAAGCGCAATACAAATACTTCGAACGGGACCGGCACAACTTTCCGGGCGAGAACGTCCGTGAATTTCGCGAACCGGAACTTGTTGTTTTCCGTCGTTAGCTCGAAGCCAAGCGCGCCATTGCCCAGCGAGATCTCAGTGCCGTCGACGCGGGCAACCGCTTTCCCGGGATCGGGACTGATCAATGCGGGAATCGATTCGGATGCCTGAGTGTGTGCGCTCGTCGCCGTCCCCACAAAAAAAGCACCGAGGGCAAGAATCGGCAGAAGTGCGCGGTACACGTCACTCCTGCTTGAACCTGCATGGCGCGCCAGCGTTTTCATTTTCCCTGCTCCCTATATTTGCAATCCTGCCGGACTATAAATTAAACACGGATGTATTCACAATCAATCGAAACAAAAAGGGTGACCGGCTTCGGCTAGCCAGGTTGCATCGTGAAACGAGGCCGCTACCATTATCTTCGGTCATTTGGATAGAAAGCGCGGGAGAGGATAGAGTTAATCATTCATGTCGCTCCAATTCAAGTCTGGAATCATTGTCCTTGTTCTTGCGTTCGTCGCGCTGAGCTGGACGTCGTTGTGCTTGGGGCAGAGCCCGCAACCAGCGCTGGCGCCGGCCGGAAGCATCCACGGCACGGTCGTCGATCAGAGTGGAGCGATGGTCGCGGGAGCCAGGCTGAAGCTTGCCGGAGAAGATCCATCCCGGCACCAGGAGACGGTTTCGGGAAACGATGGGCAGTTCGCGTTTGCCAACGTCGCTCCCGGACGTTTTCAGATCACGATCACGTCGGCGGGTTTTGCGTCGCAGACGTTATCGGGAACGCTGCATGCGGGGGAGAGTTACACCATCCCGAACACCGCGCTGGCCGTTGCCGAATCCTTCACCGATGTGGAAGTCGGCCTCTCACAGATCGACGTGGCGGAAGAGCAGATCAAGATTGAAGAGAAGCAGCGCGTGCTGGGCGTGCTGCCAAACTTCTATGTCACCTACATCCCGAATGCAGTTCCGCTCACCTCGAAGCAGAAGTTCAAGTTGGCATGGAAGACGGTGATCGATCCGTTCACCTTGGTGGCTGTGGCGGGAGCTGCGGGAGTGGAGCAGGCGCAAGATCACTTTGCCGAATATGGGCAAGGCGCGCAGGGTTATGCAAAGCGCTTCGGCGCCGGCTATGCCGATACGGCGTCTGGCGTGTTCATTGGTGCCGCCTTACTGCCATCGCTTCTGAAGCAGGATCCTCGGTATTTCTACAAGGGAACGGGCAGCACGCGGTCGCGCGCTCTGTATGCGATCGCGAACTCGTTCGTCTGCAAGGGCGACAACGGGCGCTGGCAGACAAACTATTCGAACATCCTGGGTAGCCTGGCGGCGGGCGGCATCTCGAATCTCTATTATCCCAGGCAGGATCGGAATGGGTTGGGACTGACTTTTGAGAACGCGGGCCTGGGCCTGGCCGCGACTTCGGTCTCGAATCTCTTCCAGGAATTCGTCATCCGGAAGCTGACGCCCAAGGCTAAGAACGGGGCGGGCGGACCGTGAGTGAAGTGGCCACTCCGGCTGTTTACTCTTCGGTTAATAGATCATGATTTCTCGGATTTTTTATTTTTCCGGTTCTTTAGAATCATAGATTTACGGAAAAATTCGCGCCAGATCCTTGCGTTTAAAGGACTTATTTGCAAAATATTCCGGAATAAGGACTTAGAGGTGCCAGGTTTCAAAGTTTCAGGGTTTCAAGGTTTCAAAAAGTCAGGATCTCCAAATGAAAAAGGGTGCCGGAGTGATCCGCACCCTTTTTCTTTGCTCTATATCTCTATTATATCAATTCCTGCCGGGGTATTGGACATAGTTTTCGATTTTATTTTCCCTACGTATTCAGCGGCTTACGCGGAAAATCGTCAAAACAGGGGCTTGACAGGATTTTCAAAGTTCGGGAAATGCATGGAGACCTACTCTATCAGGCTGCGGAAAAAGTGTTTTCCCAGTGCGGCATTCCCCCAGCGGCTGGAAGCCGCGGTTGATTTCGCGGCAGTTACGGCACGAGTGGAACTCGTGCCCTTCCCAAAACTGGCGTGAAATCGGAGTTTTTCCGCAGCCTGCTATGGGTGCCGCACGCGTTTCGGGTCGTACTCGAAATTGACCAGGCCGTCGCGGTAGTCGAGCTTCAACTCCAGCCGCCTGAGCATTTCAAAACCCAGGAAACCCGAAACCTCGGTGCCGGTAAGTCGGCTCACGGTGGCGAGGTCGAAGGTGATGATACCTAGATTCGCTTGTCGAAGGTGCCCGAAACTCAAAGTCGCCTTGTCGGAGCTGTAGACCTGGTTCACCTCGCCGCTCAATCCACGAACTCGATCGCGGTAATCGGAACCCACCTTGGCGGCCTGACGCCCAGCACGCAGAGAGAGGATATTGCTGAACGCGCCGGTGTCGAGTTCGAACAGCATGGGTTTGGAATCGTTCACGCTGGTCGGCACCAACATGGCGTGGCCGAAGCGGAAGACTTTCGTCCAGTTGGCCATCTCCGGCGCAACGTAGCGATCTCTGGGCAGGCGGCGTGAAGGTTTTGGAGCGGGCGTGGGACTGGGCGTGGCGGGCTCCCGATCCTTGGCAGCCGGTTCGGCGGTGCTGTCTTCCTTTTGTTCCGCGTTGGCCTGTTCCTCGCCTTCGCTGTTCAGCGACTTCGGAGCGGTTGTGTCTTCGGGGCGCTGGGGAAGCGGAGAGAGCTTGAGCCGCTCTCCGGGAAAGTCAATGTCGACCAGGTAGGCGCCAAAAACGTCGGCTCCGATCAGTCCATCGTTTTCGGCTACAGAGGTTTTTTCGCTTACGTGGACCACGCAGTCCTGGAACTCCAGTTCGCCGATTTGGATGTGGTCGGCGGCCGCGATGTAGCCGCTTTGCAGCCCTTTGTCGCCAATGCCTCCGTAGTGTGCGGAGGAGATGCGGGTCAGGCCAGCCTTTTCCGCGACCTTGCGGTTTACCGTGATCCCGCCCGCACCTGTATCGAGCAGGAGGTGAACATTGCGGTCATTGAGCTTGACTGCTAAGCCGAAGCCACGCACGCGGCGTGAGTCCTCCCCGTACAGAGTCTCCAGCTTCGATTCGGTTTGCTCGATTTTGCTGATGAGCCTGCACGCATGAATGGGTTTGTCGGCGGTTGCTTTGAGGAATTCCAAGTAGTCGGTCAGCTGTTTGGTCTCCTGTTCGTCGTCGGGATGGGCGCCGGCGAGATAGGCTTCCAATAGCGCCAATTGTTCTTTTCGCGGAAGCGTGCGCAGCCACGCCCTTTGCACGTCAAGATCGCCGGGCGCAATCTGGTGCGCGATCTGCAACTCACCATAAGCGATTCGGTACATGGAGTAGGTGCTGTACAACCGCGCCAGTCCGAGATACGCATGCACCTCCTTGGGGTCGAGCTTCTTGGCGGTGAGGTAGGACACCTCGGCATCGGACATCTCGGCGCGGCGGAACTGGACATCGCCCTTGGCCGCCAATAACGCCGCCGAGTTGGGCAGCGTGGCCAAGGCGGCGTTCGCCGCGTCCAGCGCCTCGTCGATTTTCTGCTGCCGTAACATCGCGCGCACCAACCCCACTTGGGCAGGCAGGAGCTTCGAGTTGGTCTTGAGCAACGCCTGATAGCGTGCTTCGGCTTCGGCGAACTTGCCCGCCCGATAGAGTTGATCGGCAGCGGAAAGTTCCGGGTCGAGGGCTGGAGGTTTTGCGTCTTCGCCGAACGTGTTGCCGAGAACTATGATTTGCAGGGAGAAGAGCAGAAGCGCGGCGAAGGCGGAGCGGGAGAAAGCAGACATGAACGAGGATTACGCGTCGCCAAGCAGCGTAACACGATTTCGGAATGCAGCTGAGGTGGCTCTGGAAACGGTAGTGAAGCAGGTGGTCCACCCAGGAAGTGGGCTTGCTGCGGACAAAAGCAGGTCCTACCCCTTCGACAAGCTCAGGGTCAGGATGACAAATCCTAGCGATTAGCGCCGCGACGCTTTGGCGCGCTTGGGTTCGGTTAGGCGGAGCTGTGCGGTGGAGGCTGGTTCCACGCGGTTTCTGCCTTTGTGCTTGGCGCGATAGAGGGCCTGATCGGCGGCTTGGATGACCTGCTCGGGCTGGCGGTAGCGGGTGCTGGGCTCGGCGACTCCGATGCTGACGGTAACGGATAAGTGGTCGAGCGGCGGCGGGGGCGCGGCGGCAGCTTTTTTTCTTGCGGGCTTTCTGCGATCGGATGGGACGGCTCGGCGGTCGCTGCTCTTCTCTTCGGCGCGCTGGGCTCTTCGATCCGCGCCACGGACGTGGAAAGTGGATTGTTCGATGTTTTGGCGGAGGGCTTCAAGATGATCGAGGGCTTCTTTAGCGGAAGTGTTGCGGAAGACGATGGCGAACTCTTCGCCTCCGCAGCGGAAGGCCTGGCCGTCGCCTCCGACATCGGATAGGCGCTTGGCTACCATGCAGAGGACCTGATCGCCGGTGTCGTGTCCGTAGGTGTCGTTGAATTTTTTGAAATGGTCGATGTCGACGATGGCGATAGCGTATTGCTGGTCAAGCGAGAGCAGGGATTCGTTGAAGGCGCGGCGTCCGCGGATGCCGGTGAGTTCGTCGTGGTAGGCGAGCACGTAGGAGGTCTCGATCAGCGAGGCAGCCAGGATCAAGGCGGCGGTGGCGACGTAGGCGTCGGACATTTTGCCGAGCGGGGCGAATTGGAGCCACAGGAAAACGGCGGCTATGGACCAGACGAATCCGGGCTCGATGGGCTTGCGGGTTTGAAAGAAACGGCGGACGAACACGGCGATGGCGGCTGTGAAGATCAACAGAATCCAGAGCGGGATCGGAGCGGCTGCGGAATGATGGGAATTGGCGGCTGCATTTCCCGAACTGTTTTCCGGGCGGCAGAGGACGGCGAAGGCTACGGATTCCACGAAGAGCAAACCGAAGCGGGGTGCGATACCGGCAACGATCAGGCCGCGTTCGCGCATTTGGGCGAAGGCGATGAGGTTGAGCGGGATGAGCAAAGCGGCCAAGGCAATGGCGGTGCGAGCGGGGCCGGAGTGAAGTTGTCCGGCGGAGAAGAAAGCGACGGCGCGATGCGCCAACAGCAGAACCAGCAGGGAAAACAGAACGCGGCTGGAATTGAAACGCCAGGCTAAGAGCAATCCAGCGGCGAACACAGCAACGTAGTAGAAGGAGAGCGAGGGCGCGATCTGGAGGAACAGGGAGCTATTGACGAGCGTCGCCGCCAGCGCCAATAGCGCGCCGCCGGGCACCAGCCAGGCTTTCCAGGTTCGCGTGTTCACTGCTTCAGAATACGGCAGTTGGTGACGGTTGGCGGTTATGGTTTGGGCACGGACCGCGGGCAGTGGTAGTCTTCCCTGTTCATGGTCCCTACACGGCATCCCGAACTTCGCATTGCCATCGATACGGGGGGTACGTTCACCGATTGCGTTTGGGTGGAGGGCGGCACGCTTCGGACTCTGAAGGTGTTCTCCACGCCCGACGACCCTTCGCGCGCGATTGGGGAGGCACTGAAGAAGATTGGCGGCGCGGCGGAAAACACTGGCGCTGGCCTTACTTTGTTGCATGGGACGACTGTTGGGACCAACGCTCTGCTGCAACGAAAAGGGGCGCGGGTTGCGCTGATTACCACGGCGGGATTTGAAGACACGATCGAGATTGGGAGGCAGGCGCGGCCTCGGCTGTATGACTTCTTCTTCGATCGGGTGACGCCGCTGGTGGCGCGTGAGTTGCGCTTTGGCGTCGAGGAGCGGATCGACTGCGACGGGCGGGCCTTGCAGCGTCCATCGGATGCGGAGTTGGCGCGGCTGCGGGAGGCGGTGCGGCGGGCCGCGCCCGAGGCCATCGCGATTTCTCTGCTGTTCTCTTTTGCCAATCCGGAGAACGAGGTCACGGTGGCTGCGGCGGTGGCGGAGCTTGACTTGCCTTTGTCGGTGTCGCATCGCATCTTGCCGGAGTTCCGGGAATATGAGCGGACAAGCACGGTGGTGGTGAACGCTTATCTGCAGCCGCTGATGCAGAGCTATATGGAGGGGTTGGCGGAGCGGGTGCAGCAATTCGCGGCGGAGATCCCACGTCTCGAAAAGCGCGAGACGTGGGGCACCCTAAGTGTAAAGAACGCGAGATACGCGGCGCGGATTTTTGTCATGCAATCGAGCGGCGGGATTACGGCGCTGGAGTCGGCCGCTCGGGAACCGGTGCGCACGGTGTTGTCGGGTCCGGCTGGGGGATTGGTGGGCGCGGCGGCGATGGCTGCGCACAGCGGGTTCCGGAAAATTCTCTCGTTCGATATGGGCGGGACCTCGACGGACGTAGCGGCGGTGCAGGGCGAGGTTCGAACCGGGGGGCAGTCGGAGGTGGCGGGGCTTCCGGTGGGAGTTCCGATGCTGGAGATTCACACGGTGGGCGCGGGCGGCGGGTCGCTGGCCCGGTTCGATGCGGGCGGGTCGCTGCGCGTGGGGCCGGAATCGGCGGGGGCCGATCCGGGGCCGATTTGTTATGGGCGCGGAACCTTGCCCACGGTCACGGACGCCAATTTATTGATGGGGCGGCTGCGGCCAGAACGGTTTCTGGGAGGCGAATTTCAGCTCGATTTGGAGCGAGCGCAGCGAGTTACTTCCGAATGGCTGCGGGCGCAAGGGTCGCGCTTGAGCGTGGAACAATTTTCGGCGGGAATTGTGCGCGTGGTCAACGCGAACATGGAACGGGCTTTGCGAGTGGTGTCGATCGAACGGGGGTACGATCCGCGAGAGTTTGCGCTGGTGGCGTTTGGAGGAGCGGGCGGGCTGCATGCCTGCGAACTCGCCGAGGCGTTGGCGATTCCGACAGTGATGATTCCGGCGCGGCCGGGAGCGCTTTCGGCGTTTGGGATTCTGGTCAGCGACGTGGTCAAGGATTATTCGCGCACCGTGCTCTGGCGGCTTGAGGGAGTTGGATCGCAGGCGGCGCTGGTGAAGCTGGAGAAAGAGTTCCGCAAGCTGGAAGCGGCGGCGGGGAAGGAATTCCGCGCGGAAGGGTGGCACGGCAGGCTGGAATATGAACGCAGCCTCGACCTGCGCTATCGCGGGCAGGGCTACGAGCTCAATGTGCCCGCCGCGGCGAACGTCACGGCTCGCGTGCTTGCTACTCAGTTTCATGACGAACATCAACGTCGCTATGGGTATCACCACGCGGGGCGGGAGATTGAATTGGTTACGCTGCGTCTGCGGGCTCGTTTGCGGACGGCGCAACCGGATCGACCAGAGCGAAAGGTTGCCGGACAGACAATAGCGCGAAAGGCGTCATCATGCGCAAAGCCGGTGGAGCGCGCGGCGGTGTTCTTTCACGACAAAGCGGTGAACACGCCGGTATTTGAACGGGAGCAACTGGTTCTGGGCCGCCGGATGACGGGACCCGCGGTGATCACGGAATACAGCGCGACGACGGTGATTCCTCCGGGGAAGAAGTATTGGATGGATGGGGCGGAGAATTTGGTGATTCAGGTCAAAGGATAAGGATCGGCCAACTGGCGTCTGGCCGGGCAGAGACACCTGGCTCTCCACAGCAACGCCCTCATTCTTCTTCGGGTTCTTTCTTTTCTTCGATCGCCATATCCTTCAATTCGCTGGTCTCGAAGACGTCGCCACATTCCTGGCATTCGACATATTCAGAGTCTTCGTCGCGAGAGACGATCTGCACTCGTGGGTGCTTGCATTGCTCGGGGCTGACTTTATTTGGTGGGGCGGGCGACGGCTGACTGAACGTCATAAGCTGGTCGATGATCGACTCTTGCGAGAAAAATGGGAATTCTTCCCGAATTTCCGATATTTTGCGACGGCGGACCAAGGATGTCAAGTCTTATCGGAGGTCTGCCGGGAAGAGCGGAAGCACTCGACCGCGTGGTCATTGACCATTCCGGTGGCTTGCATGAAGGCGTAGCAGATGGTTGAACCGACGAAGTTGAAGCCGCGTTTCTTGAGATCCTTGCTCATGGCGTCGGATTGCGGCGTGCGTGCCGGAAGCTTCTCACCCAGCCGCCGGTGGTTTTGCAGCGCGCGGCCGCCGACGAACTGCCAGATGTAGGCGTCGAACGAACCGAACTCCTCTTGCACGGCCAGAAATGCTTTGGCATTCCGAATCGCCGAAGCCACTTTGAGCCGGTTGCGGACAATGCCTTCGTCGCGCAGTAACTGGCCGGTTTTTCGCCGGTCGTAGCGCGCGATTTTCTTCGGGTCGAACTGGTCAAAGGCCGCACGGTAATTTTCGCGCTTGCGGAGGATCGTGTCCCAGCTCAAGCCAGCCTGCGCGCCTTCCAGGATCAGGAACTCGAATAGCACGCGGTCGTCGTGTTGCGGGACTCCCCATTCGCGGTCGTGATAAGGAATGGATAGATCATTGGTGGCCCAAGCGCAGCGGACGATATTTTTCACACAGGTCCTCCGATCAAGTCTCACAGTTCTTCCACCCCTGCATCCGATTCGAACAGGCGTCACTGCGGCCAGATTTTGTAGATGCTACAATCGGGGCGCTTTTATAAACGACGTTCTCTTGGAGGTCAGGTCAGCTATGCATATTCTCACTCTTTGCACCCAGGAATCCATCACTGTTCCCCCTGATGCCACTGTAGCCGAGACCATCAAACTCATGCTGAAGCGGCGCGTGGGCGCTGTCGTGGTTGTGCACGGCAAATTAGTCCAAGGCATCTTCACCGAACGCGACGTGCTGAAGAAGGTGGCGCTGAGCGGCCGCGATCCTGCAAAAACCGCAGTAAGCGAAGTGATGACCACGCCGGTGCTCAACGCCTCGCCGAAAACCACTCCCGGCGAAGCCTTAGGCTTGATGTTGAAACATCATTTTCGTCATCTGCCGGTGGTGGATCTCAAGGGCAGGCTGAAGGGTGTCCTCTCGATTCGCGATCTAATGCACGAGCAGATGGAGGAAATCCGCCGGCAGCACCATTCGCTGGAGCACTATGTCAGCAGCGAGCGAGAGGGAGAGCCCCGAGCGAGAGACGCGAGGGAGTAACTGGCCCGGCCATTCGACATTCGTGGTTGGGGACGTTTCGACGCGTCACGCGGATGGTTTACTGGGCGAGAACGCCGTCGATTGTTCCCAGTTCCTCGGCTGAGAACTTAAGGTTCTTGAGCGCGGCCACGTTGTCGTCGACCTGCGACACTTTGCTTGCGCCCACCAGCGCGCTGGTGACGCGCGGATCGCGCAGCACCCACGCTACCGCCATTTCCGCCAGCGTTTGGCCGCGCTGCCTGGCGATTTCATTCAGGGCTCGGATCTTGACGAGTTTGTCTTCGCCGACGTCTTTCTTCTTCAGCGAAAAATCGCGGGCGGCGCGCGAATCGCTGGGTATTCCATTGAGATAGCGGTCGGAAAGCAGTCCCTGCGCCAGCGGGCTGAATACGATTGATCCGACCCCTTCTTTTTCCAGCACGTCGAACAATCCCTGCTCGGGGCTGCGCACGAACATGGAATACTTCGGCTGATGAATCAAGCAGGGCGTTCCGAGGTTGCGCAGAATCTTGACCGCTTTCGACGTTTGCTCGGCGTTATAGGCCGAAATGCCCGCGTAAAGCGCCCGGCCAGAGCGGACCGCGGTGTCGAGCGCTCCCATCGACTCTTCCATCGGCGTCTCGGGATCGGGACGGTGATGATAGAAGATGTCGACGTAGGCAAGGCCCATGCGCTTCAGGCTCTGGTCGAGGCTGGCCAGCATGTATTTGCGCGAGCCTCGATCCCCATACGGTCCCGGCCACATATCCCAGCCCGCCTTGGTCGAAATGATCAGTTCGTCGCGGTAGGGAAGAAAGTCTTTTTTTAGAATCTGGCCGAAGGTCTCTTCCGCCGATCCGTAAGGAGGGCCGTAATTGTTGGCAAGATCGAAATGGGTGATGCCGAGATCGAAGGCGCGGCGCAGCATGGCGCGGGAATTGTCGAATTGGTCCACGCCGCCGAAATTGTGCCAGAGCCCGAGCGAGACGGCGGGGAGTTTGAGGCCGCTGCGCCCCGTGCGGCGATACTGCATGGAGTCGTAACGGTTTTTGTCGGCAACATACATAGTGGATTTCCCTCAGCGCCTGAAGGCGCAATCAAGTTCTGCCTCATCCGCAGCGCTGAACCGCTGCGCCACCTAAAAGCGAGCGTATCCCGGCCACCATTCTACGGGTCAGTCGTATCTTTCATACCGGATCGATGAACGATCCCAGCCCAGGTTCTTCAGGAAGTCTCGGTTCGCTTTGACCATCTTGGCCAGGCCGCAGATGTAGGCGTGCATATCGGTACGGTTTCCCACGATCTCGGGCAGATGTTCCTGAACGTACCCTCGCCGGCCGTTCCAGTCCGCCTCAGGACGGCTCAGAGTAGGTAGAAAATGAAAGTTGGCATGCTTGGCAGCGAGAGTTTCGAATTCCTCGCGATAATAAATGTCCTGCTCGCGCCGCGCGCCGAACAGCAGCCAGAATTGGCGTTCTTGATGGCGATCCGGCTCTGCCAACAGCCAATGCAACATGGAGCGCAAGGGCGCAATCCCGGTTCCGGTCGCAATGAATACGGTGTCGCGCGCGGGCGGATGCAAAATAAAATTGCCGAATGGCCCCTGAAAGGCAATCTGGGCGCCCGTGTCGAGATTGCAGAGATAATTCGACATGTAGCCATCCTGCACGCGATTGAGGCAGAACGCGAAATGGCTGTTTTCGGAAGGTGGGGATGCGATCGAATAGGCGCGCGTCATCTCTTCGCCATCGGGAGTCGTGGCCTTTACTGAGAGCCATTGTCCGGGCGCAAAGCCAAAGTGAGCAACGCCGCTCACCCCGAGTTCGATGTGCTTGGTAAACTCGGAGAGCGGCACGGTGCGGAGCACGCGTGCTTCAAAAGACTGGAACTGAGCCATCTACCATTAGATGATGCAGGCCGGGTGCGGGACGCACCGGCCTCAGACGGCCTTTCTCCAAAAATGGGCTCAACCCAGAGAAGCGACGAATTCGAGCTTTTGTGCGACCTCGCCGGCGCGAATGTGACTCCAGCGCGTCGCGAAAGCGTTGCCGATCGCAATTTGTATGCCGTGAACTGGGCCGAACTTCTTCGCCTGGCGGAGCACCATGGCGTGCTTCCGCTGGCGGCGCGAAATCTGCTTGAAGCTGACCATCAACTTCCGCCGGAAATCGCACCCGCGCTGCGATCGGCGTACGAAGCGAACCTGCGGCGCAGCTTGTGGTTCACTGCCGAACTGCGACGGATCCTAGAGCATTGTGCAAGCCGGCAACTGCGGTTGGTTCCGTTTAAAGGACCGGTGCTGGCGCAATCGCTTTATGGCGATGTGGGGCTGCGAAGTTTTTCCGATCTCGACTTCCTGATTACTCCCGCCGACTTCGATCGCGCCAAGCGGGCGTTCGCTGAAATCGGATACGGGCCGGCGACGGACCTTACTCCGGCGGTTGAACGACTGTGGCTGCGAACCGGCTATGAGCGTTCTCTCGACGGCGCAGCGGGAAAGAACCTGGTCGAACTGCAGTGGGCGTTACTGTCCCATTTCTATGGGGTCGATCTGGATGTGGAGGATCTGCTGGCGCGAGCCGGCCGCACGATTGTGGGCGGGTGCGAAATGCCTTGCCTGTCTCCCGAAGATTCGCTCGTGGCGCTCTGCCTGCATGCGGCCAAGCATCTTTGGACGCGGCTGATCTATCTTGCCGATATTGCCGAGACTTTGCGTTTGCCGGGCATCGATTACTCTTTAGTATTTTCGCGGGCGCGAGCACTGGGAATCGCTCGCATTCTCGGGGTTAGTTTCTGGCTGGTGAGGAACGTGCTTCATGGGGAAGTTCCCGAACCGGGGGAGGAGTTGGCTGCGGCGGATCCGCAGGTGGCTGCGCTCGGCAGGGAATTCGCCGAACGATTGGCACGCGGTATGAACTATGAGTTCGAGTCGACGGAATATTTTCGCCTGGTCATGAAACTCCGGGAACGTCGCGTTGATCGCTGGCGCTATCTCTGGCGGCTGGTGTGGACGCCGAGTTCGGGAGACATAGCGGCGGTGCGCTTGCCGGAAGCGCTCTTTCCGGTGTATCGAATTGTGCGGATGGGGCGGCTGATTCGGAAGCTCGGCTGAAAACTGAGAGCTGACAACCGGGTCCGGGGAAACTCTGATTAAGCATTGGCAGAAGGCATAAACCACAGGGTACACGGGGGTGCACGGGGGAACCCGGGACTTAATCAGAGTTTCCCTAGTGCAGTTCGCCGTCGCCCGGCGCAACGTCGGGAGTGTCGACTTTCCGCGCCACGGCTGCGTTTTCTTCCGCCGGCGGCGGCTGGAATTCGCCGGGCTCTTTGCCGGCCAGCGCGGCATTCATGAACTGCATCCAGATCGGTAAAGCGGCGCGGGCTCCGGTCTCCTTTGCGCCGAGAGATTTCTTCTCGTCGTAGCCGATCCAGACGCCGCAGGTGAGCGATGGAGAAAAGCCCACGAACCAGGCGTCGGTGAAATCGTTGGTCGTGCCGGTCTTGCCGGCCAGAGGATACGGCATTTTGGCGGCGGCGACGGCCGTGCCGTGGAGCACGACCTCCCGCAACATCGAGGTCATGATGCGGGCGGTGCGCGAACTTACGACGTCTTTGATGTCGGAGTAATCTTCTTCCAGAATCCGGCCTTCGTAATCGGTCACCCTGGTGATGTAGCGCGGAGCCACGCGCACGCCGTCGTTCGGAAACACGCTGAAGGCGGAGGTCTGTTCCAGCGGCGTGATCTCCGCCGAACCGAGCGCCACCGGGAGATAGGCGGGGATATTGGCGGTGACGCCGAAGCGGTGCGCGTAGTCGATCACCGTGTGGATTCCGATGCGATCGGCCAGTTTGAGCGCGGGGATGTTTCTGGACTGCGCCAGCGCTCGCCGCAGCGTGATCGTACCCTCGAATTTGCCATCGTAGTTGTGCGGGGAGTATGGGCCGGATGCGGTTTGAAATGTTATCGGCGCATCCACAATCGTGTCGTCGGGGCTGCCTCCCTGGTCGATCACGGCGGTGTATACGTAGGGCTTAAACGACGATCCGACCTGGCGCAGAGCCTGCGTGGCGCGGTTGAATTTCGAGAGATTGAAATCGCGGCCGCCAACCATGGCCTTGATTTCTCCGGTCGCGTTATCGATGGCGACGAGCGCTCCTTCGGTTCCGGAGTCCTGCTCCAGGCTGACCTTCGCTTTTCCGTCGGCATCGAGCGCGAGCACTTTGAGGTAGACGATGTCGCCCGCGTGGAGAATGTCGGCCAGCTTGAGCTTGGTCCAGGCGACATCGGTTTGCGACAGCGTGGGGGTGCGCCGTCCGAAATGCACCTCGGCAGCGCCCGCTGAAACCGCTGCAACCAGCGCGTGAGTGTATCCGTTGACTTCGGGATCTTCATCCCAATCGGGATCGGCGTATTTGTCGATCTTCTCGCCCTGCGCGATCACGTTCGCAAGTTTGCCGCGCCATCCATGGCGGCGCTCGTAGGCGGCGAGGCCGTCGAGCAGCGACTGGCGCGCGGCCTTCTGCAGATCGGTGTCGAGCGAGGTGTAAACGCGGAGGCCGCTTTCGTGGACCTGGTCGCTGCCATACTTCGCTTCGAGGTAGCGGCGGATTTCCTCAACATAATGCGGAGCCAGCGAATTCGGATCCTTCTGCAGGTCGAGCACGATCGGCTTGCTTCTGGCTTGCGCGGCTTGCGCGGCGGTGATCTTGCCGTCTTCCAACATGGCATTGAGCACCAGGTTTCGGCGCTTGAGCGCGCGGTCGGGATGAGTGACCGGCGAGTAATATTGCGGAGCCTTGGGAAGTCCCGCCAACAGCGCGGCTTCTTCCAGCTTCAATTGCTTCGCCGGTTTGCTGAAATAGTATTCTGACGCGGCCTCGTAGCCGTACGCGCCGTGGCCGAGAAATATCTGGTTGGCGTAGAGGGTGAAGATCTGCGGCTTGGTGAAGCGGCGCTCGATTTGGATCGCAAGCAGCGTCTCCTGCACTTTGCGGTAAAACGAGCGGTCGGGAGAAAGAAACAGATTGCGCGCGAGCTGCATGGTGAGCGTGGAGGCTCCCTGGACTTTGCCGCCGGATTCGAGGTCGCGATACGCCGCGCCGATGATGCGCCAGACGTTGACGCCCGAGTGGCGGTAGAAATCCTTGTCTTCGATGGAAACAAGGGCGTTGCGGAGGACATCAGGGTAGTCGTCATAGGCGGCGATGACGCGGCGCTGCAAGGCAAAGGTGCCGATGACACGGCCCTTTCCGTCGTAGAGTTCGGTGACCGAACTGGGACGGTAGCGTTCGAGCTCTTCGACCTGGGGCAGGTCGGTTGAATAAACCAGCAGGAGGCCCGCGGCCGCGCCGACCGCGGCGGAGAACAGGACGAGCAATCCGAACAGGAAGCGTCCTACGAGCGGTCTTCCGCCAATTTTTATAGTAGGCAAGGGTTCTAAAAGCCAGGTTTCAAGGTTTCAGAGTTTCAAGGTTTCAATGGTAAACCAAGAGGGCAGGTTTCAAGGTTTCAGGGTTTCAACTGAGTCGTGTTGATGGGGCCGCTGAGGATGCCGGGGAAATTTGCCGCGGGTCAGAGTGAAACGAGAACCTTGCGGCACTGGCAAACAGCAGGTCCTTCGCTTCGCTCAGGATGACAAATCTTGATTTGAAACTTGAAACTTTTAGACTTTGCAACCTTGAAACCTTGAAACCTTTATCCCTTTGTTTCGCGGTTCTTCAATACTTCCAATGCCTTGTTCAGTTGGTCGTCCGGCAGGTTTTTCGGCTTTTCTTCCTTCTCGCCGGGCTTTGCTCCGGGAGATCCTACAACCGCCGGTTGGTCTTCTTCGTCTGGGATGCCGCCGTCGTCTGACGCGGAGTCGGCGACCAGGACGTTGGGCGTGACCGCCGCATCTTGAATCGCTTTGCCGCCCGGCGAATAGTATTTCGCGACCGAAAGAATCAACGCCGAGTTATCCGGCATTTCGATCAGCTTCTGCACCGAGCCGTCTCCGAAAGTCTTGTCTCCGACCACGTCGCCGCGGGCGTTCTCAAGAATGGCGGAGGCCACAATCTCAGCCGGACCCGCCGTGCCGCGATTTACCAGCACCGCCACCGGAAGCTTGGTCACGTCTTTGGCGGGGTCGGCGTTGAAAGCCTGCTTCGGATACTTCTGCCCCTGCAAATAGGTGATGGTGCCATGGTCGAGAAAGAGGTTGGCCGTGGCAATGCCCTCGGACTCCACGCCCGCAGCGGAGTTACGCAGATCGAGCACGATCTTCTTCGCTCCCTGTTTCTGGAGGTCGCGAATCTTGCCGGCGACTTCCTGCGACTCGCCTTCCGGGAACGCGTCCACCTGAATGTAGCCGACGTTATCGGCGAGCATCTTGTCGCTCACCGGAGGAATCGTGACTAGGTCGCGCGTGATGACAATCTTCTGCGGCTCGGCCTTGCGCGGCCGCACCACGGCAACGGTGATCGTCGATCCGACCTCGCCCGTCAACAGGCTGTGAATCTCAGCCAGCGACATGTCATGCGTGCTCTTGCCCTCGATCGATTCGATGATGTCGGAGTTGTCGATCCCGGCCTTTTCCGCGGGACCTCCTGGAATCACCGCGACCACGTCCGCGTAGCCAAAGCGCTTGGAGACGGTGGCGCCAATATCGGCCTTGGCGTCTTTCTTCATCACCGCTTTGTAATGCTTGTACTCGTCGGCCGACAGATAGCTGGAGTTGGCGTCGAGCGACTCGAGCAATCCATGCAGCGCGCCATCGGTGACGCCCGCGACATTCGGCTCCTCGACGTATTCCAGGCGGATGCGCGACAGCACTTCGCTGTACACCGAGAGTTGGCGATAGGCTCCGTCGTTCGTGGAGGCGCTGACGTTGACGAAAGTGCCAACAACGGTGAACAACAGGATGGCCAGCGAACTGGCAACGATGGTGACCTTCAGCTTCGTCGACATAATTTGATCTTCTGCTCTTCTTGATCAGGCTCTTGTGATCGGGCTTCCCGAAGAACTGGTACCCAATTATAGACGGTTTGATGCACAGATCGGGAAGCACGCTTGCGCACCGAAGTTGCGGTGAACGTAACAGGCAGAAAGGCGATGCTGCCGCAGAGACCCCCTTGCCTGCGGTCTTTTGGAATCAAAGACTTAGAGGTGAATCGCGCCAGGTCTTTTAGTTTAAACGGGTTACGGGTAAAGTCTTTATTTGTTAATGAGTTACGAGCGCTTTTGCTGGAGCGCTCGTTCTAGTTCACCGTCAGCGTGTAGGGAGCCGAGGTGCTTGTGCCGTCGTTGACGTTGCCGGCGAAGGTCGCGGTCAGGGTCTCGGACCCCTCGCCCGCTGCCGTGAACGTCAGCAGGCACTTGCCGCTGGTGGCCGCTCCCGTACAGGATTTGCCGCTGGGTGCAGCGGTCACGGTCACGCTGCCCGTGACCGTGTTTGCCCCGTTGGTCACATTGAAGTACACCTCCACTCGCAGCGGATTCGTTTGTGGAACCGTGCTGGTGATGGCGGTGGTCGTGGCGCGTGGAGTCGAAATGATGGACTGGGTGAGACTCGCGGCCGTGTAGTAGGTGTTGGTCGCCCACGAGGCTTTCAGAATACAAGTTTGATTCCCCGTCTTCATCGTGACCACGCCGCCGATCACGGAGCAGGCGCCGCCCGTCGTCGTCGTGATGGTCGGCGGGACGCCGGAGTTCTCCGTCGTAACCAGTCCCGAGAAGCTCGACAGGTAGGGCGCGCTGCTGGGCGCTCCGGTGAAGCTCACCGTCGGCGGAATCTTGACCACCGAATTAACGCCGTGAACGATCTGCGTCACCTGCGGAGCCGCCGCATAGTTGCTGTTGCCCGCCTGGTTGGCGAGCACAAAGCAGTCTCCGTAGCTGCTGGTCATCTTGTACGTCGCACTGTCCGGTCCCGTAGCGGTGATGGTGCAAACAGAACTTGGGCCAACGCCAAACGTCACCGGGGTGCCGCTGACGCCGCCGTCTGCTACTACCGTGAAGCTGTCCCCGATTTTCGAGGTCGGAGGCGCGGGTGTCGGGAACGTGATGCTCTGGCTCAGCGGAGTCGCGTTCGTGCTCTCCGCACCCGAACCCGCCGAATAGTTGCTGTTGCCCGTCTGGCTCGCCGTTACCGTACAAGTTCCAGTGCCGCTGGTCATGGTGATGTTTGCGGTGCCCGCGCCGCTGCCACTGCAAGCGCCCGAACCCGCAATGCTCACGGGATTGCCGCTTGCGCCGCCGGTGGCCGCCACGGTGAAGCTGCTGTTGTAGACGGCGCTGGCTGGGGCGTTTTGAGTGAAGGTGATGGCCTGGCTCAACGGAGTCGCGTTCGTGGTCTCCGTACCCGAACCCGCCGAATAGTTGCTGTTGCCCGCCTGGCTCGCCGTTACCGTACAAGTTCCAGTGCCGCTGGTCATGGTGATGTTTGCGGTGCCCGCGCCGCTGCCACTGCAAGCGCCCGAACCCGCAATGCTCACGGGATTGCCGCTTGCGCCGCCGGTGGCCGCCACGGTGAAGCTGCTGTTGTAGACGGCGCTGGCTGGGGCGTTTTGAGTGAAGGTGATGGCCTGGCTCAACGGATTCACGACCTGACCGCCGCTCAACGTGGCTGTGCTTGCGCTGTTGCTACTGTCCCCCGAGTAGGCCGCCGTGATCGCGTCGGTCCCCACCGCAAGGGTCGTGGTGGTGCAGGTCGCTACTCCCTGAGTGCCCGAGGTCACCGCGGTTGTGCCGCATCCGGTATTCGCGCTCCACGTCACCGTTCCGGTGATATCCTGCGCCTTCACTCGAAGTGCCCGGCGCGTCACTCGGCCCTTCACATCTCCGTTTTGCACGCTGATCGTCGCCGTGAACGTCGCCGGCTGGCCGTACGACGACGGAATCGGATTGGAAGCAATCGTGGTCGTGGTTGGGTTGGGGCTGTTCACAAAGGTATACGCCGCTCCTTGATTGGCGTTCCCATTGACAGTGTGATACGGCGCTCCAGCCAGAGCCGTGTTGCCGTCGCTCGACAGCGTCACGGAATTGCCGAAAAGGTCACCACCCGCTCCATCCGACGCTGTCAGCTCCTGCTGCTGGCTCCAGCTTCCAGCGGAGTTCGTGAACACATACGCCGCTCCTTGATAATTGGTGTTCCCATTGACGGTGTGGAACAACGCCCCCACCAGAGCCGTGTTGCCATCGCTCGACAACGCCACGGAAATGCCGAACTCGTCGTCATATACCCCATCCGAGGCCGTAAGTTCCGCCTGTTGGCTCCAGCTTCCAGCGGAGTTGGTGAACACATACCCCGCTCCTTGATATCTGTTCCCATTGACTGTGTGGGCATACGCCCCCACCAGAGCCGTGTTGCCATCGCTCGACAGCGCCACGGAATTGCCGAAGTAGTCTGATTCCGCCCCATCCGATGCTGTCAGCTCCTGCTGTTGGCTCCAGCTTCCAGCGGAGTTGGTGAACACATACCCCGCTCCTTGATATCTGTTCCCATTGACTGTGTGGGCATACGCCCCCACCAGAGCCGTGTTGCCGTCGCTCGACAGCGTCACGGAATTGCCGAAAAGGTCACCACCCGCTCCATCCGACGCTGTCAGCTCCTGCTGCTGGCTCCAGCTTCCAGCGGAGTTCGCGAACACATACGCCGCTCCCTGATAATTGGTGTTCCCATTGACGGTGTGGAACAACGCCCCCACCAGAGCCGTGTTGCCATCGCTCGACAACGCCACGGAAATGCCGAACTCGTCGTCATATACCCCATCCGAGGCCGTAAGTTCCGCCTGTTGGCTCCAGCTTCCAGCGGAGTTCGTGAACACATACGCCGCCCCTTGAATCTGGTTCCCATTGACAGCGTGTCCAGACGCCCCCAACACAGCCGTATTGCCATCGCCCGACAGCGCCACGGAATCCCCGAACCAGTCACCGGCTGCGCCATCCGACGCGCTCAACTCCGCCTGTTGGCTCCAGTTTCCACCCGAGTTCGTGAACACATACGCCGCTCCTTGATATACGTTCCCATTGACTGTGTGCCCAAACGCCCCCACCACAGCCGTGTTGCCATCGCCCGACAGCGCGATGGAAAAGCCGAACTGATCACCAGCCGCCCCATCCGACGCCGTCAGCTCCGCCTGCTGCACAAATGGGTCCACCACCAGCGGATACTGCGCTCCAGCGTCATCCACTTGCAGCAGCAGCTCGTCGCCGTGCAGCGCAAACCGTCCCGGCAGCGCACGTCCCGCGGCGTCGTAGGCCACCAGGCCGGAAATGCGTGCCGTTGCTTGACCGTTCTTCCCCTTCAAAGTCAGAGCAGTTCCCGCCGCGTCCAACTCTGCCGTCGAGTCGCCCGAAAACGCCAGCGCCAGGGTGAGCGGCAGGTCGTTGGTCTTTCCGGAGGCCTTTCCCGGAGGCTGCGCGAGCGTGAATCCTTGCTCCAGTCCCAGTGGACCGTTGATGTACCACTCCGTCAGCGCTCCCCGTTCGTACTCGATTCGATTCGCCTTGGCCTGTGGAGCAGCCTGCCTGACCGCAATACGCTGGTCTCCATAACCATAGCCGCGCAACGCGAGCCCCCACCGCGCACCCTTACTGTCGACCTCGACCCCGTGACGAGTGAAGTCCAGAGCCATGGCGTGCCGGGGATTCTCCGCATGAACGCTGCCTGGGTTGGCATGAAACCAGTAGCTGGAATCGTCCCTTCCCAACGCAGCGGAAACGGAACCTTGCGCGGCCGCAGGAAGGCTGGACAAGCCGCGCGGACCGGCTGTAGGAGCTGTTTTTTTCTGGTCGTGGGAGGAACGCTGGTCGCTGGCCCGCGCCATGTTCCGGACGCCTGTAGAGGTTACGTTTTGCGCCTGAGCCGGGGCGGAGAGCAAGGCCAGCAGAAAGATTGCCACGCCACGCACAACGAGGTTTTGCGTCGCCGCGGGTTGGTCGGCGAAACGCTCCGCGGAGTGCGGGCTAGCGGACAAGGTACTCATGGCAATGTCTCTCCCGGTGGTTATTGGTGTGTCATTAGGTTCCGAGCGTTCGCGACCAACCCGGAACGGAATTGTGAGGCCGGACATATAGACCGGACAGCGGATCGGACAACAGAAGAAGATCCTACGATTGACCCCAAGCCGCAAGAAATTATGTGCGGCGGTTGCCGCAGTGTCAAGCTGCAAGTAATTGCAGCCGTTAGGCGGGCTGCCTTATGGCACTAAGCGCCGCATAGTCATGGAGTTGGCGACGATCTCCAGAGGGTTGTTGATGCAAAAGAAAAGCCGCCCGAAGCCGGGCGGCGTGTCCTCTTATTTATTTGTTACTGCCGTTCGTGAACGGCTGCTTTCGCGGTGATTGCGCGCAATGGCCTGATTACGGGCGTGCTACGATGAGCGGCAAGACCAGTTACAGGGGACGAAGATGTTGGAGCGATCAGGAACCCTCGCTGACGACCCGTTCGGTGGCCGGCGCCCGACCAGTCACGAACGGCGGTCGGGACTGCCTTGGGATGCGTCGTACCACGACGGCCCTGCGCCTTGGGATATTGGCCAGCCGCAGCCGGCAGTTGTGCGTTTGGCATCCGAAGGCGGATTCGCCGGAGCGGTGCTCGATGCGGGCTGCGGGACGGGCGAGAACGCTCTTCACATCGCCTCGCTGGGATTGAAGGTTCTGGGCGTTGACGTGGCAAAAACGGCGCTGGCGATTGCCCGAGAGAAAGCCGCCGAGCGTCGGATCGCCAATCGTCAGATCAACGATCATGGGATCGAGGTTGAGTTTGCCGCGGCTGACGCCTTCCAGTTGGAGCGTTTGGGGCGCAGGTTTGAGACGGTTCTGGACTGCGGACTGTTCCATGCCTTCGACGGCGACGAGCGAACACAATACGTGGCGAGCCTAGCGTCGGTGACCGAGCACGATGGAACTCTGTATGTGTTGTGCTTCAGTGACGATGGTCCCGATACTGGCCCGCACCCCGTTAGTCAGGAGGAGATTAGAGCGGCGTTCCACCCCAACCATGGATGGAATGTCGCCTCCATCGAACCGGACCGGATTCAGACGAGATTCCACGATGACCACGGCGCACCGGCCTGGTTCGCGACAATCAAACGGCTCTAGCTCGCGGCTCTAGTTCGGCGGGGCTGATCGGACCCCCGGCTGAAGGCAGAAGAAAAGCCGCCCGAAGACGGGCGGCGTGTCATCTTGCTAACGATGGGCGCTAGTGAACCAAAGTGGTGAAGCAAGGTGGTGAAGCAAGGTGGTGAAGCAAGGGTTCTTGCGTTCCCTACATTTTGATTGGAGAGCTGTGGCTGGCGACGCATTGCCATTTACCGCCGGACATCTCGATCCAGGTATCGGTCCAGCGCTCATGGGCATCGATCGGATTCCCCTTGTCGTCGGTGCCTTTGCCGATCCAGTCTCCGGTGGCGATGGCGGTTTTGCCGAATACGGTGACCTTCACGTTGCTGATTTCGCTTTTCTCAAGCTTTGCCGCCTGGACAGACGCCAGCGTCTCGGCTTTGCTCGTGACCTTTCCGCTGGAGTCGGTGTCGATGAACTTATCCGCCAGAAGAGGCGCGAGAATCTCCGGATTGCTCGCCTTAGTGGCGTCGATCCATTTTTGCTCCAGTGCGGCGACTGCCTGCTCGGTGCCTCCACTCATCTTGTCTTGCGCTTGCGCCGCGACCATCAGCGACAGCATTGCCACCACACACCACACCAGTGTTCTCTTCATTGATTGCTCCATTCTGATTGCTCCATTCTGTGCTTTGAATTTGCGTTGTCAGATTTGTCGAGCTTTCCGCAGGGGCGATCATAGCACTGGGCTGGAGCTGCCGCGTCGATGGAGGGATTGCCAAATCGCATGTCGGGTTTGACTGAGAACCGGGAACCAGCGAGCTACTTCTCTAGCAACGCGGCGACTTCCGCGTGGCCTTTTTCTCTGGCAACCATGGCTGGAGTCTTGCCGTCGTCGTTGGCGAGTTTAGGATCGGCGTGGTGCTGGAGCAAGAGCTCGACCATGGCGCGGTCTCCATTCTGAGCGGCGGCGTGAATTGGAACCCAGCCGTTTTGCTGGCGGGCATTGACCGGTGCTCCGCGCTCAAGAAGGAGACGCGCGGCTTCGAGGTTGCGAACGGAGGCGGCGGAGTGCAGCGGCATGACCTGGGTCGGGTTCGCGGCCACGGCGTCAGCGGAGGCTCCGCTTTCGAGCAGCAGGCGTGCGGCTGCGGGCTGGCCAAAAAAGCAGGCGAAGTGGAGGGCGCTGAATCCGTCTTTGGAACGGGAGTTGATGGCGGAAGCGTCGCGCGAGCTTGCTTCATCGAGACACTGCTTGAGGCGATCGAGACGACCGAGCGCGGCGGCTTCAAAGATGTCGAGCGCGTTTTTTTTGCTGGCGATCAGTTCGGCGACGTCGCGTTGGCCGCGATAGAGCGAGTGCATGAGCAGGCTTACGCCGGTAGTGTCGCGCGCGTCGGAAGCGGCGGAATCTTGTTCCAGCAGGCGGCGAAGGCCGTCGGCATCGTTTGCCCGCAAGAGTTCGAAAGCGCGCTGGGAGTCTGTCATGGGCTTCCTTCGGTGCTATGTTCGATCGGCCACGGCGTTGCGCAACACGCCGATGCCTGGGATCGAAACTTCGATGACATCGCCCGCGACGACAGGCCCCACGCCTTTGGGCGTTCCGGTCGAGATCAGGTCGCCGGGTTCAAGGGTCATGATCTGCGAAATGTAGCGGATGATGACGTCGAGCGGGAAGATGAAGTCGCGCGTGTTGCCGGATTGCTTGACCTCTCCATTCACTCGAGTCTCCACTGAAACGCCAGCCCAGGGATCGATGTTACTGCCATCAGCGTCGATGCCGTCGTCGCTTGTGCCATCAGTATTCGTGCCGTCATCATTCTTGCCATCATCACTCTTGCCATCAGTGACCACGGGTCCGACGGGGCAGAAGGTGTCGAAGCCTTTGGCGCGGGTCCACTGGCCGTCTTTATTTTGCAGGTCGCGGGCGGTGAAATCGTTGACGCAGGTGTAGCCGAGAATGTAGGGGCGAACGTCGTCGCCCTCGGCGAGTTGGCGGCAGCGGCGGGCGATGACGACTCCCAGTTCGCCTTCGTAATCGGTGCGTTCGGAAACCTTGGGGCGAAGAATGGTTGCGCCGGGCGGCAGCAGGGAAGAAGGCGGCTTGAGAAATATGAGCGGCTCCAGCGGAACGTCGTGGCCGAGTTCGGCGGCATGTTCGCGATAGTTGCGGCCGATGCAGACAATTTTCGAAGGCTCGACCGGCGGCAGCAGCGATGCTTGCGCGAGCGGAATGTGGTCCATGCGGCGGCTGGGCAGGCCTTCCACGTCGCCATCGCTCGACTGCGGCGGCTGGAGCAGGAGGCGAGTGATTTCGTCGTTACCCGCAACCGGCTCGACCAGACCGTAGTGCGCGGAACCGTTGAGATGGAAGCGACAGTATTTCATCTGAGGGATATCTAAACATAAACGGGGCGAAGATCGCGAAAGAAAAGATTGCGAGCGGTGCGGAGGCGAGGATCGTTTTGGCGCTGCTGCGGGGACGAGGCCGCGCTGCGCTCGGCTTGGACGGGCGAGGGCGCCCGTCCCCACAATCTCTTTACGGGACAGGCTCGCGGGTTGTCTCGGAGTGGCGGCTTTCGTTTCCGCGCACGTCGACGGCGGAAACTGAGTAGGTATAGGTCTTGCCGGAGGTGACCGCGTTATCGCGAAACGATGGCGATTTCACCAGCTCGGAGTTCAGCTTCACCATCGGCTCGGCGAGGACAGCGCCAGCTTCGTCGGATGGGCGTTCGGAACGAAAGACGTTGTAGCCGGCGAGATCGGCGTTCGTTACCGGCGCCCAGATGAGATCGATGAATGGCTTTTGTCCCTCGCCGGAGTATGCCGCCTGCAAACCGCTGGGCACGGACGGAGGGAAGACGTCATGGGCCACGACGCGCACGGGCGGAGTGTCGTCGCCCTCGATTTGTTCCTCGCTGTCGGGCCGCTTGAGGATGGTCACGGCAGTGACGCGGTAAAGGTAGGTCTTCTCCCATTCAAAGCCGGAGTCGGTGAAATGCGCGGGTCCAGGGTCGCCCAAGGGGACTTCGCCAGCAGCGACATCTTTGCCCGAGGTCTCATCGCGCCGATAGATTCGATAGCGGTGCTCGATGGAGGGGACGGTGCGGGATTCGCCGGCACTGGTCCAATGGAGCGTGACGCCGTCGCCAGTTAGCTGCGCGGTCAGATCGCCGGGCGGAGGCAGGGTAGCGGCGGCGGGCACGTGCACGCGATTCGACAAACCCGCGCTGCGGGCGTTCCGGTTCAGTATCTCCACGGCGTAGGTAATTTCGGCGGATGCGTCTTCGCGCAGCAGGCTTTCGGGCAGAGTGTCGACGTAGACCTGCGGGGCGGGACGCGGGGAGTTCGATTTCTCAGTGGCAGGTTTGGCGGCTGCCATTTTCTTGGCAGCGCGCGAGGGTGCGGTGACGGGCGGCGCTGGCAACGTGGCGGCGGGATTTCCGCAGGTTGCGATTTCCGGATCGAGACTGCGGCAGACCTGCGTCGGACCGAGATAACGCACGCTCTGGCGGTCGGTGGTAAGCGTGGGCTCGCTCCAGGTGAGAGTGACACGATTGCCTTTGCGGCTGGCGCGCAGATCGGCGGGAGGTTTGGGAAGTTCGAGCGACGGCGGCAGCGGCGGGCCGGTCTGGGCGCAGCCGGCGAGCAGAAGGCAGAGGGCCGACAATGCCAGGAACTTTCCAAGATGCTGTTTCATGCGGAAAGGGAAAGAGTATCAGAGAAACAGTTGCCAGTAGCCAGTTGCCAGTACCCTGTGAACCGTGTTGCGCGTTCCGATTTGGTGTCTTCGGCGGCGGCTGGGCTGCTACTGGCTACTGAGTACTGGTTACTGGGCACTGTCTTATCCGGCTAGTTCACGGAGAGCTTCACGGAAGACTTTGGTGTGGTAGTCGACATCGTCGGATGTGGTGGCGGGCGACATGAGCGCCATGTTGTGGAACGGCGTCAGCAGGATGCCGCGATTCATGGCGTAAAGGTGCATGAAGCGTTCGAGCGCGAAGTCCATGGCGTCGTGGGCTTCGGTTCCGTTCTTGGGTTCGTTGGGACTGAAGAGATATTCGGCGCGGCAGCCGAGGCGGGTGACGTGCCAGGGAAGGCGGGATTCCTCGATCGCCTTTTGTACGCCGGCGGTCCAGCGCTCGGCGAGGGGGATCATGCGGTCGAAGGCTTCCTGGGTTAACACCTTGGCGAGCGTGGCGCGCATGGCGGCGAGGGAAAGCGCGTTGCCGGCAAGGGTTCCGCCGATGCCTCCGGTGTCGCAGTCTTCGAGGCTGTGGCGTTCGAGAATCATGTCGGCGACCTTTTGCGTGAAGCCGTAGGTGGCGGCGGGGAGTCCTCCGGCGATTGGCTTGCCGATGACCAGGAAGTCGGGGTCGAGTTTTTCGGCGCGGGTGTAGCCGCCGGGACCGGCGCAGATGGTGTGCGTCTCGTCGATGATGAGCAGAGTGCCGTGCTTCCGCGTGAGTTCGCGCAGCGCCTGATGAAAACCGGGCGCGGGATGGACGATGCCGACGTTGGTCAGGGCGGGTTCCGCGAGGACGCAGGCTACGTCGCCGTGGGCGAGCGCTTGTTCGAGAGCGGGGATGTCGTTGAATTCGACGACGCGAGTGGTTACGGAGGGATCGACGGGCGGGCCGACGTTGCCGCGCCGCGGTCCGGAGGTGCCGTCGGGATGAAGGGTGATGAAGGTTTCGTCGACCGTGCCGTGGTAGCACCAGTTGAAGACGAGAATCTTCGGGCGGCCGGTGATCTGGCGTGCCAGGCGGATGGCAAAGCGGTTGGCGTCAGTGGCGGTGAGCGCGAACTGCCAGTAGGTTAAGCCGAAACGTCGCTGCAATTCCTCGGCAACGAAGACGGCGTCTTCGGAGGGCAGCATGAGCGTGATGCCGCGCTTCACCTGATCTTCGATGGCTTTGGCGGTGGCGAAGGGAGAGTGGCCGGTCATGGCGCCGGTGTCTCCGAGACAGAAGTCGACATAACGATGGCCGTCGATGTCGTAGAAGTGCGCTCCCTGAGCCTCGCGGACAATGGGCGGAAAAGCTCCGGCCCACTTGACCATCCAATTCATGGGGACGCCGGAGAGCAGCGACTTCTTGCCGCGTTCGTAAATCGCCTTTGATTTCGGACGGTCGTCGACGAAGCGCATTTGCTCGCGCTCGGTCAGCGATTTTAGGCGGGTGCGGTCGAGGGGCATGGGTGTTAAAAATTACAAGATGTAGCGCGACAGATCCTGGTCTTTCACGATCTCGCTCAGCATCTTCTGCACGTAGGCGGCGTCGACTTTAAACTCCGTGCCCTTTTTCTCGGGCGCCTCGAAGCTGATTTCGTCGAGCACGCGCTCCATGATGGTGTGCAGGCGGCGGGCTCCGATGTTTTCGGTGCCTTCGTTGACGCGGAAGGCGAAGCGGGCGACTTCTTCGAGCGAATCGGGAGTGAATTCGAGTTTTACGCCTTCGGTTTCCAGCAGGGCGATGTACTGCCGCGTCAGCGACGACTTCGGTTCGGTCAGGATGCGGACGAAGTCTTCCATGGTGAGCGATTGCAATTCGACGCGGATGGGGAAGCGGCCTTGCAGTTCGGGGATGAGGTCGCTCGGCTTCGAGACGTGGAATGCGCCCGCGGCGATGAACAGGATGTGATCGGTGCGGACCATGCCGTAGCGCGTGTTGACAGTGGTGCCTTCGACGATCGGAAGGATGTCGCGCTGTACGCCTTCGCGCGAAACGTCGGGGCCGTGGCCGCCTTCGCGGCCGGCGATTTTGTCGATTTCATCCAGGAAGATGATGCCGGAGTTTTCCACGCGGTCGATGGCGGTGCGCGTGACCTGCTCCATGTCGATGAGGCGCTGTTCTTCTTCTTGAATTAAATACTCGAAGGCCTCGTTGACTTTCATCTTCCGCTTTTTGGTGCGCTGGCCGAAGATGTTGGGCAGCATGTCTTTGATGTTGATGTCCATTTCTTCGGCGCCCTGGTTGGAGATGATTTCGAAGGAGGGGAAATTGCGCTGCTGGGTTTCGATTTCGACGGTGCGGTCGTCGAGTTTGCCTTCGCGCAACTGCTGGCGGAGTTTTTCGCGGGTGCGGCTGGAGGATTCGGTCAGGGTGGTGCTGGCGTCGATAATCACTCCACCGGCTGAGGTGGTTGCGCCGGAATCCGGACGCGGAGTGGGGGGCAGAAGAATATCGAGCAGGCGTTCTTCGGCGTTGAGTTCGGCTTTATCGGCTACGTCTTCGAGACGCTCCTCGCGAATCATTTCGATGGCGATCTCGACCAGGTCGCGAATCATGGATTCGACATCGCGGCCCACGTAACCGACTTCTGTGAACTTCGAGGCTTCGACTTTGAGAAACGGCGAGTTGGCCAGCTTGGCGAGGCGGCGGGCGATTTCGGTTTTGCCGACGCCGGTGGGGCCGATCATGATGATGTTCTTGGGGATGACTTCTTCCGCCATCTCGGGCCCAAGTTTCTGGCGGCGCATGCGATTGCGCAGGGCGATGGCGACGGCGCGCTTGGCGTCTTTTTGTCCGACAACGTATTTGTCGAGCTCGGCGACGATTTCGCGCGGCGTCAGTTCGTCGAGCGTGACTTGCTCTTCTTCGGCGGTTCCGGGTAAGTAGATGGCCATAAATTCGTCGTTGGTCGTCAGTCGTTGGTCGTTTGGAAAGCTGCGATCATTCGCAAACTGCGAACGACTAGCGACCAACGACCATCGACTTCTTCTTACAGTTCCTCAATCGTAATCCTGTCATTGGTATAGATGCACATTCGGCTGGCAATCTTCATTGCTTCTTCGGCGATTTCTCGGGAGGAGAGCTGGGTGTGATCGGCGAGCGCCTGCGCGGCTGCCTGGGCAAACGGGCCGCCGGAGCCGATTGCGGCGATGCCAGTATCGGGCTCTATGACATCTCCCTGGCCGCTCAAAAGGAAGGTGGTTTCTTTGTCGGAAACCAGCAGCAAGGCTTCGAGATGGCGCAGGAATTTATCGGTGCGCCAGTCTTTGGCGAGTTCGACGGCGGCGCGGCCCAGATTGCCGTGATATTGCTCGAGTTTCGCCTCGAAACGGCTGAAGAGGGTGAAGGCGTCGGCGGTGGAACCGGCGAATCCAGCGAGAATTTTGTCTTGATAGAGGCGGCGAATTTTCTTGGCTCCGTGCTTGATTACGGATTCGCCAAGCGTGACTTGGCCGTCTCCGGCCATGACGACTTTGTCGTTGCGGCGGACGCAGAGGACGGTGGTTGAGCGGATGAGGCGGCGGGCGTGGGCTTCGACGGCGCTATTTTTTGCCGCGGATACTAGTGTGGTTTTTTTCATGGGCGCAATCTTTGATTATACAGCTCATTGACGGCCAGATTCTCATTCGCGTATTCCACACACGCGGATTATCGGGATCACAGTGAAGGGGCTCGACGTAGTCTAGAGGCAAACTCAGGTCCGTCGGTTCGGGGTGCGGCGCACACGAATCTTCTGATCGGTCACGACAACAAAGCACCCCGCCCACTCGTTGACCGCTTCTCCCTGAAATACCTCTTCCAAGCGTTCCACCAATCGCAGTCGGCTGGGTGAGTGCAACCGAACCAGCACGACACCGTGATGGGTACCAGGAGTGAAGCGACGGCTGTCCGAGAAATCCAGGTCCTGTGTAATGAGAGTGCGGCCTTCTTGCTGGGCGTGTGCCCAAAGTTCGGAATCGCCGCAACCCGAGAGATTTTCTTGTTCGGCCGTATGAACATCGTGTCCAAGCTCTCGGAGACGAGTTGCGATTTGCAGCGGCAGGTTCTCGTCGAGCTTGGCTTTCATTGGATATGGGGAACAGCCGGGATGGGAAGGTCCTCCTCGGCCGAGGCTGCCGCGAATGCGATTGCAGCCCGGACGTCATCGGCTTTGAGGCTCGGGAAGTCGGTGAGAATGTTTTCCGCCGCATCGCCAGCCGCAAGACTGGCTAGCACGGTCCGGAGTAGGACGCGTGTGCCCTTGAATACCGGCTCTCCGCCGCAGACTTGGCGGTCTCGAACAATGCGGTCGCCGAATTGATAGTGAAGTGTGACTCTCCCGCTCATGGGCGTGCGCCTACTGGTATTTTATCACCGGCTTGCTAACCGGCCCAGCCGCGATGCAAGAGTAGTGGCTCAGCTAGGCAAGCTCAGGATCAGCCGCCGAAAAACGGGAGTGGTGGGACGGGCTTTCCTGCCGCAGCGGTGGCGTCGGCTAAGGCCTATGGCTAGACATCATCTGATTTTGGCAATTTCCCAAACTCTTCTGGATGCTCAGATACATAAGCAAATAGCAAGTCCGTGAGGCTGTGAGGGTACGCAAAAAATTCTTGGTCTAAAGGCTCTAGCTTCTCAAGTATTTCGTCAGGGAAACTGGCAGCAACCGCACGAATAGCTTCCGGCGTCCGTGGTAAACCAGCAGGAAATGCAACAGCTATAGCACGCTTGCAGATATCCGCCGTTTTTGGGGCGCCGATGGTTTCGAGGGCCTCTACGACGAACGACGCAGATTCCGCGCTACTGCTCAAAAAGTATTGGGAAAAGCCACCGTTATTGACTTCTGATTCGACAGCCCAAAGGGCTGAAAAGACCTTCTGTGGTACGGACTGAAGGGCAAAGTCTTCCTTCCCAAATCTCGTGTTTTCCGACTCGGACAAGCTGATGAGGATGCCGTTCTTGTTCATATGGGCGCCGCCCTCTAACTGATGCTACTCACCGCGTGCAAATTAGACCATGCCCTAATCGTGCGGACAAGGGCCCGGTCCTTCCGTCAATCTGAAGCGTGTAAAATTCAAGCAGCCGATTGGTGGGGCCACTCCTTTTGTCGTTCCTGGACGAGTTAAATCCGCAACAACGCGAGGCGGTTGAAACCACCGAGGGGCCGGTGCTGATTCTGGCCGGGGCGGGCAGCGGGAAGACTCGCGTCATCACGTTTCGGATTGCTTATCTAATCGAAAAGATGGGCGTGATGCCCGAGTCGATCCTGGCGGTGACTTTCACTAACAAGGCCTCGTCGGAGATGGCCGAGCGGGTGGAAAAGCTGGTCGGCGGGCTCAGCATTGCCAAGCCGGTGATTTCCACGTTTCATTCTTTTTGTGTGCGCGTGCTGCGGCGGGACGTTGAGGCTTTGCGGATTCCTTCGACGGTGCCGGGGCAGCCTGCGATTGGGCTGACGAAGAATTTCGTCATCTACGACGAAAGCGATCAGCAGCAGGTGGTCAAGGGCATCATGCGGCGGTTGGGCCTGGACGACAAGCAATTGACGCCGCGCAACGTATTGTCGCGGATTTCGTGGGCCAAGAATCACATGCTCGATCCGCAGGAAATTTATCTGCAGTCGGCGGATCCGAAGACGGAAAAGATCGCCCATATTTTCGAGGAGTATCGCAAGGATCTGCGTAAGGCGAATGCGATGGACTTCGACGATCTGTTGCTCGAAGCCATGCGGTTGCTGAAGTCGGTGGCGGCGGTGCGGGAATATTACAATCGGCGATTTCGATATTTGCTGGTCGATGAGTATCAGGATACGAATCGTCCGCAGTATGAGT
>Ga0224557_1000578_pt1 | contig 40161 bp, 44 predicted proteins | sample 714S31014metaG_FD_180677 | JGI IMG/M metagenome (GOLD analysis project Ga0224557, IMG submission 180677) | Peat soil microbial communities from Stordalen Mire, Sweden - 717 S3 10-14 | ecosystem: Environmental > Terrestrial > Soil > Wetlands > Peat | place: Sweden: Norrbotten County, Stordalen...
CCTTGCGAGCCATCTCAGTCCTCCTTGTGAATGTCGTTCTGGTAAACAACATCCTAAGGAATCGACCCGGTGGCTCGCTGACGATCGCCACTCAGCAGCTTCTACAGAACTTTACGGACTTAATCTCACGAACCTCAACACGTTGGACTATCGCGCATTGAAATACGCTCAGGACACGGACATATTGGGCAGAACCGACTGTTTCTGTCTCGTAGACTGAGAGCTTGTAGCTTTTATGCTACAATCTTCTTGTGATCGAACTCATCCGTTATCAGCAAGAGGATGGTCGTGAACCCTATACGGAATGGTTCCGCAGTCTCCGCGATCGAATGGCGAAGGCCCGAATCGAAGCCAGGCTGCGTCAGATTGAGTCCGGCAACCTGGGCGACTGCAAACCGGCGGGCGAGGGCGTGACCGAACTACGCGTCCATGTGGGCGCCGGATACCGGGTATATTGCGGGCAGCGGGGGCAACAATGGGTCATACTTCTCTGCGGTGGGGACAAGGACAGCCAAACAACAGACATCGCAAGAGCCAAAGCGCTTTGGGCGGATTGGAAGCGGAGGAAACTATGAAAGAGCTGGTTGCTGGCGTTTCACATAACGAGCGCGCGATCGAAGAGTTGCGTGAGGACCGAGAGTATGCCGTCGCACTTTTACAGGTGGCAATGGAATCTCTCGACAACCCCAAAGAGCGCGGTGGCGGACTGCTTGCATTGCGCGCCGTGGCCGAGGCTTATGGTGGGTTGGGAGCAGTTGCGGCTACAGCGGGGATTAGCCGTGAGTCCCTCTATCGCGCTCTATCGCCCAAGGGCAATCCGACGTTGAAGACGCTGATTGCCGTGCTGAAGACTCTTGGACTGCGGCTAACTGTCACGCCGAACCAGCAGAAACATGCGCGGCAAGCAAAGGCCAATGACGATTACGCCGCAGCCTGATCTCGGGAATTACTTTGCAGTGGCCCCTTCTTTCAGATAACTCGCACTTAGCGTCTGCTTCTGCTTTGCGATCGGCAGCAGCGTGGGATAGAACTGGACAAACGTCGTGTCCACGGCGGCGTGCTCGGCGTGGCAGGAGTAGCAGGACGCTTCTTTAGGAAAGAGGCTGCCGCTGACTTCGTTATCCATATCGAAGAATGCCCACTTGCCCGGGAATCGTGCTTCGTCCTTCACATGAACTTCAACGCCCATCACCTCCGTGCCCTGATAGTGGCCGCGGTGATTGATCGAGCCCTTATCCATTCCCGCGCGCGACTCAAGCACCAGCACCGTCTTGTCCGGCCAGGTTCCCGTCTGAACGAATTGCGCGTAGGCCTCGGGATTCACAAAGACATTGTCGAACGTAGGATGGCCTGAGGCTTGCGCAGTGGGGTTATAGCTCATATCGACGCCGGAGCTCAGGAACACCCATTCGCGATAGCGCTTGGGAAACAGCATTGCGCCGTCCTTGTTGTATGCCGGAGCATTCGGCGATTCGGACTTTGCCGCGGGTTGCGGAGTTCCGGAGAGGGATTGTGGACGCGGGGAAGCTGCAAGACATGCGACCAGAAGCAGACCGCTAGCCGGCAGGGTGATTTTCAAAAGCATCTGGAGCTCCTGTATCGCTTAGGATACGCGAGCAATCGGATTGCGGTTCCGTTGAATCGCGGCGATGATGCTGGGCGCTCGGGTTGGCGGGCTCCAGGACAAATCCTCTTTTCCAAGATCTCAATGGCCGGTAGCACGATATTTGCTTTTGTGCTACTCTGATTCTTCCCTGGAGAGTCTGACGCGGGGATTGCTGTGGGAGCCGGTAACACGAAAATTGGAATCATTCTACCGCTGCTGACCATCCTCGCCTGGGCCTCGTCCATCGCGGCACAGACCGGCGCACCTCGAATCACCGGCACAGTGCTCGATCCTGCGGACCGCCCAGTGGCTGCGGCGCAGGTCGAGTTCGATTCCGGCTCCAGCGCACGGCTGACCTGTACAACCGGAAACGACGGCGCCTTCACCATCACGCTGCCCGCATGGGGCGCGTACACGGTCCATGTGGAAGCCGTGGGGTTCGCCGCAGTTACGCGCAAAGTGGAACTGAGTGCGGCATCCTCAGCATCGGGCGCAAACCTGACATTGCGCCTGGAACATCTCTCCGCAACAACTGAAGAGGTGATTGTCACAGCCGGCGTCAGCGAAATTGCACTCACCTCGCCCGACCCTTCAGAAAAGGTCATCGTGCGCGAGGAGTTGCTGGATGCCAACCCAGGCAGGCCGGGCGCGCCGGTCTCCATTCCCGGGCTGCCCATCGAGACCGCATCCGGCGGCATCAAGGCGCCGCAATACTTTGTGCCCGGCGTGGCCGGCGATCACGGCGAACCCATTGCCCAATACATTGCGGTGGGCGGCTACCTGGTTCCGAACAATCTCTCCGCCAACGCGCACGGCAACGGCTACGCCGACCCGAATATCTACGTTTCCGGGGCGCTGGGCAGTGTAGGCACTGACGGCGGCGCATTCAATGTACTGGAGGGAAATCACGCGCTGAACCTGGCCGCCACCTACAGCTTGCGCCCCCAAATCAAGCGATTCCTCACCCTCACGGGCGATGATCGCGACGCGGATTTGACGGCCGGCTTTGCACCCGCCGATCCGGCGAAGAAAGAGTGGGTGGCTCTGGAAGCCAACTACGGCAACGGCCTGATGAAGCGGCTGGAGCACCGCAAGCAGTTCAAGTGGAACGCGCTGCGCGTCTTCGATCCCGGCAAGCACGAAATCACGCTTTTCAGCCTTGGCTATTGGGGCGCATCGGACGAGGGAAACCTGATTCCGATCGGATATGGCCTGCTGTTGGGCGACACCATCGACCCGCGGCAGCAAGACCAGACGCACACCTCGATCCTGGCGGCCGACGACCGCTGGAAAGCCGGAGCGAACGACGAGGTTTCTTTCTCCGGATTCTTTCGCACCTACAATCTGGCGCTGTTTTCAAACTTCGGCGAGGGGCTGATCCGGCAGAGCGAGTTCCGCACGGTTGAAGGCGCGGAGGCGCGCGAGACGCATACGTTCAGGTCTTTTTTGAAGGCAATGGGGCTTGAGGCGATGGCCGGCCTCGACTACAACGAGGACGATATTCATCGCGACGATCTTGACCACTATCTCTCTGACGATCCTCCGGTCTACGGTCCCTTCCTCAAAGTGTTAGCCAACAATGTCACCATTCGCGATATAACTCCATATCTCGCCCTGCACGGCGACTTAGGCAAACATCTGCGCTTCTACGCCGGCCTGCGCCCCGATCTGATCCAGATGAAAAACATCGACGTAATGAAGCCCGCTTATTCGTTCGATGAGTGGAAGGCATTTGAGAACCCCAAGGCCACGCTGGCCTGGACGCCGGGAACCGGCGCTGCGCGCTGGCTTCCCTCGGCTTCTTTCAGCATTGGACAGGCGTTCTTCACCCAGGATCCGCGCATCGGCGAAGCTGCAACCTCGGCAACCGGAGCTGCCGCGCTGGCTTCTCCCTTGGAGCGTTCCCACTCCGAGCAACTGGTGCTGGAAAAAGCATTCACAGGAACCGATGTGCGCGTGACGGTGGGCCGGACTACGACCACGGCGACGATGGCCAAGATCGATCCGGACAACGGCACGCCCTTTGACCTGGGACCGGGCACGCTCAAGTTTCTCACCGCCAGTGTGCGCCATCAGTTCAGCACCTTTGGCACGCTGCAAGCGGTTCTCTCGAAGGCCGACGCGCGACTGGTGGGCACCGCGGCGACTCCCGCGCAGATTACTCCAGAAGCCCCGCGCACCATCTTCGACGGCCTGGCGACGCTGGATCGGCTGCCTGCCGGGCTGCATGTTCGCGGCGAGTACGAGTACGTGGGTCACAAGCAATTGGATGTGGGCAATGCGCAGCATCCGGGCGCCTACGAAGCCATTCCGGTGGGCGAAACGAGACTGGCGGTGGTTCGCGCGTTTCTGAATGGGCGATTGGAATTGGGCGCGAACGGAATGCTGGCGCGCGGCTACACGGGGCAGACTACGGAGACCTTCAATCCCGGTTGGCAGATGGGCGCCGTTCCGTACTGCGCGCTGGGATCGGGGCCGAGCGGCCAGCCCAACGACTTCAACTGCGGGACGAATGAGCAGAGCGTCGGCATTCGCATGGTCTCGTTCGTCGGCGGGTCTATCTCCTGGCGATTCAATGCGGAGAAGTGAGACCCGTCGTCCGCGAACACCCATCACGCCGACTTCGTCTTACCTTTGTATTCGCGCCAATAAGTATCCCACCAAATATCCCAGACCTCGTCCTCCCACAGAATGCCCTTGTTCTCGTCTGACGGCTTGTAGTGTACGGAAACAGTCTTGTCTGTCAGGCCAGCGGTCGCGCCATCCGCCATGTTCTCCGTCGCGCAGTTGAACGAATAAGAGCTGGTGTGCTCCTGCTGGACCTGGTAGGTATAGTCGAAGCTGAGCTTCCAATAATCGACGCCATTCAAGCCGCCGTCGACCTTGCGCACATGAATGTACGCGACCGTTCCCGGCGAGGTCGGCCATCCCTTGGTGCGATACTTCCTCCATTTTTCCCAGCAGGTGAGGACGAGCACCAGGAGTGCAAGGAATCCGGCAATGACCGCGGCTTCCCACCAGGAGCGGATTCGCAGCAGCAAAGAAGGCAAAGACAGCGCAGTGAGTAACATCGTCAATCTAGACTATCCCCCAGACAGATGCGAAACAAGCTTCTTCTTGGGTCAGCGGCGTGTGCCGGCCGCCCGCTCGACAAGTGCCGGCAGGGTTCCGCGTGGGAAAGCCGTGGATTGGCGCACCACCAGGCGGGTAGGAATCTGCCATTCCGTCTTGGCGGCGTTGGGGTGGTCCCGCTCGATGCCTGCACGCAGCGCTTCGACCGCTGCCGCAGCCAGGTCATTGCAGGACATCTGCACCGTGGTTAGCGGCGGCAGCATGAACTGGGCCAGATGAATGTCGTCGAATCCCACAACGGAAATCTCCTGCGGCACATTGTGAGTCGTCTTGTAGAGCGCATGAAGAACCCCGATGGCGGTCATGTCGTTGGAACACAGGACGGCAGTGGGCAGCTCCCGCAGTGCGATCAGATGTTCCATGGCCCCCATGCCTCCCTCCATGGTATGGTCGCCTTCGACCATGTGCCGGGCGGGCACAGTGAGCCCCAATTCGGCCATCGACCTGAGGAAGGCGTCCCGCCGCGCCACGGCGGAGCGAAGCCGCAGCGGGCCCGTGATGAAGGCGATGCTGCGATGGCCGAGCGCGGCCAGGTGTTGCACTGCCTGGCGAATTCCCTCTCCATAATTAACCTTGAGCACCCGGATATTGGGCAGGTCCGGTCCGGCATCTACAAACACCAGCGGAAACTCGCGCTCCACCAGCTTCCGCACCAGTTCCTCTTCGATGCCGAAGGTCATTACGGCCACGCCGTCCACGTTACGCTGCAACATGCGGCGAATCAGCGACTCGGTGCGGGCAGGTTCGTAGTTGGTGGAACCGATCAGAACTTCGTAGCCCTGGGCAACGGCAAGGTTTTCAAACTCCTGAACCAGCTCTGGAAAAAATGGGTTGGTGATCTCCGAAACAATGAGGCCCAACATGCGGCTGCGGCCGGAAACCAGCGCCCGAGCCTGGGTGTTGGGCAGGTAGCCCAACTCATCGATCGCCCGCCAGACTCGCCGCGATAGCTCGGAGTCGACGGTGGGTATGCGGTTGACGGAGCGAGAAACCGTGGCGATGGAGACCCCGGCACGCCGGGCAACATCGCGGATGCTGACGGCTGCCGGCCGCAGCCGGTTGGACGGCTTTTTCCTGGAGCCACTCACGGGTAAGGAGATTCTACGCTTTCCCGCTGTTTCTCAAGTGCGGTTGAACCGGGAAGAGCGCCAAACAGGCTTCAACAACAGGCCTCTTTGAACTGTTGCCCGGGAGCTGGCGAAGCGATACCCTCGCAGAAATGAGGAAGATTTCCGGATCTTGGAAAGCGTTTCCCCAGGGATCGTTGCCCATTCAACAGCTCGGCGGCCGGAGAGGAAACAAGGGCGCGATTCAACCTATGGATGGCCGTGCCCGCCTGCCGCGACTTCCAGGCCATGACGTACGAGGGCAACAATGGAGGTCAGGCTTTCCTCGGCGCCACGCTGGCTGCCGGGCAGGTTGACGATGAGCGTGTTGCCCTTCAGGCCGGCCACTCCCCGAGAAAGCCATGCGAAGGGATTGCGTCCGGCTCCGTGAAAACGCATAGCCTCGGCCAGCCCAGGCGCTTCGCGATCCATCACTCTGCGGGTCGCTTCAGGCGTTCGGTCGCGAGGGCCCAAGCCTGTCCCTCCGACGGTGAGCACCAGAGCCGCGCCTTGAAGGCTCAACTCGCGCAGCTTGACGGCGATGGCGTCTTCATCGTCCGGCAGCAGCCCAGTCAGGATTTCGGCCCCCGGCCAGTGCTGCCCAAGCAGCGCAACCACAGCCGGGCCCGCGGTGTCAGTGAGCAGACCCTGAGAGCACCGGTCGGAGATGGTGAGGACGGCAAGCAGCATGAGAATGATTGTAGAGCCTACTGTGCCGGCAGAATCCCAATGGTGTGCAGCCAGGTTTCAACGCCCTGCGGCCAGGTGGTCACCGGGAGCGCGGTGCGGCGCAGTCCATAGCCGTGTCCGCCCTGGGCATAAACGTGCAACTCGGCCGGAACCTTGGCATTCTTCAGGGCCAGGAAGTAGACCACCGCATTCTCTACATGCACCGGATCGTCCTCAGCCTGGACGATGAATGTGGGCGGCGTGCCGGCAGTGGGATTGATGTCCGCGTTGGGCGCAAAGTTCTTGTCCGCGAGCGCCAGGTAGCCGGGATAAACAACCACGGCGAAGTCCGGTCGGCAACTGAGCTTGTCCGCCGCGTCGATGAGATCGTAGAGGCGCTGCTCGAAGTGGGTACTGAGGGCGGCAACCAGGTGTCCGCCTGCCGAGAAACCCAGCACGCCCACGCGCTTGGGATCGATGCCCCATTCCGTTGCATGCTCTCGCACCAGTCCCATGGCTCGCTGTGCGTCTTGCAAAGCCGCCGCCGATTTGGGGTAAGGCCCAGTATTGGGAACGCGGTACTTGAGCAGCACGCAGTTGATGCCTGCCGATGTCAGCCAGTCGCAGACCTCTGTGCCTTCAAGATCGATGGCCAGGATGTTGTATCCCCCGCCGGGAAAGACCACCACGGCAGCACCGCTATTGTTGCCCTTGGCCGCATAGAGCGTCAGCGTCGGCGTCGCCACGTTGCCCAGCCGAACAAGCGGCTTGCCGGCGATCAAGTTGTCTTTGGGGCTGGTGGTGTCAGCCTCCGCGGGCTGGTTGACCGAAGCGCCAGGCGCGATGCCTGGCCAAACCGGTATCGTGAGATGGCTGGGCGCCGGGGGCCAGCCTGACACTTGTGCCGAAAGGCTCGTGGACAATGCCGCTGCCGCAAAAAGAACAACAAGTCGATTCCTTCTCATGTACGCCGTCCCTCAACCAAAAACTTCGCAGCGATGATCGCAGCCGGAGGGGTGGCAATGCAAGCCAAGGCAGATCTCAACTGAGCCCGAACGCCGGCAATCGACAGTCTCCTGTATTCAATTGCACAGATGGCCGGCTTGCAAGGTGAAAGACTTGCTTCGTCGTCGCGTTCGGGCAGAGACTTCAGATCCATTTGCGCGGAGCGTCCGAACGTCAGGGGTGAAAACATGCTTGTAGGCATCTTGATTCTGATTTTGATCCTGGCGCTCGTTGGTGCGGTGCCGACATGGCCGCACAGCAAAAGTTGGGGATATTATCCGACCGGAGGGATTGGACTTGCCCTCGCGGTTGTACTCATCCTTGTGTTTGTCGGAGTGATTTGAACCTTGCGCGCCTCGACGCCATCTCCAGCCGTCGTATGCAAACGCAGGCGCCTGCCCCTGGCCCGCGCGACAGCACTGTTTCTCGTGTTGCTGGTGTCGAGCGGAAGTACGTTCGCATACTCAGTTCTGACACACGAGGAAATCGTAGACTTGCTTTGGCTGTCCGAGATCCGGCCGCTCCTGGTCGAACGCTTTCCGGGCATTACTGACGACCAGATCAAGGAAGCTCATGCTTACGCGTACGGCGGATCGGTCATCCAGGATCTAGGCTACTACCCGTTCGGCAGCAAGGACTTCAGCAACCTGGTGCATTATGTTCGCAGCGGGGACTTTGTCCGGGAGTTGCTGCTTGAAAGCCGGGATGCCAACGAGTACGCCTTCGCCCTGGGTGCGCTTTCTCACTATACGGCGGACATCAACGGCCACCCCGCGGTCAACGAGGCTGTCGCCATCCACTATCCGAAACTGCGCGCTGAATATGGCAATTCTGTTCGCTATGCGCAGGACCGGACGGCGCACTTGAAAACCGAGTTTGGATTCGATACCTTGCAGGTGGCAAAGAATCGTTATGCGCCGGAGCAGTACCACGATTTCATAGGGTTCAAGGTTGCGGAGCCGCTGCTGGAGCGGACCTTTCCAGTGATCTACGGGTTGGAGTTGAAGGACGTACTCGCGCATGAGGACCTTGCCGTGGGTTCGTTCCGTTTTTCTGTCAGCCGGCTGATTCCGGAGATGACCCAGGTGGCGCTGGAGACGCACAAGAAGGATCTGATGCGTGAAACGCCGGACTTTGCAAGACAGAAGTTCCTCTATCGCCTATCCCGTTCCGATTATGAGAGAGAGTGGGGAAAGACCTATGCAAGGCCGGGCCTGGGCACACGCATCCTGGCAACGCTTCTGCGCTATATTCCCAGGATCGGTCCTTTCAAAGGATTGGGCTTCAATAACCCAACCCCGCAAACTGAAGATCTATATATCAAGAGCATCAATACGACCGTCGATCGTTATCGCGCCTTTCTCGAGCAAGTGCGCGCGGGCACGCTGGTCCTGCCAAACTGCGATCTCGATAGCGGCAATCCCACCGAAGCAGGGGAATACTCGCTTACGGACGAAACCTACGCGAGCCTGCTGGCTAAGCTGTCTGCACGGAATTTCGATCTGACAACGACCCGACTCCGCGGCAACATCCTCCAGTTCTATTCGGATCCCTCGCTGCCGATCGAGACCAAGAAGTATCCAGCTCGCTGGCAAAGCGTGCAGACTGCTCTAAGCCAGTTGAAATCTACGCCGCCGTCGCCCGCCGCAGCAAACGACCCTTTGCGATGATCCCTCGCACCGTTCTTCCTAGCGCAGCACGGTTTCCATATCAGCGTGCCCGGTGCGGAATTCGCCATGCCCTGCTCGGGACCACTTCTCTTGAGACTCGGCAGCGGGTTGCTTTTAGGCCAATCTGCCTGGATCACAAATTGGATACTGAATGGATATAAATGGGTATGAATGGATATTTTCTTGCCATCGGCCAGAGAATGGCTAAAAAATGGGTGCAAATGAATATTACCCATGTATGACACCAGAAGCATCACGATCACCCCGGAAATCCTCAAACTCATCGCTGCTATCGATGAGTTCAAAGGGCGCTGGAAAGTCATTGAAACCCTCGCGCCTGAAAAGCTGACCAGCCTCCGGCGGATAGCCACTATTGAGAGCGTGGGATCGTCCACTCGCATCGAGGGCTCCAAACTCAGCGATTCCGAGGTAGAGAAGTTGCTGTCCGGGCTGCAGACCAAATCCTTCGCCAGCCGGGACGAGCAGGAAGTTGCTGGCTGTGCCGATGCCATGGATATGATCTTCGATAGCTATGAAGCTATCGCAACAACCAAAAATCAAATCAAGCAATTGCACGGCGTGTTGCTCAAGTACAGCAGCAAGGATCAGGATCATCGTGGCGAGTATAAAAAGGTGACCAACCACGTCGAGGCTTTCGGACCCGCACTCTTCGCTTCGCCGAGGTTTCAGCGTGCACTTTGGTCACCGAGCGGCTCCTTCGCGGTCGAAAGCCATTCTGAAAGCGATTGCCGAGATGAGGCGCCGGCGCCATCTTGCGCCTGGACGGATTTTGGCGAGGGACAGGGATTAGACTGCGCTGTACGCCGAGATGAGGCAACGTTGCACTCACCGAACAAGAGCGTCTCCCAGGCGTGCGCTGGAAGCAATCTGCCCCCCAAATCCTCTGCCGGGCGGATGCGGCTTTAGATTTTTTTGAGCGCAGACTAGAATCCGCCAATGAGATGCCGATAGATTGCCCGCAAGATAAACCTCCTGCTCCAAGTAACGATTCTGAGCTGTGCGGTACGCAGAACGGTTTCGGTGCAGGCGGAATTCGAAACGAGGAGCCATCACCATGAGCATCACACTGCTGAACAACATTTCTTCTCTGGTAGCAGAGAATGCAGTTTCCAACACCCAGACAAAACTGCAAAGTACACTCCAACAACTGTCCACCGGGTTGAAGATCAACTCCGGAGCGGACGACCCGGCGGGCCTCTCGATCGCCGCCGGTTTGGGCGCCAGCATCTCAGCCCTCACCCAGTCCAGCCAGAACGCATCGGACGGCATCGGCTTCTTGCAGACCGCTGACGGCGCGCTCTCGCAGGTCAACACTATCCTCAACCAGGCAGTAACGATAGCAACCGAAGCTTCCACCGGCGGCCTCACCACCGCACAGTCGACTGCCCTGGATACAGAGTTCCAGTCAATTCTGACTGAGATCAACAACATTGGCTCGACCACAAACTACAACGGAACGGCCGTGTTCAGCGCCACCGCTAACACGACGTTCACCAGCGATGGCACATCCGCCGGCGCCACCACCACCAGCACCTCGGTCGGTGCGCTTTCATCCACCACGCTAGCCCTGAACGCCGATGTTCTGACCTCCGCCACTAAGGCCCAAACGGCGCTGACCGACATCACCGCCGCAATCGACACCGTTTCCGCGACCCGCGGCACCATCGGCGCCAGCATCAACCAACTGACATCGACTTCGAACGTTGAGACGACGCAAGTGCAAAACCTGACCAGCGCTCAGAACAACGTTCAGAACGCGGACATCGCATCCGTAACTTCGAACCTGACCCAGTACAACATCCTGGAGCAGACCGGCTTCGCTGCTATCCAGCAATCGCAGTCGGCGGAGCAGAATGTTCTGAAGCTTCTCCAGTAGACTCTTCATCTCCCTCCCAACGGTGGCGCCCTGAAGGCGCCACCGTTATTTTTCTTGTTCCACGGCTCTGAACGACCGACCCGGATGTGCCGATATTGTGGTACGGTTAGACCCGATGTAATCCAGGCGCGCGCGAACTCACGCGCTCCTTTCAAAGGAATGGGCAAAGTCTATGAGCTCGGTCTCCGCATTGAATTCGCTATTATCCGGGTCAAACTCTTCATCGGCCCTCGATCTGAGCGAAATACTGGAAGCGGCAACGGGCGCATCCACCCCCGGCATCGACGTGAACGCTGCCGTGAGTGCCGCCGTAACTGCAGCCGAGGCTCCGGAGCAAGCATGGGAATCGCAGCAGACGACGCTACAAAACCAAACGAGTGCATTGGACTCGCTCCAGACCGATGCGACCGACCTCGACAACGATGTGCAGGCGCTCAACAACCTGACCGGTCCACTATCCGCGGCAACGGTAAGCTCTTCAAACTCGGGCATTGTTACAGGTTCGGCGGCGTCCGGGAGCACCGCTGGAAACAACGTAGTGGTAGTCAATAGCCTGGCCACCGCGGCCTCCTATGCTTCGGGCGCCGTCGCCAGCGCGACAACCGATCTACCGGCGGAGAGCATCACGATCACACCTGCCGGCGGCTCGGCAACAACCATCACGACCGGCAGCGGCGTCGATACTCTGACCGGCCTGGAGAATGCCGTCAATAACGCGGGACTCGGCGTCACGGCCAGCATCATCACCGACGCAAACGGCGGTCAACTCGCGATTGTAAGCAACACGACAGGCAGCGCCGGCGCTTTCACGGTGTCATCGTCCGGTGGAAGCTTCGGCTTCACGCAGGCGCAGGCGGGCAGCAACGCCTCTCTTACAGTGAACGGGATCAGCATTTCCAGCGCATCGAATACGGTCACGGGCGTTATCCCCGGCGTGACGCTCACTCTGCAGAGCGCCAGCCCCGGCACTCAAGTGAGCCTCACTGTCGCGCCGGATACTTCGCAGGCGTCAACAGCCATCAACCAATTTGTGACCGACTACAACACGCTCATCACCGCTGTGAACTCGCAATTCACCTATACCTCGGGTTCGGGCCAGGGGGTTCTGGCAGAGGATCCCACCGTGCAGACGCTGCAGAGCGACCTGCTGGGAGCATTGGATTTTACGTCTACGACCGGATCGGGGAGCAGTGAAACGGTGACGAGCCTGGCATCGATGGGCATCACGGTGAACTCCGATGGCACGCTCAGCGTGGATAGCACAACGCTGAACAGCGCGCTTCAGAACAACTTCAGCCAAGTGCAGAACTTTTTTCAAGGAACTGCGCTCAACGGGTTTGCCAATTCAATGGATCAACAGCTTACCAGCTTCATCAGCCCGGCGGACGGAGCGTTCACGGTGGATCTGCAAAGCATCAGCAGCGAAAACACCTCCCTACAGGACGACATCAACAACTTCCAGACCAATACTATCGACCCTCTGCAAAAGCAATTGCAAAGTGAATACAGTCAGGCAGAAATTGCCTTGCAGCAACTGCCGGGCGAACTAAAGGATGTTGACGCCGAACTGGGCATGAACAATTCCTCATCAGGGAACTAACTGGAGAAGACCATGAGTCCAACGGAACTGGCATATCGGAAAACCGCACTTGGCGGCGCCAGCGGTTTTGGCTTGATGATCGCCCTTTACGACACGCTTGCAGGAGATCTGCGCCGTGCCGCAGAGGCCGAGCGCCGCGGCGATATCGAGAAGCGCTGCCGCCAAGCGAGTCATGCACTACTGATTCTGTCGCATTTGGAAGACTGGATCGATCAAGGGACAGGCGGAGAACTGGCTGACCTATTCAAGGGCTTTTTCAAATCGCTTCGCCGCAGAATAATCGAAGCGCAAGCCAAGCGGTCCCCCGAGATCCTTGAAGAAGAGATGGCGCGCGTCCTGGAAATTCGGGCGGTCTGGCAGCAGGCCGAGAGCCGGGGCACAACAACCGCGGCGCACGTTCCAGGCTTGGTTCAGGCTCCGACCTATCCCGGCTCCTCGTTGCCGATGTATGAGCGCAACTCATCTCGCTGGTCGGCTTAATCCTTTACCATCCAGCCTTGCACACTTCAAATGCTTGGGCCCGTGATACGGGCAAGAGAGCCCCAAGATTGTTGGTTGAGACTGAGCGGCAGCGAGAGACCATCTCGTTGCCGCTCTTGGTTTGTCTTCCAGGCGGAGGGGGTTGCGCCAGGACCGGAATCAGCTCGGGGTCGTCAGGTAATTCAACAAGGAGTTTGGCAGGACCTTTGCTGCAGCGGCGAGGGCTGCGCTATTGTCGGTTTCGGCCTGGCTCAGGTTTGTTGCAGCGGTGGCCATATCCACGCCGACCAGATTGTTCTCTTGCGACGCCAGGCTAACCGTGTCCTGCTGCAGGTATTGCTCCTGAGAGTTTAACTGCTGCTCGGCATTGCCGTAGAACACTTGCTGCTGGCCAATGAAGCTAACGGCCGAGTCCACGCTCGTGGTGGCCGTCGCGATCTGCGAGCTGTTCCCGCTTTGCAGCGCCGTGACTAGCGAACTCAGCGAACCAACAACGTTGTTGCTCGAATTGGAGAAGATCTGACTGCCCGGAAGGTTTACCTGGATGCTGGTCTGGTCGCCCACTTGCACGGAGTTCGTGTCGTTGTTGCCGTTGTAGGTGTAGCCGGTAGGCGAAGACGAATCCGCCGTGTAAGGAGTGGTTGTGCCGGTTCCGCCGAATAGATATGCCCCCCCGACCGAAGTATTGGCAAGAGACACCACAGAAGTCAGTATCCCCTGCACTTGTTGAGCGAGCGCCTGCAGATCGGCCGAAGAGTTGGTGCCATTTGCGCCCTCGGTGCCGAGCGACACTGCCTGGGTGAGGGACGTAACAACCGAGCTCAATGCGGAGCTGGCGGACTGGACTGTAGTCTGTAGCGTCGAGACGTTCTGCGTGTACTGATCTACGTCCCCGGTCTCGATGGTGTTTTGCACCATGGCCGCGGCTGCGGCCGGGTTGTCTGAAGGCACGCTCACGCTCTTGCCAGTGGACACCTGCTGCAGCGCAGTGTTGAGCGACACCTGGCTCGTTTGCAGGTCGGAGAGGATTTCGGGAACAATGTTTGGGTCAATGCGCATAGCAGTCAGAAGCTCGTGGTGGATCCCATGTTGAGAAGTGCGTTATTGAGTACCTGAATCGTACTGACGATTCGTGTAGCCGCCTCATAGGCCGTCTGGTAACGAAGCAAGTTGGTGGTTTCCTCATCGACACTTACCGCCGAGACAGAACCCTGCTGACTTGTGAGCTGCGTCAGGTTCTGGCCGATGGCGGAGGATTGGGTGCTTGCATTGGAGGCGGCATTGCCCACCTGAAAGACCAAACTGGCATAGGCTCCAGCGGGGGTTTGGCCTGACGGCAGATTCTGGGTCAGGGCCGCGGATAAATTGGCGACATTGCCGTTGCTGTCGACGGATCCATTCGAACTGATGGCAATCTGCGACGGATCGGTGATGGAGACGGCCATGCCCGCGGCGGCGCCGGCATCGTCTGGATTCGACGGGACCGCAAAAAAGGCCGCGCCTGTGTTGCCATTCGAATCGGTACCTTGTGCCTGCGCGGAGTTAAACGCTGCGGCAAACTGGCTGGCAAGAATGTTCAACTGCGAGAGCAGGCCGGGAACGATCTGGTCACGGACCTGAATGACTCCGCCGAGGGTTCCACCTTGGATCGAAGCCGTGATGTTGTTGCCATTCGAATCGATTACCTGCTGGAACCCGTCGCTGCCGGTGGCCGTCTGGAGATTGAAGCTCTGTCCGCCCATAACCAGCGGCGAACCGTTGGCGGTGGTGATGGTCTCTCCATCACTGCTTTGCGTGATGGAGATACCAACCAGACCGGAGAGTTGCTGGACCAACTGGTCGCGCTGGTCTTCAACCGTGCCGCCATCCTCACCGGCCGGCACCTGCGCGAGCTGACCGTTCAGCTGCGCGATCTGCTGGGTGAGCGTGTTGACCTGTGCAACGGTCTGTGTGACTTGACCGTCCGCTTGCGATTGCGCCGAGGTCAGCGCGTTGGCGGTGGAGTTGAAGGCGCCCGCGAGGTCCTGGCCGCTGGCGATGACGCCCTGCTGAGCGGCTGTGCTGGTGGGACTCGCGGACAACTGCGCCAGGCTGCTTGAAAACGCGGTCAGCTCGCTCGCAATGTCGCCGCCCGTCGTTGTGAACGCAGTTTGAATCTGCTGGAGACTGGACGATTGCGCGTCAGCGCTGTTTTGCAGAGAGGTCTGCTGCTGAATCTGAAGGTTGAGCAGTTCGTCACGGATGCTTTGGATCGCATTGAGCGAAACGCCTCCGCCCGTTACGTTGTTGCCGGACACGTATTGCTGGTTCTCGCTGAGCTGCGCCTCTTCGCGGGTGTAACCCGGAGTGTTGACGTTGGCGATGTTGTTGCTGGTGGCATCGAGAGCGCCCTGGTTTACTTCCAGCGCCTGCAAGCCGATCAGAAGCGATGTATTCAAACCACCCATATCGATTACACCTGGCAAGACCAGGTCTGAACCTTCAGCCTGGACCCAGAAGCCTCCTGAATTTGCCCTCGAACCGAGTTGAATAGCCCCACCATCTGTGCGACGGAGCGGCTGGAATGCTGGAGCAGAGCGGCGTAGCGCCGGTTGAGCTGTTGCAACGAATCGGACGCGGAGCGAATTTGCTGAATCAAATCTTCATCAAGGCTAGATTCAGAAGTGGGAGCCTTGGTTTCAAGGGGAATGCATATTTGGGTCACGAGTGAGGTAAGTCTGCCGCTCAACGCTTGCTGGTTGACGACGCTTTCTTCGAGATCCGGAAGTGCGTTCTGAGCAATGGCAGACAAGGCCTTTTCCAATTCGGCGGCCAGAGCCCCCAACAGCTGAAGATACTCCGCTGCTTTCCGGTTCCGATTCTGTGCATCGCCAAAGTTCATCCTTCGCGCTCTTTCAACAGGCTCTCGATCCGGGACCTACCCTACCGCCAATCATCTCAAGCGTATTCATCGATCATCGCCGAAGCGATCTTGGCTGGGTCCAGGTCGTACTCTCCGCTTTCGATGGATTGGGCCAGGCTATTCACCTTGTCCTGCCGAACCTCGGGCGAATTGAGAGCTATGCTCGCAAGCGAACTGGGAGACGCCGAATCGGACGAGAGCGTAGCCCGGTCCTGCTCGCTTGCCCCGGCCGTTTGGGTAACGCTTTGCGCTCCGGCTTGCGGCAAACTCGCGTCGCTCGAAACATCGTTTGCTGCTGGATTGTATCCATCGATTCTCATTCCGGCTCCTTAAACTACACTGCTGACCCTATCGGCAGATTCACGAGAAAGTTTAGTCCGAATCTCATTTCTTTTTCGCGGGCTCTGTTTCCTTTGCCGGCCCCGCTGGCGTAGAGGCCTGTGGATTCGCCTTGTCAGCCGCCGCGTGCATGGCTTTGGCGACCATCTTGGCGATGCCAATGCCTCCTGAGGCCGCCATGGAGGTTGAAAGCGCTTGCACGCCGAAACTCATTACCGAGTCGCTCGCCACGTCCTTGTCGTCGTCATCGGCGCCTGGAAGAGTGGTAAACGACTGCTCTGCCTGTTGCAGCCAGCTTCCCAACAGGATGGCCTCAAACTCCTTGGATCCCTTGTCGATCTTGGCGTCGCTAAGCCGATCAGGGGACTGCATCTGCTGAAGCAGCTGGTCCTGCCTCGCTTGCAAAACGCTTTGTTGCGGGCTCAGTGAGCCTAAAACCAAACTCGTTGCCATTTATTGGATCTCCAACTCAGCCTGGATTCCACCCTCAGCCTTGATGGCCTGAAGGATTGCGACGACATCGCGAGCGGTGGTGCCGATGGCGTGAAGTCCGTTAACAAGTTCCTCTACATTCGCGCCCTCATCCAACCGCATCGATTGGGCCGGGGCCTCATTCACATTCAACCTTGTCTCCGGCACAAGAGTAGCTGGGGTCGGAGTTTTCTGGCCGGGCATCATCCCTCCTGGCACGACTTCATAAGAGGTGACTACCTGGATGGAAAGACTGCCGTGGATCACGGAGACGGGCAAGAGCTTGACACTGCCGCCCAGCACAATTGTGCCGGTGCGCTCGTTGATCACGATCTTGGCCGGGGTGTTAACTGTGAGCATCAGACTCTGCACCCGCGCGATCAACTGGGGCACCGATTGCTCAGATGCGTCGGCCACGCTGACGTCGATGCGCCTGCTGTCGAGCGCAACGGCAACGTGCTTCTTAAACTCCCGGTTCACCGTTTCCGCGATCTGCGTTGCGGTCGCAAAATCCGGATTCCGCAACAGCAGCGACACTGTCTTGAATCCCTTGAGATCCACGGCTGTGTCGCGCTCGATGATTGCCCCGTTGGGAATCATGCCGACGTTGGCGGAGTTCACTTCCTTCCGGTTCGCGCCATCGCCAGCGACGTATCCTCCCATCACCAGCGGTCCTTGCGCCTCGGCATAGATCTGTCCATCCGGACCACGCAGCGCGCTCATCAGCAAGATGCCGCCTTCGAGGCTGCGGGCATCGCCAACGGAAGAAATGGTCACGTCGAGCTTCGCGCCGGGCCGGGCAAATGGCGGAAGCGATGCAGTAATGAAAACCGCCGCCACGTTCTTCACAACGGCAGTGCCCGCGGGAACCAGCACCCCCATCTTCTGCATGGCATTGGCCAGCGTCTGCATCGTGAAGATGGTCTGTTGTGTGTCTCCGGTGCCACGCAACCCGGTCACGAGACCGTAGCCCACCAACAGGTTGTCTCTCACACCTTCAACATTGGTAATATCCCGCACCATGACCTGGCGATCGGTATCCCCGGAGGCGGCATTGAGCGCAGATGGAAACAAGAATGCGCACAGCGCTAAAGCTGAACAAAGAATGGTCCAGCCGCCTGCGTTCGAAAATGTGTGCTTCACCTTCATCGGCATCAGAATCCAATCAGCCACAGAATGGCTTTCATGATCGGGTTAATGGGTCGCGTGGCGTCGGAGATGATTCCCTTGCCTTTCATCTCAATCTCAAGATTGCTCAAAGAGGCGGAAGAGATCGTGTTGCTCGGGCCGATATCGCCGGGGCGCACGACTCCGCGGATCGTTATGTCCTCGTGCTGATTGTTCATGAAGATCTTGCGTTGCGCTTCTACCACCAGGTTGCCGCTTGGCAATACTGCCACCACCTGTCCGGTGAGACTGGTTTGAAACGTCGTATTCGAGGCCGTTGCGCCCTGACCCGCCAGCTGAGTTGCAGAATTGGCATTCAACAGAGGATTGAGGCCGGTGGTCTTCACGTCTCCGGCCAGCCCGGTGATCCCGGAGCTGGTTTGGAACGTTCGCTGATAGGCCGAAGTTCCGCTCTGCGTTGCTGCCGTTTGCACTGCGGCGATGATCACGATTGTGTCATTGACCTTCTGTGCCTTGTAGTCGGTCGAGATATCTCCCAACGGGTTGCCCCCGCCGGACCAGAGGCTGCCAACAGTCCTCCCTGTATCCGCATGCGCATCCTGCTCTTGCAGTCGCGTTACGTACTGCTCTCTTGACCGCGCAGTGTTGTTCTTCTGCTTTTTGAGGCCTGACGCGCGCCCAAACTGAGCAGCCACGACGAGAAGCAGGATTCCAACCGCGAGATTTCGGCGGGTGTGCATTCTCATGGATGCTATCCTCACAGTCTGCCCTTCAACACTGTTTCAGAGAACACTTGAGCGGAGAAAGTTCTGCGTTGTTCCTTGCTAACGACTCGAACCGTTTGGCCGGGAGCGCCGTTCTCCAAACAAGTCACAGACAGTTGAATATGTACGTGTTCACCGTCAAGCAGCAGAATTGCGGGCGAGCCGGCGTGCATGACAAAGGGGTCCGAGCCGGTTTTAGCCGGCGGGATTGCAGTCGAACTTGCCGGGCCGGCCGGCACCGCGTCGTCGCCACTCCAATTGACTGCGACCAGGAACGGCAGGCAATCGGTATTCGAATCGCAAGCCAGGCGGACCCTCATGCGATGATCGCCCCAGCGCTCCATGGACTCGACCCTCAGCTTTGGATTTCCGGTTGATGCAACAACATCGGCCAGAAGCGTCACCTGCCGCGCGGACACCTTGATGCCCGCGTCGCTGAGCACGTCCGCAACCTGCGCAGTCGTGATAGCGATTGGGCTCGGCGCAGCAGCGGCTGGGAATGCCATAGCCGTGCAAAGGACCAGTGCCGACATCGAACTGTCATTCTTCATAGAGCGATCTCCTTATTGAGCGAGCTGGTTTAACCCTTGAAGCATCTCATCGGCAGCCTTCACCACTCGCGAGTTCGATTCATAGGAGCGTTGCGCCAGAATCATATTCACAAATTCGTCGACAATGTTGACATTCGACTGTTCGAGCATTCCCTGCTGAAGTGTGCCGAGGCCGTCCGACCCGCCCGGAACGCCGACAATGGGATTTCCCGATGCGGTGGTTTGCAGATAGATGTTGTTGCCTACACTGTCAAGTCCACCGGGATTCGCGAAACTCGCCAGCTGGATCACTCCCACCTGCGACGCTGCCGTTTGTCCAGGCAGCGAAACGCTCACAGTGCCATCGCTGCCGATGGTCACATTGGTAGCTGTGGGCGGAAGAGTAATCGTCGGCTGAAGTTTATTTCCGTTCGCCGTAACAAGGTTGCCCTGCGAATCCGTCTGAAAGGAACCTGCCCGCGTGTAGCCAATCTGATTGTCCGGCAGCAGAATCTGAAAAAAGCCAGTGCCTTCGATGGCAAGATCCAAAGGGTTTCCCGTGCTGGTCAAATCGCCCTGCGTCTGAACAATCTCGGTGTTGGCGGATCTGGTACCAAGTCCGATCTGCAATCCGGAGGACACTGTGGTCTGCTGTGTTGCGGCCGCGCCCGGCATCACTTCATTCTGATAGAGAAGATCGGAGAACTGCACGCGACGCGATTGAAATCCGGAGGTGCTGGAGTTGGCGAGGTTGTTCGCGATATTGTCGAGATTGACTTGTTGTGCCGTCATTCCGCTGGCCGCGGTGTACAGGGCGTGAAACATTCTTGATCTCCTTTAGCCGACCTTGGGAAGTTCTTTGGTTGCGGTCTTGTCCATCTCCGAGTTGTAGACCGAAAGCGCTCGCTGCATCATGTCGGCCGATCGCTGCGCCGTGATGAGCTCAACCATGCTGGAGATGGGATTCACGTTCGAGCTTTCCAGGACCCCCTGCTGCACCGTTGAATCGGTCGACGGTATCTCGCTTTTCGCAGGAGCGGAATAGTAGTGGCTGCCCGCGCTGGTCAGGGGCGTGCCGGTCGGGAATTGAACTAACTTCAACTTACCCGCCACAGCTCCGTTTGAAGATATGGTTCCATCTGCGCTGATCGAGACTGGGCCGGGGGGTATCGATAGGATGCCCTTGTCACCCATGACGGCATCGCCGGTGGAAGTAACCAGCTGCCCAGTGCTTGAGACCTGAAAGGCGCCGTCGCGGGTATACATCGGGCCATTCGCGGTTTGGATTGCGAAGAAGCCCGACCCTTGGATGCCAACATCAAGATCGTTTCCGGTCTTTTGCATGGCGCCCTGACCGAGATCCAGGTTCGTTCCGCCCAGCACGCTGTAGTCGTTGACCGCCTGATTGAGGGCCGTGGCCGACGCATTTCCAGCGTCCGCGAGCACTGACTTGAAGACATTATGTTCAGCCCTGAATCCGACCGTGCTGGCATTCGCCAGATTGTTGGCGATCGTATCCAATGCCTGCGTACGAGCAATCAGAGCTGTACTCGCGGCATAGTATCCACTGCCCATATGCACTCCCCCGATTCTTACCAATGCAATCCGGGTGCCAATTGTCGCGGCAGAATTTGCCCGGAAAAAGGCCGAATTCGAGGTCAAAAATGGGTAGTTGATGAGGGACTGATGAGAAGAAGGACGACGAGACACATTCCGATTGGAATCTTGCCGCTTCTTCTCATGCAAAAACAATCAGCGCTCACGGTTTGGGCGCAACGCATTAAGTGAACTTACCTATACGTCCTGAATAAGGATTGGGCGGAACTCCGGATCGAATGGGCATTTGAAAGATGACCGGGTTGCACGCTGATGGGCCAATCGCACGATCTCCGACCACTCGGATTTGAACTCGGCTGATTGAATCTCCGCGAAGAACTGTTGCACAAATGGCGGAAGCCACCATCGCTTTGCCATTTGAAGTCCATTGAGCGCTTCGGCAGCCGCATCTTTTCTGGTGTCATTCCATCCCAGAACCGAGGGAAGAGATCCGATCAAATGGAGGAGGCCTACCAAGTAGGCTTGATCGGGGTTCACTTCCGGCAGTTCATCTGCAACTTCCTTCGAGTATTTCGCAATCTCTCTGGCATGCGCCCACATCTCGGCGATAGCCCTCTGGCGGCCATCACGGGCCGCCCTCGTCTCCGATACTGCCTGCATACATGCATTGACGCCAAGAGCCGAGATGCAATCCTCGATGCGAAGGGGCCGGTCGTGGGAGTTGGCATACTCGCGCCCTGCCAGGCGCAATATCTGCAAGGTAGCCCCGAGATCGTCAAGAACGAGCTGGGAAATTTCACGAAGATCGACGGACGATTCCTGAACCGCAAGGTCGAGGAGCAAGAGGGTTTCTTGCATGATGGGTATCGCTGGATCGGGAGCAGCGCCGACTTGTGTTGGCTGCAGGATCACAACCTGCTTGAGGCTAGTTGGGCTTTGAGAATGTTCACTGTTGGGCATTGGGCCACCCCCTGCAACATTCATCGGCAGGTCTCGCGGATTTGTCTACCCCCAAGAACCGATTCTATCTTCCAAGAGAAGAGATTTTTCTGTTGTTTCAAGCGCTGATTCGATTTTTCCCCGAAAAAGCACGTCGACCTTGCGCCGTTTGCCCGCCATCCTGATCCATACCATGTTTCGCGAACACGCAAATCTCGCTTCTCGCGCGGAGACCTCCACTGCGGCGCCAGCCAGGTTGTTCGCCATCTTCGCCGGCGTAAGGCTATCCTCGAAGATCATTTCTTTGTGGTCTGGAATTGCTGTCAGCCGAGCCATTTGCTCGGCGAACTCGGTCGGCGTGATGAAGCATGGCTCCGCCCTGCACCCAGTGATTGCTTCCAGCGAATCAAGAAGACAATGTTCGACGCGATATACGAAACCCAGGACCAATCGTTTCGCGGCAGCGGAATAGTGCAATGGCGCCGCCGAGTATGCACGCAGGAGTGTGACCGGAATATCCGACTCTACCGGTTGGGCGATGCGGTCCTTTCCGAGTACCGGTACTCCCCACTGTGCCGCTCTGGCCGCCGTCAATTGCCATTCGTTGGCCAGGCCAAGCTGGACCAGCACTGTCTCCAGTTGCTCGCCTCGCACCCTGCTCTGAGCCGTCGCAAAGCGAAGCTGCTCCTCGGTCAGATAACCTTTCGTGAGCATCGCCAGTCCTATCGTCAATCGAGGACTATGCGGCATCTCCACTAGACGCGCTGTTGAGATTGCTGTAAACCGGTTGAATGCGGCTTCAGCAAAGCAACCGACGCTGCAGTACCAGTCCTGGTCCACATGAATTCCGGTGTTACCCTGGGTCACGATTCGCATCAGCAGTGTGTTCGGGCATTCCCGGAGCGCACACGCCATTTGCTTCCCTTCCCGGCCAGTACCCGACATGATTCCGCGCAACGAGAGTTTCATCGAATTCCATTCCTCCAGCGATCAATGAACAAAGTGGGATGCAATGGGTTGGGGGATTTCCGTGACCCGCAATCCGTAGTTGCCGTCAACGATAACGGCTTCACCGCGAGCAATCACCTTACCGTCAAGCAGCAGTTCGACAGGTTCGTCCACCTGGCGGTCCAACTCAATCACCGAACCGGTGGCCAGTTCCAGCACCTCGCGGAGCGGCATTTGACGCTGGCCGAATCGAAGCAAAACATTCAATTCGACGTCCATGACGAGTTTCAGATTGACGGAATCCGCTTTAGGATCCTCCGCCTCAATCGCATCGTTGTTCTTCTGGTTGTCCGCCATTTCTACTCTCCTTCCCAGCTTGTCTGTTGCGTCCGGCGACCGAGTTGAGCTGCTTTTTGCGATCCGTTCCTGACCGGCAGCGCCTCAAATATTTCCCGCCCCTCTATGCTCAATGCCGTGGGTGCTCCAACTGGCGCGCGGAGCTTCAGGACGCTTCCTGTTTGGAGCGCGACCAGGTCTCGCACTGGAATCTTTAAAGGGAAGAGACCGGCCGCAACCACTACATCGGAATCCAAAATCCGTTCGCGAATACTTGGCAATGGGAAAAAGCGCAATCTGCTTCTAGCTTCTGGCTGATCCCCGCGGATCTTTTTCATTAGAAGATTGGAGAACGAAGCCGGGAGAACCAATTGAAACGAACCCGTGGTACCCCCCATCTCGATGGTGAATTTGAGGATCGAAACTTTTTCCGTAGGTGTGCAATTCTGGCCCATGAGCGAGGACTTGATTCGCCGGTCTTGTTCCAAAGACATGTTGGGAATACGCCATGCCTGTTCCGCTTTTCGCGCGACCAAAGACGTGACGCCCTGCATGATCTCTTCTTCGATCTCGGAAAGCTCCCGCACACCGTGTACAGGCCCTCCCACACCGCCCAGAAGCCGTTCGATGATTGGAAATACAACGTTGAGGTCGCATTCCACGAAGATGGTGCATGGAACCGAGCGCAGGAAAAATGGAACAATGTAGCTCAGGGGAGGGATGCTTGCAATGTGCTCAAGTATGGGAATCTGATCGAGCCCCTTCAGTTTCACCCCCATCACCGTCCCCAGGTAATCGTCCAGGGTAACCGCCAGGTGGCGTGCAAATGTCTCGTGAATTGCAGTCAGAGCCCGCACATTCTCGTTCGACATTCTTCCCGCCGATCTGAAGTTGCAGGCCTGGACCGAACGCGGCGGCCTGTCCGCGCTCTGTGACCCTTTCCGCTGTGAAACCTTGACCGTTGCCTCTGGATCTTCCTGACTAAGCGCGTTCAACGGATCCTCCCTTCGACGCGTAACCTGCCGATGGCTCCATCTGCAGGTGCGCGAGCAACTCTCTGAGCTTTCTTAAGGTCGCCTGCAATATTTGGTAAACACGCGAAAGCGCCACTCCCACCACTTCCGATATTTCCTTCATCGTGAGCTCTTCGCGATAGTAAAGAGAAAGAATCAGTTGTTCCCTCTTGCTGAGTTTTGCGATGGCCGCGGCCAAATGAGCCCTCATTTCGCCCCGCAGACAGAGATCGAACGGGTTTGGATCGTCCAGGGCGGGTGCGGATTCAATCACATCGAGCAGCATAGTCCGATCGTTTGAAACTGCGGTCTGCTGGCCCACCACAAAAAGACCGTCGATCTGTGCAACGATTTTTTGCAGTTGACCGATCTCGAGGTTCATTTCCTCCGCAATCTCCGACTCCGCCGGATGACGCCTGAGCCTGGCTTCGAGCCGTGCGGTTGCGTCGGCTATTTCGCGTCCGCGTCTGCGCAGGGAGCGCGACCCCCAGTCGGCCTCGCGCAGGCTGTCCAGAATTGCGCCTCGAATTCGAAACTTCGCAAAGGCCTTGAACTGGATGTTCTTTGAACTATCGAAGCTCCGGCTCGCTTCCAGCAGGCCGATCACCCCCGCATTCACAAGATCCTCCATTTCAACCTGGCGGGGAAGCCGTTCGCAAATTCGCGCGGCAATGTAGTAGACCTGTGACAATTCCCGCATCACAAGATCGTTCGGATCCTCGACTTCCGCCACGCTTGATTTGTATGCCACTTCGGCTGGCGTCATTTCTTCACCTCTTCGAACATGTGAGAACCAACAATCTTCATCGAACCGAACCTAGCGAGAGAACCGGCGTCATGGGCGGTATTTCGGACGGCGAAATCACGACTATCTTTGGAATGAACGGCTCCAGCATCCGCCTCAGGTAAAAACGGCCCGGAGAAGAACAAAGCAGCACTGGCGGCGCCACCGTTACCTGGTCGCCGAGCATGGCCCGCAGGCCATCCAACACCCGGTGCACCACGGAGACCTGCAACGCTCCGCCCGCGGGAACGATCTGTGGCTGCTGAGCGGAAGTGCGGGAGCATTCCTCCTCAAGGGAGTTATGGAGCGTGACCACCTTAAGTTGCCCGAGATCGTCCAGTAGCGGGCGAATAAGAGCGCGTCCAAGGGCGTGTCTGCTTGCTTCGATCAGGCCCACCGGATTCTTGTTGACCGCTGCCATCTCGACCAGCACTTCAAGAATTGTCCCCAGATCGCGAATGGACACTTGCTCTCGGAGCAACTGTTGAAGTACCTTTTGCACTTCACCGAGGCTCATGAGTTTCGGAATCAGCTCTTCCACGAGTTTCGGATGCGAGTCGGCCAGACGATCGATGAGGCGCTTGGCCTCCTGGCGGGTCAGCAGGTCGTGTGCATTTTGCTTGATGATTTCGGTAAGATGAGCTGCCAGCACGGACGTATGGTCTACCACGGCATATCCGGTGGAGATGGCCTGGGCCTGAAGATCGGGCGTAATCCACTTCGCCGGTGAATTGAACGCGGGTTCACGCGTCTCCTGCCCCGGAATATCTCCAGGCTTGGGGTTTGAGTGTACGGCGAGCAATCGGTCGCGCCGAAGTTCCCAGCGTGCAATCTCAACGCCGCGAAGGTAGACGACATACTCTCTTTCCCTGAGGGATAAGTTGTCGGTGATATGAATTGACGGGGCCAGGAATCCCAGTTGCTGGGCAAGATTCTTGCGCAGCGATTTCACTCTCGAAAGCAGCTGGCCACCCTGCTTCGCGTCCACAAGCGGTACAAGGCCAACGCCCACTTCGAGCATAAGTTCGTCCAGTTTAAGCACCGCATCCATGGGATCGACTGTCGGAGCTCCGCCAGCGCCCTTCCCTGCCGCGCCTTTTGCACCGGCGGCCGGTTCCAATGCGGCTGGTTTCATCTTCCAGGCCGCGAACATCAAAACGCCGCCTAACGCTATAAACGATATCTTCGGCATGCCGGGAATCATGGCCAATGTCAACAGGACTCCGCTTACAATCCATAGCGGACGCGAGGTCCTGAACATCTGCTTGCCGATGTCGCTGCCCAGCGAAAAGTCCGATCCGGCCCGTGTAACAACGATCCCACCGGCAACGGAGACCAGCAGTGAAGGAATGATCGTAACCAACCCGTCGCCTACGGTGAGAATGGTGTAGGTCTTGAGAGCTTGCTGGAACGGAACACCCTGTTGGAATACGCCGATCAGGAAACCCGCGATGATGTTGATGGCCATGATGAGAATAGTGGCCAGCGAATCTCGTTGACTGAAGCGGGCTGCGCCGTCCATGGAACCGCAAAACTCTGCCTCGCGCGCCACCATTTCCCGGCGTTCTCTCGCCTGCTCGGAGTTGATAAGCCCGGTATTCAGATCGGAATCGATGGCCATCTGCTTTCCAGGCATGGCGTCGAGGGTGAATCGGGCCGTCACCTCGGCAGTGCGAACGGCGCCGTGGCTCACCACGAGATACTGGATGGCAATGAGCGCGAGAAAGATTACAAAGCCGACAATGTAATTTCCGCCCACTACAAACTGTCCGAATGCCTCGATCACCCTTCCCGCCGCCGATGAGCCCTCGTTTCCGTGGAGCAGGATGCGCCGCGTGCTGGCCAGATCGAGTGACAGTCTCATCAGCGTCAATAGGAGGATGACGCTTGGAAATACTGAGAATTGCACCGGGCGCTGAATTTGAATTGCGGTCAACAGCACAAGCACCGACGCCGTAATGCTGAGGGTAAGCAGCAAGTCGAGCATGAAGCTCGGCATAGGCACCAACATTACGAATACCAAGGCGACCGCACCGGTCGGAATGAACCAATCGGAGGATGCGCGTAACGTGCTGAGGAGTCCCTTTTTCTTGGTCACGGCTGTATCATTGCTCCCGACAGGTTGGCGGAGGCTCTCCTTTGAGCCTCGCGGCGTTTCACTTCGTCCTGAGCCTTGAAGACCAAGACAAGAATTTCAGCAACAGCGTGGTACAGCGCAGAGGGGATTGCATCGCCGACTTCGGCGCCCCTGTAGAGCGCCTGCGCAAGAGGCCGGTTCTCCATGATTGGAATGCCGCGGTCCCGGGCAATTTCTTTAATCTGGGCTGCCAGCAGATCGAGCCCCTTTGCCACAACAATGGGCGCGGCCATGTTCAACTCGAACTTTAGTGCGACCGCGTAGTGGGTCGGGTTGGTGATGACGACGGTCGCGGCTTCCGCGGCCTTGATCATCCTTTTGCGGCGAGCCTGACGCTGCAGCCTCCGGATTCTTGCCTTGCTCGCGGGATTGCCGTCGGTCTCCTTCATTTCCTCTCGGATTTCCTGGCGGCTCATCTTGAGGTCGCCTTCGTTTTTCAGGCGCTGGAGCATGTAGTCCACACCTGACCAAACGAGGAGGATCAGACCGCACTTCCAGCAGAGCTCCAGGAGAATGGCGCCGACAAGGCTGATAAACGCACGCGGCTCTGCGTAAGAGCTGCCGAGAATCTCTGTCCAATGGCTGACAAGACAAGCAACGCCAGCCCAGACCATCGCGGAGAACGGGATAAGACTCTTGAGGATGTTGCTGAGCCCCGCGGGGGAGAAGATCTGTTGCATCTTGCCGGCAGGGTTAAGCCGCTCGAAATTGGGTGCAAGCGCCTCTGGCGCGACGACGAATCCGCCTTGCGCCAATCCGGCGAGCAGCGATACCACGAACCCGGACGCCAGAATCGGAACGATCCAGCGCATTGCTTCTACACTTGTCCAGAAGAGCAGTGGCCCATTTGTCTCGATCGTGTCACTGTTGGCGGACTCAAGCGTTTCGCGGAAAAAGTCGGTCCAATGCGCCGCTCCCTGGCGGACCAGAAGGCACAGCACGCCTCCCACCGCAAACAGGCTCAGGGCGCTGGTCAGCTCGCGCGAACGCGTCACGCGGCCTTGCTCGCGCGCCTTTTGCCGGTGCCGCGGTGTTGCCTTTTCGGTTTTGTTCGAGTCAGCCATTCAGCCTCATCGTGCCAGGTGCAGTATGTGTTCGCCTGTGGTTACGGAATCGACAAAAAGATGATGGTAGAGGTCGGGCCAGAACTTGAGTGTCGCGATCAATATCAGGACTCCCAGAATGCTTTTGATTGCCGGTCCAAGCACCATCAACGGCATTTGCGGGGATGCCTTACCCAGAAATCCGAGCAGGACATCGGTCACCAGAGTGGCCGATAGAACTGGCGCGGCAATCTGAACACCCAACCCAAAAATGGTGCCGCCGGTCGCGATAATCGTCCAGGTAAACAAGCCGCTCAGGTGCATGGTGCCGGGCGGCAAATACAGAAAGCTTTTCCCGATCGCTCTCAGAAGCCAGTAGTGAACATCCATGCACAGAAAGAGCAAGACAACCATGGACTGGTAAAAAATCGGAATCACCTTTGACTCCGCCTGAGACATCGGATCGATAATCGTCACCAGGGAGTAGCCCATTTGAATGCCAAGGATCTCTCCCGCCAACTGGGCGCCCTCGAAGGCGACATTGGTTGCCAGGCCCATCCCCACGCCGATGATGAACTCCGTGATGACCACGACGGGCCATTGGACCATGGGATAGGCGCCGATTCCATGCCCGACACTGGGAAACAGGAGCAGCGTCAGGGCCAGGACCAACCCGGCTTTGATGCGCACCGGAATAACGGTGCTGCCAAACCACGGCGCGAAAAGCATCAGCCCGGTAAGCCGGACGCTAATGGTCAGCAGGCCGCCGATGATCGTGAGTAGAGGTATCTCAATCATCCCAGGAACACCTTGAAGTCGGAGAACAATGTCAGCGTGTAAAGCGAAAGGTGACGCCACATCCACGGCATCATGAAGAACAGCGCGGCTCCCGTGCAGAACAGGCGCGCCACCGTGGAAATTGTGTTGTCCTGCAGCGAAGTCAGCGTTTGAAGGATGTTGACGACCAGGCTGACGACGATGGCTACAGCCAATACCGGGCCAACCAGGATGATCACTTCCTGCAACATCATTCGACCGAGCAATACAACGCTATCTACGTTCATGGCGTTATTGAAAACTCCTCATGAGAGATCCGATCAACAGATGCCAGCCGTCCACGATCAGGAAAAGAAGCAGCTTGAGCGGTGTTGAAATGACCACCGGCGGCAGTTGAAACATGCCGACGGATGTGGTAATCGAAGCCACCACCATGTCCACGATCAAGAATGGAAGAAACAGCACGGTGCCAATCTGAAAGCCGGCTTTCAGCTCAGACAAGATATAGGCCGGCAGAAGCACGCGCATCGACAGGTCGTGGGGTGAAGCTGGACGAGGTTCCTTCGCCAATTCGATGAAGAGGGCCACGTCCTTCTCGCGGACATAGCGGCTCATGAACTCGCGAATGGGCGCCTCCGCGCGAGTGAGCGCATCCATGGCGGTGATCTGTCCTCCCTGCATCGGAACAAAGGAGTCTGCATAGATCTTGTTTGCGACGGGTTGCATTATGAAGAAGGTCAGGATCATCGAGAGTCCGATGAGCGTCTGGTTTGATGGCGTGGTCTGGAGTCCCAGAGCCTGGCGCAGAAAATGAAAAACAATCAGCAGCCGCGCGAAAGGCGTCATGCACACCAGGACTGAAGGAATCAGCGTGAGCCCGGTGAGCAGAATCACGATGGACCAAGGCACGGAGTTGCTGGGCGCCCCGGTAATTTGCAGGCCGCCGCCAATCCCGGACGGGGACGCGGCAGCGGGGCCTGCGGAGTTTTCGACCCTTGAAGAAGATCCAGCCCCATCTCCCGACACACTATGATCGGTTCGATTCGCCGAACTGCCGGGGTCGACAACGTTGGCGGAAATCGTTGGGAAGCGTCCCTGGCCTGCTGCCGAAGCAGTAAGCGCGATCACAATCGATGCGATCGTCGTTATCCCTCGGCCTGCGCAGTTCCGATTCATGCCGACTTCCCCTGCAACGCGAACTCGGCACCAGGAGCGGCGGCAGTTTCAAGCGCCCCCTCCAGCTGCGTGACCACCGACACCCCGGACACTCCTCCTCCGATCAGGAATTCGCGTCCCTGCACGCTCACCACAGCCAGGAATCTCTTTTCGCCGAGCGGGACCATTTCCATTACGCGCAATCGCTTGGTGGAAGACAGCGTGTATTTCGCGTGGAGCCATGACCAGAGGTGTGCCAGGATGCGCGAACCAGTCCGTTCTGGTTGGCCCTCCTGCGAGAGGTTGGGCAGACTCGTTTCGATGGCGACCGGTTTAACCGCTTGCAATTGTTTTTTCGAGAGCACGGTGTTTTTCGCCCGCGTCCATGGCCATGAGCGGCCGCGCGAATTGCGGGGAGGCTGTTTTGGCTCGTTGGCGCGAGGTTGAATGGAAACGGATTTTTGCGGCTCCGATTCAGGTTGCTCCACATAATCGATCGCACAATCTCGGAGCGAAGCATGAAACGATGCTTCTCGAGCCGCCGGCGCGGGCGCAAGGCAGAACTCCTGCCAACGCGGGCCAATGAGCGGAGGATTGGGATTTCGATTCTGCGCCGTCATGCTTGTTCCGTTATGCGCACCGCGAGATGATCTCCGATGACGTCGAATTCAGTCCAACCGAGAAGAAGTTGATTGACCCGCAGCGGAACATCGCTGGTATGGTGATAGGCGGTTTCCACGATCGAGCCTTTGGTAAGAGTGAGAAGGTCGCCAATCGTAAATCGAACCACGGGTATTTCGAGGCTAAGCCTGCAGGGCAGCCACGGCATCGTGTCGAGTAGATCCCTTTCACGCGCCACCGGGGTTGAACGGGAAGGCTCTTCAGAATTCGGCTCTGGATTCAGGACTGCGGTACTCATTGGACCTCGCACGCTTCCCGCCCCAATCGTTTCTCCATGACCCGGCCGAGCTGGACGCGCGTGGCGGATCCTGAACACGATGAGTGGAGCGAATGCACAAAGGTCAATGCAATTGGAGGGCCGGAATCTCAGGCGGCATCCGGGCGTCGCCCTGGAGGGTCTTCTTGTCCGATAAGTTATTGATCAATAATATCTTGCAGGCAAATATTGCCTACCAGACCGACCCCGGCAACTGGTGAGACAGCCATGAGAATGAAAGGCCGGCACAGGGCTCCCGCCAGGAGTCGCTTTCTCCCGGCGGAAGCTTCTAATCGTGGCTTAACAAATTCGTCCTTCTTCTCGATTCTAGGTAACGAGCTGAATCGTCGCCTGCGCAATCTGATCGAAGGTCGTGAGAGCCTTGGCGTTGGCCTCGTAACCTTGCTGCGCGACGATCAAGTTTGAAAACTCGGCAGAGAGGTCCACGTTGGACTCTTCAACCGATGAGCCCTCGATCGTACCGTTCCCGCCGGCGCCGGCTCGTCCAATGACTGCGGCTCCCGAGGCGGGTGTGGATTGATAGTCGCCGTTATCCGACTGCGTGAGTCCTTGGACGTTCCCGAAGCTCGCCAATGCCACTTGTCCCAGTGCTTGCGTTTGGTCGTTGCTGAACTGCCCCTCGATGGTTCCGTCCGGGGCAACCGTGAAGCCAGTGAGCGTCCCCACTCCATAGCCGTTCTGAGTGGTTGCGCTAGTGGCGCTGGCCGAGTCCAACTGCGTGATCGTTGAGCTTCCCGATCCGCCAAGATTCCAGGTCAGGTTCATGTTCGCGGCGCCATCGGCCAGGCCCGAGACGTCGATGCCGGTGACCGATCCGCCGCTTGGCGTGAGCAGATTCCCCGATTGGTCAAAGGTCATCGTGCCGCTGGAAACCGTCGTTGGACTGCCAGTGCCGCCCGTTGCGGACGCCGGCAACGTGATGGCGTAGCTCCAGGCGCCCGTCCCTGTGTTCGTAAACTGAACATTCAGGGTCTGCGCCGTCCCCAGCGAGTCGTAGACGGTCATGGGTGTGCTGAACGTGGTGCCAACGGTGGCGCTGGAGTCGAGATTTGCTGTCATTTGGAAGGTTGTGGTAGTCGCACCGGGGGCCGTTCCCGACGAATCCACCGTGATGGGGCTCAGAGTGCCGGAGGTTGAAACCACCCCATTGGCCGCCGGATACCCCATAACCAGTTCTCCGCCCGGAGTTACCAGCTGGCCCGATGAATTCACCGTAAAGTCACCGTCGCGCGTGTAGCTTGTTTGACCATTGGCAGACTGCACCACGAACATTCCGTTGCCTTGGATTGCCATGTTCGAATCAACGCCCGTTGATTCGACGTCGCCATTGGAGAAGTTCGAACTCGTGCCGATGACCTGCACACCCGATCCTACTTGTATAGGGTCGCCATTCCCCGATGAGCCTTGCGCCGCAGCGAAGACGTCGCCGAAGTTCAGCGTCTGATTCTTGTAGCCGTCCGTGTTGAGATTCGCAAGGTTGTTTGAAATCACGTTGAGCGATGAAGATTCTGCCTGCAGACCAGAGAGTGGAATCGAATACGATGCCATTTACATACCTCCTGTGTTGGTGAGATTTGAAGTTTGGGCCGGAGCCCCGAAGCTGCCGTACAGGTTCATGAGATCCGATGAGCTTGGAACACTGTTGTTCGCCGGTTGAGTTTGGCCAGGCGCACCTGCAGCCGAGACTGCCTGGGCTGATGCTCCACCAGAGGAGCCGGATGACCCCGTCCCCCCGCTTGAGCTTGTGCCTGTGGAGCTCGATGTGGATGGCACCAAGCTCGACAATGTGGAATTGATCGAGATGAGTTGATCCAGTTGGTTGAGAGAAACGAGTTGGCCAACCATCTCGGTCGGATCGACCGGATCGGTGGGATCCTGATTCTGCAGTTCGGTAACGAGCAGGTTCAGAAATGTTTCCTGAAGGCTGGTCGACGAAGTACCCAACGAGCTGTTCGAAGTGCTGCCTGACGTGCCGCTCGTCCCACTCGTCCCGCTCGTGCTACTAGCCGCCTTAGGCGCACTGGCGGTTTGTGCCTGCACGGGCGCGGTAATGCTGGGTTGCAGTCCTTGAATGTTCATTTGCCCTCCCTTTCTGGAGAGTGATTGAGCCTTAGGCTCTGATGTCCAGCCGGTGATTGCCGCTTGCCGCCACGAGCATCCCGAGGTTTATCCCCTTGTCGGCCTCGGTAAGATCCGCGGCGTCTGCTGAGCGTGCGGAACCGGCAAACGCGTCTTGCTGCTTCTGTGAAGATTGCTCCGAGTTACTTGAATGCGATGAACCTTGGTTATCGATCTGGATCGATGCTTGAATGCCGTGCTCGTCTCCCAGCTTTGTCTGCACGGATGAGATATGAGCCGCTATTGCCTGGCTCAACTCGGAGTGATCGACCGATATCTGAGCCTGCATTTGCTGTTGGGAGACTGAAGTGCGGATCGAGATGTCGCCAAAATCGCTCGTGTGCAATCCGACACGCATCTCTGTCTGGCCCATCGTCTGGATAAGCTTCGCGCTGTTAATGGCCGTCGTTACTACGCCCTCGCCGATATCCTGTTGGTTGATGCCGGGAGTTTCCACTTGCCCGGCAGAACGCGATCTATCTGCAAGACCGTTTGGCATGGAGACGGACGATGCGATTTCATGGGAAGCCCCGGAAGTCGCGATCGTTTGTACCTGGGCCTGGGGCAAACTACTGGCCGCAACCCGAGCCGCGGCAGATTCTATTTGATCGGGACTGCCATTCATGTTCTGCGGAGATTGGTCGCTGTTCTGACCGCCGGACGAGCCATTGTGCACCCCAACCGCTGTCGACCCGGTCTTGTTGATATCCGCATCCGCCGCATTCGTTAGGCTTGGATTCTTGGGGGCGGTTGTGCCAGGTGCTTCCTTCAACTCCGCCGCTTTGGCTGGTTGAATGCGCCCTGTGGCGCCAATTGCCCCCACGGCTGCATTGTCGGGGAAAGCAACTCGCAACGACGCTTCCACTGATGCCTGGAGCATTTCTCCAACCGCCGTTGTGGGGCCGTCCACGACTTGCGTTCCATTCGAAGTAACTTCCGCACGTGGCCCTTTAGCAACTGCCCCATCCAGCACCGCCCCCAAAGCCATGCGCGCCTGCTGGTTTGCAGCCAGCTCAGCGGCAGATGCGTTTCGCGTCCACTGCGCGGCAGCGAACTGCGCTTGGATATCGGCGGCGACTGTTGAGGAATCGGAATTGAGGGGCACTTTATTAGCTGTGCCCTGCTGGTTTGCAGGCAGTTCAGCGCCCGGCGCTCCTTGCGTCGCCTGCGCGGCAATGAGCTGCGGCTGAATATCGGAAACAACTGCCGAGGGCCTGGCATTGAGAGGCATTTCATTAGCCGCGTGCGCCTGCTGGGTTGCAGGCGGCTCAGTGGCTGGTGCGTTCGGCGTCCACTGCGCGGCAACCAACGGCGCCTGCGTATGGGAAACAACTGCCGAAGGCTCGGCATTGAACGGCATTGGATTAGCCGCGTGCGCCTGCTGGGTTGCAGGCGGCTCAGCGGCAGATGCGCTTCGCGTCCACTGCGCAGCAACCAACGGCGCCTTGATATTGGAAACGACTGCCCAAGGCTTGGCATTGAGAGGCATTTCAGTAGCCGTGTGCGTCCGCGGGGTTGCAGGCGGCTCAGGGGTAGATGCGCTTCGCGTCCACTGCGCGGCAACCAACTGCGCTTGGATTTCGGGGGCGACTGTTGAGGGCTTCGCATTGAGAGGCACTTCAGTTGTCGCAGGCGATTCGGATACCCGGCGATTTGGCGCAAGATTATCTTGTTGTGCGTTTGACGTTCCGTTTGCCGGAACCTTGTCATGATCGGCAGGAGGAAGAGTCCCTGTCGCACTTGCGCCAGCTTCACGGTTTGCGGGCGTAACTTCAAGGACAGGTAACTGCTCTCCATGTTGCGTTCCTGTTCCACCTTTCGCAGTGTTCGCTCCAGTAGCCACCCCCTGGCCTAAGCCCGCCGTGCTATTTCCATAGCTTTCGTTCGCAGAAGCTTCGGCAAGTATCGCCAGAAAGCCGCGGTCGGTCTTGCCGGTTTGTAACAGCGGCGTCGAAGCTGAATTCACTGTCGTCACTTGCGATGGACCTCGCATGCCAAACGTAACTGCATGTTTCGTGCCAACTTTTTGGCATCGCAGCAGGAAAGCATGGTAGCGCAGACCATTCATTACAAACGTGTTACTGGAGAGATGTCTAGACAGAGCGCTGGCCTGCCCGGGCAAACCGGCAACCATTGCCCTCTCTACTAGGCAATGTGTGCCCACAGGAGATGCAGGCATCGCGTCGTAGGTTGAGTAGCCAGCGCCGATGGGAATATGGGGAAGGAACCAGGCAATGTCGGCCTGTTAGTCAATAGATAGCTCTAGCCGCGCTGTCGCCGCGCGGCAAATATGTCGTCAATTCGCTTTTGGTGAGCTCGAGTTTTTTCCTGCTCGTACTTATCTCGCTGCGAATCGTGCAAGTTGGACAGCGTTTCGCAGTTGCGGTAAGCAGCGTGATAGATCTTCAACTGCCGATCGCGCTGTTGTCCGAGAGTCTGGCGATTGCGGTCGAGGGCCGTCCTCTTCTCAACCGCCGCCTGCTTCGTCCAAACCAGCATTTGCACCTGACTGGCTGGAATCGGCCGCTGCATAGCTCTCTGCTCCGCGTTGAAAGCTTCAGCGATCTCCGCAGTCAGCCGATCGATTTGATGCGTCAAGCGAGCCATCTCGAGCAGGATCTTCTGCAGTGCGCGCTCCTCCTGCCTCTGCACGCTCTCCCTAACCCGAAGCACGGTCGCAAGTGGGAAACGAAATGGCATCGCTTTATCTTTTCTCCAGTTGCGCGATGTGTTTCAGAGCCTCGATGTGCCGGTCTGCCTTCGCCTTCAAGCGCATCAGACAGGCTCTAGCCGGGCAGAGCCATCAGCAACTTGACGACGTCCTCGTGTTTGCAGAGAACATCGGGCTTCTGCTGCAAGAACTCATTCAGCGCGGGCAGATTCCCAATGGCATTATCCAGTATGGGATCGGAACCCTTCTGATAGGCGCCGATGCGGATCAAGTCCTCGGACCGCGCATAAGCCGCCATCAATCGCCGCAGGGAATTCGATTTGGCAACATGCTGCTCAGACGCTACATATGGCATCAATCGGCTAAGACTATCCAGAATTGAGATGGGGGGATAGTGGCTGCTCATGGCAAGGTTTCTATCCAGAACCACATTGCCATCCAAGAGCGAGCGGACTGTATCGACGACTGGATCCTGCTGATCGTCACCCTCCATCAGCACGGTGTAGAAGGCGGTGATACTGCCTTGTGAGAAGTTTCCGGCCCTCTCTATGAGGCGAGCGAGCATATTCAATACAGAAGGCGTGTAGCCTTTCGCGGTCGGCGGCTCACCGGCGGCCAATCCAATCTCGCGCTGCGCCATTGCAAAGCGCGTGAGCGAATCCACAATCAGGAGTACATTCTTGCCCAGGCTCGCAAAGTATTCGGCAACCGCGGTCGCCGCCAGAGCCGCTCTGATCCTTAGCAGCGGCGATTGGTCTGAAGTGGATACAAGGACCACAGCGCGGCGAAGACCTTCCTCGCCGAGAACTTCAAGAAACTCGCCCACCTCTCGGCCGCGCTCCCCAACCAGAGCCAGCACCGTCATGTCCGCCGACGTCCCGCGCGCCATCATGCCAATCAGCGTGCTTTTTCCCACGCCGCTTCCGCCGAAGATGCCGACACGCTGTCCTCTCCCACAGGTTAGGAAGCCATCGATCGCCCTGATGCCGCAGCCGAGCGGTTCACGGATAGGGACGCGTTCAAGAGCCATCGGCACTGAACCGTCAATGCTAACCCCATGTGTGGCTCGGTACTCTCCTTTTCCGTCGACCGGATTTCCCGTCGGGTCGATCACCCGCCCCAGCAGCTCCGGCCCCACTCGAACTGACGGCCGAGCACCCCACGTCATGATTTGGTCCCCGAAGCGAATGCCCTGCGGATTGTCGGCTGCCATGGACAGCATGGTCGATCCACGAAAGCCGATGATCTCCCCTGCATACGATCGGCCGCCGGCGCCAGTAATCTCGCACGACTCGCCCACAAAGCAGAACGGGCCCTCCGACTCAATCAGGTTGCCAACAACCTGATTGACCCGGCCTCTCCAGCGCAATGTTGAGCCGGCATCAAGATGGTGCATGTAGGGGGCCAGGATCGAACGGCTCATGGATTCACCGGCCTCAACGCAAGAAGATCGAAGAATCCCTGCTCGATTTCTTTCAGTTGAACGTCCAAACCAAAGTTAGTCGATCCAAGCTTGGTCTCGAGAATGCAGTCCTGATCGCTGAGCCCCACATCCTCAACTACCTCGAAGCACGCAGTTCCCGATTGCCGGTCAAAGAACTCCTTCCACCGCTTGCCGTTTCCCGGACCTACTCGGACGGTCACGCTGGATCCGTCACACATCTTCTCCGTCGCCATTCTTACCAGAGCGGCAACCAGCATTGGATCGACTTGCGCTTCCCGATGCAGGATCTTGGCAGCAATCGCCAAGGCAAGTTGAACAATCTCAGCTTCTACGCGCGCATAGTAATCGGCTCTCTCCATCTGGAAAGCCCTGAGCGCGGCCGCGATGGGTGCGCGCGCAATGTCGAGCTTCTGCTCATATTCCTCGCGCGCCTGCAGGACCGCCTCGGCCTTCGCGAGCTTGATCTTCTCATCGGCTTCTGCCATTGAAAGCAGGCCGTCAACATGGTTCTTGACGATTCCGGCGGCGAATCGCGTTTCCAGAGGCCCCTTCGCTGCAACGCCCGCAGGCGGATATTCTGCCAAATCGCGGTACTCCACGGCCATGAAGGGACGCGCCAGCGTCGGGTTGAATTCCCCACTAGAGGACATACTCGTCTTCCCCCTCACTCTTCAATACCATCGTGCCCTCCGCCTCAAGTTTTCGCGCGATGGCCACAATCTCCGCTTGAGCTTTAGCCACGTCTTTGCCCCGAACCGGCCCCATCGCTTCGGAGTCTTCCTTCATCATTTCCACGGCACGCGTCGACATGGGGCGATAAAAGTGGCTCCTCAATTCCTCGCCCGCTCCTTTGAGTGCGATCGTCAAGGCTTTCTTGTCAATCGCATTCACCAAGGTGCGCATTTCCTGTTCGGGGACTTCAAGAAAGTCCTCGAACGTGAACATGAGATCGCGGATGGCGATCGCGACCTTGGGTTCCTCTCTTTCAATGATTTCAAGAATCTCGCGCGTTGTAGTCTTGTCAAGCCGATTCATGAGTTCGGCGACGCTTCTGTATCCGGAATCGGCGCGCCTTGTGTGGTCGCCAACGGACTTCAATCGGCGATTCAACACTGTGGAAACCTTCGCGGCTACATCCGGAGAGAAATGACCCAGATTCGCAAGCCGCCACACGCAATCGGATCGTGTTTCCGGCTCCAACTCCATCAACACCGCCGACGCCTGCTTCGGATCGAGATGGCCAAGGACCAATGCCTTGGTCTGTGAATGCTCGCCAACCAGGAACCTGGCCAGTTGCTGCGGATCCGCCTTCTTCAGCGAGTCGACACGGGAAGAGTTCAGCTCGCCGGCACGCATCAACCGCTCAACCATGGTCTTGGCGCCCTGCTCTCCGAGGGCTTTGATCAGTAGCCGGCTTGCAACTTCCTGCCCTCCCACTGCGATGAATTCCTGAGCGGAAATCAATTGGTCGAATTCCCTCAATACTTCCAGGCTTTGTTCAAAAGGGACGTGTCCCAGGTTTGCGACTTCTTCGGTCACCCGCTGCAGATCTTCCTCGGGAAGATTTCGGAAGATGTGGGCTGTAGCGTCCTCTCCGAGCAGCAAATAGAGAATCGCAGCCTTGCGCGCGCCACTGAGAGAGCTACGGTCTCCAAAGCTCATGATTGCTCCTCTCGCAGCCACGCCTGCACGGCACGCGTTGAGTTCACCGGACTCTCTTTAATGACCCCAACCATTTGTTCTTTCAGCTTGGCGGCTGCCTGTGCAATCTCATCCCGGTCCGTGAGGCCCCCGCTGAGCCGGTTCATTCCCGTGCCGGCGGGAAAGGCTTGCGCTGGCGCCGCACTCAATTGAGCCGGTGGGGCGCTCATCACTTGTTTCTGAATGGGCCGCACAATGAACAAATAGGCCAGCATAAATAGAAAGAGCAGCGAAACAGGCCTAAGCAAAGATGAATAATCTGCGGCCATCCTGCGCCCCTGATCCATCCAATTCGGAGCCGGAAGATCAGCCACGATCGGGTCGGAGTCGAAAGACATGTTTTGAACGGTCACGGTATCGCCCCGCTTTGCATCGAAGCCGATGACCGCCTCCGCAAGCCCCTGAATCTTGTCCAATTCCGTCTGCGACCACTTTTTACGCGTATAGGTCGTCTTGCCGCCCTGGACGCTTTTGGCAACCATATCGTCCACCAGAATGGCTGCGCTTACTCGCTCAATTCGCCCGGCCGGCGATACCGTGTGGAGAACGACCTTGTTGACCCCATACTGCGCCGTCTCCGTCTTCGACGATTGCGCCGAACTCTGCCCCTGGCTTAGTGCCGCGCTTTGCTTCGTTGCTTCGGCAGACTTGGCTGGCGATGGCGTGTTGCTGGAGGTGCCGGCAACACCCGAAGGGACCGCGCCTCCATTGGCCGTCTCCTCGGATTTCTGATCGCTCAACAGGGCACTTACCGACGGATCGTATTTCTCCTGACTCTCTTCGGTCGATTCCTGGGTCTGATCGACGGTGACGCTGGCGCGAATCTTGTCGTTACCCACCACTGGCCCAAGCGTGCTGATCAGGCGCTGCGTCAAATTCTCTTCAATGCCGTCGGCATCACCCTGCCCATTATGGGTCACTCCGAGGGACCTGGCTGAATCGGCGTCGATGATGGAAACATCTTCCGGACTGAGCTGATCAACCGCTCCCGACACCAGCCGCGCGATGGCCAGAGTTGACTCTTTGGGAAGACCGTTGCCGTGAAGCTTCAGAATGACCGACGCCTTGGCCGGTTGCTCCTTGTCCAGAAAAACGGAATCCTTCGCCATCACCAGATGCACGCGAGCGCTTTCCACATCGCTGAGCGTTTCGATCGTCTTTTCGAGCTCTCCTTCAAGTGCGCGTTGATAAGTGACCTTCTGGTCGAATTCAGTCTGCCCCCAAGACATCTTGTCGAATAACTCGAATCCTAGCCGCCCGCTGTGCGCGGCGCCCTGAGAC
>Ga0224557_1000585_pt1 | contig 39811 bp, 35 predicted proteins | sample 714S31014metaG_FD_180677 | JGI IMG/M metagenome (GOLD analysis project Ga0224557, IMG submission 180677) | Peat soil microbial communities from Stordalen Mire, Sweden - 717 S3 10-14 | ecosystem: Environmental > Terrestrial > Soil > Wetlands > Peat | place: Sweden: Norrbotten County, Stordalen...
GACCGCGCAGTTCCACGATGAACTGGCTCAGGCCGGCGTGACGGTGCGCGGGGTCGATCGGCGCGGTGCGGGCGAGCACGATGAACGCGTGCGCACGGTGGGCGCCGGAGGTCCAGACCTTCGTGCCCGTGAGCGACCAGCCCCCGTCGACCCGCGCCGCGCCGGTGCGCACACTGGCCAGATCGGACCCGGAGTCCGGCTCGCTCATGCCGATTCCGAAGAAGCACTCGCCGGCCACGATGCGCGGCAGGAAATGTGACTTCTGGTCGTCGGTTCCGTATTTCAGTAGCGACGGCACGATCTGCCGGTCGGCTATCCAATGCGCCGCGACGGGCGCACCGGCAGCCAGCAGTTCCTCGGTGACAACGAATCGTTCCAGGAACGAACGTCCATGTCCGCCATACTCTGTCGGCACCGTCATGCCCAGCCATCCGCGGGCGGCCAGCGCGGCGGTGAAGGCCTCGTCCCAGCCAGACAGCCAGGCGTCCACCGAAGGGGTGAACGCACCGGCCCCGAGCTGCTCGGCGAGGAAGGAGCGGACCTCGGCGCGCAGGCCATCGGTGCTCGACGGATCGGTGGTTGCCGGCGGGACGAGTCTCGGCAGCGACTGGGGAGCCGTCACCGGGTCCGCCACTTTGCGATGCGCTGCTCGTGCTCGTCATCGTGATGCGCGAGGGGCTGCATGGCCGCGGCCATGCCCAGTGTCGATTCCAGCGATCCGGTCCGGGACTCCTGCAGCAGGCGTTTGGCCATCCGCAGTACGTGCGCGGGGTTCTTGGTGATGCGCTCAGCCAGCGCATGGGCTTGGCTCAGCAGTTCGTCGTGCGGTACGACACGGCTGACCATGCCCCATGCGAGCGCGGTCGCCGCGTCGATGCGATCGCCGGTGAACGTCATCTCGGCGGCCCGTTCTTGGCCGATGGCGCGCGGCAGGAACCAGGTGCCGCCGTCACCAGGGATGAGACCCACTTGCACGAAGCTCTCGGCGAACGACGCACGTTCCGAGGCGATCCGGATGTCGCACATCATCACCAGATCGCAGCCGGCGCCTATGGCCGGCCCGTTTACCGCGGCGATCAACGGCACCTCGAAGCGTGCCAATGCCCGCGGGATCCGCTGGATTCCGTCGATGTAGGCACGCCGCTGGTCGAGCGCGTCGAGACCGAACATGCCCTCGCGATCGGCCATGTCCTTGACGTTGCCGCCGGCGGAGAAGATCTTGCCGGCTCCCGTAAGGATGACGGCGCACACGCCGTTGTCGCCGTTGGCGGTGTCGACGGCGGCTTCGAAGGCGGCGATGAACTCGGTATCGGTAATCGCGTTGCCCACCTCCGGCAGGGTGATGGTCCAGACCTGCGTCGGTCCGCAGGTGGCGACATCAAGGGGACCGGTCACGCTCGCTCCGGTAGTTGGAGGGACTTGGTCTGCAGGTACTCCTCGAAGCCCGCACGGCCGAGTTCACGGCCGATGCCGGACTTTTTGTAGCCGCCGAATGGGGCGACCGGGTTGTACGTGCCGCCATTGATGTCGAGTTGACCGGTCTGCACACCGCGGGCGAACGCGATGGCGTGGTCGACGTCTTGCGCCCACACGGCGCCGGACAGACCATACGGGGTGCCGTTGGCGATACGCAGCGCGTCGTCCTCGTCGCTGAACGGGATGACCGCGAGGACCGGACCGAAAACCTCTTCCTGGCCCAGCTCCGAGTCCGGGTCGACGTCGGCGAACACCGTCGGTGCGACGTAGTAGCCCACATCGCGAATCTTCTCGGCGCCGCCGGTCAGCAGCCGCGCGCCGTCACGTTGGGCCCGCTCGATGAAGCCGCGCACCGTCTGGTACTGCGACGCTGAGGCTGACGGCCCGATCCGGGTGCCCGGATCCCACGGGTCCCCGACGGTGTAGCGCGCGACTGCTGCCTCGACCAGTTCCAACGCCTCGCCGTATCGGGAGGCCGGGACCAGCATGCGGGTCCACGCCATGCAGGTCTGGCCGCCGTTGAGGAAGGCGTTGCCGACGCCGACCTTGACCGCGGTCGCCAGGTCGGCGCCCTCCAGGATGACGTTGGCCGACTTGCCGCCGAGTTCCAACGCCACCTTCTTCACCGAGCGCCCGGCGAGCTCCGCGACCCGCGCCCCGACGCCGGTAGAGCCGGTGAAGGAGACCAGGTCGACGTCGGGGTGCTCGGCGATCCGCTCGCCGATCACCGCGCCGGGGCCGGACACCAGGTTCACCACTCCTGCGGGCAGGCCGGCGTGCTCGACGGCTTCGACGAACTCGAACACCGACAGCGGTGCCTCGTTGCTCGGCTTGAGCACTACGGTGCAGCCCGCCGCGATTGCCGGTAACACCTTGGCGATGACCTGGTACAGCGGGTAGTTCCACGGGGTGATCGCGCCGACCACACCGTATGGTTCCCGCACAACTAGCGAATTGCCCACGCGCTCTTCGAATTCGAAGGAGTCCAGCACGGCTGCGAAGCCGCGGGCCACCGCGAGCGGGACCTGGGTCTGCACACTCTGGGCGATCCGCACCGGCGCGCCCATTTCGGCGGTGATCGTCTCGGCGATGTCCGGCAGGCGTTTCTCCATGGCCGTAATCACCGCCGCGACGCGTTCGCGGCGCTCAGCGACACTGATCAGCGGATCGAATGCGCGCCGTGCGGCAGCCACCGCCGCGTCGACATCGGCGCCCGAGCCGTTGGGCACGGATCCGATCGGCTGCTCAGTGGACGGGTCGATCACCTCGATGGCGCCAGTGCCGTCGGGTATTACCCAGTGTCCGTCGATGAACAGCGTGGTGCGGGTGTAGTTGTGCATGGTGTCGCCTCTTCGGGGTATGTGGGTTTTCAGGGCACGATGCTGGCGCGCACGTCGTGCTTGGCTTCGGCAGCGGCAAAGGCTTCGTTGATGTCATCGAGCGAATAGGAGGCTGCGGCAAGGCGGTCGAAGGGAAGCGTGTCTTGTTGCTGCGCAAGGAACGTCAGCGCCTGCGACAGCACGGCGGGATCGTACAGCGAGACGCCGACCATCGTTTTGTTGCCGAACACGAACCGGGACGGATCGAATTCGAAGGTCTTGCCGATATTGATGTTGCCGATCTCGACGTAGCGGCCGAACTGGCCCAGCATCTGCAGACCCTCGTCGATGGCCGATGGGTGGCCAACTACCTCGACCACGACGTCGGCGCCCTGACCGTCGGTGAGTTTGCGCACCGCCTTGGCCCGGTCCTTGGCGGTGGGCACGCCGTTGATATCGATTACCGCGTCGGCGCCGAACGCGGTGGCCAGTTCTAGCCGTTCGGGTACCCCGTCGACCGCGATGACCCGCGCTGCCCCCCGCGCCTTGGCCACCGCCACCGCATACAGGCCCAGTGCGCCCGCACCCTGTACCACGACGAATTCACCGAGTTGCTGGTCGACGCGTTCGAGACCGTACATGACCTGCGACAGTGCGCAGTTCGCGCCGGCTGCCACCGCGTCCGAGACGGCGTCGGGCACGGTGTAGACCACCGCGCCGGCAGGCAGCAGGAAGTAGTCGCCGTAACCGCCAACGAAGTAGGGGGGCTCGTCGGCGCGGCCAAGCATCGCCATTGTGAGGTTCAGGCACGCGTTGCGCCGGCCGGCCAGGCAGTTGCGGCAGGTGTGGCAGCAGAAGAAGTAGGGGAACACCACGCGGGTGCCGACGGCCAGCGGCGCACCGTTGGAGTCCGCGGTGACACCGTCGCCCAGCGCTTCGATGGTGCCGACCATCTCGTGCCCCAGCACGGTGGGCAGCTGACCGCCCAGGCCGCGGGTGGCGAATGTGCCATGCCAGGCGTGCACGTCTGAACCGCAGATATTGGCCCGGGTGACCCGGATCAGGATCTGACCGGGCGCCACCTCGGGCAGGGTCACCGTCTCGATCTCGAATGGTGTCCCCGGTGCGTCGAACCGCGCGATGCGTCCTTTGTACATGAACTGTCATCCCTTCAATGGCAGGTGGATTCAAGGCTGAAACGCTCCCGCAGCGTCCTTTTGAGCAGCTTGCCGCTCGGGTTCTTTGGCAGGGCATCAACGAAGAACACGTGTTTGGGTGTCTTGAAACCGGCCAGGTGCTCCCGGCAGTGGGCCAGGATGTCGGCCTCGATGAGGCGCACCCCGTCGCGGGGGACCACAGCGGCCACGACGGCTTCCACCCACACCGGGTGGGCCAGCCCGAATACCGCGACCTCCTGCACCCCGGCGTGCCGGTACAGCACTTCCTCGACTTCGCGGCTGGCAACGTTTTCGCCGCCGGTTTTGATCATGTCCTTTTTGCGGTCCACGACGTGCAGCAGACCGTGCTCGTCGTAGCAGCCGAGGTCCCCGGAGTGAAACCAGCCGCCGGCGAACGCCTCGGCGGTCTTGGCGGGGTCATCGAGGTAGCCGAGCATTAAATGCGGGCTGCGGTGGGCGATCTCGCCGACGGTACCGACCGGAACCGGGGTGTCGGTGTCGTCGAGAATCGTGGTCTCGACGTTGAGCACCGGGCGTCCGGCTGCCCCCGCGTGTGTGTCCTGCTCGTCGGGACCGAGCGCCGAGGCCAGCGGCGCCATCTCGGTCTGGCCGTAGAAATTCCACAGCCTCAGATGGGGCAGCCGGTCGCGGATCTCGCTGAGGATCTCGGTGGGCATCGCTGAGGCGCCGTAGTAGCCCTTGCGCAGACTGGACAGGTCGACGTCGTCGAAGATGGGGCAGCGCAGCAGGCTGATCCACACTGTCGGCGGGGCGAAGTAGCTGGTGACGCCGTACCGTTCGATGGTGCGCAGTACCAGTTCGGGGTCCGGACGCGGCACGATGATGCTGGTCGCGCCGAGATAAATGTCGGTGGCCAGGAAGTTGTCCAGCTGTGCGCAGTGGTACAGCGGCAGTGAGTGGATCTCGACGTCGTCGCCGGACATCGCGCCGGCCACGATGGTGCTGACGTACTGCCACATCAGGCTGCGACTGCTGTGCATGACCCCCTTGGGGCGCGATTCGGTGCCACTGGTGTACATCAGTCGCAACAGCTGGTCGTCGTCGATTTCCGGGCACGGCGCGTCGGTACCGGTCGTCAACCACTGGGCGAAGTCGTCCCAGCCGACGGGTGTGGTGCGCCCTGCCGGCGCCAACGCGGCCTTTGTCGTGACCGCGCCGCCCAGCCGCATCGCGTGCTCGGCTACCGCCGTTAGATCGGCCTCGACGACAAACCCGCTGGCGTTGCTGTGGCCCAGGATGTAGGCGATCTCCTCGGCGGTGAGCATGAAGTTGATCGGGACCAGGACCACCCCGGCGCGCGCCGTGGCGAACGCGAGCACGGCGTACTGCCAGCAGTTGTGCGCCAACAGCGCGATCCGATCTCCGGGCCGGAAGCCGTTGTCGCACAAGGCGGCTGCAGCCTGGTTCACGAGATGGTCGAACTCGGCGAAGGTCAGCACGACATCGCCGTCGATGATCGCGATCTTGTCCGGCTGCCGGCGGGCCGACCGGCGGGGAATATCGCCGAGGGTATGAGTGCGTGCCCGTGTGATCAGCGCGTCCAAGTCGGTGCTCACCATGGCGCATAGACCTGGGCGCAGGCCGGGGCGACGTCGGCCCGCACCCTCATCGGCGACACCCACAGCGCAGTGGCTGCGGCACCGGCCGCGCATCGATCGACTGGGCGGCTATGCCCGCCGTATTGCACGCGTTGCATGTGCCGAAGGGTAAGCGCGTCGCGGCCTGCGGTCGGCTTGTCTCCCACTGAGTAGACAATGCGATGCCCGAGCCGCCGATGCACTCCGATACTGACTACTATGACCACCGCTTCAGCGCCCGAGGCCGCCCTGACCGCCGAGTCGGATTCCGATGAATTACGGGCCAACCTGCGACTGGCGGACCCGGGTGTGCTGGTCGCAGTGTTGGCCCAGCTCACGGGTGATCCGTCAGTCATCGACAGGTTTGGGTCCAAGATCTCGCATGTTCCCGATCCGCCCGAGCGGGCCGGGGTCACCGACTCGGAGACCGTCACGCAATTGGCAACCGCCGTGATCGAGGCGCTAGGCACGCCGCGCCCTGCTGACGCGATTGCTGCCGAGGATCCGGAGTTCTTCGCCCGGCTGCTGCCGCTGGCTCTGGGCTCCGAGGTCGACGACGAGCAGGTGCCACTTCTCTTGGAGCAAGGCGGTTTCCAGCTGTCCCGGCCCACGCTGCCGCGCACGGTGCCGATTCCGGACACGACCAACGTGGCCATCATCGGAGCGGGTATCGCCGGCATCAACGCCGCGCTGGCGGCCGCCGACGAAGGTGTCTCCTACGAAATCTTCGACCGCAACGACGAGGTCGGTGGCACCTGGCTGACCACGTACTACCCCGGGATAGGCGTAGACACCCCGTCGGCGTACTACTCGCTTTCTCGCGAGTTGAACCCCGACTGGAGCAGCTACTACCCGGAGGGCGCGGAGTACCAGGCCTACCTGGTGTCGTTGGTAGACAAGCACGGCCTACGCGAGCACACTCGGTTCGGCACCGAGGTCGAGGCCCTCTGGTGGGACGAGGAACGCAAACAGTGGCAGATCCACTCGGTGAGCGCCGACGGCGCCCGTGATATCAGCTACGCCCGAGTCGTCATCACCGCGGCCGGCTACCTCAACCGGCCGCGCTGGCCGGAGTTTCCGGGCCGGGAAACCTTCGAGGGCACCAGTATCCACTCCGCGCTGTGGGATCCATCGCTGGATCTCACCGGCAAGCGGGTCGCGATCATCGGGGCAGGATGTACCGCCGTGCAGATCGTCGACGCCTGCGTCGACCAGGTCGAGCACCTTACGGTGTTCCAGCGGCAGCCCCATTGGGTCGCACCGCGCAAACGGCTCACCGACGATGTTCCCCCACACCGCCGCTACCTGGGCCGCCATCTGCCGTACTACGCCAACTGGCACCGGCTGAAGTCGTACTGGGGCACTGCAGACAACAACTATCCGATCATTCTGCAGGACCCGGAATGGGCGAAGGACCATCTGTCGATCTCACCGGCCAACGATGTATTGCTGCAGATTTGCCAGGACTACATCGAGCAGACATTCGGTGCTGGAACGGAATTAGCGAAGAAGGTGACGCCGGACTTCGCGCCGTATGGTAAGCGGATCATCCGCGATCCGGGCGGTTACTACGCGGCATTGACCCGCGAGCACGTCGATGTCGAGGCCAGCGAGCCGGCCGAGGTGAACGCGATGGGCATTGTCACTCAAGACGGTCGGCAGATCGACCTCGACGTCATCATCTACGCCACCGGCTATCACCTCGACTTTCTGTCCACGGTGGATATCCGCGGCCGGAATGGCAGGAAGCTGGCGGATGAATGGGGCGACAGCCCGCGCGCCTACCGCGGCGGAACGGTGCCCGGGTTCCCGAACCTGTTCATCACCTCCGCGCCGAACTACAGCCCCGGACACGGCGCGGGAGCCAACTTCTCGATGGAAGTGCTGGCGCATTACATCATCGAGTGCCTGCAGTTGATGGCGCTGCGTGGCGCGACCACTATCGAGGTCACCGAAAAGGCCTACCAGCACTACGTGGCGGCGATCGACGACGCGATGAGTCGCACGGTGTGGTGTCACACGCCCAACGCGCACACCTATTACCGCTCCGGTTCCGGCCGTGTCGTGGTCGCCACCCCGTTTCGCCTCGTTGACCTTTGGCATGAGCACCGGGCTCCTATCGAAGACGACTTCCTACTGCGATGACCCAAAAGCTGGCCGGCAGAATAGCGTTGGTGACCGGCAGTAGTCGTGGCATCGGCCGGGCCGTTGCCCAGCGGTTGGCCGCCGAGGGCGCCACCGTCGTGGTCACTGCGCGGTCCTACGCGCCGACGCTGTCGATCCGCGGCGGCGACGGTACCGCGCTGCCCGGCACCATCGGCGAGACGGTCGAACTGATCGAGAAGGCCGGCGGCTCGGCGATCGGTGTCGCCGCCGACCTGGAGGACGCTCAGCAGCGTGACAGCCTCGTCGCCGAGGTTCTTGATCGAACCGGCCGGATCGACATCCTGGTCAACAATGCCGGCTTCGCCGACTACTCGGTGATCGAGCAGATGAGTATCGAAACGTTTGACCGCACGCTCGAGCACTACCTGCGCACGCCGTTCGTGCTGACTCGCGCGGCGATCCCGCACATGAGGAAGCAAGGGGCGGGCTGGATCGTCAACATCGGATCGGTCACCGGGCTGGCGCCGGTGCGTCCCTACCGTGACTACAACAAGTCTTCAGGGGACGTCGTCTACGCGTCGGCCAAGGCGGCATTGCACCGGTTCACCCAGGGAGTGGCCGCCGAGGTGCTGGATGCCAACATCGCGGTGAACTGCGTGGGTCCATCCACGGCGATCCGCACCCCGGGTGCAGCGCAACTGATTCCGGACGCCTTCCCGACCGAGCCGGTGGAGTATCTGGCCGAAACCGTGCTGGCGATGTGCCATCTTCCTGCCGCGCAGCGGACCGGTCTGGTGGCGTTCAGCCTGCATTACCCTTGGTCGCTACAGCTTCCGGTGCACACGCTCGACGGCCGCGAGGTGCTGCCGCCGCTGGAGCCGCCGGTGACGGCCAATCCCAACATCATTCCCGCCGGTCTGTGATCGCTGCGCCGCCGTCAGCCCATCACTGACGTGTCTACTGCGCAAAAGCTGTGGCACACCCGGTCGCGGACAATGTAGTCCGGGCATTCGGGGTCGAACCAGCGGTCGACGTATGCCCAGTGGATCGGGTGCATCAAGTACGGGCCGGTCAGACCTTCCAGGTCGGTGAACCGCTGCGAGAACACGTGCGTCCATGCAGAGGTGCCGGTGGCGGTCTCGACGCGGCTGAGCTGCCACGCGGTGATGCTGCGGACATAGCGAGGCATGGCGGCAAGGTCGGCCTCGAAGTGTGCGACGACGTCGTCTGCGGTGTCGGGAGCCACCCGCAGGAACAGTGCGCGATACACGGACCCAGCTGGCTTGTCGGGACCAATGGGGTGACCGCGGTAGCTTGCGCTGTCCACATGGCTGACCGCCGGTGTCGACAGGACCGCCTCGACGCGGGCTTGCACGCCGGACCACTTGTCGTCGTCGGCGAACTGTAGGTGCATCAGGATGTCGCCGCCATTGCGCACACCGGGAAGGGTGGGCTCGACCAGGGCGTCCGGCACGTCGCGCACGGCCTCGCGCAGCGCGGCGAGTATGGGTTCACGCTGGTAGGTGTGGATGAGCGTGGTGACGTTAAACATCGCACAACGCGTCGACGTCGTCGGCCGCGGCGGCCACGGTGCGGGTGCGCTGTTCGATCAGTGGGGCCACGCCGGCCCACCACGGGCCCAGGGCGGGGTCCGGCCGGCCCTGCCAGGTCATTTCCCACCACGCCTGCGGGCTGGGCAGCGACCAGGTGATGGTGATGATGTTGGGCTGGTCGTCGAACCAGATCGGTGGGCTGACCAAGACGTCGCACAGGGTCATGCCGCGCTGGCGGGCACCGGGGGCATATTCGGCGAGATAGGTGTCGACGAACTTTCGGGCGCAGCCGGGATGGGTGACCACGCGGTCGATGACGTACACCTCGCCGGACATAGGCCGAGGGTAGGACGCTCGCAGCGGTGATAGTGCCCGCGTCCCGCCCATCGGGAAGGCGTAATTGACCCGCCGGGTCCCAAGCACGACGGTGGGCAGATGACTGCTGCCGCGACGCTTGACCCGTTGAGTCCCGCGCAGCTGGGGCCGGTGACGCTGCGCAACCGGGTGATCAAGGCCGCGACCTCGGAGGGCCGCTCACCGCACGGCTTGGTTACCGACGACTTGATCGACTTCCACGTGCGGTACGCGCGCGGCGGCGTCGGGATGACCACCGTGGCGTACTGCTGTGTCGCCTCCGAGGCGGCCAGCGCTCCGGGTCAGATCGTGATGAGCCGTGCAGCACTGCCGGGATTGCAACGGCTGACCGACGCGGTGCACGCCGCGGGCGCGGCGATCTCCGCGCAGCTGGGTCACGCCGGGGTGGTGGCGCACAAACGGCTCACCGGTGTCACCCCGGTGGCCCCGAGCAGGTTCGTCAACCCGGCGTCCATGGCGTACTGCCGCGAGATCACCCGAGACGAGATCGTCGTGGTGATTGACCAGTTCGGCGCGGCCGCCGAGGTCGCGATCGACGCCGGATTCGATGCCGTCGAGTTGCATTTCGGGCATCTGTATCTGCCGAGCTCGTTTCTGAGCCCGCTGATCAACCGTCGCAAGGATGAATTCGGCGGCGATATCGACAACCGCTCGCGGTTGGTGCGTGAGATCGCGCAGCGGGTCCGCGACGTGGTGGGAGATCGCATCGCGGTCATCGCCAAGCTGGACATGGACGACGGTGTGCCGGGCAGCATCTGGATCGACGAGGCCCTGCGCAGCGCGCAACTGCTGGACGCAGACGCGACCCTGGATGCGCTCGAGTTGACTCAGGGCTCTTCGGTGTTCAAACCCATGTACCTGTTCCGCGGCGATGTCCCGGTTAAGGAGTTCGCGACAGTGATGCCGGCAGCTATGCGGCTCCCGTTGCGGGTGGTGGGCAAGTGGGCGATGGGCGATTACCCATACGAGGACCTGTACATGCTGCCCGCGGCGCGTCAGTTCGTCCCCGTGATGCGCAACACCAAGCTGATCCTGCTCGGCGGCATCACCAACCGCGAGCATCTCGACACGGGTATGCGGGAGGGCTTCGGCTTCATGGCGATGGGTCGGGCTTTGCTACGCGAACCCGGCCTGGTCAACGCGATGCACTCCGACCCCGCCGTGCGCAGCCGGTGCACGCACAACAACAAGTGCATGGTCACGGTGTTCGGACGTACCCACTGCGTGCTGGATCCCGAGCAGCGCTACGGGCCGGTCACTGCGTTGGGGGTAGCGAAACCAGCTGTGCCACTTCGCGGCTGATGTCGGCGCGGGCGCGCTGCGCCAGATCCAGCATGGGCATCGTGAGGAACCCGTGCACCCCGCCCTGATACGACAACCGCGTCACCGACACGCCGGCCGTCTCGAGCGCGTCGGCATATGCCACACCCTCGTCGCGAAGTGGATCGTGGCCTGCGATGACCACGACCGCCGGCGGCAGCCCGTGCAGGTCGGCGCCCAGCGGTGAGGCATACGGGTGGCTGCGCTCGGCGACCGTGGGCACGTACTGATCCCAATACCACTGCAGCGCGGGTTTCGGGTTGTAGTAGCCGCGGCCGAACGCGCGGTAGGACTCGGTGTCGAAGTCAGCGGCGATGACCGGGTAGAGCAGCAACTGCCCGGCCAGCTCCGGCCCACCGCGGTCCCGGGTCATCAGCGCGGTCACTGCAGCCAGGTTGCCCCCGGCGCTGTCGCCGCCGACCACGATGCGCCCCGCATCGATCCCCAAGGCGTCCGCATTGTCGTTGATCCATCGCACGGCCGCGTAGAGGTCGTCGGCGGCGGCGGGCCACGGGTGCTCCGGGGCCAGCCGGTAGTCGACCGAAACCATCACGGCACCAATGCGATTCGCCAGGTTTCGGCACAGGCCGTCGTGGCTGTCCAGATCGCAGAACACGAACCCGCCGCCGTGGGCGTACACCACGACCGGCAGCGCGGCGGCATCGGTCACCGGGCGGTAGATCCTGACCGCGATGTCACCGCCCGGGCCGGGAATCGACGTGTCGCTGACGGCGCCCACCGGCTCGGGGTCGGCCGCGGGTACGAACCGGGACCGGATCGTGGCGCGGGCCTGCGCGCCGGTCATGGTGTGCACCGGCGGGAAACCGGCGTCCAACGCGCCGATCAGGCCGGCAATCTGGGGGTCCAGGCTCACGCGTACTGCGCGGCCGGGAGAGGCCGCAGTGGGCGCGCCTGCTGCAGCGTCGGCGCCACGCGTTGCGGGCCGTCCTCGATGTCGCGCCAAATTCCCATCGCGGTCATCCGCACCGGTGCGGCCAGCCGCTGATCGAACATCATCCTGTTCATGGGCCCGCACACCGACACCGCCGCGACCGCGTCGCCGGGCTCACCGATGGGGGCCGCGACACACCCGAAGCCGGGCAGCGATTCTTCGCGGTCGAACGCCACACCGTGGGCGCGTACCTTGGCCAGTTCCATGGCCAGCTGGGTGGGCGAGGTGATCGAGAAGCGGGTTTTGCGGGCGTTCAGGTCGACGGTCTCGGGATCCTGGCCGTAGGCCAGGATCGCCTTTCCGACGGCCGCGCAGTGCGCCGGTTGCCGGCCACCCACGCGGGTCGGGATGGCCGCGGCCATCCGATCGCCGATCTTGTCGAGGTAGACCACGTCGGTGCCGTCGAGAACGGCGAGGTGAACCACCAGTCCAGTGGCGCGGTGCAATTCGTGCAGCAGCGGGGTCGCCGCCTTGTGGAGGCGGTCCTGGTGCACGGCCAGCGAACCGAGTTCGACCAGGCGCATGCCCAGTTCGTAGTCACGGCCGATTCGGCGCAGCCAGCGCAGCTGAACCAGCCGGTCGAGCATGCGGTGTGCCGACGACCGCGGCAACCCGGTGCGTCGTACCACCTGGGCCAGCGTCAGCCGGCCGGGACCGTCGAAGGAGTCGAGCACCAGGGAGACGCGGTCGATGACGGCGCTGGGGGTGGTGGCTTCGACGGGCAACGTTGACGTCATGGGATCCTCCGCAACTGTGTGACACAGGCTATATATACCTAGTTGTAATATACCTTTTTGTACCATATCGGAGTGGCCGGTGTCGCATAGCTCCGAAAAATTTGCCGCCCGGCACAGTCCTTGTGGCGGGCGGCAAATGCGATGGTGTCTGGTCAGCCCTTGGCGGCGCGCCCGCCGGCGCGACGGCCATAGAAGCTGCCGTCACCGAGTGAGACGCCGCTGGCGTATCCCCAGGCGGCCAGGCCGGCAGTGGAGCGGCCCGCGGCATAAAGACCGGGGATGGGCTGCCCGCTGACGTGCAGGACTTCGCCGTCCAGCGTGGTCTGCAGACCACCGAGGGTGAACCCCCCGGTGCTCTCGCGCAGATCGATGGCCCCGACCGGAGAGCCGACGGGCTTGAGCCATTGCCGCTTCTTGTGCAGCAACGGGTCCTCGCCGCGCCCGGCCGCCTCGTTGTAAGCGGCGACGGTGGCTTGCAGGCAGCCCGGCGCCAGACCCATCTCCTGTTCGAGGTCGGCCACCGAGTCACACACCCAGGTGGGCGGGCGCATCATCAGCTGCGGCGACGGTGCTGCCATGGCTTCCTCTTGGGAGTCGCCGTCGATGATCAGGTACGCCGTGTTGTCCTGGTGATACAGCGTCAGCTGCCCGATCCGTCCCGGGTAGGTGTCTTCGGCGACGAAGCGTTGGCCGAGGCCGTTGACCAGGATGCCGCGCACCAGCTGCTGGGGATCGACGAATATCGCCACCTCGGTGGCGTCCATGTGGGCGAGATCGGCGCCGAGGGCTTGGGCCATCCTGATGGCCTGCCCGTCGTGCTGTTCGATCGAGGCCGCCGGACGTCCGGCGATCCGCGGCGCGTACTGCGCCACCATGGCGTCGTTGTAGGCGAAGCTGCCGGTCGCGAGCACCACACCGCGTCGCGCCCGGATGTTGATATCAGTGCCGTAGCGCCGTGCCTGTATTCCGGCGACGCGGCCGTCGGACTCGACGATGAGGCGCTGCACCCGGACGTCGTAGAGCGCCCGCGCACCGGCCGCGGTGGCGGTTTCCACTAACGGCTTCATCAACATATAGCCGGCGCTGGCCTCGCCTTGCTTCTTGTTCGACATCTGCGGCACGTGGCCGCGCGGAGCAGGGGTGGCGATGGTGTTGAACGGATACGAGTTTTCGCCGCCGCTGTACATCAGGCCCTGATCGCCCATCGGCTCCCAACCGGGCTCACCGAAGAACTCCGCCTTGAACGGGACGTCGCAGCCCGAGAGCCACTCGAAATGCTCGACGCTGCCGGCGCAGTAGTCGGCGATCCGGTTCTCGTCGGCGCCCGGGCCCATCGCCGCGTTGAGGAACGCCGCCATGTTGTCCACCGAATCGTCGAAGCCGCAGGCCTTTTGCAGCGCCGTTCCGCCGCCGAGGTAGATGAAACCGCCCGCCATGGCCGCCGCACCACCCCAGGCGCCGGTGCGCTCGAGGACCAGCACATCGGCACCGGCCCTGGCGGCTTCAACAGCCGCGGCGGCGCCGGCGACGCCGTAGCCTGCGATCACAACGTCGGCTTCCTGGTCCCAGGCGCCGATCGCCGCGGCGGGCACGGGTGTGACGTCATGCTGGGGGGTCATGGCCGCATCGCCGCCGGCAGGTCGCTCACCCATGCGTGGCCCCAGTAGCTGTCAGCAGTGATTTCCTCTGCGGTGTAATGGTTTTCGTCGACGCGCAGACCATCGGTGCCGAACTCAATATCCCAATCGCCGGGTGCGCGCACATAGAACGACACCATCTTGTCGTTGGTGTGGCGACCCAGAGTCGACGACAGCTGGAATCCGGCTTTGTTCACTCGGTCCAACGCCTGCCCCACGGTATCGAGGCAATCGACCTCCACCATGAGATGGATCAGGCCTGGATCGCGCACAGTCATCGCAGGACAAATAGCCAAGCTGTGGTGACGCTCATTGGTTCCCAGGAAACGCACCCGCACAGGTCCGAACTCCGGTGGCGTCGGCACCCGGAACGCGCCCCGGGAGACGAAACCAAGTACCTCGGTGTAGAACTCGAACAGCCCGTCGACATCCAGAGCTGGTAGGACGACGTGGCCCAGCCCCTGATTTCCTGTGACGAACTTCGCGCCGAACGTCGTCACCACAGGACTGTGATCGAGGACCGCGCCGTGGAAAACCTCCAGCGGGGAGCCCGCCGGGTCATCGAACGCGATGCCCTCCTCGATGCGCCGCGCGTCGACGTCGTCCTGCGTGAGCTGTTTGAACGGCACGCCCGCAACATTTAAGGCGGCCTTCACACGCTCGAGCGCGGCGCGGTCGCGGACCTCCCAACCGATGGTGACAATCCGGTCGCTGTCGGCGGGCACCACGATGATGCGCCCCGCCCGCTCGTCCATCCGCAGGTATAAGGCCGACTCGTCGGGACCGTTGCCTTCGGCGAATCCCAGCACGCCGAAGGCGAAGTGGCGCCACCGCTCGATGTCGGCCGTTTGCACCTTGACGTAACCCAGGCTCTTGATGAGTCCCACTGGTTTGTCCTTCCTGTCGGCTGGGGACGTCAAATCATCGCCCGCAGCGGACCCTGCGGGTCGACGCCCAGTGAGCTGAGTGCCGAGGCATGGTAGACGGTTCCGGGAACGTGGATGGCATGCGCCAAACCAGTGTGCGCGTCACGCCAATACCGCTGCAACGGCTTGTCCATCCGCATCGCGTTTCCGCCGGATCGGCCGAAGATCTCGTCGACGGCCGACACGGCCCGCCACACCGCGCGCACCTGGGTGCGCCGACCGGCGGCGCGGTCCTCGAAGGACACCTCCTTGCCGGCATCGACCATGTCGTAAATCTTGTCGGCGTTGGCCAGCAGTTCCTGGCGGGCGGCGTTGATGTCGGCGGCGGCCTCACCGATTGCATACATGACGTACGGGTCGTCTTTGATCGCGACGCCGCTGGAATTGACACGCTCGCGCTGATAGTCCAGGTGTGCGGCCAGTGCGCCTTCGGCGATGCCGATCACCGCCGACGAGATACCCAGCGGGAACATCGTCGACCATGGCATCAGGTACAGCGTCTCGGTCATCCCGGCCTTGCGCTGGGCCGTGCCGTCCATCACTTCCAGCGCGTCCATAGTGCGGTAGGACGGCACGAAGGCGTCCTTGACGATGACGTCCTTGGACCCGGTTCCGCGCAGTCCCACCACATTCCACGAGTCCGGCACGATCTCGTAGTCCTTGCGGGGCAGGATCATGTGCAGCATCTGTGGCGGCATCAGCGGCTTGCCGTCGGCGTCGCCGATCATCGCACCCAGGATGATCCAGTCGCACGCGTCGGTGCCCGAGCTGAACTGCCAGCGGCCATTGAAGACGTACCCGCCATCGACTGGTTTGGCAACGCCTTGCGGCGCGTATGGCGAGGCGACCCAAGTGTCGATGTCCTGGGCCCACACCTCGTCGGCGACGCGGGGGTCGGCGTAGGCCAACTGGTAGGGATGCACGCCGACGACGCCGTTGATCCAGCCCGCCGCCGGGTCCAGCGCGGCGGTCGCCATGACCGTCTCGGCGAATTCCCGCGGGTGCACCTGCAATCCGCCGTAGGCCTTGGGTTGCAGCAGCCGGATGGAGCCGATCGCCTTCATGCTTTTGACGGTCGCGTCGGGCAGCTGACCCAGCTGTTCTGCCTCCCAGGCCTGTTCGCGCAGTTGGTCGGCAATGTCGGTGACCCTGTCGAGTACCCGCTCGCTCATGTGTACGTCCTAACCTAAGGGGCTGTTCATGGTGTACCGCAGTCGATACCGCGCACCGGCTTTAATCCCGGTCAGTGGACCGAATTCGGGGCTGCCGGCGAAAGTCAGTACTCGATGTGCACGTCATCACTCACCGGTCGCGCCTGGCATCCCAGGATGAGGCCATCGGCAAGGTCGTCGGGTTCGAGAATGTCACACTGGGCCATCTCCACCCGCCCGGAAATGACCGTGGCCACGCACGAGCCGCAATGGCCTTCGCGGCAGGAATGGGGCACGTTGATGCCCGCGTCCAGCATGGTGTCCACCAGAGTCCTGTCCCGGGGCCACGACAGGCGGTGGTGGGCGCCGTCCAAGTCGACCGTGGCTGAGGCATCGGTGATGGAGTCGATACGTACGACTTCTGACATGCCACGATTGTCGCCGGGGCACATTGGCGGTTCATCACCGTTGCCCGGTGGTCGGGACGCTTCACATGCAAGCGTCCAGTCACCGGGAAACGGCGCGGGCCGGGGTTACGCGCCGACTTAGCGTGACCATTGTGAGCGTTGCGACCGACCAGCAGGTTGAACAAGACTTGGACGCGGTGGTTATCGGCGCCGGCTTCGCCGGCCTGTACGCGCTGCACAAACTGCGTTCCAAGGGGCTATCGGTACGGGTGTTCGAGTCTGCGCCCGACGTCGGCGGAACGTGGTATCACAACCGGTACCCGGGTGCGCGCTGCGATGTGGAGAGCGTCGACTATTGCTACTCGTTCTCCGCGGAGCTCGAGCAGGAGTGGAACTGGACCGAGAAGTACGCCACCCAGCCCGAGATCCTGCGCTACATCAACTGGGTGGCCGACAAACTCGATCTGCGCCGCGACGTCACCTTCAACACCAGGGTGGTTTCGGCCGTCCTCGACGAGACGACGCTGCACTGGACGGTTACCACCGACACCGGTGAGGTTGTCACCGCCCGGTTCTGCCTGATGGCCACCGGCCCGCTGTCGGCGGCGATGACGCCACCGTTTGATGGGCTGGACAGCTTCGCTGGGCAGATCTACCACACCGCGCACTGGCCACACTGTCCCGTCGACTTCACCGGTAAGCGTGTCGCCGTCATCGGTACCGGATCCTCGGGGGTCCAGTCTATTCCGATCATCGCAGAGCAGGCCGCCCATCTCTACGTTTTTCAGCGCACTCCGAACTACAGTGTCCCGGCTGGCAATAAGGCGCTGAGCGCCGACGAGCTCGCCGAGATCAAAGCCCACTACGCCGAGCGGCGGCGGCAGTCGTGGCGCAGCGGTGGCGGCTCACCGCATATCGCATACCCGAAGATGACCATGGAGGTCTCGCCCGAGGAGCGCCGCGCTCAGTTCGAGAAACGCTGGGAGCTCGGCGGCGTGCTGTTCTCCAAGACGTTCCCTGATCAGATGATCGACCCGGCCGCCAACGCCGAGGCCCGCAAGTTCTACGAGGAGAAAATCCGCACCGTAATCGACGATCCCGATGTGGCCGAGCTGCTGATCCCATCCGACCACCCGATCGGGACCAAGCGAATCTGCACCGACACCAATTACTTTCAAACCTTCAACCGGCCGAACGTGACGCTGGTCAGCGTGCGCCAAACCCCGATCGAGTCGGTCGATGCGACAGGGATCAACACGACTGAAGCGCACTACGGCCTCGACATCATCGTGCTGGCGACGGGATTCGACGCGATGACCGGGACGCTGGCCAAAATCGACATCGTCGGCCGGGACGGGCGGCGGCTGCGCGAGGACTGGGAGCACGGCCCCCGGACCTACCTGGGGCTGGGTGTGGACGGATTCCCCAACCTGTTCCTGATCTCCGGGCCCGGCGCACCTGCGGTGCTGGCTAACATGGTGCTGCACGCCGAGGCGCACGTGAACTGGATCGCCGCGGCCATCGACTATCTCGGCGAACACGACTACAGCGCCATCGAAGCCAGTCCGGAAGCCGTCGGCAACTGGATCACCGAATGCGCCCAGCGCGCCGAGTCCACCCTGTTCACCCAGGCTAACTCCTGGTACATGGGCGCCAACGTGCCCGGCAAGCCGCGGGTGTTCATGTTGTTCCTCGGGGGATTCTCCGTCTACAACGACATCTGCGCCGAGGTAGCCGAGGCGGGGTACAAGGGATTCACCCTGATCAAGTCGTCGTGATGTCGGGATTGCTCGACAAGGTCGTGATGATCACCGGGGCCGCGCGGGGGAGCGGACGCGCGCACTGCGAGCGGTTCGCCGACGAGGGCGCCGACGTGATCGCACTGGATGCCGCCGCCGTTGCCGACGATCTGGGCGACACCGCTACCCGCGTGCGTGACCGGGGCCGGCGTTGTGTGGTCGGGTGTGCCGATGTGCGCGAGCTGACCGCACTGATCTCGGCCGTCGATGCGGCTGTGGCCGAACTGGGTCACCTCGACGTCATCGTCGCCAATGCCGGCGTCCACACTGGCGGGGCGCCTACTTGGGAGCTCAGCGCACAATCCTGGCAGCAAACCCTCGACATCAACCTCACTGGTGTCTGGCACACGGTGAAGGCGGGAGTGCCCCACCTCGGCGCCGACGGTGGCTCGATCGTCATCATCAGTTCAACCAACGGACTGCGCGGTACCGTCAACACCGCGCACTACACCGCGAGCAAGCACGCGGTGGTTGGGCTCGCCCGCACGCTGGCCAATGAGCTAGGGCATCAACGGATCCGGGTAAACACTGTGCACCCCGGCGCCGTCGGCACCGCAAGCCTGCTCAACGAGGAGACGTTCAAGCGGCTGCGGCCAGATCTGGGCAACCCGACCGTTGAGGACGCCGCGCAGGTGCTGACCGCGCGCAACCTTTTGCCCGTGCCGTGGGTCGAGCCGGTCGACGTCGCCAACGCGGCGGTGTTCCTGGCCTCCGATGCCGGACGCTACATCACCGGTACTCAACTCGTGGTCGACGCCGGATTGACCCAAAAGACATGACGAGCCGGCGCCTGATGGACACGGTCGCGGTCATTGCGGGACAACACGGATAGATCCAAAGGACTTCATGGGCGTATACGCAGTGACCGGGTCGGCGTCGGGGATGGGACGCCAGGCCGCGCAGAAACTACGGGCCGACGGTCACACGGTGATCGGCGTTGACCTACGCGAGGCCGAGGTGGTTGCCGATCTGTCGAGCGCCCCGGGTCGGCAAAGCGCGGCCGAGGCGGTCCTGGTCGCCAGCGACGGTCGACTCGATGGTGCGGTACTCGCGGCCGGCGTTGGCCCGACACCGGGCCCCGACAGCCCGACACGCATCTGCGAGGTCAACTACTCCGGCGTCGTCGACCTGCTGGCGGCATGGCGCTCGGCGTTCGCCGCGGCAGGCAACGCAAAAGTTGTTGTCGTTTCGAGCAATTCGACGACCACCGTCCCGCTGGTGCCCCGGCGTGCCGTGCGGGCGTTACTTGCGGGCGACCATGAGAAGGCCGTGCGGGCGGTGAGGTTGTTGTCCAGCGCGGCTCCGGCGATGGCCTACGCGGCCTCGAAGATCGCGGTTACCCGCTGGGTGCGCCGGCACGCCGTGACACCGGACTGGGCCGGCGCCGGTATCCGACTGAACGCGCTCGCCCCCGGGGCGATCATGACGCCGCTGCTGCAACGGCAACTCGCGACGCCGCGCGAAGCCAAAGCCATCCAGGGCTTCCCAGTACCGGTCGGCGGATTCGGCGATGCCGGGCAACTGGCGGACTGGATGCTGTTCATGCTATCGGACGCTGCGGACTTCCTTTGCGGCAGCGTGGTATTCGTCGACGGCGGCTCGGATGCCTATCTGCGCGGTGACGACTGGCCGGCGCGCGTACCAGCCACGGGGTTGCCGTCCTACCTCTATCGGTTTGTCCGCCACCGGCACCTGGTCGACAACCCCATGCCTGAGGTCTCGTCTGCACCGACGCGTCACAGGCGATGGATCTGGCCGATTGTGAGATAGCCGACTTCCAGTCAGTGGGCAGCACGCGTCGACCGCGAGCGCTCGCGAGCCACGATGGTGCCGCGCGCGAGTGTTTGCAGATTCGAGAGGCGGTCAGATGCGGGCGAGGACGCTTTGGTGACCTATCGGGTGACTAGTGGCGTAGCCATGGTCACTATGAACCGGCCGCAATACCGCAATGCGCAGAACTAGGCCATGACCTACGGCTTGGATGCCGCGTTCGGCCGCGCTGTCGATAACGAGAATGTTCGTGTCATCGTGCTAGGCGGCAACGGTGAACATTTCAGCGCCGGCCACGATATTGGCACGCCGGAACGCGACCATCATGTGCATTACGACAACCGTGCGGTGTGGTGGGATCACGTCGGAAAATCCGCAGGAGATCAGCGCTTCGCCCGGGAGGCGGAAGTCTATTTGGGAATGTGTCGGCGCTGGCGGGAGATTCCAAAGCCGATCGTCGCGATGATTCAGGGCGCCTGTATTGCCGGCGGTTTGATGCTCGATGAAAGATACTGCATGACAATCGCTTTCGGAGATATCACAAAGCTCACGGGACTGGGCTCTGTCCAGCTGAGTTTCAAGTAGAGAGAAGATCAAGAACATGTCCACCGCTTCGCCTGGCAAGGCGTCCGTAGCCATCGTCGGGTCGGGCAACATCAGCACCGACCTGCTGTACAAGCTCTTGCAATCGGAGTGGTTGGAGCCACGCTGGATGGTCGGCATCGACCCGAAGAGCGAGGGCCTGGCCCGCGCGCGCAAGCTCGGTTTGGAGACAAGCCATAAGGGTGTCGACTGGCTGCTGGCCCATTCGGAGAAACCCGATCTGGTCTTCGAGGCCACTAGCGCCTACGTGCATCGCGATGCCGCGCCGCGCTACGCCGAGGCCGGCATCCGAGCGATTGACCTGACCCCGGCCGCCGTGGGTCCCGCAGTGATCCCGCCGGCCAACCTGCGCGAGCACCTCGACGCCCCCAACGTCAATATGATCACCTGCGGTGGCCAGGCAACGATCCCGATCGTCTACGCGGTGAGTCGCGCGTTGGTCGAAAAAGGGGGAGTGCCCTACGCAGAGATCGTCGCGTCGGTTGCCAGCGCATCGGCAGGCCCGGGAACCCGGGCCAACATCGACGAGTTCACCAAGACCACCAGCAAGGGCGTGGAGACCATCGGCGGCGCCAAGCGCGGCAAGGCGATCATCATCCTCAACCCAGCGGACCCGCCGATGATCATGCGCGACACCATCTTCTGCGCCATTCCCGAGGACGCCGACCGCGAAGCTATCGCCCAGTCCATCAGGGACATGGTGGCGGAGGTTCAGACGTATGTGCCCGGCTACCGACTGCTCAACGAGCCGCAGTTCGACGACCCGTCCATGCACTCGGGAGGGCAGGCGGTGGTCACCACGTTCGTCGAGGTCGAGGGCGCAGGCGACTACCTTCCGCCGTACGCAGGCAACCTGGACATCATGACCGCGGCGGCTACCAAGGTCGGCGAAGAGATCGCGAAGGAATCCCTGGCTGCGGGCGATGAGCGCTTGCGCGAAGAGCAGACGACCACAGCCGGAGGAGCGCAAGCATGAGCATCGACGAGATCTTCTTCAACGACGTGTGGGACGTGCGGATGACCGACACGTCACTGCGGGACGGGTCGCACCATAAGCGTCACCAGTTCACCAAGGACGAGGTCAGTTCCATCGTGGCCGCGCTGGACGCTGCGGGTGTCCCGGTCATCGAGGTGACCCACGGCGACGGCCTGGGCGGGTCCAGCTTCAACTACGGGTTCTCCAAGACGCCCGAACAGGAGCTCATCAAGCTGGCGGCTGAGACGGCGAAAGGGTCCAAGATCGCCTTCCTGATGCTGCCCGGCGTGGGCACCAAGGAGGACATCAAAGAGGCGCAGAACAACGGTGGTTCGATCTGCCGCATCGCCACGCACTGCACCGAGGCCGACGTATCGATCCAGCACTTCGGGCTCGCTCGTGAACTCGGTCTGGAGACTGTCGGCTTCCTGATGATGAGCCACACCATCCCGCCCGAGAAGCTCGCGCAGCAGGCCAGGATCATGGCCGACGCCGGCTGCCAGTGCGTCTACGTCGTGGACTCTGCTGGTGCGCTGGTGCTCGAAGGCGTGGCCGACCGTGTCTCCGCGCTGGTCGCCGAACTCGGTGACGACGCGCAGGTGGGTTTCCACGGCCACGAGAACCTGGGTCTAGGCGTCGCCAACAGTGTCGAGGCTGTCCGCGCTGGTGCCAAGCAGATCGACGGCAGCACCCGCCGGTTCGGTGCCGGTGCCGGCAATGCACCCGTCGAAGCCATGATCGGGGTGTTCGACAAGATCGGCGTCAAGACGGGTATCGATTTCTTCGAGATCGCCGACGCAGCCGAGGACGTCGTGCGGCCCGCCATGCCCGCCGAATGCCTGCTCGACCGCAACGCATTGGTCATGGGCTACTCGGGGGTGTACTCCAGCTTCCTCAAGCACGCCATCCGCCAATCGGAGCGCTACGGCGTCCCGGCGCACCACCTTCTGCACCGTGCGGGCCAGCGCAAGCTGATCGGCGGCCAAGAGGATCAACTGATCGATATCGCACTCGAGATCAAGCGGGAACAAGATGCCGCACCGTCGGTCCTCTGATGCCTGCGAAGATACCCGTTCCCATCGCGATGCAGATCGTGCGTATCTGGGGTTGTCCACGCCGCAGACCACAGAACCACTGCTTCAACAGTCAATTCTGATCCTTATTTACGGGTCAAGAAACCCAGCACGGTGCTTTCGAATGCCTCTTTGGCCTCGATCATCGCCCAATGCCCGGACTTGGGGAATATGTGCAGCTCCGCGTTGGGAATGGTGCGCATCGGGATGAGCGCCATGTCGGGCGGGCTCACCCGGTCGTCTCGGCCCCACGTCAGCAGGGTGGGTGCCGCCACCTTGTGCATCATTGCCCAAGGCATCGGCCTGTCGGCGGCTTCCATCGCGGCCGTCATCGCGGCGAAGGCGGCCTTTCCGTACATGCGGCGCGCGGCGGCCAGCGTCTCCGCGTCGGTGGCCAGCTGCCAGCGTTCCTCGATGAGTTCGTCGGTGACCAGGGACTGGTCGTACACCATCGACTTGAGCCAGTCGACGAGCCGTTGCCGAGTGGGGTCCTCGGTGAACTCCTGCAGCAATCGGATGCCCTCGCTGGGGCTTGGGCTGAAGATGTTGGTGCCGATCCCGCCGATGGTCACCAGCCGGTCGATGCGGCCGGGATTCTGGATGGCGAAGTTGATGCCCACGCCGCCGCCCATCGAGTTGCCGACGATGTGCACCCTGTCCACGCCGAGTGCGTCCAGGAACGGTGCCACCGCGCCTTGGGCAGTGACCATCGGATGGCCGCCGAAGTCGGGGCTGACGCCGAAGCCGGGGAATTCCAGGATCAGGCAGCGGAAATGTTCGGCGAACGTGGGCAGGACCCCCCGAAAGTTGCGCCAGCCAGTAACCCCGGGGCCCGAACCGTGCAGGAACAGCAGCACCGGACCGGAATCAGCGCCGCAGTCGTAATAGCGCAGGACGCCTTGAGGAGTGGCGACGTCGCGGAGATCATTGGTGTTGGTCACGGATGTCACCATGCCACGTCGCCATCATGACGAGGGGTGTCGCTCCCGCAGAGCGGGCCTCCCCAAACGTGCTAGTGCCGAGCCATGGCTGACTCGGGGGCCGCCCAATCGGTCGACACTTTGCGGTGCTTGATCAGCCAGGTGTCGCCGATGGGCACCAGGGTGTCGCGGTAGCGGCCGAAATGATCGAGCCCGATGTGGGTGACCACCGTGAAGTAACACGACACGAGCGCCTGGTCGGGAGTCACGGCGGTGAACAACACGTTGGCCAGGTTGTGCCGCACCACGGGCTTGACGTCGCCCATGCTGGAGATCTTTCCGCTGACCCCGCCGAGGAACGCCACGATCTCGGACCGGCCGTGTAGTTCGGCGCCGCCGCGTATCTCGAGTACGCCGTCCGTGCAGAACGTCTCCGCCAGGCCCTCGAGCCGGCCGGAGTCGCCCGACCATTTGTAGCGCGCAAGGGTGTCCCGGATTTGCTCGCGGGCGCTCAGTTCCCAGATCTCCACCGTGCGGACTCCTCACCGACGCGCCTTCGAGTAGGACGATAGTCATGATGCCGCCCGGATTCGGGAATGAATCGTGACGCGCGGCCGTAGAACGACGAATGGAGCTCAATGACGCCGCGCGCGGCCTGATCGGCAAGGGCGCCGACGCCACCCTGGTCACCCTCCACCCTCGTCGAACGGCTCACGGCCGAAGTCAACGTTCGCCCGCAGGACGTGATGATCGTGTTAACTGAAGTGGCGAAGGAGAATTGGTCGTTCGGCAACGGGGTAGCCCAATACGCCTGACCAGGGCCAGTGCCTGTATCGATTCGGCAGGCTGACCTTCGGTGCCGCCGCGCCAGGTATCGTTTCGCGTACACCACAAGGCGGGCGGGGGTGGCCATGGCTAGCAGACCAGGGATTGGGATGGCCCTGCTGCACGTGGCCTCGACCCTGTCGGCGATCGCGTCGACAACGGCTCGTGCGGCCTGGGCTGGTATCGACCCTGAGGGATTCTTCCGGCGTCATTCAACCGACACCGAACCGTTTTTGCTGAAATTCCCAGGACTCGGTGACGTGCTGTTCGTCTCGACAGTCGATGGTGCGCGCGACATACTGACCGCTCCCACGACGCTATGCCGTGCGCCGCTGCCCAATCCGATCGAACCCGTCGTCGGGCCGAATTCGCTGATCCTGCTTTCCGGTGAGACTCATCGGCGCACCCGTAGCATTCTGATGCCCGCGTTTCGCGGCGAGCGGGTGCGCAGCTACGTCGACTTGATAGCCGACGCCACCAATGATGAAATCACGGCATTGCAACCGGGCGATCAGTTGATGGTTTGCGACGCGGCCCAAGCCATCACGCTGGACGTGGTGATTCGAGTGGTTTTCGGCGTGACGGACGGTGCTCGTCGCGCCGAGTGTGCCCGGTTGATTGAGGAATTGATGCGTTCCGGCACCGCGCCGCTGATGCTGGTGCCGTGGCTGCGACGGGAGATAGCCGGGCGAGGGCCATGGGCCCAATTGGTCGCTTTCCGCACGCAGCTCGATCGTCTGTTATCCGAGCAGATCGAAGAGCGCAGGGGGATGGGGGATCACGGCAGCGACGTGATGGAGTTGATCCTCACGGCGACCGACGAAGACGGCGACGCCCTCGGTGACGACGCTTTGCGTGACCAGTTGCGGACGATGCTCGCCGCGGGGCACGAAACCAGCTCGACGTCGTTGGCGTGGGCGCTGTATTACATCCACCGCGACGAGAGCATCCGCTCACGGGTTATCGAGGAGCTAGCGGATGCAAGCACACCGGGGGAGATTGCCACTCTGCCTTACCTCGGTGCGGTGATACACGAGACTCTGCGCATGCACCCGACGGTGCCGATCGTGTTGCGCAGGCTTACCGGGCCACTCACGGTCGCCGGCGTTCCGCGTGCGGCCGGTGATGTGATCGGAATCGCTTTGCCCGCATTGCATTTCAACCCCGACGTGTGGAGAAATCCAGAATCCTTCGATCCTAACCGATTCTTGGAGCGCAAGCCTTCACCGTTTGAGTACGCTCCATTCGGCGGTGGGTACCGTCGTTGCATCGGCGCAACATTCGCACAACACGAGCTGGCCGTGGCGATCGGCACCATCTTGAATACCGTTGAGCTGCGCATGCCGCGCAGTGAGCAGCTCAGCAAACCGCCGCGCGCCGTACCGCGGGGAATTGCCACCAAGCCAAACCGTGAGATTCTGTTGGACGTGATCGCCCGACGGCAATAGACGACCCGCCGTGCTGCCCGACGATCGGAGAATTCAGATGGACCTCGAAACCATGCCACGCGGCGGATTCGACGCCACGTGGTTGGATCGACGGCTACAGACCGACCGCCCGGAGTACCTGGACCGCGACGACGTCAACGACCGCGTCAAGCGACAGGTGATTCGCTCGCTCGACTTGATGGGCCGAGTGTTACGAGATCACCAGCACATCGCCGAGCGCGCACTGGAGCTCGTTGCCGATATTCCCGAGCCGAAGATCCTGGAATTGGGTGCGGGCCACGGTGGGCTGTCGCGCAAGCTCCTGGAAATGCGCCCCACCGCCCGGGCGACGGTTACGGATATCGACCCAATCTCGGTGTCGAAGATCGCCTCGGGTGAGTTGGGCAGGCACCCGCGCGTCCTCGTGCGCCAGATGGACGCCACCGACATCGACGCGCCCGATCTCTCCTACGACCTGGTGCTGTTCGTGCTGTCGCTTCATCACCTGCCGCCGGTCCCGGCCGCGCGGGTACTCGCCGAAGGAACCCGCGTGGCGGACAAACTGCTCATCGTCGACCTGCGCCGGCCGCCCGCTGTGCTGCACCTGATCCGCCTGGCCTCTTTTTTCCCGTTCGCGCTCGTCCTGCCCTTCGCTCATGACGGGCTGATCAGCTCGTTACGTGCCTACAGCCCCTCGGGGTTCCGGGCGCTGGCCGCTCACGCGGATCCGGCCATCACGGTCGAGTTCAGTCGACTGGGACGCAACCAGATAGTCGTCGCGCACCGGCGGACTGCCAACGAGCAGCCGACACCCGCGTCTGAGCACTCTTAGGAGGTTGCCCTGTTAGCAGGTATCGCGCGGCTCGCGATGGGTGCGCCGCGGCGCATCATCGCAGTCGGCTTGCTTGTCCTCGTCGGCACAGCGGTTTTCGGCGTCCCGGTGGCCGGCAGGCTCTCAGCCGGCGGACTCACCGACCCGGGTGCGCAATCGTCACGGGCGACCGCGCTGCTGGCGAGTACCTTCGCTCAGGGCGACATGCCGATGCTGATCACTGTTAGCTCCACGGAAGGGATCAACGGAAGCGAAACCCGGACGGTGGGCACGCAGATCGTGCATGCGCTTGCGCAGTCGCCGGCCGTGGCAGCGGTGACGTCGCCCTGGACCGCTCCGCCGGCCGCGGCGGCACCGCTGATCAGCAAGGATGGCAGAACCGGCGTGATCATCGCCGGTATCACGGGCGGCGACAACGGAGCGTCCAAGAACGCCGAGGTGCTGATCAACGAGCTGGTTCACGATCGTGGCGGGGTTACCGTGCGGGCCGGTGGCGAGGCGGCGATGAAACTTCAGATCACCCTGCAGAGCGAAAAAGACTTGAAGGTCATGGAATTCGTTGCGGTCCCGCTGAGCTTTTTGGTGTTGGTCTGGGTGTTTGGCGGCCTGGTGGCGGCTGCGCTTCCGCTGGCGGTCGGCGCCATCGCGATCTTTGGGTCGATGGCGGTGTTGCGCGTGATCAGCTTCGCCACCGATGTCTCGATCTTCGCACTCAACCTCGCCGCCGCGATGGGGTTGGCTCTGGCGATCGACTACACGCTGCTGCTGCTGAGCCGGTTCCGCGACGAGCGTGCCGCCGGCGCGGACCGGGATGAAGCGCTGGTGCGCACGATGGCCGCCGCCGGCAGGACGGTGTTGTTCTCTGCCATCACGGTCGCGCTGTCGATGTCCGCGATGGTTCTGTTCCCGATCTATGCGCTGAAGTCGTTCGCCTATGCCGGCGTGGCGGTTGTCGCGTTCGCGTCCCTCGCCGCGATTATTGTGACCCCGGCGGCCATCGTGCTGCTCGGGGACCGCCTGGACTCGTTGGACCTGCACCGGTTGATGCGCAGGTGGCGGCGGCGCCCGATGCCGGCGTCGCGCCCGGTTGAGCAGACTCTCTGGTACCGGCTGGCCATGTTCGTGATGCGCAGGGCCGTACCGATCGGGGTCGCGATAGTTGCGTTGCTAGTTGCGCTCGGCGTTCCGTTCGCCAGCGTTGAATGGGGTGTGCCCGACGACCGCGTCTTACCGAGGTCGAGCTCGCCGCACGTGGTCGGCGACCAGATGCGCACACAGTTCGCCAATGACCTGGCGACGAACCTGACGGTAGTGATACCCGATGTCGGCGGTGTCAGCTCCGCACAGCTCGACAGCTACGCCGCTGCTCTGTCCCGGGTGCCCTACGTGTCGTTGGTCTCCGCACCCGGCGGCACGTTCGTCGCGGGTGCGCTGGTGGGGCCACCGTCGGCGGCGACGGCGATCACCAACGGCCGCGCATTTTTCACCGTCACAAGTAGCGCTCCCCCGTATTCCCAAGCATCCGAAACGCAACTCGACGGCCTGCAAGCGGCTCCCGGTCCGGGGGGACGGCGGGTGCTGATCGCTGGGACCGCACAGGTGAACCGCGACACGGCCAACGCGATCAGGTCTCAGTTGCCGCTGGTGGTGGGCGTCATTGCCGCGATCACGTTCGTGTTGCTGTTCCTGCTGACTGGCAGCGTGGTGGTGCCGCTGAAGGCGTTGTTGCTCAACGTCTTATCGTTGACTGCGGCGTTCGGCGCGCTAGCCTGGATTTTCCAGGAAGGTCACCTCGGGGCATTGGGCACGACAGCCACCGGAACTCTGGCGATCAGCATCCCGGTGCTGTTGTTCTGCATCGCCTTCGGCCTGTCGATGGACTATGAGGTGTTCCTGGTGTCACGGATCCGCGAATACTGGCTGGCGAGCAGCCAGACACCGGCCGATAACGACAAAAGCGTCGCGCTTGGACTGGCCGGCACCGCACGCGTAATCACGGCTGCCGCACTGATCATGTCCATCTCCTTTGCGGCGCTCGGTGCGGCGCAGGTGTCGTTTTTGCGGATGTTGGGCGTTGGACTGACGGTGGCGGTCCTGGCTGACGCCACCCTCGTGCGCATCCTCCTCGTCCCGGCATTCATGCATATGATGGGCCGATTCAACTGGTGGGCACCAAAATCACTCGAGCGTTTGCATGAACATTTCGGAATCCGCGAGGCCGGCTATGCGGCAAGTGGATCTGGTGTGGAACGAGGTGGCCGATGACACGAAACTCTCAGCCCGGCAGAGTGTTTCGGTCAAGCTTCGTGCCGCCCGCCGTATTGGTCCGCGCCGTCGAATGGACGCGGCACCGCCTTCTTCGGCTCCATCAACGGCTATTACCCGCGCCAGCGGCGATGATGGAGATGATCGTCGGCGGCTGGCCGGCGCAAGTGATTACGACGGCAGCCCAACTCGGTGTTGCCGATGCGCTGGCGGACGGCCCACTGTCGATCGATGAACTGGCGGCTCGGGTGGGTGCGGACGCGGATGCGCTGCGACGGTTGCTGCGGGCGCTGATCGGACGAGGCGTCTTCCGTCATCGTCGCGACGGCCGCTATGAGCTGAATTCCCTTGCCGACACGCTGCGTTCCGATGCGCCGATCTCGATGGCCGGGACGGCACTGTTCACCGGGTCGAAAGAGCAGCGCGAACGGTGGAGCCTGCTGGTTGATTCGGTCCGAACCGGGAAATCGATTGTCCCGGCGATGCACGGCAAGGAGGGCTTCGAGTACCTCGCCGAAGAACCGGAGCATGCCGAACTTTTCAATCGGTTCATGACGAGCCTCACGCAGATGACGGTGGCGACCGTGGTGGCCGGTTATAACTTCGGTGCCCACCAGACCATCGTCGATGTTGGAGGCGGGCAGGGCACGCAACTGGCCGCCATTCTGGCTGCGGCGCCCCAATCGCGGGGTGTCCTCTACGATCTGGCGCGGGTCGTCGAGACCGCCCCGAGCGTGTTGCGTGAGTACGGTGTCGCCGATCGGGTGCTGATCGCGAAAGGGTCGTTCTTCGAAAGTGTTCCGACCGGTGGAGACGCCTACATCCTCAAGAACATCGTCCACGACTGGACCGACGATAAGGCGCTACAGATTCTGCGTAATGTTCGCGCTGTAGCGGGGCCCCGGACCACAGTGCTGCTGATCGAAATGGTCGTTCGCGAAAACGACCGTGACGGCCCGGGAAATTGGGCGGATCTGGAGATGCTGCTGAATCTGGGGTCCCGGGAGCGCACCGCGGACGAGTATCGGGAGTTGCTCAGCCAAGCCGGATTCCGGATGACGCGGGTCGTCCAGACAGCCTCGCCGCTCAGTGTGGTCGAGGCCATCTTGGAAGAGACTTAGAAGAAACATAGTCGAAGACGCAGAACACGACTGAGTGATCAGGGCGCGATAGGTCTGTTCGTCCATTCCCGGTCGGCTCGGCGCGACGAGCGGAACCATCCGCCCGCGGCGCCGGTGCCGCCGTCTGTCGGAATCGTGTGGCCGGTGACGAACGCCGACAGTTCGGAGGCCAGGAAGAGAATCACGCCGGCCTGGTCCTCGGCCACCCCCATCCGTCCGACCGGAACCCATTGCGGCCACTGCAGTTGCTCCTCGGCGGATAGCCACTGCGAGTAGGGAACCTGTAGCGATTCGGTGACGTCGGGGCCGATTGCGTTGACGCGCACACCGTCGCGGCCCACTTGCACCGCGAGGCTGCGGGTGAAATGAATGACCGCCGCTTTGAATGCGGCATAAATCGGATCCTCCGGATAACCGCGCAACCCTTCGACAGACGAGACGTTGACGATGGCGCCGGCGTGTTGCTCGGTCATCGCCGGCAGGAAGGCGTGGGTGACGAGGAAGACGTGGTGCAGGTTCACCCGGTAAAGCTCGTCCCACAGCTGCGGGTCGGTGTCGACGAAGTTTCCCGGGTGCCGCAGCCAATGTCCCACGTTGTTCACCAGCACATCCACCCGGCCGTAGCGATCCAGCACCGACCGCGCCAGGGCGGTTACCTGGGTGGCGTCGCGCACGTCGGTGACGACCGCTAGGGCCGACCCTCCGGCCGCAGTGATCTCGGCGGCCTTCTGCCGGGCTAACTCGGCGTCGATATCCGCGACGATCACGTGGGCGCCATGTCGCGCGAACAGTCGCGAAGTAGCCGCGCCGATACCGCCACCGCCGCCAGTCACCACCGCGACGCGATCGACCAGCAGCCGGCCGGTGGGCATTAGTTCATCCATGCCCACAATTTGATCATCGTGAGCTAGCGCCACACGCCCTAACGGCGGCATACGGGGCCGCCTCGTGAAACGTTGGCAATAAATCATGTCCACTGCCCTGCAGGCGGCACGGATGGATACAGTTGGTCCTGATGAGCCGACCAGCCCCACCTGTGTTGACCGTGCGGTACGACGGATCCGAGCGCACCTTTGCCGCAGGCAACGATGTAATCGTCGGACGTGACCTGCGGGCCGACGTCCGTGTCGCGCACCCGCTGATCTCCCGAGCGCACCTGCTGGTGCGATTCGACCAGGGTCGATGGCTCGCCATCGACAACGGCAGCCTTAACGGGCTCTACGTCAACAACCGTCGCGTGCCGGTCGTCGACATCCAGGACGGCCAGCGGATAAATATCGGCAACCCGGACGGCCCGGCGCTGACCTTCGAGGTCGGCCGCCACCAGGGTTCGGCCGGACGTCCGCCCCTGACGGCGTCAATTCCGATCGGCAATCTGATCACCGCTGCACAGCCGCCGCAGAGCCCGCCGCACACCGGCGCGTCGTGGTCCAGCCCTCCGCAACAGTCCGCGCCTGAGACGTCCCGACTGCAGCCCCCGGCCGCGCCAAGCGGTTCGCTGCCGTCGCACCCGCTCAGTGGTCCGCAAGCCAGCTATCCGTCCGGGTCGCAACCGCAGTACCCGACCGGCGGGCAACCGGTCCGGCCGCACACCGGACCGCAGCCGTCGCCGCAGATCTATCGCCCGCCCGCGCCGGTGCCCCCAGCCGAACCCCTGCCCGCTCCCGTACCCGCTCAGGCCTCGTCCGCCGGCGAGACTGGCCGCATCGGCGGCGACACCAACATCGCCACATCGATGATCAAGATCCTGCGGTCGGGCAGGGCGGTCGGCGACGTGCCGCCGGGCGCCATCAGGATCGGCCGCGCCGACGACAACGACATCGTCATCCCCGAGGTGCTGGCATCACGCCACCACGCCACTCTGGTCCCGACGCCCCACGGCACCGAGATCCGGGACAACCGCAGCATCAACGGCACCTTCGTCAACGGGACCCGGGTCGAGACGGCGGTGCTGAACGACGGCGACATCGTCACGATCGGCAACATCGACCTCATATTCGGTGACGGCACACTCGCTCGCCGTAACGAGAGCACGGCGGCAACGCGCACCGGGGGCCTCGATGTGCACGGGGTGACGTGGACGATCGAGAACAACAAGACGCTGCTGGACGACATCTCGTTGGCCGCGCAACCGGGAACGCTCACGGCCATCATTGGCCCCTCCGGTGCGGGCAAGTCGACGTTCGCCCGATTGGTGGCCGGGTACACCCAACCGACCGATGGAACGGTGACGTTCGAGGGCCACAACATTCACGCCGAATACGCCTCACTGCGCAGCAGAATCGGCATGGTGCCGCAGGACGATGTGGTGCACGGACAGCTGACCGTGAAGCAGGCGCTGGGGTACGCCGCCGAACTGCGACTGCCGCCGGACACCACCAGCGATGACCGCGCCCAGGTGGTGGCCCGGGTGCTCGAGGAACTCGAGATGACCAACCATCTCGAAACCAGAGTCGACAAACTATCGGGCGGTCAGCGCAAGCGCGCGTCCGTGGCACTGGAGCTGCTGACCGGGCCGTCGCTGCTGATCCTCGACGAGCCCACCTCGGGTCTGGACCCTGCCCTGGACCGGCAGGTCATGACCATGCTGCGCCAGCTGGCCGACGCCGGACGTGTGGTGCTCGTGGTCACTCACTCGCTGACCTACCTGGACATTTGCGACCAGGTGCTGTTGCTGGCCCCCGGCGGCAAGACCGCGTTCTGCGGGCCACCCAGCCAGATCGGCGCGGCGATGGGCACGACGAACTGGGCCGATATTTTCAGCTCGGTCGCCGGTGACCCGGATGCGGCCAAGGCTCGGTACCTGGCGCACACGGGTCCGCCGCCGCCGGCGCCACCGGCCGAGAAGCCCGCCGAGCTGGGTGATCCACCGCAAACGAGTCTATTCCGGCAGTTCTCCACCATCGCCCGGCGCCAGATCCGGTTGATCGTCTCCGACCGCGGCTATTTCGCGTTCTTGGCATTGCTGCCGTTCATCATGGGTTCGCTGTCGATGTCGGTGCCCGGCGACGTCGGATTCGGCGTCCCGAACCCACTGGGTATTGCGCCCGGCGAACCCGGGCAGATCCTGGTGCTGCTCAATGTCGGCGCGGTCTTCATGGGCACCGCGTTGACCATCCGAGATCTGATCGGTGAGCGCGCAATCTTCCTGCGAGAGCAGGCCGTTGGCCTGTCCACCTCCGCGTACTTGTTGGCGAAGGTGTGCGTCTACACCGTGTTCGCGATTGTCCAGTCGGCAATCGTGACCGTCATCGCGCTGCTCGGTAAGGGCGGCCCGACACGCGGCGCCGCGGCGATAGGTAGTCCCGGTCTTGAGCTGTTCGTCGACGTCGCGCTGACCACCGTCGCCTCGGCCATGCTCGGTTTGGCGCTGTCGGCCGTCGCCAAGTCCAACGACCAGATCATGCCGCTGCTGGTGGTGGCGGTCATGTCGCAGCTGGTGTTCTCCGGCGGCATGATTCCCGTCACCGCGCGTATTGGGCTCGACCAGATGTCCTGGGTCACACCAGCAAGATGGGGATTCGCGGCGTCAGCCTCCACGGTCGACCTGACCACATTGCAGCCCGGTCCGCAGACGCCGAAGGATTCACACTGGGAACACAATGCCGGCACCTGGTGGTTCGATATCGGGATGCTGGCCACCATCAGCATTTTCTACCTCGGGTTTGTACGCTGGAAGATTCGCCTCAAGGGCGGCTGATAGCTTTTTAAAAACGGCCGAACGTCGACTTGTCGGGCTGAAAAGCCCAGTTGTAGTCCGACAAGTCGACGTTCGAGTGAGAGATAAGGGCCGGAGTGGACTTCGAACTCGATGCCGAGCAGCGTGCTTGGCTGACCGAGGTTCGCGAATTCCTCGATGTCAACGTCACCGCGGAGTTGCGGGCTGAACTCGACCAGCACGATCTGGAGTTTCCCGGCGGAGAGGTAGCGCGGTTCCGTCGCAAGATCGGCGCGAAAGGCTGGTTCGGGCTGAACTGGCCGCGCGAATACGGGGGTCTTGCAGGTGAGGGGGGCCTCGGCGCCGTTTATCAACATCTGCTGATGAGTGAGTTCGAATACTGGGGCGTGCCCGGACCCGACCTGACGGTCACATCGGTAGCGCCGATGATCATGCGCCACGGTACCGGGCAGAACAAGACCGAATGGCTGCCACCAATTGCCAAGGGCGAAATGATTTGTGCTGTAGGATATTCCGAGTCTGAAGCCGGTACCGACTTGGCCAACCTGTGCACCCGTGCCGTGCGCGATGGCCAGGAATGGGTGATCAACGGCAGCAAGATCTGGAACAGCGGGGCGCAGCGCGCCACCCACGAGTGGCTCTGTGTGCGCACCGATCCCGACAGCGCTCGCCATCGCGGGATTTCGGTGATCATCGTCCCGATCGACAGCCCCGGCGTGGAAATCCGCCCGCTGTACGCGTGGTCGGGCTATCGCACCAATGAGGTGCACTTCCAGGATGTCCGGGTTCCGCTGACAAATCTGGTGGGTGAGGTCAACAGTGGCTGGAAGTACATCACCGGCGCGCTTGACCTAGAGCGTGGTGCGTTGACCAATGCGGGCGATCTGGGCCGAGCCGTTGACGACTTGTTTGAACTCGCCGCCCGCCCGCGCCGCGACGGCACGGTGCCCGCCGACAGTCCGGCCCTGCGCCGGCGGCTGGCACAGGCCGAGGCTGACGTGGAGGTGGCCACACTGATGGGTTATGAGGCCGCGTCGATCCTGGACAGCGGAGTCATCCCGACCGTCGAAGTCAGCGTGGAGAAGATCTTCACCAGTGAACTACGCCAGCGGATCGCCGACCTGGCTCTCGATTTGCTCGGCCCAGACGGCTTGTTGGCGCATCGCAGCCAAGACGCCCCGATGGCGGGCAAGTTCGAACGGCTCTACCGCGCAGCGCCGTTGATGCGGTTCGGCGGCGGCACCAACGAGGTGTTGCGCGACATCATCGCCCAGCGCGGCCATGGCATGCCCTCCTATGGGCGTTAACGGGAACCCCGGGAACTCATGAAAGCGACACTGACCGCCGAGCAACGCGAATTCGCCTCGAGTTCGCGTGCGCTGTTGTCGGCGGAGTGCCCGTTGAGTTTGGTGCGCGCGCTGGGTGAGCCCGGGGCCGACCGCACCACGCCGGCGCTGTGGAAGGCGTTGGCGGACGCCGGGGTATTCGGGCTGGCCATCGGCGAGGTCTACGGCGGCTCAGGCGGTTCGCTCGACGACCTCGCCGTCTTCTACACCGAGGCCGGTCGTGCGCTGTGCCCGACGACTGTGCACAGCACCATTCAAGCCGTCCTGGCGATCGACCTGCTTGGTGCCCCGTCAGTCAAGGCCGCATGGTTGCCCCAACTGGCCGGCGGGAGCGTTCGCGGCGCCACTGCGTTGTGGAATGCCCGCGATGCCGCTGTCGTTTCGGCTGTGCTGCGGGCCAATCCCGTGGCGACCGGCGGCTGGCGGCTCACCGGAATTGCGGATTACGTCGCTGACGCCGACATCGCCGACCTCGTCGTCGTTTCCGCCATCGATACGACCAGCGAGCGCACGCTGGTCTTCATCGTTGATGCGCGCGCGACCGGCGTGCGAATGGAACCGCTTGCGATGGCGGGCGGGCACCGGGTTTTCGCTGTGCGTTTCGACGACGTGATCGTCACCGCCGACGCGCTGGTTGGTGACCGCGAGCGCGAGGCGCTACGCCGGATGGCCAACGCTGCGGTGGCATTGGGGTCGCTCGACTTGGTTGGCGTCGGGCAGGCCGTGCTGGACCGCACCGTTGACTACACGAAGCTGCGCCACCAGTTCGGGCGACCAATCGCCTCGTTCCAGGCGGCCCAGCATCTGATCGCCAACATGCACATCGCTCTGGCCGCGGCGCGATTGGCGGCGCACTCGGCGATTTTCTGGATAGCCCGCGGTCGCACCGCAACCAGGGAAACCGCCATCGCGCGGATGCATGCGGCCGCCGCGGCCAGGCTGATAACCCTGGACGCCCATCAACTGCACGGCGGGATCGGGTACGTGACCGAGACCGATCTACATCTGTGGACCGAGCGGGCAAGGCTCGGTTCGACTCTCGGCGGAACAAGCGACGTCGCCGCATCATGGTTGGAGGAGAGCATGAACGGAAGGGAGCGCAGTTGAGCGAGGACACCTTGATCGACGCCGAATCGGCGGCACGAGTGGGCAGCATCGCGGCTTCCGCGATAGGCGAGGTGAACCGGCGGGATTGGCAGCGATGGGCGGCGGCGGTCGGTGACCACAACCCGCTGTACTTCGATCCGGATTACGCCCGGGCCAATGGCTTTCGCGACGTCATCTGCCCCCCGCTTTTCCTGCAGTACGCGGTGCTAGGCGTCGCGGCTCTCGACACCCTTCGCGCGGACGGCTCGTCCGGCGCCGTCTCGGGCGGTCTCGCCTTCCCCAGTGCGCCCAAGCGAATGGCGGGCGGCGAGAGCTTTACCTTCCACCTGCCCGCCTATCACCGCGACCAGATCGAAATGGTCCGCACCATCGAATCGATCGTCGAAAAGCACGGCCGCTCTGGCAGATTCGTCCTGGTCACCTGGCGGACGGTATATCACAACCAGCACCGCGATCTGGTTGCCGAAGCGTCAACGTCGATGATCGCCCGACCATAGGAGTGCCGTGAACGGTGAGCTGTATTTCGAAGACGTCGGCGTGGGCGAGCAGATGCCGACGCTAGCCGTCACCGTCGATGAAACCCAGCTCTTCTTCTTCAGCGCCGCTACCTACAACGGCCACCGCATCCATTACGACAAGCAGTGGGCTCAGACGGTCGAGGGCTATGACGACGTGCTGGTCCATGGGCCGCTGCAGGCGGCTCTGCTGGCTCGCGCGATCGGCGACTGGATTGGTGGGCGCGGCCGCCTGGTGTCCTTCGCGGTGCAGAACCGGGCGACTGCCCATCCCGGTGAGCTACTCACCTTCGGTGGGGAAGTCACCGGCAAGCGGCTCACCGATAGCGGCGCCGGGTTGGTGGACCTCAATATCGCCGGGTGCCGCGATGACACCGTGCTGATGCCGGGAACAGCAACCGTGGAGCTACCTCGACGCGGGGGGCCGTCGTGAGTGGGCTGCGCGGTGAGGCGGCCATCGTCGGCATCGCCGAGTTGCCCGCCGAACGCCGTCCGAGTCGACCGGCGCTGTTCACCCTGGACCAGTACGCGCTGTTGGCGAAGATGGTGGTCGAAGACGCGGGAGTAGACCCCGCACGCATCAACGGCCTGCTCACCCATGGCATCGCCGAGTCGGCGATGTTCGCGCCGGCCACCCTGTGCGAATACCTGGGTTTGGCCTTGGATTTCGGTGAGCGAGTCGACCTCGGGGGCGCCACGTCCGCTGGAATGGTTTGGCGCGCCGCGGCCGCCGTGGAACTCGGCATCTGCGACGCCGTGCTGGCGGTGGTACCCGGATCGACGTCGCTGCCCCAGTCCCCGCAGTCTCTCAAGACCCCACCTACGGCCCCGAATTGGTATGGGGCGTCGTCAAACAACTACGGGTCGCCGCAGGCCGAGTTCGAGATCCCGTACGGCAACGTCGGCCAGAACGCGCCGTACGCGCAGATAGCTCAGCGTTACGCCGCGGAGTTCGGCTATGACCCAGCCGCCGTCGCCAAGATCGCCGTCGACCAACGCACCAACGCGTGCGCGCACCCAGGCGCGGTTTTCCACGGCACTCCGCTGACCGTCGACGACGTTCTGGGCAGCCCGATGATCGCCGACCCGATCCACATGCTCGAGACGGTGATGCGCGTGCAGGGGGGTGTCGGGGTGCTGATTGCCAACGCCGACATCGCGCGTCAGAGTCGCCATCGTCCGGTCTGGATCACCGGCTTCGGCGAACACATTGCCTTCAAGACCCCGACCTACGCGGACGACTTGCTGCATACGCCCATTGCGCGCGCCGCCGATAAGGCGTTCACGATGGCGGGGCTGAGCCGATCCGACGTCGATGTCGCTTCGATCTACGACTGCTACACCATCACGGTGCTGATGAGCCTGGAAGATGCCGGCTTCTGCACCAAAGGCAAAGGCATGTCGTGGATTGCCGAGCATGATTTGACCTATCGCGGCGACTTTCCGCTGAACACCGCGGGCGGCCAGCTGTCCTTCGGGCAGGCCGGCATGGCCGGCGGCATGCATCATGTCGTCGACGGTGCGCGCCAAGTAATGGGCCGAGCGGGGGACGCGCAAGTGCCGGATTGCGACACCGCGTTCGTCACCGGCAACGGCGGCATCATGAGCGAGCAGGTCGCGTTGCTGATGGTGGGGGACTAGATGCGTCCGATTCCCGAGCCCACGCCGGTGTCCCAGCCCTTCTGGGACGGCCTGGCGCAGCACCGAATCCTGGTGCAATACTCGCCTTCGCTCGACCGCTACGTCTTCTACCCTCGCACCCTCGCTCCGGGAACTTTCGCCGACGATCTTGAATGGCGCGAAATCGACGGCGCCGGCGCGCTTTACACCTATACCGTCGCCCGTCGGCCTACCGGTCCCCCCTGGGCCGACGCGCTCCCGCAACTGCTGGCCGTGGTGCAATGGGATGCCGGGCCCCGGATCAGCACCGAACTGGTCGATGTGGAGCCGAGCGACATTCGGATCGGGATGCGCTTGCGGCCGGTGTTCTGCGATCAACCCGAAGCCGGCATCACGCTGCTGAAGTATCGTCCGGCATGAACGAGGACGTACGGGCGATGTTGGACCAGCTGAACACGGGCTTCCCCCGGGTGGAGAGCATGACCGGCCCGCAGGCTCGCGCCGCGGTCGCCCATAGGCGGTTACCGGTTGGCAATCTGGACGACGTTCGCAGCACCGTCGACACTTCAGTTCCCGGCTCCGACGGAACCATCCCGGTGCGGATCTACTATCCGCACGGCGAGCCGACCGCGACCCTCGCCGGGATCGTGTTCTGCCACGGTGGCGGATTCGTCTTCTGCGACATCGAATCCCACGACGGCTTCTGTCGCGCTCTGACGCGGGGTACCGGGGCCGTCGTGGTGTCGGTCGATTACCGCCTGGCCCCCGAACACCGCGCACCGGCGGCCGCGCGCGATGCTTTCACCGCGTATTGCTGGGTCGTCGAACATGGAGCGGAACTGGGCATCGACCCGGCAAGCATCGCGGTCGCCGGCGACAGTGCGGGCGGGAATCTCGCCGCGGTCACGGCCATTCTGTGCCGCGACGGGGGAGTCACCATGCCCGCCGCGCAGCTGCTGCTCTACCCGGCGATCGATCCCTCATTCGAGACGGATAGTTACCACCGTTACGGCACCGGATACTTCAACACCAGCGCCGCGATGCAGTGGTATTGGCACCAATACCTAGGCGCGCAAGACATTTTCGAACCGGCCTACCTGGTGGCCCCTGCTCGCGCGGATTCGCTTGCGGGCCTGCCGCCCGCGGTGATCGCCACCGCCGGCCTGGATCCGCTGCACAGCGAGGGATGCGATTACGC
>Ga0224557_1000586_pt1 | contig 39749 bp, 30 predicted proteins | sample 714S31014metaG_FD_180677 | JGI IMG/M metagenome (GOLD analysis project Ga0224557, IMG submission 180677) | Peat soil microbial communities from Stordalen Mire, Sweden - 717 S3 10-14 | ecosystem: Environmental > Terrestrial > Soil > Wetlands > Peat | place: Sweden: Norrbotten County, Stordalen...
GAGAACGTCCTCAACTCCATCGAGGTCATACGCAATTGTCCAGCAAAACTGCGCGGCTGCATGGCCCAGTCCGAGCTGCCTTTTTCTTTGCCCTAGTGTATTGCATTATTTATACAGCATTCAATAGAGCGCAGATTTCGCAGATTACAAGATGAGCTCTTAGTCTGGCCGCTAAGAGGTAGCGCCGACCTCCAGGTCGGCTGTCATGCGGGTCTCCAGACCCGCACTTCGCGGCTGGCGGCGTGGACGCCGCCAGTACAGCCGGTCAGGAGACCCAGGGCAAACGCACCATGATTTTTGACGTGAAGGTTGGCCCAGAATAGGATAGGTCCGGCCTTTAGCCCGGACATCAAAGGTCGTTTTTTGATTTTCGAGTGCGCTCAGCGCGCCAAAAGGATCGAGAAACAAGATTGCTGGGGTGAAGAATGCCGGTGCCGAAGCCCCAGCCTGCCTTCGTTGATGCTATGGTGCGTTTGCCCTGTCAGGAGACCGGCGCTACTGGCATGCGGCACGGGGCATGATTTACCCTCAAAAGCGGCATGAAAACTCAGCGCATACTTCTCTTCTCTGTCTTCGCCGCGGGTTGCTTCTCCTTGGCGGCCGCGGCCGTGGTTGCACAACAGTCGTCCAAGCCGGCGAGCCAGGAGGTTCCCGAGGCTCCGCACGCAACCGTCGAAGCAACGACCGTTCCCAACGGGCCGTTCGTCGTGATGGACACCTCGATGGGCCGCATCACGTGCCAGTTCTACCAGCAGCAGGCGCCGCACACCGTGGCCATCTTTGTTGAGTTGGCGGAGGGCACGAGGGACTGGATCGATCCCCGGACCAGACAGACGCAGCACAACAAGCGGTACTACGATGGAACGACCTTTCATCGCGTGATTCCGGAGTTCATGATCCAGGGCGGCGATCCCACGGGCACGGGGATGGGAGGTCCCGGCTTCGCCTTCAAAGATGAGGTCGATCCCAACCTGAACTTCGACCGGCCGGGACGGCTGGCCATGGCGAATAGCGGACCGAACACCAACGGCAGCCAGTTTTTCATCACTGAAAAGGCAACCGACTTTCTCGACCAGCATTACACGCTCTTCGGCCAGTGCGACGCCGCGAGTGTAGCCGTGGTGAAGGCGATTGCACGCGTGCCGCGCAACGCAGATGACAAGCCGCTGACGCCGGTGGTGCTTCAGAAGGTAACGATACTCGATCATCTCCCTCCGGCTGCCGTGCAGGTGCCGCCTGTGCCGCCACCGGGCGCGACGAGTGCGCCGGCGCCCGGGGACCGCGAATACGCCGAGGACGATCACCATCTCTCCCGGCATAGCAGTTGGACTGCTGGAAGAGCATCGCTATCCCATCTACCCGATTGACGCCAAGAAGGCCGGTGTTCAGGGCACTGTCGTGCTTGACGCGATCATCGGAAAGGACGGCACTATCCGCGACCTGAATGTCGTCAGCGGCCCCGATATGTTGCAACAGGCCGCCATCGACGCAGTGCAGAGCTGGCGCTATCGGCCTTACATGCTGAACGGGGAACCGGTCGAGGTCCGCACCAAAATCAACGTCATCTTTACTCTCGGCCACTAACGGGCCTCGCCTATCGAATCAACGCGCGAGTACACAATGAGGAGGAAACTATGGCACTTGCACCAGGAACCTATGCCGTTTTTACCACCACAGAAGGCAAAATTACCGTGCGCCTTTTTGAGGCCGAAGCACCCGTCACCGTGAAAAATTTTATCGAACTGGCCGAAGGCGGCAAAGAGTGGGCGCACCCGGTCACGCGCGCCAAATCGAAGGACAAGCTTTACGACGGCACCATCTTCCATCGCGTGATTCCGGATTTCATGATCCAGGGCGGCGACCCGGCGGGCAACGGCATGGGTGGACCGGGCTACCGCTTTGAGGATGAGACCAAGGGCTCGCCGCACAAGTTCGACAAGCCGGGCAAGCTGGCGATGGCCAACTCCGGACCGAATACGAACGGCAGCCAGTTTTTCATCACCGTTGTGCCCACGCCCTGGCTTACCGGCAAACACACCATTTTTGGCGAGGTGGTGGAGGGCCAGGATTTGGTGGTGGCCATCAGCAAGGTTCCGCGGGGCGCGCAGGACAAGCCGCAGAAGCCCGTGGTTCTCGAGTCGGTCGTCATCGAGCGCGTCAGCTGAAAAGGAAACGAGCGGAGTTGGCGGAGCTAGCGGGGTTTGCGGAGCTAGCCCTTCTGCCAGCCGAATCGCCTATTCGCCCTAACTTTCCGCGCACAACTTCAAAATGGCCTCGCCAAAGCGCTCGGCCTTGGCGGGGCCGATGCCGTCGATCAAGAGTAGCTGCGCGGGATTTGCCGGCCGCGCCCGCGCAACCGCTTGCAATGTGCGGTCGTGCAGGACCAGGTACGCCGGAACGCCGAGACGTTTCGCTTCGGCGGTTCGCCACTCGCGAAGCTGCGCCGCAAGAGCTTCAGAAGCGGGTGACCGCTGCGGCGGATTCGTATCCGGACCGGCTGGTTTTTGCGCGGCGGATTTGGTTCGCTTCGTGCGCTGCGGCAGTACGGGGCCGGCCTCAGGTTGAATCCGGCATCGCTCAGCATCACCTTGCGGAAGCGCAGAACTTCGCCGTTTTTCTCGAAAGACGACTCCTCAATCTCAATGAGCCTGGCGCGCGCCATGGCATCGAGCAGGGCCTCGAACTCATTGCGGCTGATTCTGCCCACCAGATCGAGCTTGCGTTGCAGAGTGCCCGCCGCGATGTAATTCACCGGCCGCAGTTCGTCCACCATGGCGCGGACGATATTCTGCTCGGCGGGCGTGGCATAACGGAAGCGGCGCAGCACCGCGCCCTCGGGATCGCAAACATCGCAGATTCCGCAGGGACGGCTGGCATCTTTCACATCGCCAAAATGCCGCACCAGTTGCGACATACGGCACGCGCTCGAATCCGCGAATGCAACCACCTTCTCGAACTGTTCGGTGCGGTGCAGGGCTTGAATGGTGTATGTTTTCTGCCAACCTGAAGCGCCTTTGGTCACGATTCCGCCGAAATCGACGCGCGCGCCACCGTGAATTTCCAGCTTTTCGAGAGCCTTGTCGAACTCTTCTTCGGCCAGATCCGAGGCCGCGCGCAGTTCCTCGACCGGCTGCGGCTGCTCGCCGAGCGCCACGAAGACCTGCTTCAGGTTTTCGACGGGCGGATAATCGCGATTGAGGAAGAAGTCGTGGGTGCGCTGGTCGGCATAGGAGTGCATCAGGTAAGTCCGGCTCAGGGCGCCATCGCGTCCGGCGCGGCCGATCTCCTGATAGTAACCCTCGAGAGTGGCCGGCAAGCCGGCGTGGATGACGGTGCGGATGTTGGCCTTGTCGATTCCCATGCCGAATGCGATAGTGGCGACGACGGCCTCCAGCTTGCCGGCCTGAAAGGCCCGCTGCACGCGGTCGCGGGTTTCGGCGTCGAGTCCGGCATGGTAGGCGGCGGCGGGAATCCTCGAAGACAACTCCGCAGCCAAACTCTCGGACTGTTTTCTCGAAGTGGCATACACGATGGCCGGCCGCCGCGCGGGATCGGCCAGCAGGCGGCAGATGACACCGGCGCGCGCCGGGATGGAGACCTCAACCACCTCGATGGCGAGATTGCTGCGGCGGAAGCCGTGGATGAACTTGAGTGGATCGATCATGCCAAGCTGCGCGAGGATGTCGGCCTGCACGCGCGGCGTCGCAGTTGCCGTCAGCGCGATGACCGGCGCGGGGTCTTGCGATCCGCGCAACGCAGGCAGATACTGGCCCAGCATCCGGTAGTCGGGCCGGAATTCGTGGCCCCATTGCGAGATGCAATGCGCTTCGTCGATGGCGACCAGCGCGAGCTTTTGCTTGGCCAGCATGGCGGGAAATCCGGAGACGCGCAAGCGCTCGGGCGCGATGAACAGGAATTGCAAATCACCGCGCAGATACTCGGCGCAAATTTGGCGGGCCGCACCGCGCTCGAGGCCGGAGTGAATGCGCCCCACGCGCAGGCCCACGGCCGTCAGTTTCGCCGCCTGATCTTCCATGAGCGAGATCAGGGGCGAGATCACCAACGCCGTTCCGCCGCGCGCAATGGCGGGCAACTGGTAGCAGAGCGACTTCCCTGCCCCGGTGGGCATCACAAGCAGGAGGTCGCGCCCGGCGATGGCAGCGCGGCACACCTCTTCCTGATTGACGCGGAATCCGGCAAAGCCGAATGCTGACCGCAAGAGCTCGTGCAAAGCATCCGGATTGGAGAGATCTATCAAGAGAAGTCGATCCCGCACCAGTGCCGCAGACCTACGGTGGACGAAACAAATCGTTCGCTTCCTGGCATGTTGGCGTCGCTTCGCGACATAGCAGGCTCGCAAGTTCGCTGGAATTTTCTTTCCAGGCAGTTCAGCCGCGAAAGCCTTTCCCTTTATGGTCTATTCTCTCAGAGCGGCGACCGCGAGAGATTTCACAACACACGCGTGGTTCTCTAAAGTAAAAGGTGAGAAGGAACAATTGGATCCGATTGACGGGAATCGGCGTCTCCACGTGGAGCGCGCAAGGAGATAGTTTGACGAATAGCCGAACAGAACGCACGGAAACCGCGGGCATCTCCTTCGCGTGGCGCGCGTTGCGGCACCGCAACTTCCGGCTGTTCTTCGGCGGGCAGACGATTTCGCTCATCGGCACGTGGATGACGCGCATCGCCACGTCGTGGCTGGTGTACCGGCTCACGCATTCGGCGCTGCTGCTGGGAACGGTGAGCTTCGCCGGGCAGATTCCCACGTTCATTTTTGCGCCGTTCGCGGGTGTGTGGATCGACCGGCTCGACCGCCGGCAGGTGCTGGTGTGGACGCAGACCCTCGCGATGGTGCAGTCGTTCGCGCTGGCAGGGCTGACGTTTTCCGGGCACATCACCATCCATTGGATTCTGCTTTTGAGCGTGATGCAGGGCATCATCAACGCCTTCGACATGCCGGGGCGGCAATCGTTCATGGTGCAGATGGTGGAGGACCGCGCCGACCTGAGCAACGCCATCGCCATCAATTCGTCGATGGTGAACGTGGCGCGGCTCATCGGCCCGTCGCTGGCCGGAATGCTGATCGCGGTCACGAGCGAGGCGTGGTGCTTCCTCATCGACGGCATCAGCTACATCGCCGTGATCGTGTCGCTGCTGATGATGCACGTGCATTTTCCCGCGGTAATGCGCAAGGCGACGTCGACCCTGACGGAGCTGAAGGAGGGCTGGAGCTACGTCGCCGGATTCCTGCCCATCCGGACGATACTTTTGTTATTTGCCCTGGTGAGCCTGATGGGCATGCCGTTCGTGGTGCTAATGCCGGTGTTCGCGGCCAAGGTGCTTAATGGCGGGCCGCACACTCTTGGTTTTCTGATGGGCGCGATGGGCGTGGGCGCGCTCGCTTCCGCGCTTTCGCTGGCCGTGCGCAGGAACGTGCGCGGACTGATTCGCATGATTCCCATTGCCGCGGCGGTCTTCGGAGTGGGGCTGATCGGATTTGGGCTATCGAGCGTCTTCTGGCTTTCGATGGCAATGGTGCTGGTGGCGGGCGCGGGCATGATGCAGGGGATGGCGGCCAGCAACACCATCGTCCAGACACTGGTTGATGAAGACAAGCGCGGCCGCGTGATGAGCTACTACACCATGGCTTTCATGGGCATGGCGCCGTTCGGAAGCCTGCTGGCGGGAACCATGGCGCATGCGATTCCACCAACGCCACTGTGGATTGTGTCGGGACCGGTCCTGGCCGGCGCGCAGTGGACGGTCATCCTTAACGGGCTGGTCGTGGTGCTGGGCGCGTTGTGGTTCTCGACGCGGCTCCCGGCGCTGCGCGTGGTGGTGCGGCCGATTTACCAGGAGATGGGCATCATTCCCGCGGCGCAGGAGATGGCGGCGGAGCAGTGAGAGGCAACTGACAGCAATCAGCGCACGATGTCGCGGTGCAGGGCTTTCACCTGGTAGCCGGCCTTTGCGAGGCGCTTGGCGATCTCTTCGGCCATCATGACGCTGCGGTGCTGGCCCCCTGTGCAGCCGAAGGCCACGGTCAGGTAGCTCTTGCCTTCATCCACATAGTGCGGCAGCAGATAAAGCATCAACTCGGTCACGCGATCGAGGAACTCCTTGGTCTGCGGAAAACCGCGCACATAGGCGGCGACCTTGGGATCGAGGCCGGTCTTCTTGCGGAACTCGGGCACGAAGTGCGGATTGGGCAAAAAGCGCACGTCGAAGACGATGTCGGCGTCGAGCGGGACGCCATTCTTGAAACCGAAGCTAAGGCAGGAGACGAGCAGGCGCTTGGATTCTTCTTCCTGGCCGAAGCGGGTGAGGATGTCGGCGCGGAGCTCGTGCACGTTGAAGTTGGAGGTGTCGATGAGCGTGTCGGCAACGTTGCGGATGGGGTCGAGCAACTGGCGCTCTTCCACAATGGAACGCGACACGGTCTCCGTGCGACCGAGCGGATGCGGGCGGCGCGTCTCGGAATAGCGGCGGACGAGCACGGCGTCCTGGGCGTCGAGAAACACCACGCGTGTTTCGAGCAGCTTCTTGATGCCTTTCAAGATCTCGGGCAGGCGGTCGAGGGTCGCGCCCTCGCGCACGTCGACCACGAGGGCCGCGCGCGCCACGTCGGTTGACGCACTGACAAGACGGGCAAAATCGGGCAGAAGCTCGAGGGGAAGATTGTCGACGCAATGAAATCCCAGGTCCTCAAAGGCCTTGAGCGCCGAGGCTTTCCCCGCGCCGGAGATTCCGGTGACAATCACCAGTTGCTTGCCAGCCGGCTGACGAAGACCTGTCCGCGGAGGGCCCGGCGCGGCGGCTTGATTCTTCCGGCGAGAGGTACCTCGCGATTTGCCCGCATTGCGCGCTGTTTTACGGGGCGTCATGGGATCATGCTACACCGGGCGCGTGGAAAGCAGAGCGCGGAGTCGCGGAACGGCTTGAGGAAAATCGTCCTCAGGTACGATTGAACGGGGCAGGGCGGCCGCGGCATCGGGAGTCTGGTTGCGCGCAGCCTCGGAATGCTATGGAATTTCGACCAACTCCATCTGGCCGTCGCGGCGGCGATGCAACACAAACATCTCTCCAGCCACGGTGCGGAAGATAAGCAAGTCGCGGTCGCGGAACTCTGCGTCCTTGACGGCCTCCTCCACGGTCATGGGCTTGAGCGCGATGGCTTCGCCGCTCTTGACAATGTGCGGCTCGACGACGGTGGCACGCGCGGGAAATGAGTGCACCGCAATGGATGCCCGCGCCTTGCCGCGGACCGGCTTGGTCTCATCGCCTGCCGGCTCCACGCGCGCCTTGGGCCGCGTAACAGGAGGCGCCGTGAGCACCTTTTCCCCTTTGGGAAGGCGCTTGCTGTCGATGCGCCGGTCGCGGTGCCGATAGGCCTGATGCTCGGCGTGTTCGATGGCCTCGCGCAACGCCGCGTCGGGTGAGTCGCCCTTGCCCGTGGCAGCAAACTTCTGCGAGCGGGCCTGGATGTTCAATTCGACGATGTGGACATGCCTCTGTGCGCTGAAGGTGATGCTGGCTCGCGCGGTCCGGCCCAGAATGCGGCCGATACGTTCCATTCCCTCCTCGGCCTGCGTGCGCAGGGTCCGGGAGATTCTGCCGTTCCTTGCCGTGAATGCCACATCCATGATTGCCTCCGCTTTCCGATCGTCAATTCCGCGCCGAAGGCCGGTGCGGTGGTGGACAGTATATGACGGATTAGCGGCTAGCGGCTAGCCGCTGGCTTCGAGCTCGGTCTTTTCAGCGACCGGCTGCGCGCTTCTCGCGAGCGATTTCAGATTTGGGAAATCTTCTTACGCCCCCTTTGGGGGCTGGGGTTTCGGTGTGCGGCATTTCAACCTCAGGCTTGCGCCGCAGACGAGTGTCGATTGCCCGAACCCGGAGCGCATCCAGCGGGTGAAGCACAAAACAAGCTGGAAGCTAGAAGCTAGTAGCTGTCTTTCAGATCTCCCAGCGCAGCAGCACGGTGCCTACGGTGAAACCCGCGCCCACGGCGGCCAGCAGCACCAGGTCGCCTTTCTTCAGCTTGCCCTCTTCCACGGCCGTCTCCATGGCCAGGGGAATGGTTCCGGACGAGGTGTTGCCGTACTTTTCGATATTGATAATCACGCGATCGGGGCTCATGCCCAGCCGGTCGGCCGTGGCCGTGATGATGCGCTTGTTGGCCTGATGGGGAATGAAGCAGCCGAGGTCTGCGCCGGTGACGCCGTTGCGTTCGAGAAGCTTGGCCGTGGCCTCGGCCATCTTGCGCACGGCGAATTTATACACTGCGGGGCCGTCCTGGTAGATGTAATGCCATTTTTTGTCGACGGTTTCGTGGCTGGAGGGATTCAGGCTGCCTCCGCCCTTGAGGTTCAGGCTCACGCCGCCCGCGCCGTCGATCTCGTTGATCGCGTCGATGAAGCCGATCTCGCCATCCGCTGCCGGCTCCACGAGCACCGCGCCGCCGCCGTCGCCGAAGAGCACGCAGGTGGTGCGGTCGGTGTAGTCGGTCATGCGCGTGTTGGCGTCGAAGCCGCAGACCAGAACCTTGCTGTAGGCGCCGCTTTCGACCATCTTCACGCCGGCCTGCAGCGCATACACGAAGCCCGAACAGCCGCCCGATACATCGAATCCCCAGCAGTGCGAAGCGCCGATTTTGTGCTGCACCAGACAGGCTGTTGAGGGGAACATCATGTCGGGCGTGACCGTGCCCACGATGATCACTTCGACCTCATCGGCGCCGATGCCGCGCGCGGCCAGGCATTTCTTCGCGGCTTCCACGCACATATCGCTCAGGCCCAGGCCGGCAGCGAGCTTGTGACGCGTCTTGATACCGGTGCGCTCCGTGATCCACTGGTCACTTGTTTCCACCATTTTTTCAAGGTCTTGATTGGTGATCAGATCGGGAGGAACGTAGGTTCCGAGCGCCGAAATCTTGGCGCGGCGGCCCACCACGGGGCGAACGGTCAAGCTCAATGCATTTCTCCTTGCAACATACCGGGCGTTGGTCCGGGAAGGAACCGCAGCCCAGTCTTACTTGCGCGGCCGTAGATCAGCTGGATGAAAAACGTCCCGCAGGGGCTAAAGCCCAATTTCGTTCCCGGGCTTTTGCGGCACGACTGAAGTCGTGCCCTTTCGCGACGTGGACTTGTTCACGCGCAACACAAAAGTACCGGGTGACCTACTGCGCCCGTACGAGCCCGTTACCGTTGCTTCCTTCCGGACCTGGCGGGGTTGGCGGGATTACGTCGCGTAGGACCCGGCACTTGATGATTTTAGCACTCGGAAGCGACCATCATTCGGCCTGCGCCTTCGGTTGGATTCATTGAGAACCGTCGTGGCAGTTGGGCGCGAATTGCACCGCGAGCGATTGTCGAGAGCTGCGACTATATGGATAGGTAGTCCGATGACTTTCGATCGCTCTCATGCGCGTGTTTTCGCCGGGCTGGCTGCGGGCGCAGCGCTCGCTGCCGCCTATCATCTGGGCGCATTTGGGCTGGCATGTGCCTACTCTCACCTCCATGCCGCCGCGTGGCGTCACCTCGTCTTTGTGGGCATCGACGCCGCACTCTGTCTGCTGCTGCTTTGGCGGCCGCGCTGGTTGATTGTGCCCGTCACGATCGTCGCAGCCCAGGCTTTTTGGTCGCATGGACGCGGGCTCTGGCTGGCGTGGCACTGCACGCGGCAAGTGGATTGGATCTCCTTGGCTGTTTTGCTGTATCTGCCGGCGCTTCTGGCCGCGGCTCTCTGGAACGCATGGCAGCCAGAAAACAAACGAACCTAGATGAATCTGCGGATTGGCCTTTGTCTCTGTGGGCGATGCACATAGAGTCTCTGGGTTCAGGCGCAGATTTGGGGCACGAAGTTCGTGGCAGGCAACTATTCAAGCAAAGATTGTTGCCAGCCTGGCCAGCACTTCATCCATGATTGCGGCTGGCACGCGTTCCAAAAGCCGAGCTTTGCGGGCGGCGAGGTCAACGCTTCGCAACTGATCGCAACGAATGACGCCAACGGTTTGTGTACCCGTTCCTGCCAGCGAAACTGTAAAGCCCCGGTTGCGCGCGAAGGCGCCGCCCGTTGTGATGGGGACAACAACAGGCGTTTGTGTTGCCGCATTGAAGGCATCCGGCGATATGACAAGCACTGGCCGCGTCCCTCGTTGCTCATGCCCCGCCGTGGGATCGAGCGCGACCAGCCAAATCTCTCCGCGTTTCACAGCAACTCACGTCCAACGGGGGCAGAGTCGAGCCATTCGCGATCATCTTTGGTGATGGGCGCTTTTCGTCTGCCCTGTGCGAGCAATTCCTGGAGGGTATAGCGAGGTTTGCGAGGAGGCTCGACAACCAATCGCTGGTCATCGACCGCAAGAGTCACAGTCGATCCGGCCTCGAGATTCAAGATATCGAGAATCGCCGGTGGGATGACGATCATGACCGACCCGCCGACTTTGCGAAGATTGGTTCTCAGCATCGCTTTGCACCACCGAATCGATTATATCAGGATATAACTTTATGAAAACGACGGATTCGCGAATTCCGCCCCTCTTATCCACATTGGCGCCTTTTATTCGCGTTGACCCTGCCTTTCCACATCCGTAAAGTCTGTAATGAAGCGATGAATTTCGGCGTTCGCCGGGGCTGGATCGAGGCCACCGGCGGAGGCACAAGAGAGCTTCAAGCGCAGGTTCACCAACCCGGAGCGAAGATGCTGAAACTAAAGAAAATCCATATCCTCGGCTTCAAAAGCTTTTGCGACCGCACGGAAGTGACCGTGGCGGGCACGGGGATTGCCGTGGTGGTGGGTCCGAACGGGTGCGGCAAGTCGAACATCCTGGACGGCGTGACCTGGGTGCTGGGCGAGCAAAGCGCCAAGAGCCTGCGCGGCTCCCACATGCAGGACCTGATCTTTGCCGGAACGCGCGACCGCAAGCCGATGGGCATGGCGGAAGTGACGCTGACTTTGGTCGATCCCGCGGCCTACGAAGGGCCGGTGCCGGTGGAGCCGGAGGTCGTGGTCGATCACGAGGGGCCGACGGATTGGGACGAGGAGGAGTTGCGCCGTCAGCGCGCAGCCGAAGCCGAGGAGATCGTTGCCAACGAGCAGCCGGGACAGGTGCTTGAAGAGGAGGCTGCGGAGGATTCAGAAGCCGACCAAAAGGCTGCCGCACCGCAGGTGCCCAGCGAGAATGCCGACCAAGAGGCTGCCGCACCGCAGGTGCCGCAGTTGGTGCAGGTGCCGCAGGGGCAGCAGGGCGTGCTGCTCAAGATTCGCCGGCGCAAGTTCCAGAGCAAGCCCCAAAAGGGCGAAATGGTGATCACGCGGCGGCTGTTCCGCACCGGGGAAAGCGAATATCTGCTCAATGGAAAGCTCTGCCGGCTGCGCGACATTCAGGACATCTTCATGGGCACCGGCCTGGGGCCGGATAGCTACGCGATCATCGGGCAGGAGCGCATTGGGCAACTGCTGAGCTCAAAGCCCTACGAGCGCCGGGCGATTATCGAAGAGGCCGCGGGGATTACGCGCTTCAAGAACAAGAAGCGGCTGGCGGAGTTGCGCCTGGAGAGCGCGAAGCAGAACCTGGCGCGCGTGGACGACATTTTCGAGGAAGTCACGCGGCAGATGAACAGCCTGAAGCGGCAGGCGGCAAAGGCGGAGCGGTTTGCCGCGGTGCGCGACGAGCTGCGGGGACGGCTGCGCGTGGTGCTGGCCAGCCGCATGGCGGCGATAGACGCCGACCAGGCGCGGCTGGAAGCGGAGATTGCGGCTTTGACTGAGCAAGTGAACAGCTCGGTCGAGGAGATTGCGCTTGAGGAGACGAGCCAGCATGCGTTGACCGAGCGCGGATACGAGCTGGACCGCGAGGGCCAGGAGGCGCAGACGCGCTCCAGCACGGCGGCCGTGGAACTGGAGCGGGCCGCGGCGCGGGAGCGCAGCAATACGGAGCGCGTGAGCGAGCTGGAGGCGCGGATTGCGGCGTCGGGCGCGGAACTGGAACAGACGCGGACACAATTGGCGGGCATTGAAGAAGAACGCGCGCAACAGAAGAACTTTTTAGAGACCGCGGCGGGCGAGGCCCACGAGTTTCACGCCAAGGTGGAAGCGCGGCAGCACGAGGCGCGCAGCGCGGCCGAGGAGGTCTTCAAGTCCGAGCGAGAACTTGAAAGCGAACGCCGCCACGCCATGCATCTGCTCACGCTCTCGGCGAACGCGCGCAATTACATTGCGCAGGGCGAAGAGAGCCTGGCCGCTCTGGAGCGTGAGGCGGAGCGGCTGGACGGCGAGATGGGCCAGGCGCGGGTCGAGTTTGAAAATCTGGGCGCGCAGACTGCCGAGTCCAGATTACGTTTTGACACGGCGGACACTACGGTGAGGCGTCTGGAACAAGAGATCTCGACCCTGCGCGAGAGCTTGCAGACCAAGCGCAGCGAGGAAAGCGCGCGCCGCGCCGAGGCCAACCGGTTGCGCGGCGAACAGGCGGCCGTGGCGGGGCGGCGCGACTCGCTGCAGGCGCTGATTCGCAACCATGGCTACGCCACGGACTCGGTGCGGCGGCTGCTCAAGCCGGGCGCCCTGGGGCCGTCTGTGGCGCCGGTAGGCACGCTGGCAGACTTTCTGGAAGTGAGCGGCGAGTACGAAGGCGTGGTGGACGAGTTTCTGCGCGAAGAGCTCAATTACGTGGTTGTGGAAAGCTGGGGCGCGGCCGAAGAAGGCGTGCGCGTGCTGAAGACCAGCGACGGCCGGGCGACGTTTCTGATTCACTCCGACGCGCAGGGCGAACTGTTTGCGTCGGGCGAAGTCCCGGTGAACGAGCAGGGCGTGATCCCGCTGCGCGATGCCGTGAAGGTGCTGAACGGATTGGGACGGTCGCTCGAAAGACTCCTGCCCAAGCTGCGTTATGGCTACCTGACGGAAAATGCCATCGACGCGCAACGCCTGGCGTCGCGCTTTGGGCACGCATATTTTCTGACGCCGGACGGCGAGTGTTTCCACCGTTCGACGGTGACGGGCGGTAAGCCGGCCAGTGAGGGTCCGCTGGCGCTGAAGCGCGAGCTGCGCGAGACGGAGAGCCGGCTGACGAAGCTCGAAGCCAATCTGGAACAGGCGCAGAGGGACGCAGACGCCCTGAGCCGCGCCATAGAGGAGATTACGGCGCAACTGGAAACGCGCGGCGAAGAGCGCCGCCAGGCCGAAAGCGAGGCGGCCACTCTGGGCGCGGCGCTGAAGCAAATGGAAAATGAAGCCCAGCGCATCGAGCGGCGCTTGCAGGAGTGGCAGGCGCAGGCGGCGCGCAACCAGGACGCGCGCGAAGTGAAGCGGCAGGCGATTGCGGAGAAGCGCGAAGAGGCGGCGCGGCTCGAGAGCGAACACGAGCAGGCGGAGAGCGGCTTGAACGCCCGTCAAGCGCAACTGGAATCGCTGCGGCAAAAGCGCGAGGCGCTGCAACAGGAAGCCGCGCAGATGACGGCGGAGCTGGCCGGACTGGAAGAACGGCGGCGCGGCGCGGATGCGGCCTTCCAACGCATCGACCGGGTGTTTAGCGACCTGAGCCGGCGGGTGCAGACGATCGAGCAGCAGAGCGCCGCGGCCGCGGCCGAGCGCGAGCAGCGCATCCGGGAAAACGCCGATCTGGTGGAGCGCGAAAAGGATCTGACCGAGACGCGCGCGACTGCGTTGGCCGCGGCGCAATCCATCGGCGAGCAGGCGCGGGCGCTGCGCCTGCAACTGACCGAGCTGGAGACGCAACTGAAAACGGGGCGCGCGGAGCTGGACCAGTTGCGCGAGAACCGCGCCGCGCTTTCCAGCGAATTGGCCAAGTTGCATTCCGATCTTGAGTATCTGGAAGCAAGCTGCCTGGCCGAAGTGAACGTGGAGGCGCAGGTGCTGCGCACCGATGCGGAGATCGCGCGGCTGACCGGCGAGGAGCTTGCTGCCGAAGAGGAGACCTGCCGCGGCTTGAAGCAGCGGCTCGAGCAGATGGGCCCGGTGAACATGATGGCGCTCGACGAGTACAAGGAGACGGCGGAGCGCCACGGATTCCTGGAGGTGCAGCGGCAGGACCTGATCGAGTCGATCGAGAACACGCAGGAGACCATCAAGGAGATCGAGCTGATCTCGCGCACCAAGTTCGACGAGGCGTTCGCGCAGATCAATATCAACTTTGGGCAGGTGTTTGCGCGGCTCTTCCAGGGCGGGCAGGCCTTCCTGCGCATAACCGACGAGGAGAACCAAGCCGAGAGTGGGCTGGATATCGTGGTGTCGCCGCCGGGCAAGAAGCTGCAGAATGTGCTGCTGCTCTCAGGCGGCGAAAAGGCGCTGACGGCGCTGGCGCTGCTGATGGGCATCTTTGAATTCCGGCCCAGCCCCTTCTGCGTGCTCGACGAAGTGGACGCGCCGCTGGACGAGACCAACGTGGGCCGCTTCGCCGACCTGCTGCTTTCGCTCGGCCACGACACGCAGTTCCTGATCGTGACGCACTCCCGGCGCATGATGCAGGCCGCCGACATGATCTACGGCGTGACCATGCAAGAGCCGGGCGTGTCGAAGATCGTGAGCGTGCGGCTGGGGCACCGCGAGCAGAAGCGGGCGACGGCGTAGAGGCAGCTTCGAGCTACTAGCTTCTAGCCTTTAGCTTCGGCGACGGTGAGTTGACGTTCGTGGTTTCCCAGGTCTCAAATGCGAGACTTGGGGCGCCCGGCTTTCGAGCGACGCGGTTTGATGGCTCTGAAACCAGCCGATGATGCGGCGCTCAAACTCGTCCGGCTCAGCTCCCATGGCTCCGCAGTGGCCGGCATCGGGCGGTTCCCAGAGAGACACATCGGGATTGCGGCCCTTACTGGCGGCAAAGATTCTTTCAGAGTTGTACGGCGGAATGTTGTTGTCGGCGAGCCCATGAATCAGGAGCACGGGGACGCGGCTCGCGGCGACTGCTTGAGAGGGATTCTCCTGAGCGAGATCGACGCCGTATCTCCAGCGAGCGTAGAAAATGCCGGATTCGACTAGAGGACGCAGGAGCGTATGGCCGAGCAACGGACCTGTGCCGAACCACTCCCCGATCCGCACGTAGGACACTTCGCGAAAGCTCGCAAACGAAGATTCGGCGGCCACCGCGCAAAATCCGCGTACGTTTCTCAGCGAAGTCAGCAATTGAGCAGCGCCCATCGACTCGCCAACGGCGTCGATGCAGTGCGGCGCCTGCTTCTGGACGAGCCAGTTGAACCAGCGCTGAAGGTCTCCAGCTTCGAGGAACCCGTAGGTGGCGAGATCTCCCCCGCTCATCCCTTGGGCGCGCGCATCCGGCAGCAGCACGGAGTAGCCGTGGCGCAAAAGCATGTCAGCCGGGCCGAGCATTCCGGCGCGATTGCTTGCTACTCCATGCAACAGGATGACTGCGTCTCCATTACCGGGAGTGGGGCGAAAGGCCCAGGCGCGAAGAATGGCACCGTCGCTTGCCGTAATCTCGACCTGCTGGAGGAGGGCCCGACGCTTTCCGGCAATTGCAGCGGCCTGCTCTTCGTCATTCGTTGTGAGCGCCAAGCGCGTCGGGTGGAGGGCACATTCGGCAGAGACGATGCCTGCGATGGCACAGACGGCGAGCCAGACGGCTGCGATGCACGCGGTCCAAAGCAAACTTATTCGTAGCAATCTCATACGTGAGCGAATACGCTCGGGATGGCGAGATGGTTCCGAAACTGGGACTGGTGGTCAGCCGTCTTGCCGGTGATGCCTTGTTTGGTTCGCGGAGCGGATTGCGGGCAAAAATTCGCCCCCGAAGGATCACTTCTCTTCGGAGGCGCTTGTCGAGCTAATAACACAAGATAAAGACGGGGACCAGTAGCCGGCACTGGAGGTCGGTAGCACGCGGCTACTGGTGATCCCTGCACTAAACGAGACTAGCCGCGGCTTCCCCTTTCCACTGCTGCCTCGTGTCGCCCGGCTCAAAGAGGACTTTCTTGCCCGCCCTCCGAACCATGTTGACATTCGAAGTGTCTCCGAAGATGGAGGCCGGTACCGTGACGGCTGTCACAGGGGTTTGTGTACCTTCCGGACCCCCCCAATCGCCGTGGTTTTCCGGCCTCCGAGAGGGACGCAGAAGCTGAAGTGGTGCGGAGAACTTTCGCTCGCGCGAGGACTGACCGAAAGTTTGACAAAGTGGGACTGCCGCATGAGAATCGGAGCTTTGGTTCATTCCCAGGAGAATTCCCCATGACAGCTTTGCTCAAGACCAACCTAGGCCCGGTACCGCTCGTGGGACGGGGCAAGGTACGGGACCTCTATGCGGTAGACGGCGCGCTCCTGCTGGTGGCTACCGACCGCATCTCGGCCTTCGATCACGTGCTGGCAACGGGAATTCCCGATAAGGGCAAGATCCTGACGCAAATCTCGCTCTTCTGGTTCGATCTAGTGAAGGATGTGGTTCCCAATCACCTGATCACGGCCGATGTGGAGGAGTTTCCCGCGTCCCTCCAGCCTTACCGCGAGCAGTTGCAGGGCCGGTCGATGCTGGTGAAGCGGGCCGAGATGTTTCCCGTGGAGTGCGTGGCGCGGGGGTATCTGGCCGGGTCGGGATGGAAGGAATACCAGGCCGCAGGAACGGTATGCGGCATTCCCCTTCCCGGCGGATTAGAGGACGGCTCGCGGCTGCCGGAGCCGATCTTTACGCCGGCGACCAAGAGCCAGGACGGCGAGCACGACGAGAATATCTCCTACGGCAAGGTGGAGGCGGCGATTGGCGCGGCGGAGGCGGCCCAGCTGCGGCGGCTGACGCTTGAGATCTACAATCGTGCAGCGGCGCACGCCGAGAGCTGCGGCCTGATCCTGGCCGACACAAAATTTGAGTTTGGCAAAACGCCGGAAGGCGTTATATTAGCCGATGAAGTGCTGACGCCGGACTCCTCGCGTTTCTGGGACGGAAAGACATGGAAACCCGGCGGGGCACAGGCATCGTTCGATAAGCAATTCGTACGCGACTACCTGGAAGAGATCCACTGGAACAAGCAGGCCCCGGCGCCCGGATTGCCGGACGAAGTGGTGGAGCGCACGCGGGCCAAGTATCTTGAAGCTTTCCGGCGTTTGACCGGCCGGGAGCTTGCATCCTGATTTCCCTAAGCGTTGCCTCGAGCGACAGCGTTGCCGCGAGAGAGCGCGGAGCTGATTATGGATTGGGTGGATTTGATCGTCCTCGCGGTACTGGCGGGATCGATATTTTTGGGAATGGTGCAGGGGTTTTTCCGCACCGTTTGCTCGCTGCTGGGCCTGATCCTTGGGGTGCTGCTGGCGAGCTGGAATTACATGGACCTGGCCATGGTACTCAAGCGAGCGGTGAAGATCGACGCTGCCGCCGACGCCATTGCGTTTCTGCTGATCTTAGCGCTCGTCATGATTTTGGCTAACGTCGCCGGGGTCTTCCTCAAAAGGGTCTCCCACTGGATGGGGCTGGGCTGCATGGACATCCTGGGCGGGGCCATTGCAGGGCTTCTACAGGGAGCCCTGCTGGTAACGGTCTGCTTGCTGGTCACGGTGGCGTTTTTCCCGCAGACCGAGTGGCTGACCGAAGCCAAGTTTCCGCAGTTGTTCTTTCGGGCCTGTCATCTGGACCCGCGCACGAGCCCGGACGAACTATCGGGGCGCGTCAAGCAAGGCCTGAGGATGTTGAAACACGAGATGCCGCAATGGACGCACGAAAAAAATGGCGGATCGTGAGAAAATCGGCTGCACGACTGAGTTTCCTTGGTTACACTGATTGAACAACCCGAGCAAGAGGGAAGCGTGAGACGAGAACTGGACAGCCTGGTGACGCAAATGCACTCGAGCGGCATCCGCTATGAGGAAGCCGTGCGCGAATTCAAGAGACAATATCTGCGCGAGGTTCTGGTGGCTCACCGGGGGAACCAGTGTAAGGCGGCCGAAGAGCTGGGCATGCACCGGAACACGCTGAGCCGCGCCATGGCAGAGCTGGGACTGGACCTGGCCGAGGTGCGGGCCGGGCTCAAGCGTCCGCCGCGCAGCGAACGTCCTGTATTCAGCGCGATCCGCCAGGGCTATCGCCAGGGTTGAGGGCGCGAGCCTAGCACGATGCAAACAACATCACTCAGCACCGCAGCCCGAATCGCGATCGAGCCCGATTTTGCCTGGGACGGGCAAGACGCCTATCTCTTCGACATCGACGGCACCCTTTTGCGCAGCCGCGACCGGGTGCACTTCGACTCCTTCGCTGCCGGTGTGCATCGCGTGACGGGCTTCGAGATCACGCTGGGCGGTATCCTGCTGCACGGCAACACCGATACCGCCATCCTTCGCGAGGCCTGCCGGCAGGCGGGCATTCCCGCCCAGGTGCTGGAAGAGCGCGTGGACGCCATTCTGGAGGCGATGCGCAACAGCGTTGCCGAGCGGCGCCACGAGCTTGACCTGGCGCTGATGCCGGGCGTGGAAGACGTGCTGCGCCACCTGGCGCAAAAGAGCGCCCTGCTGGGCGTGGCGACGGGCAACCTGGAGGCAATCGGCTGGATCAAGATCGAGAAGGCCGGCCTGCGCGAGTGGTTCCGGTTCGGCGGATTCAGCGATCACTTTCCCATCCGCGGAGAGCTGATCGCCCATGCGGCTTGGAAGGCGCGCGAGATGGCGGGACGCGACGCCACGGTGTGCGTGGTGGGCGACACGCCGCGCGACATCGAGGCCGCGCACTCCAATTTTCTTCCCGTGATTGCCGTGGCCACCGGCCGATCGAGCTTTGACGAGTTGCTGGAGGCGAAGCCCGAAGCGTGCGTGTCCTCGCTGGCCGATCTGCTGGCGACGGTGCAAGGCAGGCCATGATGCCGCAGGTGCAAGCAGGCGCGCGGACAAATAGGCGAGCTGGGAGCGAGTCAGCGAGTCAGCGAGCCGGCGAGTCAGCCCTCGAGCCCACCGTCGCGACAAAAACAAGACCGTCGCACGGCTGGGAACTCATGGCATTGCGACGCGCCGCGGGGTTGGCGCTGGTGGTGCTTGCCGGGGCGCTGGTGGCGCAAACGGCAAATCCGGCGGCGGCTCAAGGCCAGAGCGCGACTCCGGCTGCGGGCCAGAACACGCCGCTGCCGGCGGGTCAGGACGCAGCAAACGGCACGACCGCACCGGCAGCCGCGCCCGCCGCGGTTCCGTCGAACCAGAGTGGGCAGCCGCGCTCGCGCGACCTGCGGCGCGCCACGAAGCTCTATCTCGCCGCGAGCAAGCTGTTCCTCGACCGCAAGTTTGAAGAGGCAATGCAGGGCTTTGAGCAGGCAGCAGCGCTCGATCCGGCGAATGCCAACTACAGGCTATCTGCCCAAGTGGCGCGCAGCCATGCGGTCACGGCGCTGATCCAGGAGGCGGCCAAGGACCGGCTGCTGAGCAACGAGGCCGCGTCGCGCACGGCGCTGGAGCGCGCCCGGGCGCTCGACCCCACCAATATCGAAATCAGCCAGCATCTGGACGAACTGGCCGACGACGCCGTGCGCGGCCAGCCGCAGCCGTTCTACGCGCAGAATCAAGGCGAACTGGCTGGACCCGTACAGCTCGAGCCCAGGCCCGGCGTGCGCAGTTTTCACCTGCGACAGGATCGGAAGCAGATCATTACGCAGGTCTTCAAAGCCTACGGCCTCACTGCAATGTTCGACGCGAGTGTGCATCCCACCTTCATGCACTTCGACGGGGACGACATGAGCTTTGAGCAGGCGGCACGCCTGCTGTGCCTGGCGACGGATACGTTCTTCGTGCCGGTGGACGCGCACCGCGCCCTGGTGGCCGAGGACACCCCCACGAACCGCAATCAGTTTCTGCGCGAAGACATGGAAACGGTGTACCTGAACGGATTGAGCGACGACGAGCTGAACGACGTGCTCTCGATGGCGAAGAATATCTTCGCGGTGACGCACACGACGCTTTCCCAAACCAGCCGCGCCATCACGCTGAGCGCGCCCGAGCGCACGCTGGAAGCCTTCAACACCACGCTCAAGAGCCTTCTGGACGGGCGCAGCCAGGTGCTGCTCGACGTGCGCCTGATCCAGGTGGTGCACACCGGCGCGCGCAACACCGGAGTGCAACTGCCGCAAACCATGACGGCCTTCAATGTATACGCCGAGGAGCAGTCGCTTCTGAACCAGAACGCGAGCCTGGTGCAGCAGATCATCTCCTCAGGGCTGGCTTCGGCCAACGATCCGCTGGCAATTCTAGGCATTCTCATCGCCTCCGGCCAGGTTTCCAGTTCCCTGCTCTCGAGCGGCTTCGCCACATTTGGCGGCGGCATCACACAGTCGGCGCTGTCGATGGGGACGGTCACTTTCAACCTCAACGTGAATAGTTCGGACTCGCGTGAACTCGATCAGATCCAGCTACGACTTGACGACGGCGAGAAGGGAACGCTCAAGCTCGGCGAGAAGTACCCGATCCAGACCTCGAGCTTCTCGAGCTTATCGCCAAACCTGGGCAGCCTTGCCGGATTGACCTCGGCGGGTTCCTCGAGCAGCCTGAGTTCCCTGCTCTCTTCGCTCTCCAGCTCGGTGCCCAATGTTCCCATGGTGCAGTACGAGGACCTGGGCCTGACGCTGGCGGTCACGCCCAAGGCGCTGCGCAATAAAGACGTGGCGCTGACCATCGAAATGAAGTTGGACGCGCTGTCGGGAACCTCGATCGACGGCAACCCGGTGCTCGACAACCGCGCCTACAGCGGCGTGGTGACGCTGAAGGAGGGCGAGGCGACGGTAGTAGCCACCGAGCTGGACAAGTCGCAGAGCCAGGCGATCAGCGGGACACCGGGGCTGAGCGAGATTCCGGGGCTGAACAACGTGACGGACAAAGACATGCAGACCAACTACGCGACGCTGGTGATTGTGATGACGCCGCACGTGGTGCGCGGTCCGCAGGCGGCGGGACACACGGCGATGATGCGGGTGGACAAGGGCGCGGCGCAATAGTTGGACGGAGTTTGGAAGGCAGGGATCTGGCGCGGGAACTAAAGCCGTGCCCTTGTTACAAAGCCCCCTTACATTGAGTTTTTTCAACAGCCTGCTACAGCGATTTTCGGTAGGTGAAGGCGGCGCGGCGGCGCGCGTAGTAGTGCTCCTGCCTGCCCTGGCGGGCGTAGCCGTGGCTTTCGTAGAGATGGATGGCCGCGGCGTTTTCGACATCCACATGCAAGCCGATGCTTTTGGCGCCGGCCGCGCGAGCGGAGCTTTCCGCAAGGCGCAGTAACTCCACGCCGATGCCGCGGCTGCGCCATAAGGGATGGACCTCAAGCGTCTGGATGTAGGCGGCGGATTCGCCCTCGCCGGCCGTCCATTCTACGATGGAAAATCCGCTCAGATCCGTGTCCTCCTCGGCGATCCACGTTGCCGAGTCGGCGCTTTCGACTATCTGGCGCATGTAGGCGCGGCTGAAGCGGAAGGACGGCGCGAAACAGAGCTCTTCGACCGCGTAGAGGGCCGGAAAGTCGGCCGGCGTGTAGAGACGATACGTCACAGGGAAACTTTACAGGATGGAGGAAGGGTCTCTGGGTTCGTGCGATCCCACCCTTTCCGCGATGAAGCCGCGGAAAGGATGGGGCACGGAGATTCGCATCACGAACTACGGATCACGAATCACGATTCACGTATCACGAACCACGATCCGCGATTCACAATCGCTACACCTTGGCTTCGAGGTCGGCGATTACGTCGAAGAAGCGCTGATCGAGGCGGCGGTTGGTGGCGATGGCATCCTTGATGGGAATGTCCGTGATGTCCAAGCCGCGCAGGACGGCGATGCGGCCCCACTTCTTCTGGTGCACCATGTCGATGGCGTGCAGGCCGTAACGCTGGCCGAGGATGCGGTCGAAGGCCGTGGGAACGCCGCCGCGCTGGGTGTGGCCGAGGTTGACGGAGCGGGTCTCGAAGCCCGCCTTCTTCTCGATCAGCTCGGCCAGCGCCTCGCCGATGCCGGAGAGACGGGCATGGCCGAAAGAATCCAGCTGGGCGTTTTCGTTGATCACCTGGCCGACTTCGGGCAGATGGCAGCCCTCGGAGACGACCACGATGCCATAGTGCTTGCCGTGGCTGTAGTTGTACTTGAGCAGCTTGCAGACGTGATCGATGTCGATCTCCTTTTCGGGAACCAGCGTCACGTCCGCGCCGCCGGCGACACCAGCCGCATAGGCGATCCATCCGGCATCGCGGCCCATCACTTCAACCACGATCACGCGATTATGCGAGTCTGCGGTGGTGCGAATGCGATCCACAGCCTCGGTGGCAATCATCACGGCGGTGTCGAAGCCGAAGGTCTGGTCGGTGCCGCTGAGGTCGTTGTCGATGGTCTTGGGCACGCCCACGCTGGGCATGCCGTGCTCGCTCAGAAACAGCGTCACCGATTGGGTGTCGTCACCGCCCAGGGCGATCAGCGCATCGAGCTTGTTGGCCTTGAAGACTTCCTGCACCTTCTCGACGCCGCCGGGAATTTTCTTCAGGTTGGTGCGCGAGGAGTGCAGGATGGTGCCGCCCTTGAGCTGGATGCCGTCGGTGTTTTCCAGCGTGAGGGGGATGAAATTGTTATCGAGAACGCCCTTCCAGCCATTCAGGAAGCCGATAAATTCGTCGCCGTAGTGGTTGATGCCCTTGCGCACGGCCGCATAAATGACCGCATTCAATCCGGGGCAATCGCCGCCGCCGGTCAACAAAGCAACTCGCATCGTGAATTCTCCTCGTAGTCATACCGCGGCTCCGAGGAGCCGGGTCTTAAAGTCTTTTAGGCCGGGTGCAGCCGGAGGCGGAACCATCACCGGCTTCAACGCCTTAAACAGTTTATCGCGGCCATGTCAATGGGATCGTGATGCAGGTTACAGGTTTCAGGGGTCAGGGGACAGTGGCCAGTGTGAGTGTGAGTGTGGGTGTGAGTGTACGCTCACGGCACACTCGCACTCACACTCCACACTCCTTCCAAATCCCTGATCCCTTTGTCCCGACGCCCCGAAGCTCCGTAGCTCTGAAGTTCCTGCTCCCCATCCCGTTCCGGGAGTGTTTCAATAAGGTATGCATGAAAGCGGCGCTTCGTTTCTGCTTGCGTTCATCGGCCTGGTGGTCGCTGTGCTGCTGGTGTTGCTGCAGCTGACGCGCCTGGGCTACCTGATCCGCGCCACCATTCCCGACCGCCCGCGGCAGCGCATGTTCATTGCCTCGGTTTCGTTCCTGATCACTTTCTTGGGCGTACGTATTCTGGTGCACCGGATCGCGAATCACGAGGGACGCATGCAGTGGGTCACGGTGCATGGCATGCACATTCACCATCTGGTGTGGGGGATTCTGATCCTGCTGCTGGTGGGCTATGGATGGCTGCTCGACCTGGGGTGGTCGAACTCGCCGGAATCGATCTTCTTCGGGCGGTTGATGGCGGTCAGCTACGGGGTGGGCGCGGCGTTGACGCTGGACGAGTTTGCTCTGTGGCTGAGCCTGGAGCCCGACGCTTACTGGACGCGCGAGGGCCGGCTGAGCATCGACGCCGTGGTCATCTTTGGCTCGATGCTGGCGGTTGGAGCGTGGGGCGCGCCTTTTTTCCGCGCGATCCAGAAGATGTGGCGTAGGCGGCCGGGCGTCGGCGAGAGGATCGGCCGGCTCAGCTCGCCGATTCGCCGCGGGCGGTTGCTTCGTCGGCGTAAAGTTCGGCGATCGCCGCCGCATATCGCGCAGTAAGCACGCGGCGCTTGATCTTCATCGAAGGCGTCAGCTCGCCGGAGTCCTGGGTCCACTCGTCGGCCAGGACGCGGAAGCGCTTGATGGTTTCAAAGTTGGCCAGGGTGCGGTTGACTTCGAGGATCACCTCGCCATAGAGCCCGAGGACACGCGGATTGGCGACCAGCGCGGCGCGCGAATCGGCATGGACGCCGTGCTGCGCGGCCCATTCTTCGAGAGCGGCAAAGTTGGGCGCGATGAGCGCGGAGATAAACTTGTGGCGATCGCCTACAAGGGCAGCGTTGGCCACCAGCAGGTTGTTCTTGAGCTTGTTTTCGATGGGCTGCGGCGCGACCATCTTGCCGCCGGAGGTTTTCAGCAGCTCTTTCTTGCGATCGGTGATGAAAAGGAATCCATCGGCATCCAAATGACCGATGTCGCCGGTTTGGAACCAACCCTGGCTGTCGAAACATTCGGCGGTGGCGGAGGGTTTTTGCCAGTAACCGGCGAAGACCGAAGGGCCACGAACCAGAAGCTCGCCGTCTGCGGCGAATTTCAGCTCAATGTTCCCGAGTGGCACGCCGGCCGCGCCCATGCGATGCCGGAGGGGCGTGTTGAGGGCGACGACCGGAGAGGTTTCCGTGAGACCGTAACCCTCCCAGAGCGCGATGCCCACGGAGGCGAACCAGCGCGCGGTATCGATGCCGAGCGGCGCGCCGCCGGAGACGAAGATGCGAACGCGTCCGCCGAAGGCTTCGCTTACCTTGGAGTAGGCCAGCTTGTGGGCCAGTTTCCAGACCAGCGAGCCGGGCTGGCGGCCGTCGTAGACGACATCGGCAAACTGTGAGCCGAGACGCACTGCCCAGGCCAGCAGGCGCTTCTTGACGGGCGATTGCGCGGCGCGGCGCTCCACTTCCTGGTGGATCTTCTCAAAGACGCGCGGCACGCCGACCAGAACCGTGGGCTGAATCTCGCGCATGGCCTGCGGCAGCTTGTCGAACTGCGCACAGTAGGCCACCTGAGCGCCGTGGTTGTACATCACGTAATCGAGAACGCGGGCCGTGACGTGCGAGAGGGGCAGGAAGGAGATGCAGGCGTCGGTCGAGTCGAAGCGGAAATCGACAGGCGCAAAGTTCTGGTTGGCCGCGATGTTGCCGTGGGTGAGGGCGACGCCTTTGGGCTCGCCGGTGGTGCCTGAGGTGTAGATGAGCGTGGCCAGATCGCTCGGCGCGACAGAGCGAGCCAGGGCATCGAAGACGGGATCGCGCTCGGGGCCGCGCGCATCGGCGTCGCCGAGCAGCTCGCTGAGGGCGATGGCGCCTTCGGGAGCGGGGGCATCCATCATCACGATGCGCTCAAGTTGGGTCTTGTCACGCACGGAATGCAGCTTGTCGAATTGCATGCGCGTGGAGACTACAGCGATGCGGCAGCCGGCGTCGCGAATCTGCTCCGCGATCTGTTCGCCGGTGAGGGTGGGATAGAGGGGGACATCGCCCGCGCCAATGGCGAGCGCGGCAAAGTCGGTAACGATCCACTCCCAGCGGTTCTCGCTGATAAGCGCGATGCGATCGCCCTTTTTCGCGCCGAACTCGAGAAACGCGGTAGCCAGGGCACGCACGCGCTGATAGATCTGATGGGAAGAGAGCGGTTGCCAATGGCTGAATTCATCCTGCCATAGGACGGCGCGCGGGTTACCCGCCGAGGCAACGCGAAAGAAAAGGTCATTCAGGGTTGTGATTTGAGGAACTGGCATCATGCAAAATTCATGAACGAACGGGAATCATCCTAACACGCTGGGCGCGGAACTGTATCCTTGCGGGTCAGCGCACCTGGAGATCGAATCATGAACGGTAGCGGCTTTGAAGGGGCGGGATTGCGGCATTCAGGTTGCCGCACGGTGGAACGAGCAAGATGAGGAGCCCGGCGGGCGCCGGGCCCCTCAACCTGCGTTACTGCAAAGCGTAGATGGTTTGAAGTACCTTGTCCGCCAATGCCTGCGGGAGCGGCGCATAGGAAAGGCCCGAAGCTTCGCTTTCGCCGGAGTTGACGATCCAGCTCAGCATGTCCTTGATGACCTTCTCCTTGCTCGCATCCGCGGGATGGGCGGGAATCAGCAAGTAGGTAAAGCTCGAGATGGGATACGCGTTGGGGCCTGGGGCATCGGTGATGGAGACGCGATAGTCGGCGGGGATTTTGGCGGTGGCCGCCGCGGCGGTTACGCCATCGATCGAGCCCTTCACCCAGTTTCCGGCCTTGTTCCGGACGGCCGCAAAGTCGATGTGGTTCTGCAGCGCGTAAATCAGCTCGACGTAACCGATTGCGCCCGACAACTGGCGGACCTGAGCCGCAACACCCTCGTTGCCCTTGCCGCCCACGCCGGTGGGCCAGTAGACCGCGGTTCCCGAGCCGGGGCCGAGCTTCCATTCGGGGCTTACTTTGCTCAAATAGTCGGTGAAGATGAAGGAGGTGCCGCTGCCGTCGGAGCGATGGACGACGGTGATCTTATCGCCGGGGAGATTGACGCCGGGATTGTCTTTGGCGATGCGCGGATCGTTCCAGGTGGTAATCTTCGCGAGGAAAATGTCGGCCAGGACGTCGGGACTGAGGCGAAGATCGGAGACGCCGGGTACGTTGAAGATGGGCACGACCGCGCCCAGCACGGTGGGAATGTGGATGACCTTGACCTTGGCCGCTGCCAGTTGGTCATCCTTCATGGGCATGTCGGAGGCGCCAAAATCCACGGTGCCGTTGGTTACCTGCTGAATTCCTCCGCCGGAACCGATGGCCTGATAGTTGATTTCGACGCCGGGATGCGCGGCGCTGTATTGCGTGAACCACTTGGAGTAGATGGGCGCGGGAAACGTAGCGCCTGCCCCGGTGACCTTCTGGGCCTGAGCGACGCCGAGCGCCATGACGAACAAGAGGACTGCAAGTAACGTTCTTTTCACAATTTGCTCCCGAGCAGTTTGTCTGCCAGGAACTATTGTCTGCGCGCAATGTTAAGGGCAGTTAAAAAGAAACAGCGGAATTAGCGGTGCTAGCGGGGTTAGCGGTGTTAAGTCTCTGACAACATGAATTTGTTCCTTGGCTTTCGTGGTATCCCACCCTTTCGCCAGGAAAAAGGCGAAAGGATGGGGCACGGAATTGGTACAAAATCAAACGGTCAGAGACTTAGCGGGGATTGCGCGGTTACTGCGCCACCGGAACCAGCGTCAGAATGTCTTCCGTTGCGGCCGGGTCTCCTGCCGCAGGACCGTACCAGACGCTGCCGCCGTAGGTGGTGATGAAGATCTTCGATGAGTCGCGCGGATCGACGATCACCCTGTGGCCCCATTTGAAGTTGTAGCCGCGAATGCGCGTCCAGTGCGCTCCGGCGTCGGTGGAACGCCAGGCGCCCGCATCGAAGCCGCTGATATACAAATTGCCGGGCGACTTGGGATCGACGGTCACGTCGTAGACGTGCTGCGACCCTTGGAAGATGGGCTTCCAGCTTTGGCCTCCGTCGGTCGTGAGATAAACGCCGCCTCCCACGTCAACGTCGCTGTGCTCCTGTCCCCAGGCAGCCAAGTACATGCGGCGATTGTCCCTTGGATCGAGTGCGAGACCCCATGGACCGTTCACATCCTTGGGGAGCGTCAACTCTGTCCAGTGCTCGGCGCCGTCGACGGATTTGTAGATCGCGCCGCTCCCCTGGGTCGCGCCATAGTTTCCCCCGTTGCTGCGCGCGACGATGAGGTAGAGCGTCCCGTCATCGGCGCGCGTCAAGCGCCACGCGAAGGGATTGGCCTCGGAGATGCCCTGGTTCTTCAGTTGCCAGGTCTTTCCATTGTCGGTGGATTTGTAGACCCCGACGCCGAAGCCGCAGGCATAGAGGGTTCGCCGGCCGGCGGGGCTGGCGGGGTCGAGCAGGATGTGGGTGAACGCGGTCTCTTCCATGCCGTCATTGGAAGGCGTCCAGTGCAGGCCGCCGTCGGTGGAAACGGCCACACCGCCGCGGAACCGGCTGAGGGCATCTTTGCCGCGCCACATCTTCGCCAGGGGCAGATCGTGAATGCCGCTGAATGCGCCCCAGACCAGTCCCTTCACATCGGGGTCGAATGCCAGCCAGTAGGTGGTATTGCGCCAGACTTGGGGAATGCCGTCGGTGGATGACTGCCAACTACGGCCGCCGTTCTGGCTTTGGAAGAGGCCGATGTCGGTGTAGTCGATGAAGATATGATTCACGTCGAAGGGATCGAACTGAACGCCGTAGTCCGTAGTCACGTCGAGCCCGCGCGTGGTCCAGTTTCCATCCGGCGTGCGCACCGAGTTTACCTGCGCCCAGCTCTTGCCGCCGTCAAGTGTCCGGTAGGTCCTGAAGAGGTCGGTGGCATAGCAAATCTCTGGATTGCCGGGCGCTACGGCCAGGGCGTAGGGAGCGTCGAACAAAATGGACACACCACCGCTCCAGCTTGTGCCAATGGCCCGTTGCTCGATCCAGGAAGGATCGAGATTCGCGGCCGGCCCGGTCGCTTCGCGAAAGACGATCGACCAGGTTTTTCCCTGGTCGGTGGTCTTGAGGATTCCGTTCGAAGGGTGGTCCGGGTCATCGCTCAGCATGAGGCCACGAAATCCAAGATAGGCGGTTTGGCCGTTGCCGCCGGTTGCGATGGTTTGGAATTCCTCTCCTCGATGGGGAAGGTCCGGCGTGATCTCGCGCCAGGTGGCCGCGGAATCGGACGTGACAAAAACCTGTCCGCTCGCATTGCTGACGTAGATGGTTGCCGTTCCCTGCGTCTCGGCCGCCGAGGCATATCGGAGGGGATCGGCGCTGCCTGCAATCGGCTTGGCGGTTTCGGCTTTGCCGAGATAGACGCCGCGATTGCCGATTGCGATGCGCCGATCGCCCGTGTAAGCAAGCAGCAGTATCTTCTCGGAATCGAAACTGTGTTCGTAATGGAACGAGTCTCCGCCGTCCTTGGAGACGAGGAGTGTCGACCCAGAGGTGGATGGGTCGTGAAAAGCTACGTGGACGATCTTTGCGTCTTTGGGATCGAAGGCAATCTGGCTGATCGAAAGGCCGGTCACGTAGCTGCCGTCGTTGGTCGTCAGGCTGTAGTCGCCGTGGTCGCCGTTTTGATGTTCAACGGTCTTCTTTTGCGGATTGGGAAGGACCATGCGCCAGGTTTGGCCCGCGTCGTCGCTACGCCAAAGCGCCGCGCCGCCGGCGAAGATGCGCCGTGGGTCCGATGGGTCGAAGGCGAAGGTCGCGAGTCCGCTGCGCAGATTGAACATTCGCCAGGAGAGGCCGCCGTCGTGGGAGATGTAAGCGCCGGTCATGTCGCAGCGCTCCACGACCAGGTTGGGATCGCCGGGGCTGATGGTTGGACTGGCGGTGGTTCCGCCTCCGCCGGGACCAAGGATGGTCCATCGATCGAAGCGCGGAGCGGGACCGGGAGCCTGCGCGGCAGCGGTCAGAGCCAGGGCGGGGATGAGAGAAAAGATGGCGCAATACCTGGAGATTCTCACGGTGGTTGATCCTCAAGAAAGACGGTGCAGTTCCATTGTTGCACTTGAGCGTGGCGTCTTCTTGATTGCGGTCACGCTGCGGCGGGGGTTTGCTGTGCGGGCTGAGGAGGATTTTCGAGAACCGGCGCCAGCGGCAGCGTGAAGTGGAAGCTGGCGCCGTTGCCGAGCTCGCTCTCCACCCAGACACGTCCGCCGTGGGCCTGCACGATGTGCTTGACGATGGCGAGACCGAGGCCGGTGCCGCCCGACTCGCGGGAACGCGCCTTGTCGATGCGGTAGAAACGCTCGAAGATGCGTTCCAGGTGCTCGGAGGCGATGCCGGGACCAAAGTCCTGAATGGTGAACTCGACTTCGGAGGCGAGCAGGCGCGCGGAAACGCGGATGCGCTTGCCCGATTTCGCGTATTTGAGGGCGTTTTCCAGGAGATTGCCGAAGACCTGGTGCATGGCGTCGGGATCGGCCATCACCAGAGAGTCCGGCGCGCTCGTGGACTGGAGCTCGACGCCGGAGTCGACGAATTTGCCGCCGATCGAGTCGATGGCGTCGCTGAGCAGCACGCGGGCGCGAACCGGCTGCAGTTTCACTTTGTAGTCGGGGCTCTCCACGCTGGCCAGGGCCAGCAGGTCCTCGGTCAGGCGGGTCATGCGGCTGGCGTTTTTCAAAATCACGCCGAGAAATTCGAGGGTGGTTTCGGGGCTAGGGTTGGGATCCTCGATGAGCGTCTCCACGTAGCCCTGGATGGAGGTGAGCGGCGTGCGCAGTTCGTGGCTGACGTTGGCCACGAACTCGCGGCGGGATTTCTGGGCGGCCTCGATGCCGGTCACGTCGTGCAGCACGACAAGTGCGCCGCCCGAGAGCAAAGGCGCGGCGTTGACCTCAAAGACGCGGCCAGGCGCCAGCAGGCTGGCGCGGCCCACGCAGAGTTCGCTGCGTTCGAGGGCGCCGCGCACGCAGGCCAGCAAATTGGGGTCGCGAACAAAGTGCAAGAGCGGACGGCCCGGGATGAGCTGCAATCCCGCGATGCCCTGCATGACAGCGTTCGACCAGCGCACGGCGCCGTTGGACGTGATGGCGACGACGCCTTCCTGCATGGAGTCGAGCATGACGGCCAGCTCCGCGCGGCCGCTTTCGAGTTCGGCAAAGTCCTGGGCCAGGCGCTCGGCAGTTTTGTTCAGGGCGGCTTCCACCTTGGAGAGTTCGTCACCGCCCTGGATGTCGATGCGGGCGGCGAGATCGCCGTCGGCGATGCGGCGGGAAAACTCGACTAGGCGGCGAAGACGGGCTTTGCCGCGGCGCGAGACCCAGGCCGACAGAGGCAGAGCTACTAGAAGCGCGAGGAGCGCGGACCACAAGGCATCGCGGCCCAGCACGCCGAGAACTTCGCCCGCCGCGCGCTCTCCTATGCGGTGAATGAGAAACTCCACCACCAGCATCTGGACGGCGAGGAGGAGGAGAAACACTCCGAGCAGCTTGGTGAAGAGTCTTTGCGTCATGAGAAACAGCTTCTAGCTTCTAGCTCCTAGCTACTAGCTTTTTCCTTGCTGGGTGAAAGTGCTTGGGCCGTCCGCTTCGGTCTGTTCAAGCACTCACAGGCTGGAAGCTAGGAGCTAGAGGCTAGGAGCTGGCATTACTCGCCCTTCGGCAGTTCGAAGCGATAGCCTGCGCCGCGCACCGTCCTCAGGTAACGCGGCTCCTCCGGGTCGATCTCGATTTTCTCACGGATGCGGCGCACATAGACATCGACGGAGCGGGGGGTGACGAAGCGGGCATCGCCCCAGACAGCATCGAGCAGGTGATCGCGGCTGAAGACGCGGCCGGGATGGCGCGCCAGGTAATCGAGCAGGCGGAATTCAGTGGCCGTGGTGGTCGTGAGTGTCCCACGAACCTTCAACTGCATGGCGCCGGCATCGATGACGATCTCTTCAAAGCTGATGATCGAGGGCGATGTGGGCCGCTCGAAGCGCCGCAAAACGGCTTTGACGCGGGCCACCAGCTCGCGCGTGGAAAAGGGCTTGGTGATGTAGTCGTCCGCGCCCAGTTCGAGGCCGAGAACGCGATCGTTTTCTCCGGCGCGCGCGGTGAGAAAAATGATGGGCACAGTGCACAGTCCGGCGTGATTGCGCAGACGGCGGCAGACGTCCAGGCCGTCGCCGCCGGGAACCATGATGTCGAGCAAAAAGAGCGCGGGCGCCTTGCGCTCGGCGTCGGGAATGAGGTTGGTGGGGGTATGAAAGAGGCGTGCTTCAAAGCCCGCCGCTTCCAAGTGATGCTGCACCAGCCTGGCAATGTCGGCGTCGTCTTCCAGAACAAATACGGATTGGCTCAAACCGTCGGTCCTCGTCCCGCGGCGGATTGAGTGGTTCTTCAGGATCGAAGCCGCAGGAACCAAGACCAGAGTAATGCACGCGGGCAAAGGAATTGCAAACGTTTGATGAATTTGGGAATGGCAGGCGAACGCCGGGTGAATGGGCGGTAATTGGCCGGAAGCCGGCGCAAGGACTGGCTGGGACGATGCTTATGGCTTTGCAAGCAGCGGTTCGCGCGCCCAATCCTGCCGCTTGAGCCATGAAGTTCAGAATTTGCACAAAGTAGCGGCCCAAAGGGGGCATTATTCGGCAGGAACCTTCAGAGGGCAATGCGCGCTATTCATTTTGGGGTTCGCCCACATTCGTGGTTTCCCGCCCTTGCGACAGAAGGAAATCGCAAGGACGGGGCACGGGACTTGGGTACGGCAATTATGTAACCACCCTAACGCTTTTTGCCGTGCTTCGCCTTCTTTGCCGCTTTCTTTTCAGCCTTCTTCGCCGCTTTTTTCTCGGTTTTCTTCACCGCCGGTTTGGGCTCAGGAGCGGGCTTGGCGGGTTTCTTTGCAGCGGCCTTTGCGGGCGCCTTTGCCTTGGCTGGCGCAGGCTTTTTGGCGGCGGGTTTGGCTGGCTCTACGGCTTTGGCTGGAACCGGCTTTGCCTTTACCGCAGGGGCCGGATGGGGCTTTTGCGGCGCGGGCTTGACTGGCGCTGCCACAGGCTTGGCCGGCGCTGCCGCAGACTTGGCTGGCGCTGCCGCAGGCTTGCCTTTTGACCCTGGCTGCTGAAGCGCGGGCTTGGCGGGCGGAACCGGCACTTCTGCTTTGCCCGACTCCTTCTTGGCCGGAGCGGGCGCATGAGACTTCTTCTTGCCCGCCGGCGCTACCTTTGTCTCGGCAGCTTCTTCCTCGTCTTCGTCAGACTCGTTCTCGTCGCCTGCTCCTGCTTCCAGGGCGCTCTTCGGCAAAACGCTCAGGTCCAGTTCCTCTTCGTCGCCGATGGGCTCCAGATCGTCGTCTGCCGCCAGCCCATCCTCAGACTCCTCTTCGTCCTCAAGCTCCTGTTCCTTGATCCGGGCTTCGGCACGGCGGCCGCGGGTGCGCTTGACGGTGACCTGCAGCGGCGGCGGCGGCGAGTGCGGCTCGAGGTAGGCGCGCATCTCCTCGGGCGTGCCCAGACGGCCGTCGATCAGTTCCAGAAAGATCTTCTCGACCAGCTCGGCGTAGATCGGCAACTCAGGCGTGATGCGCATCTCCTGCATGAGTAGGTAGGGGATGCGCTGGCGGGCTTCAGGCCAGACCTTGAGGAAGAGATGGAAGCGCTCCTGAACCGTTTTGTCCTTGCTGGTAAACCCAAGCCAGAGAATCGCTTCCGGGTCATAGCTCATGAAGAGCTTGTAGCCGGCCGAGGGTGAGGCGTTCTGCTTCGACAGCAACACTTTGGCAAAGCCGTGGGCCAGAGAATCGAGGTGGTTCCACTCCTCCACAAAGCCCGGCCGCAGCATGGCTCTCTTGAGCGCCGACAGATCTTTCGGCTGCAGCTTTGCAGTCAGCAACTGCATCTGGGCCGCGGAAAGGTCGGGGTGAACGCCCTGCTGAAGGAATTGCACGGCCAGATCGTGCAGGGCAGTGAGCTTGGATTCGTCGGCCTTGGCTGCCGTCCAGGCCGGGAAGAGAACCTTCATCCAGCCCTCGGCCTCAAGGGCGCGAAGCACTTTGAGCGCCTCCTCCTCGTGGCCAATCTGCTCCAGTTCCTGGCTGCGTTCGTGGGCGGAGAGGAACTCGATCACACCTTCATTCCTGGCATCTTCGTAGCGGGTCTGGGTTCGGGAATCCAACTCCCAGCCGAGACGCGCGCGGTAGCGGACGGCGCGGATCAGCAGCGAAGGCTGTTGCAGGAACCCGTAGTTGGAAACCAGGCGAAGGGTTCGGGATTCGATGTCGGCCGCGCCGTTGAGGGGGTCCATCAGGAGGCCGAAGGATCCTTCATTGAGCGAGATGGCCATGGAATTGATTGTGAAGTCACGGCGGCGCAGGTCCTCCTGGATCGAAGTCCAGTGATACACCGGCTTGCCTGGCTTCGGATACTCCACGCGATGGGCGCTGACGACATTCACCCGCACCGTGCCGGGAAAACACAGGTAAAGGTTGCGCGAGAGCTCATCTTCGCCCCACAGCTTGGCGTCGAGTTTTTCCAATGGTTTCTTGAGCTTAAGGGCATTTCCGTGCACCGTTACTTCAAGTTCGCGAACGGCATGGCCACTGGTGAGGTCGCGAACGGCGTCCCCGGTCAGAAACAGGATGGTGCCGGCGTCGCGCGTCACCTTTCGCAACTCGGTGAGGGCGTGGCGCTGATCGGCAGAGAGCCGGTTTTCCAGCAGGTAGATATAGTCGGGCATGGGCTATCCTGTTTCTGCCATCCTAATCTTCAGCCAAGTACCTGATGTGGTTGCCCTTACGTGGCGATTCATGGAAGCTGGCAAACACACACATTAACACAAGTTGAGCAGAATGACCAGCTTTTCAAGCTGGTCAAGCAACGATTGGACGCGATCGAACTGCGGTGGGAGTCTTGAGCGCTCGCCGGACTCCGTTTTGGAACCAGAGGAGCCAGAAAGAGCAATAGGCTAGGCCGCCATTCGCAGCCTCGCCGTGCGACAATCCAGAGCGATGGCCTCAGCGCGCAAACCCGTCATCGTGCGTAAGTTTTCGCGCGACTGGAGCGCCGGCTACGCGGGCGCCGATTTCGGCCAGCAGAAGGCGGAACTGGAGTTTCTCGATCTCGGCGGCAAGGTGGTCCGCGTGGGCTGGGAGCAGGTGAAGTGGGTCTGCTATGTGCGCGACTTCCCTGCCGGAGCGGCGGACCAGGCGAACCCTGAGCGGTTGTTGCGCAAGCGGTTTTCGCTGCGGCCGCGCACCGCCGGACTCTGGTTGCGCCTGACTCTGGGCGACGGCGACGAGTTGGAAGGGCTGGCGGCCAATGACCGTTCTCTGGTGGACGGCGCCGGCCTGCTCCTGACCCCGCCCGATACGCGCTCCAATACCCAGCGCATCTACGTGCCCCGGCAGGCGATCCAGACCCTTGAGGTGGTGAGCTTGATCGGTGCCGCAGGGCGCAAGCGGGTGGAGGCGGCGCGGCCGGGTGAAGAGCAGCCCGGATTGTTCCCGAGCGACGGAGATGCAACCTAGCCCCGCATGGAACGGCGGTGCGCGCGCCAGAACGAACTGATCCCGAGGTAGAGAAAAACCGCCATCACTCCGGCCGTGAGCCAGAGTGTCTTGTGGTCGCTCGTGTGCGGATAGGCGAGGATGGCGCGCCAGAGCGCGGGCGCAAAGACAACCACGGGAAGCAGAAAAAAAACTCCGGTAACTTCGAGCCACAGGATTCCGCCCACGCGGCGGAAGGGAGCGAAGAAACCGCCCACGCCGCGGCTCACGGACCGCCCGGCCTGGACCGTGGCGCGGGCAGCCGCCTGACCGGCGTCGAGGTTCCGGTTCCGAGAGCCGGCAACCGGAACGGCTGGATGCACATACGGACGAGCGGACGAGCCTTGGGCCGGAGCCGTCACACGCTGCCCGGCGATGCGTCCGGCGACGCGGACTGCGATGCCCAGAGCGCGGCCAATCCTGCGAGCTCTCATACCGTTTATGATGGTAGCAGCGGTCTCAATCGCTTTGCTCCATGGGAAGTGGGCCAATTTGAGCGAAATTGTCCATCAGGGGCTAAGGCCCTTGAAGTTTTTTAAGGCGCCTGCGGCGCCCTTCGGCAAGCTCAGGGCAGGCTGGAAGTCGTGCCCTTTCGCGAGAACTTCAAACTGACGCACTCCTGCTCCAAAGCTGCAGCTCCCGGTTGCTCTCGAACGGGATTGGCAGTAATGTAGAAAGAATCCAAGCCGCCGCTCCCATGTGTTCCCATATGGGATGCCGCTCGTGGAGGTGACCGTGACATCCCGTCTGCGCGAACTGATTCAGCAACTCGGCGAGGCTATTCACGAGTCGGTCATTGAGAGCGAACAGATTGCGGGCGTGGTGCAGGACATCCGCAAGCACGGCTTCGACGTTTTGCTGATGCTGGAGGCGACGATCGGACTGAACGAGGTCACCGCGGTACCGGTTAAGAAGGGCGAAGCGGGCCAGTCCGCGGCCGAGGCCAGCGCCGAGACCACCGCGGAGGCGGGAGCCTTCACGCAACACGATCTGCACTTTCTGCGCTCGCTGCGCATCTCCGTCGAAGGCGAAAATAACGACGCCGGGACCGACGTGAAGTAAGCGCCGCGGGAAGTGGACGCCGCGCATCGATGGGTGCGAAGATGCCGCGGCGCAGTCCGCAAAAAGAGCTTGATTCTCAAAAAATCCAGAGAGAACCAGCCGATACCTACGGTTGAGCCGCGCGATTTGCACCGCGCCGGCCGAAAAAGACTCTCGAACTCGATTGACCCCGCTTTCTCCGCTTGCTAAGATAGGAGTGCGGGGTGGAGCAGCCCGGTAGCTCGTTGGGCTCATAACCCAAAGGTCGCTGGTTCAAATCCAGCCCCCGCAACCAAATAAATCAACAACTTAAAGCCACCTTCAAACACCCCAAAAAGGACAGTTGAGGACAGATTACAGATTTCCCTCTTCAGCCGCCTTTTCTCCCTCCTCACGAATGAACTTCACCAGACGGGTCTGCGCTGCGCGCTTGGCGTCCAGCGAGAGGCCGCCGTAGATGTCGCTTGTGGTTTGAATGTTCGCGTGACGGATCAGCTCCTTCGTCTCCTCAAGCGTCAGCACCTGCTTGCCCCAGGAAGTGAGGCTGTGCCGGAAGGTGTGCCAACCGATCCGGCCAAAGCCCCCTTTTTCTGCAATTGGCCGGATGTAGTCAGCCAGCATTGAGTCTGGCCACATGGGGCGCTGCCCATTGGTCGCAGGACTGGCGAACACCCAGTCTTCCGACGCCGAGTATGGCGTCAACTTTTTCCAAGCCATCAAGGAGTCCCGCACTGTTTCCGGAAGGCTGATCTGCGTCCGTGATGCCTCGGTCTTGAGTTGCGAGATGCGACCGGAGACGAAGCCCTGGCGGAAGGTGACCACGCAGCGATCGAGGTCGAGATCCTGCCATTTCAAGCCGAATCCTTCACTGCGCCGCGTACCCAGCCATCCAGCAATCTCGACTGCGAGCCTCTCGCGGGGTCCGAAGAGCTTCAGCAACGCCAGAAATTCCGTCGGCGTCAAAGAGCGCGGCTTCTCTTTCCTGCGAGTTGAGCCTTCGGGCAGGTCGACGAAATCCATCGGGTTGCTGGCAAGATAGCCCCACTTCACAACGCGCCTGAAGATCAAGCGCATCAGTGAACCGATGCTGCGGACTGTCTTCGGAGCCAGCTTTCCTGACTTGCACAAGTCTGTCAGCCATGTCTCAATGGCTGATCTCAATTGAGGCTTCGTGAATTCGGAGATCGGATACTTTTCCCAGCGTGGTCTAATCCGACCGCGAATGTAGGAACGGTAGGATTTCGCAGTTTGCACACTGATCTTTCCATCGTCGATGGTGCCCAAAGGTCGTTCAGTGTACGGAGTCAGAAATTCTCTCTCATAGCGGTCGAGCACTGCCGACATGGTGACGTTCCGCACGACATCGCTTTCGCTGTTTGCAGTGAGGCGATAACCATCTGCCGCTTGTTTGACCGCCTGCATGGTTCGCAGTTCTTTTACAGTTCCGAGTTGGACTCGGCGGCGCTTACCGTTGGTTCTCTCTACCCAGCGGTACGTCCAAATATCTGGACCACTTTTTCTGGTCATGCGCTCCAGCGTCCCATTCTGATAGCGCAGACGGCGATCCTGCAACGCCGTCATGCCTGCACCTGATGAGCCGCGTGGATTGCGCTATCAATCATGCCGTCGATGTCCTGCAGACGGAAAAACCACGACTTCCCAAACTTGAAGCCAGGGAGTTTTCCGCTACGTGCCTGGCGCTTCACAGTCTCCGGATCGCAGCGAAAATATGCGGCCAATTCACTGACGCCAACAAGCCTCGAGTCTGTTGTCAAACGTTCCATCTGATTCATGCTGTCCTTATCTCAACTCCAGGCTCGCGCTATGCTGCGTTGGCCAGCCCATTTGTGGTTCCGCATCCGGCGTGGCGTGTTGCCACGCGAATGCATTTGGTAAATCAAGCCAAAGCTTGCCTCGAACTCGCTTGCTTGCTGAATAGCGACCGTCTATACAGAACCGGCGCCGCGTTGCTCAAGCCAGGCTTCCATGGCTGCAACTCCATTCGACTCGTTGAAACGGCTGCCGTATTCCTTCAACGTAGTGTTGATGTTGCGGTGCCACAGCAGCTTCGACAAGGAAAGGTAATCATTCGGGTGATGCTCAAGCCACGTATAGGCAAGAATGTCCCGGAAGCGATGCGGCGATGTGTGACTCCCTGCATAGCGAAGTGCCAGTTCAGAGACCGACTGGCCAATCTTGCGCTCAGTTGCCGGGTTGCCCTCCTCGTTCACAAAGAGCGTGTGAGAACTGTTTCCCTTGAGCAACACGGGACGATGAATCGTAACGAATTCCTCCAGTAGCGGAATAAGCTGTTTTGGCATAAGAGAGTGAACATCGATGTGGGTTTTCGTTTCGTGAGGTGCAAAATGAAACTGCCAGAACCGAGCGGCGGGATTCTGCTGTTCTTCTTGGAGCACCCATTCTGGCTTCGCAATATCGCTGAACCTGGGGATTGGCCCCTTGAAGATATTTGGTTTAGGCCCATCGATGCGGGATTCGCGAATATTGCGCTGCCGCCAGGGAAGAACGGTCAACCATTTAATCAGCAACTCGTCCTGAACATACTGTGCAACGTCGAGAGGCCCCTTCCTGGATTTCAACCGGCTTTCGCGGATCTTTGCAGGAATCGCCTCAAGGCGGGCATAGTCCACATACTTTTCCGCCTTCCGCGCACGCTTTTCTGACTCAGGTTCCACGGGGATACTGGCCATTAAAGGGTCAAACCAGGAGATATCCATCGCCTTAAACGCCGGATGATGGCGCAAAGCTGCATGCAGCGAAGCAAGGCCGGTAATAATCGACTGACCCTTTACTTTGCGTTCATTGATACGCCATTCGACAAAGCCCGTGACGATGCTCTCGGTTATCAGGTCAGCAAGACATACGATCTGCTTTTCACCGCGAACCTTAATCGCATATCCATAAAGCTTGCGAAATGTCCTATCCATGCAATGAGCAGTCACTTCGCGAATCTGACCGTTCTTTGGGCGGCCCGGCGCGAAGTTAGCCTGCTTCCAACGAGTAAGCTCCTTCACTTCGGACTGCATCTTTGAGGGAAACTGATCGGTGGGAATACCGTAACAGGAAGGGGAATTCTTGGCGCCATCTCCACCCAAGTCAAGTTCCTTGAGAATGCGCCAAAAGCTACCGGAGATCTTCCGGGTCGTGATGATTGAGGTTCCGCCACAGACCTTCTTCGATGACCAGTCGAGGACGTCCTCTTCGATGACTTCCTGTGGAGTATTGCGATTCTTTGCCAGGTACGAAACAAGACTCCTCCCGTTTGCGGAGGTGACGCAATCCATTACCTTCTGCCATGCGGCCGACAAATCATTGGAAGGTTTCCAACCGAAGATTTGAGCTTGCTGCAGGAGAATACGCTGGTTGTTGACGTAGGTCCGGATCGAGTTTTCGGCGTACTTGCGGCTCTCCAGGAAATCGCGCAGCGAATCCTTGCTGTCGAAGACTTCCTGAACCGTTAATTCGCAGGCAGGTTTGTCGAGATACGATGAAAGAATCGCGCAGGTGCTGCGAAGCATTGCGAATCCCTTCGGATGCGCCTGTTGAAGGCTATCAAGAAGGTTGGATACAGTTTTTGGACTTATCCGCACCTCTGTGAACTGAGTTGACTGGATCGGAACTTCTGTTGCAATTACCGAACCATTCTGAAGATTGTTTGCGATCATATCTGCATTTCCTTTGCGTGTTTATAGAGGTAACCGGCTACAAAGACGCATATAAAATGCGCCTTGCAGCGAGAGGTTGCGAATCAATGCTTTCTTTGCGAACGGTTCCGAACGGAGGCCTGATATAGCTCTCATTTCCGAACCGGTGGGAACCGGTTTTGATGCGGCTCCCTGAGGCGAGAAAGAGGGACATGGTCAGTTGGCTCCGATTACTTACGGCGCTCCTTGCAGCTCTGGTGAATGAAACCTTCAAGGTCCTGAGGCAGAAACTTGGCGCGGCCGGGCATCGAGCGCGAAGAAAGGCGACCACGTGACATCCACTTCTGGATGGAACGGGTCGAGACCCGGAAGATGGCGGCGACA
>Ga0224557_1000587_pt1 | contig 39724 bp, 35 predicted proteins | sample 714S31014metaG_FD_180677 | JGI IMG/M metagenome (GOLD analysis project Ga0224557, IMG submission 180677) | Peat soil microbial communities from Stordalen Mire, Sweden - 717 S3 10-14 | ecosystem: Environmental > Terrestrial > Soil > Wetlands > Peat | place: Sweden: Norrbotten County, Stordalen...
TACCCGGTAACGGTTCGCTGTCTCCTCGCGTGTTCCTTCGCGCGCATCATAGGAAGCCAGAATCCGTTCACGCAGATCCACAGACAATGTTTTCATGCCCCCCACTATGCCACCGCAGTCCCTTTGTGGCTATAGTATTATTTAATATGCTCTAAAACCGGCTCGCGAGGACGCTCGCCCCACCGTTGTCAGACCACAACGGAAGCGCTGAACATTTCCCTGGCAATAACTCCGTCGGATACTTTCGTCACCGAACCGGTCATCTGAATCGAGTAACCGTCGCCAATTTTGATTTCAATTTTCCCGCCGGGCATGTGGACGGAAATTTCGCGGTCGCACAGGCCGAGCCGGTGCGCCACCGCCGCCGCCGCGCTGCTGCTGCTGCCACTCGCCAGCGTGTAACCCGCGCCGCGCTCCCAGATTTCAATCTGGATGTTTTTCCGGTCGAGCACCTTCATGAACTGCACGTTGGTGCGATTCGGAAAACGCAGGTGCGTTTCCAGCAGCGGGCCGATCTGCCGGGCCAGGTCGGCGCTGATTTTTGGCAGCGGCAGCACGCAATGCGGATTACCCACGGTGGCCGCGCAAAAATTGAATCTCTCCCCGCGCAGGTGGATGGGTTCGTTGATGACTTCGCGGCGCGGACCAGCCACGGGAATTTCATCGCTCCAGAAACTGACCTTGCCCATCTCGACGCGCACGATTTTGCCGCGTTCCAGGACCGTGGCTTTCACCTCGCCGCCGGGCGTTTCGACCTCGAACTCATCCTTGCTGACCAGTTTCTTGTCCCACAGGTAACGCGAGAAGATACGCAGGCCGTTGCCGCTTTTCTCGGCCTCGCTGCCGTCGGGATTGAAAATGCGGAGCGCGAATTTTGCTTTTTTGGAGGGCAGGGGACCGAGCAAAATGCCGTCCGAGCCGATGCCGTAATTGCGATGGCAGATCGTTTTGATCTGCGCGGTCGTCAGCGGCGACGGCAGGTTCTTCGGGTCAATGACAAGGTAGTCATTGCCGAGTGCGTGATACTTGGTGAATGCCCAAAGCATGCCCAAAGCATAGCGGGTCGCGCGCCAGGCGCAAAACAGAATAGTGGCACAGGCCTCCGGCCGGTGTGCTTTAGAGCGGTTCCAACTTTGATGTAGCGCAGACATTCTTGTCTGCGGGTTTGCGGGACATTCTTGTCCCGTGTTTCATCCTCACGAAAGAGGCGACTGGAAAGTCGCCTGAATCCCGCAATGCGGGACTGGAAAGCCTGCGCTACGTAATAACTGAAAATGCTTTAGCTTTTCAGTATGGCCTCGATTTTTTGAAGTTCATCGGTGCCAAGGGTCAGATTATTCAATGCGCCGACGGCATCTTCGATTTGCGCGACGTGGCTGGCGCCAACCAGCGCGGAGGTCATTCCCGGATGGCGCAGCACCCAGACCAGCGCCATTTGGGCGAGGGTCTGGCCGCGCGCCCGGGCCAGTTTGTCCAGCCGTTTTGCCTTGGCGACTTTGTCGGGGGTGACGTGTTCCGGCCGCAAAAAACCATTCGGTTTGGAGGCGCGCGAGCCTTTGGGAATGCCTTGAAGGTATTTGTCCGTCAACAATCCTTGCGCCAGCGGCGAGAACGCGATGCAGCCGAGCCCTTCCTGCGCGAGCGTCTCCAGCAGGCCGTCTTCAATCCAGCGGTTGAACATGTTGCAGGACGCCTGGTGAATGAGGCACGGTGTCCCGAGCGCGCGAAGAATTTGCGCGGCCTGGCGGGCTGGCTCCGGCTTATAATTGGAAATGCCCGCGTATAACGCCTTCCCGCTGCGCACGATGAAATCCAGCGCGCCCATCGTTTCCTCCAACGGCGTTTCCGGGTCGGGCCGGTGGGAATAAAAAATGTCCACGTAATCCAGTTTCAGGCGTTTCAAACTCTGGTCGAGGCTGGCGACCAGATATTTGCGCGAACCCCAGTCGCCATAAGGCCCCGGCCACATCGTATAGCCCGCCTTGGTGGAGATGATCAGTTCGTCGCGGTGGGGTTTCAAATCATTGCGGAAGATGCGCCCGAAAGTTTCCTCCGCCGAACCGGGCGGCGGTCCATAGTTATTTGCCAGGTCGAAATGCGTGATGCCCAGATCGAACGCGCGGCGCACCATCCTCCGGCCGTTTTCAAAGACGTCAACGCCGCCAAAGTTATGCCACAGCCCGAGCGAGACGGCGGGAAGCTTGAGACCGCTGCGACCGCTGCGATTGTAACGCATGCCTTGGTAACGGGAATCCGATGGCAGATATTTCATGGCGTTTTCTCGAACGGAGAATACCGGCGTGCGCGTGAAGCTCAACTCAAAACCTTGGTGTCTTTGTCCTTCCCTGGATCGCGTTTCGCTTCGTCCTCATGAAACTTATGGAGGAAGCGGTGAAATGCGGGGGCAAAAACAATTCCAATGCTCGTGATGAACGCCAGACCGCTGAACAGCGCGTAGCAACCGGCGAAAATTTTCCCGCCATCGGTTTGCAGCGACGACACCGGCCCCATCCCGGACAGAATCATGGCCGCATTAACGAAGGCGTCCACCCACGACATGGGTTCAAAGGCGCGGTAGCCAACCATGCCGATGCCAAGCGCGACCGCGACCACCAGCAGGGCCACCGCCGCGCTGCGCGCCATGCGCGCGTAAAATTGCCGGCGCGGCAGCAGCGGTTTTGAGCGATGCTCGAACATAGAAATCAGTTTACTTGGCCGTCTGCACGCTGCCGGTGATTTCCCGCACGTCCTTGAGGCCATGCTGCTGCATGAATTCGCGGAGGCCGGCAATCACCTGCAACGTCGTCTGCGGCTCGTAGAAATTCGCCGTGCCCACCGCCACGGCTGTCGCGCCCGCCATCATAAATTCGATGGCGTCCGCCGCGTTCTGGATGCCGCCCATGCCGATGATGGGAATCTTCACCACCTTCGCCGCTTCCCAGACCAGTTTGATGGCAATCGGCTTGATGCACGGACCGGTCAGACCACCCGTCCCGTTCGCCAGCTTCGGCTTGCGCGTCTCGATGTCAATCGCCATGGCCGGGTAACTGTTTGTAACCGCCAGCGCATCGCTGCCGGCTTCCTCCGCCGCCAGGGCGTAAGGCGCAATGCTCACCACATTCGGACTCAGCTTGGTGATGAGCGGCAGTTCCGTTATCTTCCGGCACGCGGCCACCACCTGCTTGAGCCGTTTGACGTCCGTCCCAAACTGCGCGCCGCCTTCCTTGATGTTCGGGCAGGACACATTGAGTTCCAGCGCACCGACGCCGCCCAGCGCGTCGAATCGCCGTGCCACCTCGGCGTATTCGTCAACCGTCTTGCCCCAGATGTTGATGATGGCGGGCACTTTCAATTTTTTGAGGAATGGCCAGTATTTCTTGATGAATCCGTCCACGCCCGGCCCTTGCAGGCCGATGGCATTCAGCATTCCGCTGGTGACTTCGGCAGTGCGCGGCGTGGGATTACCGCGAACCGGATGCAGCCGGATGCCTTTCACCACGACCGCGCCAAGCTGGTTCAGGTCGAGAAGCTGCGCGTATTCGACGCCGTAACCAAAGGTGCCGGACGCGACCATGACCGGGTTTTGCAATGTCAATTTGCCGATTTGGACGGAGAGATTCATGGCTGCTCCTCTAGGCTGGAGAACAAAGACGAACATCGAACGCTGAACATCGAACACTGAACATCGAACACTGAACATCGAATAAATCAGGGATGGCCGGTTGATTCAGAGTTCGATGTTCGATGTTCGATGTTCGATGTTTCCCCCGCATAAATTGATATTTCACTTCGTCACCTCCCAAACAATCTCTTTCGCCTCAAACACCGGCCCCTCGGTGCAGGTGCGCTGGTATTCCCAGCCGCCTTCGCGCTCATGCGCTTCGGCGCGCCTCGGGCCGTCGGCGGTCTTGACCGGAATCACGCACGTCAGGCAGACGCCCACGCCGCAGCACATGTGTTCGTCCATCGAAAGCTCCGCCGGCACTTTGAAATCATCGGCGATTTTGCCGACGGCTTTCAGCATTCCCGTCGGGCCGCAGGCAAACAACTTTCGTCCTTTCGTGCTGCGCTTCAATTCGGCGATGAGCGGCTGGGTGACGAGGCCTTTTTTGCCGTGGCTGCCGTCCTCGGTCGTCACGCGCACGTCCCAGCCGAGCGCCTGAAATTCTTTTTCACACAAAATGTCCACGCGCCGCCGGCCGCCGACGAACACGATCCCTTTCTGCGGCGAGCGTTGGGCCAGCAGATACATGGCGGCCATGCCGTAGCCGCCCGCAACGAGCAGGGGAGTCTCGCCGCCGCGTTTCGGCACGGTGAACCCGTGGCCGAGCGGCGCGATGACGCTGAGTTCCTCGCCGGCCTGCATTCGCGCGATGACTTCGGTGCCTTGGCCGACGGTTTTGTAGAGGATGGAAAACGTGTCGCCGGAAACCTGGAAGATGCTGAATGGCCGCCGGAGCAGCGCATCCTTCAGCGGCAGCACGCGGATATGGGCGAACTGGCCCGGTTGAATCAGCGGGGCAATCCGCGGCGTCCGCACGACGAGGCGGAAATAGGAATCGGTGTCGCGCTCGTTGGAAACAATCTGGACGGTTTGCTCAAGCATGGCCGGGTGCCAGCATGGTCGGGAGCGGCAAACCTGTCAACTTTGAGGTGCAAACGGGCACAGCTAACGGAGGACAGCTTGTTGCGCCATAGCGACTCGCCGCGTCATAGCGGAGTGAAGACGGGAGCGACGGCGAACGCTTCCAGCCTGTCTCCATTGTTGAATGTTGAGAATTGAGTGTTCGATGTTTTGGAGCGCCGGTCCCTGCCGTGCCGTTCCCTCAACCCTCAACCTTCAACCATCAACTTTCAACAGATTTGAACTGCAAAACCCATTGCCCCAAACCGTCCGGCGACGTAATCTCGCTGTGTCACGAAACCGAAGCGAACGGAACGCCGGCCTCCGGCCCGGCACGATTTCGGTTCCGGAAAAAAAACCAAAACGACCAGAACCAAAATTTAACCAAAATCATTTCGCGTAGCTTCGGCTGCGGGTCTCATCAGAAAACCGCTAATTTTCAAATGCAAAGAGACCGCGTCGAGCACGCGCCCAACCGGGCGCGGCTTGATGTCACTTCTTTGCATGGGCGCTTAGCGGTGCCTCTGATGAGGGTGCGTTGAGTTCGCGCCCTTTCTATTTGGAAATTGTCCCGTGGTTGGCAGTTGCGCGAGCAACCACGGCGACAACATGGCCACACTCGATTTCAAAGGGAAAGCGCTCGTCCAGAATTATCATCTCACGGTCAAGTATCACGAACTGGTGCCGAAAAAGGACAAGAGCCTCACGGACAAGGTGCGGCTGGATGACAATCTCATCATTCACGGCGACAACCTGAAGGCGTTGAAGGCGCTGTTGCCCACCTACGCCGGCAAGGTGAAGTGCATTTACATTGACCCGCCCTACAACACCGGCAACGAAGGCTGGGCTTACAACGACAACGTCAACTCGCCGATGATGCAGGAATGGCTCGGCAAAGCCGTGGATCGTGACGACCTCACGCGCCATGACAAATGGCTATGCATGATGTTGCCGCGTTTGAAGCTGTTAAGGGAATTGCTTCGAGATGACGGCGTAATTTTTGTTTCGATTGATAACAACGAGGCTCATCGTCTTTCCTGTCTGATGGATGAAATCTTTGGGGAAGAAAACTTTATTGCTACGATTATCTGGGAAAAGGCTGACAGCCCACGAATGGACGTTGAGTATTTTTCATCACGGCACGACAGCATAATTGCATTCGCTCGCAATCTGTCAGAGTTTCAAGTTAAACGAGAATTTTACGACGACGAAAACTTACCTGGCCACTACGACAAGACTGATGAAGATGAACGTGCCTACTATTTGAAGCCGCTTCGAGCAATGGGCGGCCAAGGTGAAACTCGTGAGGCCCGCCCAAATCTTTATTTTGCACTCGTCGCACCAGATGGAAGAAAAGTTTTTCCACACCTTCAGGATGGCACAGATGGAGCATGGCGATGGGGCAAGGAGAAAATCGAAAAGGAGAAGAAGCGGATTGAGTGGCGTGAAGGTTCGGAAGGATGGACACCATATTTCCGAATTTATGCTGATATGTCGAAAGGCGTTCCGCCCGAAACAGTTTTTCATCACGAAGAAGTCGGCAGTAGTCGAACTTCAAGAAAAGAATTTAAGGAGGTCTTTCCTGACGGCCCAACATTTGATACGCCAAAGCCTCTTGGTTTGTTAGCAAAGCTGCTCCAAATTGCGGCTGACAAGGATTCGATAATTCTCGATTCGTTTGGCGGCTCGCCGAGGATGGCTTGAACAGCGAGGAGCAAAGTGTGGCGTGGTATTTCGAGAAGCAGGGTCAGTTGCTTTGGTGGTATCGAAACCTTTCGCGGCAGGATTACCGTCTGCAAGGGTGGCGCAAGAATGGGATTTATCCAGACTTCATTGTTTCGCGCACCAGCCCCGCCGATAAAACCGACTTCGACAAAGTATTCGTCGTTGAATCCAAAGGCATCCATCTGAAAAACGATGACACGGATTACAAAAAGCAGGTCTTCAAACTTTGCAACAAGCTGGCAGAACAAAAAAGCTGGACGGAGCTGGGCTTGGAATTTCCAGAACGTAAAATTGTGTTTGAGTTGGTGTTTGGCGACGAGTGGCAGAAGGTGCTGAATAGGTTGCTGAAATGAGACAGGCTGGAAGCACTGTCCTACGTTATTAGCGTCCATCAGCGTTTATCAGCGGTCAAAAATCTTTGCGACCCTCTGCGTTGAAAATGAATTTGGGTCCGCCGGGCCGGGCCGATTTGGAAATCGGCGCTCCAATCTGGATCAGAGACAGGCTGGAAGCGCTGTCCTACGTTATCAGCGTTCACCCGCCGTCGCTACGCTTCCGCCTTCATCTGATTTCGGCGAGACAGGTTGGCGCGGCAGGTCAGCGGTCAAAAATCTTTCCCTAAGCATGGCCGGCGTCCTTCATGGCGTTGGGTGAAGCGTCCATGCTGGGCTGTGGCTGGCCGTCAACCCGACCTTGGCGTTGAGCCTTGGCGCGTTCGCGGATTTTACGATAGGTGGCGAAGGCGAGCAGCGGCCAGGCGTTGCGATACATGTCGTATTTCAAATAGAACACCTTCGGGAAACCCGTGCCGGTGATTTCTTTTTCCGTCCAGGAACCGTCGGGATTTTGCCGGCGGATCAAATACTCGATGCCACGTTTGAGCGCGGAATTGTCCGGGTCGCCGAAGGCGCACAAACCCATGACGGCCCACGCGGTTTGCGACGCGGTGCTGGGACCGCGGCCCTTGAAGACGGGATCGTCGTAGGTGTTGCAACGTTCGCCCCAGCCGCCGTCCTTGTGCTGGACGCTTTCCAGCCAGGCGCGCGCCTTGAGCAGCCACGGTTGTTGCATGTCAATGTTCATTGCGCGCAACCCGCGCAGCACCTGCCAGGTGCCGTAAATGTAATTCACGCCCCAACGGCCATACCAGGAACCATCCTCTTCCTGCTGCTCGCGGAGGTAAACCAGCGCGTCGCGGATCTGGGGATGGTTTGTGCTCCAGCCTTCGTAGCCGAGCAATTCCAAAATGCGCGCGGTGATGTCGGCGCATTCGGGGTCGAGCATGGCGTTGTGGTCGGCGAACGGGACCTTTTCCAGGACGTTCTTCGTGCAATCCTTGTCGAATGCCGCCCAGCCGCCGTCCCGGCATTGGAACGTCATCATCCACTTCAGCCCGCGCTGGAAACATTCGTCGCGCTTTTTCGGGTTGTCCGTCGGGATTTTGCGGAGCGCGAGCAGCACCATCGCCGTGTCGTCCACGTCGGGATTCCATTGGTTGTTGAATTCGAAGACCCAGCCGCTCGGTTCGATCCCGCCGGGCGGGACCGGATTTTTGTGGATCCAGTCGCCGCGAAAACGGATTTCCTTTGCCATCAACCATTCCACGGACCGTTTCAACGCCGGATGATTTTCCGGGATGCCGGATTCATGCAGGCAGATGGCGACGATGGCCGTGTCCCAGACCGGCGAGAAACACGGTTCGATGCGCACGGCGTGCTCGGTTTCGTGCTCCAATTTTTTCAACTCGTGCACGGCGCGGACGACTTGCGGGTGGTCGTCCGGATAGCCGAGCGCCTTGAGGGCGATGAGCGAATTGAGCATCGCCGGGAAAATCGCGGCCAGCCCGTCCGAGCCTTCAAAACGTTCCAGCATCCATTGTTCGGCGATTTTCAGCGCGTGTTTGCGGAAGGGATGAATGTTGTGTTCGGCGAACCATTCGGCCAGTTTGTGCAGGCGATCCAGCCACAGGAAAAAATTGCGCCATGAAATCGTCTCCGGGTCGGGCGCGAGCGCGAGATCGCGTTCGTGGATGCCTTCGGGATAAAGCTCATCCAAATCCACCTTGACCGGTCGGATGGGTTTGAAATGGTTGATGATGGCCAGCGGCACGAGCATGGCGCGCGACCAGTTGCTCATCTCCCAGAAATACACGTGAAACCATTTGCCGAGGGGCATCACTTCACAGGGGATGGTCGGGACGTATTCCCAGGGAAACAGTCCGAGCAGCGCGAGGTACAATTTGGAAAACGTGTTCATCCGCGGCACGCCGCCGAGGTGGAGCGCCATTTCGCGCGCCTTCAGCATGCGCGGGTCGGTGACGGGCACGCCGGCGAGTTTGAGCGCGAGGTAGGCCTTGATGGTGGCGTTTACGTCCGACGGACCGCCGTAATAAATGTTCCAGCCGCCGTCGGACAATTGCATGGAGAAGATGTGATTGACCGCCTTGCGCTGCCATTCCTTGTCCACCTTGCCGTTCCAATGATGATAGGCCACCGTATCCGAGACGATCGTGGAATCCACCATCAATTCGCCGATCCAGTAGCCTTCCGGTTTCTGCAACCGGAACAGATTTCCCTCCGCCCGCAGAATAGCGGTTTCCAAATCCCGGGCAAAATCCGTTGGCAAACGGGTTGCCGGAGACGACTGTGCCGGTTGAACCCTTGAACTGCTTTCAATCACACGCATACTCTGCGAATTTGCGCCCAAACTGTAAAGATTTTACTGCCGGCTGACGCGGACTCGGCGGTCCGCGCTCCAGGCCTTTGGGCAACACACCCTGCACGACAAGCCGGTTGCATCGTTTCGGAAGGAACGCCGGATTCATCCGGCAGGACATGTAACACGCATCTGCTGCCGTCCCGCTCTGAGCGGGACGGCGTTCCCATCGCAGCGCCCGAGGACGCGCGGTTCAGCCGGGCTTCGCTTTTGTTGTGGACAAGTCCGGTCAACTTCAATAATTCAAAGACAGCGTTTGATTTAAGAAGCGGCAATATAACTTATGAGCTACAAGATTGCTCGTTACGGCTGGCTGCCCGACTTGCCGGATGAGCGCGACCATTTTTACGCCGCACCGGTGGAACTGGCTGGCGCATTGCCGGCCAAAGTTGACCTTCGCCCGCAATGCCCGCCGGTTTATGACCAGGGCCAGCTCGGCAGTTGCACCGCCAATGCCATTGCGGCGGCCATCGAGTTCGACCGGATGAAACAGAAGCTGGCCAACTTCACGCCGGCACGCCTGTTCATTTATTACAACGAGCGCGCCATCGAACACACGATTGATTCCGACAGCGGCGCGCAAATTCGCGATGGCATCAAGAGCGTGGGCAAGCAGGGCGATTGTCCGGAAACCGAGTGGCCCTATGTCATCGCCCGGTTCAAAACCAGGCCGGCGCCACAATGCTATGCTGACGCGCTGAAATACCGGGCCATTTTGTATCAGCGCCTGACGCCGATTCTCAGCCAGCTCAAGGGCTGCCTCGCGTCGGGCTATCCGTTTGTGTTCGGATTCACGGTTTACGAAAGTTTTGAAAGCGCGCAAGTGGCCCGGACCGGGCACGCGTCGCTGCCGAAATCCGGCGAGCGGGCCATTGGCGGCCATGCCGTTGCCGGCGTCGGTTATAACGATGCCCGGCAGTGGTTCGTCGTTCGCAACTCCTGGGGCGGCAAATGGGGCATGAAGGGTTATTTTACCTTGCCTTACGCGTATATGACCGACGATAATCTGGCCAGCGACTTCTGGACAATCCGTGTGGTTCAATGATAAGCAATTTAACCTGATAAAAACCCGATAAAAAAATATGACTCTCACAAAACGTGACTTGGTTGTTCGCATCAGCAATGAAACCGGCCTCGTCCAGCAGCAGGTGTTCGACGTGGTGCAAAAAACGCTCGACTACATTGCCGAGGCGCTCGCCAAGGGCGACAAGGTGGAATTGCGCAACTTCGGCGTCTTCGAAATCAAAATCCGCAAGGCCCGGGTCGGCCGCAATCCCAATGCGCCGGAAACCGACGTGCCGATTCCGGCGCGGGCGATGGTAAAATTCAAGGCCGGCAAGGAAATGCGGGCCGAAGTGCTCAAGCTCACGCCCCAGAAATTGGCGCCGCAAACTTAAACGGGAATAAGCCGTCTGGAGTGCGCCCGTCCCCGGGCGCAGCGACGTAAGAACGCTTCCGGGCGTAGTTTCGGTAATGACGTGATCGGTTACCCAATGACGAGCCTCCTTCCGTAACAACGGCTGCTGGTGTTTCCCCGTGCAGCAGGGTTTGGAACGTTGCTGCGCCCGGGGACGGGCGCACCCCGGTCGAGCTTCCTGCTTTCCTAATTAAAAAATTTCTCTTACCATCCCGGGCATGGAACGATTACCCGGATTCCGCGATTTTTATCCCGAACCGCTTCCGCATTCCGATGTCGGGAGTGCCGACGCCCGCCAGTTCATTTTCGACAAATGGCGCGCGACCGCCCGCCGCTACGGCTTTCGCGAATACGACGGCCCGCCGCTGGAACCGCTCGATCTCTTTACCACCAAGAGCGGCGAAGAAATCGTCGGCCAGCTCTACAACTTCACTGACAAGGGTAAACGCGCCATCGCTTTGCGCCCGGAAATGACGCCCACGCTCGCGCGCATGGTCGCCGCGCACGAGCGCAATTACAAAAAGCCCATCAAGTGGTTCGCCATCCCGCAATTGTTCCGCTACGAACGCCAGCAGAAAGGCCGGTTGCGCGAACACTTTCAGTTCAATGCCGATCTCATCGGCGAGACCGACCCGGCGGCGGATGCCGAGTTGATTGCGCTGCTCATTGACACGCTGCGGTCGTTCGGACTGACCGAATCGGATTTTGTCATCCGCCTGAGCAGCCGCAATGCGTGGTCGGATTTCTTCAAGCAGGGCAGGGGAGATGCCGCGCACGAATACGAATTTTACCAGGCGATTGACAAACTGGAGCGCGCGTCGCCGGAAGAGAACGAACAGAAACTCACGGCGCTGGGTTTCTCGCTCGACGCGGTGAACACGTTCATCAAGTCGGGCAAACCGACGGCGGAGTTGCAGAGCATCCTGGACAATCTCGCCGCGCGCGGCCTGCGCGATTTTGTAAAGGTGGATTATCACGTCATCCGGGGGCTGGCGTACTACACCGGCACGGTGTTCGAGGCGTTCGATGCCAAGGGCGAGTTTCGCGCCATCGCGGGCGGCGGACGCTATGACAACCTCGTCAAGCTCATCAGCGGCGGCAAGGTGAATCTGCCCGCGCTCGGTTTCGGCATGGGCGACGTGGTGCTGCTGGAACTGCTCAAAGCGCGCGGGCTGCTGCCGAAATTCGACGCGAACGTGGACGTTTTTATTTTGATCGAAGACGAAAATCTCCGCGCCCCTTCGCTTAAACTCGTGCAGGACTTGCGCGCGGCGGGATACGCCGTCGAGTATTCGCTCACGCCCGCGAAATCGGACAAACAATTCAAACGCGCGCAGGAATTGAAAACCACGTTCACCGCGAAGTTCGAGAGCGACGCCTATGTGCGCATCCGCAACCTGAAGTCACGCGAGGAAATCGTCGCCGGCGCGAACGACGTGGCGAATCATCTGGGGTGAAGGAATTGCCCACCATTTACCTTATCGCGGGTTGCAATGGCGCAGGCAAGACCACGTTTGCGAAACAATTCCTTCCGCACGAGGCCAAATGCCTAAACTTCCTGAACGCTGATTTAATTGCGCAGGGATTATCGCCACTGAACACCAGAGCGGCGGCCATCAAAGCTGGCCTGTTGTTGCTCGTTGAATTTCGCGCGTTCGTTGCCAGACGGGAAACTTTTGCTTTTAAAAGCACGTTGAGCGGTACAACTCACATCGGTCTGTTGCAACGCGCCATACGCGCAGGCTTTCGGATTCATCTTCATTATCTTTGGCTGCCCAACCTGACGATTGCTATTGCCCGCGTGCATGAACGCGTGAAGAAAGGCGGACATGGTGTTCCGCTAGCCGACATCCGCAGGCGTTTTGGCCGCAGCTTGAACATTTTGTCCGTGACTACGCGCCGCTGGCCGATCGCTGGGCGGTTTGGGACAATCAATATATTCCACCGCGTTTGATGGCCGAATCCGGGACTTGTCCTGCAAGCCAACTTAAAGTTATATTACAAATGCCATGAAGAATGGAAACGGACATCACAAGAAAGATGATTTCATCGCGCCGGCGCGCCGGGCGTTTCGCCGTGTGGCCCGCCAGGTCCGCGCGGAAAATGCAAAACTCGGGTTGCCGCTGGTGCTCGGAGAAAACGGCCATTTGCGCCTGGTTCGCGCCCGATAATCTGCGATGAGGTCTTTCGTGGCGCCAACGGCGCAGCGAATTACGCGGGTTGAAATGCTCAAAAGCCATTGCCAGAACTCAATTAGTCAACGTGCCTGCTAATCGTCTCGCCGTCATCGCCGGTGACATCACGCAGCAGCGCGTACAGGCGATTGTGAATGCGGCCAACACGTCGTTGCTCGGCGGGGGTGGCGTGGATGGCGCCATTCATCGCGCCGCCGGGCCGGAATTGCTGGCGGAATGCCGCACCCTCGGCGGTTGCGCGACGGGTCAGGCCAAAACCACCCGGGGCTGCAAACTTCCAGCCAGGTGGGTCATTCACACCGTCGGCCCGGTCTGGCACGACGGCCACCACGGCGAGGACGACCTGCTTGCGAGTTGCTATCGGAGTTGTTTTGCGCTCATCGTCCAGCACGGCATCAAGACCGTGGCGTTTCCGTCCATCAGCACCGGCGCGTATGGTTTTCCGATGGACCGCGCGGCGCGGATTGCCGTGCGCGAGACAAAACAGTTTTTGGAACGGAACCAATCGGTGGAGCAGGTGATATTGGTTTGCTTCGGCACGAGTGCCCTGGAGATTCATCAAGCGGCGTTGGCGGACGCGGAGTTGCTTTAGCGTTGGGCTTGTGGCCCAAATTTTCGAGCCGCTGACTCGTGTCCGTCTGAGCTGGCACATGGCGTGAAAAGGTAACGTTGTGAGAATTGAAATTGAATACTTTTCCCGTGACGTCAGCGGATTTGTTCTGTCAATAATTTACATGAAACGCAGCCTGAGGCCGAATTTCGGTCTGTGATTGCTCAATTACCCAACATGATTGCTTTGAATGTTACGGTGGCTCTGGTGTCGGTTTTAGCTTTGGTCCTTAACGCGTCTCCCCGGGCCGAAGCCGCCGAAGGAACGGGCGAGTCCGCCACGAAACCGGCAAAGACGTTCACTGTCCACGTCACTACGCCCAACGGCAAACCGGTGCCTGATGTGACGGTGGTCTGTATTGACTCTTCCACCAACGCCACCCTGACAGGCACAACCATCAAAGGCGGCGGCAAACGGCTGCAAACGGATGCGGCCGGTCAGTTTACTGTTCCGTCAGCGGAGGAGAACATCTTTCTGGTGATCGCGAATGAAAAAGGTTTCAGCTTATCGCAGACCGATGATCTGACAAACCATCCGACGATGGTCGTGCGGCCCTGGGGCCGCGTCGAGGGCGTCAGAATGAACCGGAATCGTCCCCTGGCCGGTCAACGTCTCCGGTGCAAACTCAGTTGGATGTGCATTCAAGATTTATGCCCGCCGTTTATATTCAATTTGTTCCGGCAAGCAGACGAAGCCACGACCGATGCACGAGGCCGTTTCGTTTTTGAGCATGTTCCCCCCATGGAAGTCGGCTTCTCGGAAGTCCATGGACATCCGCCTAATGTATGGTTCAGCCTCCTCCATCCTGTGGAAGTAAAACCGGGTGAAACGACGCGCGTAACAATTGAGACCCAGGGACGGACAGTCGTCGGCCACATCGAGCGGGGTGCCGGATTGGCCAATAACATCGATCTATCATCTTGTGAGGGCAACCTTTGGTCAGGCATGGATGTGAACAAATTCATGCCCAGACCACCCAGGGAAATTGACACGATTGAGAAGAGGACCAAATTCCACCAAGCCTGGCGTAATACAGATGCCGGGCGCCAATATGTCAAAGCCGTCACAAGTTGTCTATTCGAGTTTCATGCGGACGGTTCCTTCATCGGGGAAATGTGCGAGCCGGGCGAATATTGGATGAATGCCAAGATTAGGGGGAATCCGGAGAAAGTGGTGGCCGAGTTGGATAAAATACATGTTACCATTCCAGCCGGGACGGATGACGCAGATGCGCCAGTTGACATCGGCAAAGTCATGCTCAAGGCCGCCGTGGACCTGAAAGCTGGCGATGTGGCTCCCGACTTAAGCATCAAAACTCTTGATGGCCGGTCGCTCAAACTTTCCGATTTTCGCGGCAAATATGTGTTGCTGGATTTCTGGGCGACGTGGTGCGGCCCGTGCGTCGGGGAAATGCCGAACCTCAAGGCAACCTACGATACTTTTGGCAAAGATGCACGCCTGGTAATGATCAGTCTAAGTCTTGATCCGGATCGCGCATCGCCTGAAAAGTTTGTGAAAGATAACGGCATCGGATGGACACAAGTATTCCTGGGTGAGTGGTCGAAGGATCTGATAACGCTCAGTTACGGAGTATTTGCAATTCCCAAGATTTTCCTGATTGGCCCGGATGGCAAAGTGTTGGCGGCCGATTTGCGAGGTCCAAAAATCAAGGAAGCTGTGGCGGCGGCGTTGGCACATTGATGGTTGTTCACACCGCCGCGGGCGGGGGTGACAAAACTCAGGCTGGCTGCTGGAGAAAGGAAGTGGTCGTTTCTCAACCAGATTAATTATCGTCCAGCACGGCATCAAGACCGTGGCGTTCCCATCCATCAGCACCGGCGCGTATGGTTTTCCGATGGACCGCGCGGCGCGGATTGCCGTGCGCGAGACAAAACAGTTTTTGGAACGGAACCAATCGGTGGAGCAGGTGATATTGGTTTGCTTCGGCACGAGTGCCCTGGAGATTCATCAAGCGGCGTTGCATGAAGTTTGGGTTTGAGTTTGTGGCGGCGGCGGCGGCTTGTTAATTTCGTTTCGTGCAAAGACTGAATTTTCTCAAATTGACGCTGGTGGTGCTGGTGTTGACCGCGTCGTGTAGTTCGATCAAGGTTGGCGGACCCGGCCGGAGTGGACTGGTGGCGAGCCAAGCCCGCCCGTTTGATGCCAAACTTAATCCAATGTGCCTGCACACGGAGGGAAACAAGGTGCTTGATGCCAGCGGGAAACCCGTCTGGCTCTACGGCGTCAACATCGCCTCGCTTGAATGGACCAACGGCGGCGAACACGTCGAGGAATCAGTGAACCGCGCCATCAACGATTGGAAGGTGAGCCTGATTCGCCTGCCGCTGGCCCAAGACCGCTGGTTCGGCAAAATGACGAATCAAACGGACGGCGGCGCGGCTTATCGCGCGCTCGTGGACAAGCTGGTGGACACCTGCGCGGCGGGGCGCGTTTACATTAATCTGGATTTGCACTGGTCGGATTGTGGCAAGTGGGTCAACGAAGGCGGCAAGCTCGGCCAGCACGACATGCCGGATGAACGTTCGATTGATTTCTGGCGCGACGCGGCCACCCGTTACCAAAACCAGCCGAATGTGATTTTCGGACTTTACAACGAACCGCACGACGTTTCCTTTGCCGTCTGGCGCGATGGCGGGACGGCCGCAGACAAACCGGCGCGCTGGAACCCCAGCCAGGCAAAAGTCAATTACGAAGCGGTGGGGTTGCAAAAACTTTACGACACGGTTCGCTCGACCGGCGCAACCAACCTGGTGACGGTCAGCGGACTTGATTGGGGTTACGATTTGAGCGGCGTGTTGCAAGGTTATGAAATCAAAGGTTCAAATTTGATTTATGAAACCCATCCTTACCCGAACAAACCACCCAACTGGGACAAAAATTTCGGAGATGCCAGTTCGAAATATCCGGTATATGCGGGTGAATGGGGTTTTGGCCGACGCGACACGAACGGTTTGGAATATGCCCAAAACCTGATGCAATACGCCAAAAAACACGAACTCCATTGGACCGCATGGGATTTGCACACCACCGCCGGGCCGACGTTGATTAAAAATTGGCAGTATGAGCCGACGATATTCGGGCAATTTGTGAAAGAACAGCTCGCGGCCCTGGCGGCAGCGCGCGGTTCAAACGAATAAATCCGGTTTCCGAATTGAAACAAAAAAGGGCGGGGCCGAAACCCCGCCCTGGTGAAATTAGAGCATTTCCAGTTATTACGTAGCGCAGGCTTTCCAGTCCCGCATTGCGGGATTCAGGCGACTTTCCAGTCGCCTCTTTCGTGAGGATGAAACACGGGACAAGAATGTCCCGCAAACCCGCAGACAAGAATGTCTGCGCTACATCAAAGTTGGAACCGCCCTAATCCGCGGAATTACTTTGCCGGTGCCGCCACGGCTTTTTCCAGTTTTTCATTTACCAGCGTCGCGCCCTTGCCGAGGCGTTTGCGCAGGTAGGTGAGTTTCGCGCGGCGCACCGAACCCTGGCGTTCGACTTCAATCTTGTCCACGCGCGGCGAATGCAGCGGGAATACGCGTTCCACGCCTTCGCCATAGCTGATGCGGCGCACGGTGAAGGTTTCGTTCAACCCGTGTCCGCGTTTGCCCATGACGACGCCGGAGAAAATCTGGATGCGTTCCTTGTCGCCTTCGACGACCTTGGTATGCACACGCACGCTGTCGCCGACCGCGAATTTTGCATCGTCTTTGCGATACTGTTCCGATTCAATTTTGTCTTGTAATGCCTGGTTCATAAATTTTCATTTTTTGGCAGGGTCAGCGCGCCGCGCTGACCGGACGCCGCAGCGCGGCATCCCTACCTTCATTTCATCAAATCCGGTCTTCGTTCTTTGGTCCGCAACTTCGCCTGTTCGCGCCGCCATTTTTCAATTTCGGCGTGGTGGCCGGAAACTAAAACGTCCGGGACTTTCGTCCCGCGAAATTCCGCCGGCCGCGTGTATTGCGGATATTCCAACAACCCGTGGCTGAAGGATTCATCGTGCGAACTTTCGTCGTCGCCCAGCGCTCCGGGCAGCAACCGCGTCACCGCATCAATCACCACCATCGCGGGCAGCGCGCCGTTCGTCAGCACGTAATCGCCGATGGACAATTCATCGTCGGCCAGCCCTTCGCGCACGCGCTCGTCAAAGCCCTCGTAATGGCCGGTGACGAGCAGCAAATCTTCCTGCTGTGCCAGTTCGCTTGCGATGGCCTGATTGAATTTTCGCCCGGCGGGCGACAATAAAATCACGCGCGTTTTTTCGCGCTTCAAACTTTCAATCGCTTCAAAGAGCGGTTCCGGCTTCAACAACATTCCCGGTCCGCCGCCGAAAGGCCGGTCATCCACGGTCTTGTGCCGGTCGTGCGCCCAGTCGCGCAGGTTGTGGATTTTCAGGTCCAGCAGACCGGTATCGCGCGCGCGTTTGACGATGCTTTCGTCGAGCGGCCCGGCGAACATCGCCGGGAACAAAGTGAGCACGTCAATTTTCATCAGTCCGCAGTCAGTAGTTGACAGTCCGTAGTAAAACAAGTCGCGCGCCGCTGCTACCGACCACTGACTACTGACCGCTGACCACCGACTTCTCTTCGACAATTTCCACCGAACAACGCAGGCCTTTCTTTGCGCTGCCGGCCAGCAACAACGAGCGGATGGCATTGATCGTTATGCCCTGGCGGCCAATGATCTTGCCCACGTCCGACGGGTCCAGGCGCAGTTCATAGACCGTCATGCCTCCGCGCTCCACCGGCGTGATGCTCACCGCGTCGGGATTCTGCACGAGGCCTTTGACGACATATTCCAGGAACGCCTGCATCACACGAAAAATTAAAATCAAGCCGGTGGCGGAACGACCGCCTTGCCTGCTTTCTTGATGAGGCTGGCGACGGTGTCGCTCGGCTGGGCGCCCTTGCTGACCCAGTATTGGGCGCGGTCGAGTTTGAGCGTGAAATTATCGCCCTTCTTCAACGGCTGATACGTGCCGATTTCCTCGATGAACTTGCCGTCGCGCGGACTGCGACCGTCAGCCACCACAATGCGAAACACCGGAGCGTTCTTGGCTCCGACGCGCTTCATGCGAATTTTTACTGCCATATATTTGTCAAAAGAGTGTAGAGACTACCGATGTGCAGAGCGTTTGACAAGGTTTTGTTTTTGAACAAAAAGGCCGCTTGCCGACCGCGCCAATCACTGCTTTGCTGGTGCCGATGAGCGGGCCGTATGAGGAAATTTTGGACGGCGGGTCGCTGCCGCGTTCGGCGCCGGGCCTGCGCCACGAGGCGATTTGTGACCGTCTGCACGGGTTGATGACCGCCAGCGTTGCGAACCTGGCCGCCATCCGGCTGCTCGCACCGCGGGAACGGGTTTGTATTACCCGGAAGACGACGCTTTGTCCTGACCTTGCGCTCGTGACGGCGGCCACGGGCAAGCTCTGGCTGGCGGTGGAAATCGTCAGTACGGACGATCACCGCTCCGACACGGTCATCAAAAAGCAGATATACGAGGACATCCGCGTGCCGCGGTTGTGGATGGTGGATCCGCGCTATGACAACGTGGAGATTTATCACAGCACGGAATGGGGACTGGCGTTGAAGAGCATCCTGGCTGGCAGCGAAGTGCTGGCCGAAGCATTGATTCCAGAATTCCAAATCGTCATCGCCGAATTGTTTGCCGTGCAGTTAAAAGCTCGTTAAATCCGCGTTTTTTTGTTTGAATGAAAAACCGAATTAAGTTATCTAAGTAACGAAAAGGTGTTTTAGCAACGAAAACCAAAAAACCAATGATTATGAAAAAATCCATATTGTTTCTCACTGTCGCCGCCGGCCTTTTGCTGGCGGTTACCACCTCACGCCTGCTCGCGGTGGATACTGCCAGCAAGGAAGTCACCATCACCGGCAATGCCGTCTGCGCCAAATGCTTTTTGCACGAGGGTGACAAATGCCAGACGGTCATCCAGACCACGGTGGCGGGAAAGGCTGTCAATTATTATTTGACGGACAATGATGTGAGCAAGGCCTTCCACAAGAACATCTGTGGCAATGCAGGTGAAAAAGTGACCGCCACCGGCACCATCACGGAAAAAGACGGCAAGGAAATGCTGGCGGTGTCCAAGATTGAACCGGTCAAGTAAGTAAATCCGCCGATTTAGTTTTTTGACTGTCAACCGCCGCCGGACTATTTGGTCTGGCGGCGGTTGAATTTTACCACGTCGGCGAAAAGAACGCCATCGCCTCCAAAAATGTCCAGCGCCGAGCCAATTGTCAGATCAATTTTTCCCCCGCCCAGCAGGGTCACTTCCTCCAAATCCGACATTGAATTCGCGCCGCCCGCGTAAGTCGTCGGAATGGGCGTCCACTGGCCAAGCTGCTTGACCAGTTCGCGATCAATGCCGCGGCGCAGACCCTCCTTGTCCACGGCATGGATTAAAAATTCCGCGCAGCTGCCGGCAAGTTGTTGAAGCGTCTCCGGCGTAATGGTCACGTCCGTCCATTTCTGCCAGCGGTCGGTGACGACGAAATATTTTTTGCCGCGGCGACGGCAGCTCAAGTCCAGCACCAGCCGTTTTTTACCGACGGCTTTGACCAGCTCGGCGAGCCGGTTCCAATCCACGCGGCCTTCGTGAAACACCCAACTGGTGACGATGACATGCGACGCTCCTCCGTCGAGCCAGTCGCGGGCGTTCCGGGAGTTGATGCCGCCGCCGATTTGCAATCCGCCGGGATAGGCCGCGATGGCGGCGCACGCTTCATTTTCGTTGCCGGGGCCAAGCATCACCACGTGGCCGCCGGTCAGGCCGGCGCGCTGGTAAAGTTCCGCGTACCACGCGGCGGAGCGGTCGGAGACAAAGTTCGTGCGGGGAAGGCCGGTTTTGCCGAGCGAGCCGCCGACGATTTGTTTCACTTTGCCTTCATGCAGGTCAATGCACGGACGGAACATGGCGTCAGACTAGATTCACGCGACGGAAGTTCAAAGGCGAAAGTGACGGGCGGGCAAAAGCAGGGTGCAGTTGGACACTGTATCTGGAGCGCGGCTGTCCCAGCCGCAGCAGATTGAAAACCCATGGGCGTTGGTCCTGATTCCACCGCGCTTTTTGCTTCGTGTGTGCTGCGTCTGAGACCGGCGCGCTTCGGCGGTTTAGGCGGTCGTACAGATACCGTGTTACTTGCTTTGCATCCGGTTGACTGGGAATGGAAACTTGCGGAAATTTGTGGATTGCCATTTACCGGCATCGCTTCAAAATTGGAACCGCCTATGAAAGCTGTTACAAGGGAAGAACAAAGCGTGGCGTATCCGCTCATCCTGATCTTCATCATTCTGTCATTGGGAATTGTCGCGGGTGGCGCCTTCTACTACCATCAATACGAGCGTCAATTCCGCGCCGAGGCCGGGCGCCAGCTTTCCGCCATCGCGGAGTTGAAGGTGGACGAACTGTCGCAGTATCGCAAGGAGCGGCTGTGGGATGCCGGCGCCTTTTTCAAGAACGAGGCTTTTCCCGGGCTGGTGCGGCGCTTTCTCGAACACCCGGAGGACGCCGAAGCGCCAGAGCAGCTTCAAGAGTGGGCGGCCCAATATCTGGCGACCGGTCAGTATGACCTGATTTGCCTGTTCGATGCGCAAGGCGTCATTCGCATGGCAGAACCCGCTGAACCGCCGGTATCTTCCTTTATTTCACAGAACGTTTCGGAAATCTTGAGGTCTGACCGGGTGATCTTCCAGGATTTTACCCGGAGTGAACATGACCAACGGGCCTATCTGTCGTTGCTGGTGCCCATTTTTGATGAGTCGGGCACGAACCGTCCGCTGGGTGTTCTCGCCCTGAGGATTGATCCCGAAAGCTATCTTTATCCCTTCATCCAGCGCTGGCCTGTGCCCAGCGAAACGTCCGAGACGCTGCTCGTCCGGCGGGATGGCAACGACGCGCTGTTCCTCAATGAATTGAAGTTCCAGACCAACACGGCCCTCAACCTGCGCGTTCCCCTTGCCAAAACCAACATGCCTGCGGTGATGGCCATCCTGGGACAGAAAGGCGTCGTGGAAGGCACGGATTATCGCGGGGAGCCGTCGCTGGCGGCCCTGAATGCCGTTCCAGATTCCCCGTGGTTTCTGGTGACCAAGATGGACACGGCGGAAGTGTATGCGCCGCTGCGCGAACGGTTGCGGCTGACCATCCTGTTCATGGGCCTTTTGCTGATCAGCGCGGGCGCAGGCATTGTTGCGGTCTGGCGGCATCAACGCGTCCGGTTCTACAAGGAGCGGTATCAGATAACCGAGGCGCTGCGGGAGAGCGAGGAGCGTTTCCGGCGGGTGTTCGAGGAAGGCCCGACCGGGATGGCGCTGCTCGACGAGACGTTTCATTTTATCCGGGCAAACCCGGCCTTCACTGCCATGCTGGGGTATTCCGAAGCGGAACTGCAAAAGATGGCCTTTCCCGACATCACCCATCCCGACCACATCCAACAAGATGTCGAACAGGTGCGGCGACTGCTGCGCGGCGAGCTCTCCGCGTATCGCACGGAGAAACGGTATATCGCCAAATCCGGGAAAGAAATATGGGGACAGGTGCAAGTGAGTGTGGTGCGAAACGCGGACGGGACCTTCCGCCATTTTCTGGCGGTCATCGGCAACATCACCGAGCGCAAGCAGGCGGAGGAGGAGTTGCGCCGCTCGGAGATGAAGTTCCGCACGCTCTACGATTTGACCAGCGACGCGGTGATGCTGCTGAACGAGAAAGGCTTTTTCGATTGCAACCAGGCAACTCTGGCGTTATTCGGCTGTGCGACCCGGGAGGAATTCTGCTCGAAACACCCCGCCGATGTGTCGCCGCCGGTGCAGCCGGACGGCACGGATTCCCGAACACTGGCCAACCAGCGGATCGCCACAGCGCGGGAAAAAGGCACCAACCACTTCGAGTGGATGCACAAACGGGTTGACACCGGCGAGACCTTCACCGCCGACGTGCTGTTAAACGCCATGGAACTGGATGGCAAACCGGTGGTTCAGGCGGTCGTCCGTGACATCACCGCGCGCAAGCAGGCGCACGATGAACTTGAAAAGCGGGTCGTTGAGCGCACCGCCGAACTGTCCCAGGAACGCCGGCTTCTGCGCACACTGATTGACAACCTGCCGGACTTGGTCTTTGTCAAAGACGCCCAGAGCCGGTTTGTCATCTTGAATACAGCCTGCACCCAACAACTGGGGGCCAGCCGGCCGGAAGAGGTGCTGGGCAAGAGCGACGCGGATTTTGTGTCTCCGGAGCTGGCGGCGCAGTATCTGGCTGACGAACAGGAGTTGATGCGGTCGGGCCAGATGATGCAAAAGGAGGAACCCACCCAGCACAAGCCATCGGGGGAAATGGGCTGGTCGTTCACCACCAAGGTTCCGTTGAGGGACGACGCGGGCAAGATCGTGGGGTTGATGGGCATCGCGCGGGACATCACGAAACGGAAACAGACGGCGGAGGCGCTGCTCCAGTCGCGCGACGAACTCGAAAAGCGGGTCACCGAGCGCACCGCCGAACTGGCCGGCGCCAACACGACCCTGCAACAGCAAATCGCCGAGCGGGAACGCATCGAACAAGTTCTGGATCGGGAGCGCCTCCTGTTGCGCACGCTCATTGACAATCTACCGGATGCCATCTACGCCAAGGACACCGCCGGTCGAAAGATGATGGCCAATCCCGCCGACCTGAAAAATCTCCGCTGCCAGACCGAGGCCGAGGCCATGGGCAAGAGCGATTTCGATCTCTTTCCGAAGGAAATCGCCGAACAGTTCTGGGCCGACGACCAGAAGGTGATTCAGGGCGAGCCGGTCATCAACCGGGAGGAGCATTTCTTTGACGAAGCCGGCCGGAAACGCTGGCTGTTGACCAGCAAGCTGCCGTTGCGCGATCAAACCGGAAAGATTGCCGGGCTGATGGGTATTGGCCATGACATCACGGAGCGCAAGCAGGCGGAGGAAACCATTGCCCGCGAACGCCAGTTGCTCCGCACCTTGATTGATCGGCTGCCCGAAACCTTTTATATCAAAGACTTGGACAGCCGTTTTCTGGTGGTCAACGAAGCCCTGGCCAAACAATCCGGCAAAGCCGCTCCCGCCCAGATGCTTGGATTGTCCGACGCGGACCTTTTCCCCGCCGGACCGGCCGCCGAGTTTCGCGCCGAGGAGCTGAAAGTATTTGCCGGAGAGTCACTCATTGACCATGAAAACAGCATGGTTTTTCCGGATGGCCGCGAGCACTCGGTGTTGACGACCAAATTGCCGTTTCGGGACAGCGAGGAACAGATTTGCGGCCTGGTGGGAATCGGGCATGACATCACCGAGCGCAAGCGGGCCGAAGAGGCGTTGCGCCACGAACAGACCTTGATGACGGCCTTGATGGACAACATTCCCGACGCTGTTTACTTCAAGGATGCGGCCAGCCGTTTTCTGCGGGTGAACCGCGCCTTGTCACGGAAGCTTGGTCTGAGTAATCCGGACCAGATCGTCGGCAAAGCGGACACGGATTTTTTCACCCGGGAGCACGCGCGACAGGCCCTGACCGACGAGCAGGAGATTGTCCGCACCGGCCAGCCGCTGCTGAATGCCGAAGAGAAGGAAACCTGGCCCGACGGCACCATCACCTGGGTGGTGACCACCAAATTGCCCCTGCGCGACGCAGCGGGACGAATCATCGGCACCTGCGGCATCTCCCTCGACATCACCGAGCGCAAGCGGGTGGAGGAGGCCTTGCGCGAGAGCGTGAGGCGGCTCCAAACCGTTGTGACTGGCGTGCCGATCGTTCTCTACACCTTCGATCGTCACGGGGTCTTCACGTTCTCTGAGGGCAAGGGACTCGCTGGCCTGGGCCTCAAACCCGGCGAAGTCGTGGGCCGGTCTGTCTTCGAAGTCTATCGCGACCAGCCCGAAGCGCTGGCCAACCTGCGCCGTGCGCTCGCCGGGGAGACCTTCACGGTTCAGCTGTCGTTCCCCGGGGAAGCCACGTTCGAAGTCTCTCACACAGCGATGCGCGACGAGGCGGGCGAGTATGCCGGCACCATCGGTTTAATGGTGGATGTGACCGAACGCAACCGCGCCGAACAGATATTGCGCGAATCGCAGGCGCTTTATTATTCGCTCGCGGAGCAACTGCCGGTTGGAGTTTTTCGCAAAGACCGGGAAGGCCGCTTTGTTCTGGTCAACCCCGAGTTCTGCCGGCTCAAAGGCATGAAGGCGGAGGAGTTTTTGGGCAAAACACCCCGGGAAGTTGCCGCCATCGAAGCGGCGAAACCGGGCGCGGCGGGGTTGGCAACCAAGTATGCCGCCGCCGGCATGGAACATCATGAACAGATCATGCAAACCGGCAAATCCATTGAGTTGGATGAAGAGTATGCGCATGCCGATGGCACGAAGCAGTTCCTGCACGTCATAAAATTGCCGGTGCTTGGCCTGAGCGGAAAGATTATTGGCACCCAGGGAATCCAGTTCGACATCACCGAGCGCAAGCGGGCGGAAGAGGCGCTGCAAAATTCCCGCGCGCTGTATTTTTCCCTGGTGGAAAATATGCCGCAAAGCGTTTTCCGCAAAGGCCGCGACGGGCGTTTCCAGTTCGTCAATAAACGGTTCTGCCAGGGCTTGAAACGCTCCCCGGAGGACATCGTTGGCCGGACCGACGCCGACTTTTTCCCGCCGGAACTGGCGCAGGCCTATCGTAAAGGCGATCTCCGGGTCATGGAAACGGGTCAGGTATTGGATCAGGAGGAGAGACACGTGGGCGCCGACGGCCGGGAATTGCATGTCCACGTCATCAAGACGCCTTTGCGGGACGCCCAAGGACAGGTCATCGGCATTCAGGGCGTCTTCTGGGACATCACCGAGCGCAAGCGGACGCAGGAAATGTTGCGCCTGAACCAGGAACGGTTGCTCAAGGTTGTTATGCAGACACGCTGCATCCTGAGTTCCGGCCAGGTGGAAGGTCTGGAAGGCTGGCGGGAACGGGCGTTGCATCCGGAATCACCGTTTCGCTGGGATTTTCAAGTGCAAAATGAAGAGGCGGCGCAAAAGATATTGCCACTGGAACTGGCGCCGGGCGAACAATACCAGCAAGCCTGGGCCCGCAGCCGCAGTCATGACGATCACACCCAGATGAATTGGAATTCAGGGAACGCCTTTCTGAACGACCTGCCTTTTTACCGCAACGAGTTCCGCTGCACGGACAAAAACGGGGTTGGTCATTGGATGCAGCAGTTGGTGACCGTCCAAAAACTGGCGGAAAATCGCTGGGAGATTTTCGGCATCACCACGGACATCTCCGACTTGAAAAGGGTCGAGACGGAGTTGCGCGAATCGCAGGCGCTCTATCATTCGCTCGTTGAACAAATGCCCGCCGGCATTTTCCGCAAGGACGCCAAAGGACGTTATGTCTTCGTCAATCCCACGTTTTGCCGGCTTAAAGAAATGACGCCGGATCAGTTTTTGGGGAAAACCGTCTTGGAAGTTGGGTTGAAGGATGTTGCGCTGGCAGCCAAAGGCGCCAGCGACCACGCAACGATCATGCAAAGCGGCAATCCGATCGAAGACGACGAGTTATATTCCAGCGCGGCTGGCGAAACCCGGTATTATCGTGCCGTGAAATCTCCGGTTTTCGACTTCGCCGGAAAAATTATGGGCACCCAGGGAGTCCTGTTCGACGTCACCGAGCGCAAACGGGCGGAGGAGGCGTTGCGGGAAGCGGGGGAGCGCTTTCAACTCGTCGCCCGCGCCACCAACGACGCCGTGTGGGATTGGAACCTGACCAGCCCGGCCTGGTGGAACGACACGTTCTACGAAATCTATGGCTTCGACCGGAACAGCACCCCCAGCCTTGAAGCCTGGGCCAGCCATATCCATCCCGACGACCAAGAGCGTGTGATGGCGGGCTTTCGCGCCGTGGTCGAACACGGGGAGCCCGCGTGGTCGGATGAATTTCGTTTCAAACGGGCAGACGGTACATACGGCCACGTATTTGACCGCGCTTACAGCCTCCGTGATGCCTCCGGAAAAACCGTGCGAATGCTCGGTTCGATGATGGACATCACCGAGCGAAAACGGGCGGAGGAGGCGTTGCGCGAGAGCGAGGCAGAACTCCGCGTGATTCTCGAATCCACCGCCGATGGAATTCTGGCCGTGGACAGCAAGGGGGAGAAGGTGATCAAAGCCAACCGGCAGTTTGCCGAACTCTGGCGGGTTCCCCAATCTCTCATGGATGCCGGGAATAACCGTGCCCTGTTGGATTTCGTGCGGGAGCAGTTGTCCGAACCCGACACGTTTTTTAAGAAGGTGCAGTCGCTCTACGGCACGAACGCGGTGGCCACGGACACGCTGGTCTTTAAGGACGGGCGCGTTTTTGAATTCTATACCTACCCGATGATAATGGATGGGGCGGTCATTGGCCGGGTATGGTCGTTCCGCGACATCACCGCGCGCAAACGCCAGGAAAAGGAGTTGAGCGAGAAAAGCTCCGAACTGGAACGCTTCACCTACACCGTCTCGCACGATTTGAAAAGCCCGCTGGTGACGGTGAAAACCTTCCTCGGTTACCTGGAGCAGGATATGACCCGGCCGGACAAGGAGCGGGTCAGGCAGGATGTGGCCTACATGCATACCGCGGCGGACAAGATGGGCCAGTTGCTCGATGAACTGCTGAATCTGGCGCGTGTTGGGCGCAAGTCCAATCCGGATGAGCGGATCACGTTCAAGGAACTGGCGCAGGAGGCCGTCCGGCTGGTCGCCGGACGCATCAGCACGGGCGGCGCCGAGGTGCAAGTGGCCGATGCCGCCGTGGTTCTGGAAGGTGACCGCCCGCGCCTGATTGAAATCTGGCAGAACCTGGTGGAGAACGCCTGCAAGTTCATGGGGAACCAGACCAAGCCGCGGGTCGAGATTGGCGTCGAGCCGCGTGGATCGGAGACGGTATTTTTCGTGCGCGACAATGGCGCGGGCATTGATCCGCGCTTTCAAGAGAAAGTGTTCGGTTTGTTTGAAAAGCTCGATCCGAAGGGCGAGGGAACGGGGATGGGACTGGCGCTGGTCAAGCGAATCGTGGAGATGTACAAGGGACGAATCTGGGTCGAGTCCCCGGGGCTTGGGCAGGGCGCGAATTTCCTGTTCACTTTGCCCGGAGCGGTCATCATTGACCCGGAACAATCGTCGTAAAGCGAATGGTTATGGGAAAACCTCCTTTATGTTTGCTGATCGTGGAAGATGAAGCGGCCCACGCCGCCGCGATTCAGCGCGCCTTCCAAACCGAAGAACCCGGAACTCAAATCGAGGTGGTGGGCACGTTGCGGGAATTCCGCCAACACAGCGCCAGCCACCCGCCGGACCTCGCCTTGCTCGACCTGAACCTGCCGGATGGCCGCGCGGTGGAGATCCTGTCAAGTCCGCCCGAGGCCGGCCCGTTTCCCATCATGGTAATGACGAGCTATGGCAACGAGCAGTTGGCGGTGAAGGCAATCAAAGCGGGCGCGCTGGATTATGTCGTCAAGTCCGCGGAAGCCTTCGCGACGATGCCGCGCACGGTGGAGCGCGCCTTGCGTGAATGGAAACTGCTCACCGAACGACGGGAGGCCGTGGCCGCGCAAAAGCGCCTGATTGCCCAACTGGAGGAGGCCCTGTCGAAGGTCAAGACCTTGAGCGGCTTGTTGCCCATCTGCTCCGCCTGCAAGAAAATCCGCGACGACCAGGGCTACTGGAGCCAGGTGGAAGGCTACATTCAGGAGCACACCGACGCCCGGTTCACGCACAGCTACTGCCCGGAGTGCGCCCGGAAGTTTCTCGCGAAAGTGGAGAGAGGCGACCCCAATACCCAATGAAGACGTCAACCAGCATGCCGCCCGATGGTTGGTGAAAAACAGGCCGCCACCGGCTAAATACAAATCAGCACCATGAACTTGCCCGAGCTAAACGAGCGCCGCGCCGAGTGGGGCCTCCTGCTAATCTTCGCCAGCCTGACATTGGGAATTGTCGTGGGTGGCACCTTTTACTACCGTCACTACGAGCGGCAATTCCGCGCCGCCGCCGAACACCAGCTTGCGGCCATCGCGGATTTGAAGGTGGATGAACTGGTGCAGTATCGCAAGGAGCGATTGGCAGACGCTGCCATCTTCTTCAACAACGCAGCTTTTTCCGGGCTGGTGCGGCGTTTTCTCGATCACCCGGAGGACGCGGACGCGCAACGGCAGATTCAGACGTGGCTCGGCAAATATGCGGCCTATTACGAGTATTCCCGGGTCTATCTGCTCGATGTTCAGGGCGCTGAACGGCTGGCTGTCCCCGACAAGCCGGAGCCGTTTCCTGGCCATCTGACACAGGACATCGCCGCGGTCCTGCGATCCGGCCGGGTGACGTTTCTGGATTTTCATCGTGACGCTACCGGTCTTCCCATCCATTTGGAGATTCTGGTTCCCATCTTTGACGAACAGGATGCCAGCCGGTCGCTGGGCGTGCTCGTCTTGCGTATTAATCCAGCCGCCTTCCTCTACCCCTACATTCAGCGCTGGCCGACGCCCAGCCTGACGGCCGAGACGCTACTCGTCCGCCGGGAGAGCAACGACGTGCTGTTCCTCAATGAACTGAAATTCCGGACCAACACCGCCCTCAACCTGCGTGTTCCGCTTGGAAACACCAACGCACCTGCGGTGAAAGCCATCCTGGGGGAGAAAGGCATCGTGGACGGCACGGATTATCGCGGGGCGCCGGTGCTGGCGGCCTTGCGTGCCATTCCGGATTCGCCGTGGTTTCTGGAGGCGCGCATAGATACCGCCGAAGTGTATGCGCCGATGAGGGCGCGACTCTGGCAAGTGGTCGTCATGATCTGCGTTCTGCTCTTCGGTTCGGGGGCCGGTGTGGGTCTGGTCTGGCGGCGGCAGCAAGCCCGTTTCTACCGGGCGCAATATGAGTCGGCGGAGGCGCTGCGCCGCTCGGAGACGAAGTACCACACGCTTTACGATTCGACCCGTGACGCGGTGATGCTGCTGGATACGAAGGGCTTTTTCGATTGCAACCAGGCCGCCCTGGCGATGTTCGGCTGCGCGAGCCGGGAGGAGTTCTGCTCGAAACACCCCGCCGATGTGTCGCCGCTGGTGCAGCCGGATGGCACGGATTCCCTGACGCTGGCCAGCCAGCGGATCGCCACGGCGCTGGAAAAGGGCGGCGACCACTTCGAGTGGATGCACAAGCGGGCTGACACCGGCGAGATCTTCCCCGCCGACGTGCTGCTCAGCGCCATGGAACTGGATGGCAAACCGGTGCTCCAGGCGGTCGTCCGCGACATCACCGAGCGCAAGCGGGCGGAGGAAAAGCTCCGCCAATTGTCCCGGGCGGTGGAACAGAGTCCGGCCTCGATCGTGATTACCGATTGCGCCGGTAACATTGAATATGTCAATCCCAAGTTCATTCAAGTCACCGGTTACACTTTGGCGGAGGCGCTGGGGAAAAACCCGCGCATCTTGAAATCCGGCGAGATGAGTCCGGAAGCCTACGTGGTGCTGTGGCAAACCATCACGGCGGGCAAGGAATGGAGCGGCGAATTCCACAACAAAAAAAAGAACGGCGAACTCTATTGGGAAAGCGCCTCCATCTCGCCCATCCGCGACCTCGCGGGCCGCGTCACCCATTATGTCGCCGTCAAAGAAGATATCACCGCGCGGAAACAAACTGAAGCCGAACGCGATATACTCATCCATGATTTGCAAGAAGCCCTGGCCAACGTAAAGTCGTTGAGCGGCCTGCTGCCCATCTGCGCCAGTTGCAAAAAAATCCGCGACGACAAGGGCTATTGGAGCCAGGTGGAAAGCTACATCCAAAAACACTCCGATGCCACCTTCACCCATGGCATGTGCCCGGAGTGCCTCAAGAAGTGGTATCCGGACCTGGTGGAAAACGGCCTGGGTGACTCAACCAAGAAGGCCCCATGACCTTGCAACCTAAAACATTCAACTACGCCATCGCGCGCCGATCTGGGCGGATAGCCGTGTGGTGGGGGGCGTCCGGTTTGCTTTGGCCGGCGGCATTCTTGCCGCCTGGCATTCTGAAAAACGGCTCAAAAACTGCTGCATAAAACCATGGAGATCACATTATGATTAAAGGAAACCCCGTCACCATTCTGCTGGTGGAAGACGACCCGGCACATGCCGAGATCGTGCGACGCAACTTGGGAAGTTTTCGCGTGGCCAACCGCATCATTCACGTGGAAGACGGCCAGGCGGCGCTGGACTATCTCTTCCACCATGCCGCCTATGCCAACCCCAAGACCAGTCCCCAGCCGAACCTGATTCTCCTGGATCTGCGCCTGCCCAAGGTGGACGGGATGGAAGTGCTGCGCCGGCTCAAAGCGGATGAAAAACTGAAGCTTATCCCGACAGTGGTGCTTACGACCTCGGGCGCCGAATCGGACCTGGTTAACGCTTACACCCATGGCGCGGGGAGCTACTTGGTGAAGCCGGTGGATTTCGACAAATTCTCCAAGCTGATGGAAGCCTTCGGCTTCTACTGGCTGGCGTGGAACCGGTTTCCAGACTGAAAGAGGACGCATCCCGACCGCCCATGAGGCACAACCAGACAACAGTCACTCTGCAGCGGCAGGCATCCTTGCCGGCCCGGCTCCAACCATGTGAACCACCGTGAAAAAACATAAACCCATGCTCATCTTGCTGGTGGAAGATGAGCCGGCCCACGCGGCGGCCATCCAGCGCGCCGTCGAAGCCAGCGGGCCGGAGTCCGAGGTCAAGGTCGTTGGTACGTTGCGGGAGTTCCGCCAGAGCAGCGTGGACCGGCCGCCGAACATCGCCATAATGGATCTGAACCTGCCGGATGGCCGCGCCACGGAGGTGCTGACCTGTCCGCCGGAGGCGGGACAGTTCCCCATTTTGGTGATGACGAGCTATGGCAACGAGCAGGTGGCGGTGGAGGCGATCAAGGCGGGCGCGCTGGAATACGTGGTGAAATCCGCGGACGCCTTCACCGACATGCCGCATACCATCACCCACGCCTTGCACGAATGGGACCTGCTCCAGGAGCGCAAGCGGGCGGAGGAGGCGCTGGAATTTAAAAATATCATTCTAACCACGCAGCAGGAGGCCTCCATTGACGGAATTCTCGTGGTGGATGAAAACGGCGAAATAATATCCTTCAATCGGCGGTTCGTTGACCTATGGGATATTCCTTCGGCCATAGCGGAATCTAAATCTGATGAGCAGATCCTGCAATCGGTGGTGAATAAACTGGTAGATCCCGAGGAATTCGTCGGAAAGCTGGAACAACTCCACGAGGACCGGAATGAAATCAGCCAGGATGAAATCGCTCTGAAAGATGGCCGAACGTTCGACCGTTATTCGGCCCCGATGCTCATCGAAGGCGGGAAGTACTATGGCCGGGTATGGTATTTTCGCGACATCACCGAACGCAAGCGGGCGGAGGCGGCGCTGCGCGAGAGCGAAGCGAGCCTGGCGGATGCACAGGCCCGCGCTCATCTGGGAAGCTGGGTGCTTGATCCCACCATGCAAACGGGGTTCTGGTCAGCCGAGATGTACCGCCTGTTTGGACGCGATCCGGCATTGAAAACTCCGCGCTTTCCGGAGTTTTTGCAGAATGTTCATCCCGAGGACCAGGAAAGGATCAGCCGCTCCGTGGCCCAAGCCATCGCCGAACACCGCTCCTACCGTGATGAGTATCGCATTGTCCAGCCCGACGGCAGCATGCGTTGGATCGAAGGTCAGGGCGAACCGGTCTTTGCCCACGGGGACAAGCTGATACACTTTGTCGGCACGGCGCAGGACATCACCGAGCGCAAGCGGGCGGAGGAGGCCCTGCTGGCCAGTCAGGAGCAGTTGAAGCAAATCTTCGAGGCCAGCCCCAACGTTACTTCGGTGTTTCGGATGGAAGGTCAGGATTTGCGGCGGACGTGGGTAAGCCCCAACCTTGAACGCCTGTTTGGCTACACGGTCGAGGAGTCCCTGCAACCGCATTGGTGGAGCGCGCATGTACATCCCGAAGACCTCGCGCGAGTGATTACCGACTCCAGCCGCATCCTAACCCGCGAACACATTGTCCACGAGTATCGCTTTCTTCGCCGGGACGGCGTGGTGGTGTGGATTCACGATGAGTTGCGGCTGCTGCGCGACGCCACCGGCCAGCCGCAGAAGGTGGTGGGCGCGTGGACGAACATCACGGAGCGCAAGGAACTGGAGACACACTTGTTGCGCACGCAGCGGCTGGAAAGCGTGGGCCGGCTGGCCAGCGGTATCGCCCATGACCTCAACAACATTCTCGCGCCGATGCTCATGGCGCCGCCGCTGCTTCGCGAGGCCATTCAGGACCCGGAATTGCGAAACATACTGGACTTGGTTGAAACCAATGCCCAGCGCGGCAGCAGCATCATCAAACAATTGCTCACCTTTGGGCGGGGCCTGGAAGGCGAGCGCGTGCCCGTGCAACTCCGCGCCCTGGTCAACGACATGTTGGGCATCATCCGGGAAACCTTCCACAAGAACATCATCACCCGGCGCGAGACGCCACCGGATGCCTGGCTGGTGATCGGCGACGCCACCCAGTTGCACCAAGTCCTGATGAACCTGTGTGTCAATGCCCGCGACGCCATGCCCGAAGGCGGCACGCTCACCCTCAAACTGGAGAATTGCGAATTCGATGAATCATTCGCCCGGATGACTCCCGGCGCCAAGCCGGGACGGTACGTGTGCTTGAGCGTGACCGACACCGGGCAGGGCATCGCGCCGGAGCATCTGGACAAAATCTTCGATCCCTTTTTCACCACCAAGGAACTGGGCAAGGGGACGGGGCTGGGCTTGTCCACGGTGCTGGGGATTGTGCAGAGCCACGGCGGGTTCATTCAGGTCCACAGCCAGCCCGGGCGCGGCACGGAGTTCAAGGCTTACCTGCCCGCCAGCGAGGCGGCGGAAGCCCAGCCGGCCAGTGAGCCGAACCAGCCGCTCCCTCAAGGCGGCGGGGAACTGGTGCTGGTGGTGGACGACGAGAGCAGCGTGCGGCAGGTGACGCGGAAACTCTTGGAACGCAACGGCTATCGCATCATTGAGGCGGCGGAGGGAGCGGAGGGGATAACCCAATATGTGGCGCACCAAAAGGAAGTGCAGGTGGTGTTGACAGACCTCGCAATGCCGGTCATGGACGGCCCGGCGTTCATCCGGGTGTTGCGGCGATTGAACCCGCAGGTCCGGGTCATCGCGATGACCGGATACCAATCCAAGTTGAACATGCCCGCCGACCTGGGTGTGCTGGGCCAAGCCCACCTTTCCAAACCGTTCACCGGCCCCATGCTGTTGCAGACATTGCAGCGCGTGCTCCATCCTGAAGCCCCGCCGAAAGTTTGAGCCGGAACCGTACTGGCGGAACGTCAGTCGTCGTTTTGCTATGCCCAGGCAAGCCGGCGCTCCCAAGAAGAATGGCATCAATGCCGGGGCGCACATTCGGGCGCTGCCCCCGATCTGTAGCGGCAGCCATCCTGCCTGCCGCTACGGTGGCTTTCGAATGCACCTCATAGCTGGGATGCGCGGCTTCGCTGCTCGACAAACCGGCATTATTTCCTAAATTGGAGGCAATGTCGTCTGCCAGCCAGCCATTGGTCATCGCCGGACGGGAGTTTCGCTCGCGGCTCATCATGGGCACCGGGAAGTTTTCGTCGCCCGAAACCATGCGCGACGCCCTCGCCGCCAGCGGCGCGGAAATGGTCACCGTCGCCCTGCGCCGCGCCGATTTGAGCGGCAAAAACGATCCGTTCGCGAATATTCTGGAATTCATTGACCCGAAAAAATATCTGCTGCTGCCCAATACCAGCGGCGCGCTGAATGCCGATGAAGCCGTCCGTCTCGCGCGCCTTGCCGCCGCCGCCGGTTTGCCGAAATGGGTGAAACTCGAAATCCATCCCGACCCGCGCTATCTGCTGCCCGATCCGGTTGAGACGTTCAAGGCCGCCGAAATTCTGGTGAAGGATGGTTTTACCGTTTTGCCTTACATCAACGCCGATCCGGTTCTGGCAAAACGATTGCAGGATGTTGGCGTGGCCACCGTGATGCCGCTCGGCTCGCCCATCGGCTCGAATCGCGGCATCCAGACGCGCGATCAAATCCGCATTATCATCGAGCAGGCCGCCGTGCCCGTCGTCGTGGATGCCGGTCTGGGCGCGCCGAGCCACGCCGCCGAAGCGATGGAAATGGGCGCGGACGCCGTGCTGGTCAACACCGCCGTCGCGGTGTCGAGCGATCCGAACCGCATGGCCGTCGCGTTCAAGATGGCGGTGGAAGCCGGTCGCGCGGCGTTTGAATCCGGATTGGCGGCAACGCAGGAAACCGCCAGCGCCACCAGCCCGTTGACGGCATTTTTGGACTAGACTCAACCAAGGATTCCGCAATGCGGGACGGATAGACACGGATTGAATACAAACAAAATAAAAAAATTAAACGAGCCCCTCGCCCCGGCCCTCTCACCGTTTGGCGGGGAGAGGGAGAAAACTGTAGCGTTCGGCCTGTGGCCGGACTGAATCGAGCCACAGGCTCGACTCTACAACCCTCGCTCCGCCTGAGTGGGGAGAGGGGATTTTGTTTTTCATCCGTGTTAATCCGTGGTAATCCGTGGTAAAACAAATTAAATGAGCGCAAAAATCTTATCCGTTTCGCGAGCGCGGCAAATTCTGACTGCCGCGACGAAAACCCGCGTGCTGGTTCTCGGCGACGTGATGCTGGATCAATTCATCTGGGGCGGCGTGTCGCGCATTTCGCCGGAAGCGCCGGTGCCGGTGGTGGATTTTGAGCGCGAAAGTTTCATGCCTGGCGGCGCGGCCAACGTCGCGCGCAACCTCACCGCGCTGGACGTGCCCACGGAACTTTTTGGCGCGATTGGCAGCGACGATGCCGGCCGCCGGTTGAAACAATTGCTGGGTGAACAAAAAATCGGCTGCCGCGGATTGGTGACGCACGCTGCGCGGCATACCAGCGTCAAAACCCGCATCGTGGCGCACAAACAGCAAATGGTGCGCATTGACCGCGAAACGCGCGACAATCTGGACGGGCGCCTGACCAGCCGCCTGCTCGCCGAACTCAAATTAAAACTCCCGAAAGCCGATGCCGTCATCGTCGGTGATTACAGCAAAGGGGTCGTTACGCAGCCGCTGCTCAACGAAATCAAAACGCTCTGCCGCACGCGTGGCATCTGGCTCAGCCTTGACCCCAAGCCGGCGCACCATTTGAATTTGAACGGCCTCTCGCTCATCACGCCGAATCGCAAAGAAGCCTTTGAGCTTGCGAATCTGCCGGATGAAACGCGAAATCCAAATCCGCTCGCGGACAAAAATCTCATGCTGGTTGCGGAACGTTTGCTCAACGAACTGCGCCCGGCCGTGCTGCTAATCACGCTGGGCGAACTCGGCATGTTGCTCTGTCAGCGCGGGCAAAGGCCGTTTCATATTCCCACCGTCGCGCAGGAGGTGTTCGACGTTTCCGGCGCGGGCGACACGGTCATTGCCACGTTCACGCTGGCCATCGCAGCGGGCGCATCGTCGGTCGAAGCGGCGATGTTGTCGAATCACGCCGCCGGCATTGTCGTCGGCAAAATCGGCACCGCCATAGCGACGCCGGAGGAATTGCTGAACAGTTTTACTTCCTAGCCGCCGATGGAAATCGGCGGTGTCCGCGTTTTTACAAACGCTGCCACCGATTTGATGAATTCAACCAAAATCACCGCCGATGCGATTCGCGCCATGAAAGCGCGCGGCGAAAAAATTGCCGCGCTCACGGCCTACGATTTCCCGATGACGAAGCTGCTCGACGAGGCGGGCATTCCGCTGATTCTCGTCGGCGATTCGCTGGGCATGGTCGTGCTCGGTTATCCGGACACGACCCACGTGACCATGGCCGAAATGGAGCATCACGTCCGCGCCGCCGCCCGGGCCAAACCACGCGCATTGCTCGGCGCGGACCTGCCGTTCCGCAGTTATGAGACCGCGGCCGCAGCGGTGAAGAATGCGAAAAAACTGGTCGCTGCGGGCGCGGAATTTGTGAAGGCCGAAGGTGGACGCGAAATCATCGAACCGGTTCGTGCGCTGGTATCCGCCGGAATTCCATTTTGCGGGCATCTGGGCATGTTGCCGCAGCACGTGCTGGAGGAAGGCGGCTACCACGTCAAAGGCAAAAAGGAGCCGGAGCATCAGGCGCTGCTGGAAGACGCCAAAGCGCTGGCCGACGCCGGCGCGTTTGCGATTGTGCTCGAACTCGTGACGGCACCGGTTGCAAAGGAAATTTCGCAGCGCATTCCCATCCCCACCATCGGTATTGGCAGCGGCGACGATTGCGATGGACAAATTTTGGTGACGCTGGATTTGGTCGGGCTGTTTCCCTGGTTCACACCGCGGTTCGTAAAGCCGCGGACGGCTTGCGCGGTGGAAATCAAATCCGCCGTGGCGGCGTGGAAAAATTCCATCGCGCCAGCCTGAGCGGTAGTGTCCCAATTTAGGTTGTAGTGTCGGCGCTGTGCGCCGCTTCGGCGCGACGGCGGCAGGCTCGACGCTACAGCAAATCAGGACATCGCCGCCTGAGCAAACAACTTTTCACCGGTTGGATTGTTCATTAAAGTAGGTCACATGGAATTGGAATCATTGATTGAATCGGCGGCGGGTGGTGGCGCCAGCGATTTGCACCTGGAAGCCGGGATGCCGGCGGCGGTGCGCGTTCGTGGCGCATTGCAGGTTTCTGGCGAACCCGTTCCGCCGAGAGCACTGGCGGAAATCGCGCGCCGGCTCATCGGTGAGGAGCAGTGGCCGGTTTTTTTGGAGCGGCGTTCGTTTGATTTGTCCAAAACCATCCGTGGCGTCCGCTGCCGGATCAATATTTTGCAAACCTCGCGCGGCATTGGCCTGGCAGTTCGTTTGCTCAGTGCATTTCAAGCCACGGTGGAAAAACTCAATCTGCATCCCGACCTCAAGAAGCTCGTCAAAAACACGCATGGCCTGATTCTGGTCAGCGGCCCGACCGGCAGCGGCAAATCTTCGACCCTGGCGGCCTTGATTCAGGAAATCAACCTGACCGAAACCCGCCATATCGTCACGGTTGAAAGTCCGATTGAATACACCTTCCGCTCGCGGCGCTCCTACATCCGGCAGCGCGAAGTCGGGCGCGATACGCCGAGCTTTGAGCAGGCGTTGCTGGATGCGCTGCGCGAAGACCCGGACGTCCTGATGGTCGGGGAAATGCGCGATCCGGAAACGATGCGCCTGACGTTGAGCGCCTCCGAAACCGGCCACCTGGTCCTGGCCACGGTCCATTCATCGTCCTGTGCGGAAGCCTTGCAACGCGTGGCTTCGGCTTTTCCGGCGGAGATTCAAGGCGCCGTTTGCGCGCAACTGGCGGATTGTCTCGTCGCGGTCATTTCGCAACAGCTCCGCTTCCGGCCGGATTTGAACATTCGCGTCCCCGAATGCGAGATTCTGGTGGCGACGCACGCGGTGAAAAATTTCATCCGCAACCGCGAGTTTTTCAAAATCATCTCCGCCATTGAGACCGGCGCCGATCACGGCATGTGGAGTTTTCAACGCTATTGCAAATGGCTGGAGACCCGGACCAATTTGTTTGTTCCCGGCCAGGGTTCGGCGGAGCCACCGGACAGCGAACCGGCCGAAGCAACATTTGTTGCCGCGCCGCTGCCGTCCGCTGTCGCCGCGCCCAGGACGGAAAAGAAAAGCCGGATTTCGACGCCGGCTCCGGGCGCGCGGGAAGGCCACCGGATTGAAATCGAACCAGTCGAAGGCGAGTTTGGAAAGATTCTCAAACGTCCGGAGTAAAATGAATCGGTTCCTGAAATGTTTTTGTGTCGGCGGGATTTCGGCGCTTCTGATGGCAACGTCGTTTGGTGGCTGTGTCACCCGGTCGCAGGCCCGCGCCCAGGTACAGGCGGCTTATCTGGCCGGCCAAAATGATGCGCTGGCCAAAATGGCGGCGGGCCAACACTCCAGTGTTTACATCGTCGGTCCGGTGGAAAAGTCCGAAGTCCCGTGGGTGGAGGGCTTGACGCTCGCGCAGGCCATCGCGACGGCCAATTACACCAGCATCCACAACCCGAAGGGAATCACCATCACCCGCCAGGGCGAACAGGCCAGCATCAATCCCAAGGATTTGCTCAACGGCCACGTGGTGCCGCTGGAACCGGGCGATACCATTACCATTCGCGAATAGTTGGGAACATCGAACATCCAACGCTCAATATCGAATGACTTCAGTATTGGGCGTTGGATGTTGAATGTTCGATGTTTTCCCGCTTCAAAAATATTCACGGGACGTTATATTTCACAAACCCAACATTTTTTAAGGTTGATGAAATGGCCGTGTTCATTGGGTTTATGCGCGGCGAGCGGCGGCAATCAATTTGGTTCTAACCCACTCCGTCTTGGCCAGCCCCGAAGATTTCACAGCCGCCATGATTTCGGCATATTCGGGCGGGGACAACCGAGTGGAAATGAACTTCCCGCGCTTATCCTTTTTGGGAAGCATTGGGCGTCCAACTTTAGGCGTTTCAGTCATGCCTTTTTTAATTTGGAATATTCAGCCAATGATAAATCACCAGCCATGCTAATGCCGCGAGCAGCCCAAATCCAAACGACAGTTTATTTTTCGCTCTTTGGATTCCTTTTTTGTAATTTTCAAATTCATCACTGTTTTCGATCCTGTGTTGGGGACGTTCGGATTCGTAATAGTCTAGGAAAACAACTGACACAATCCATCCGATAAATCCTGCCAGTATGAATTCAATAAGAGTAATCATTTATCCTTTTTCCTTTTCGTCTTTGGCGGCGGCGTCTGAATACTGCTGCGCCAGCGTTATCAGATTCAACCCATCTTTTTCTTCCGTGGTGTTAATGTAATAAAGGTGACACATTTATTGATTTCTGTCAAGCGTTTATGTGACACTATTATTATGGGAAATGAGGAGGGTTTTTAGTGAATGTGCGGATGTGTTCCAAGCAGGCTAGAACATATGTTTTCATTTCCAAAGAGTGGCAAAGCGATTCGTCACACATTGTATTAACCAGCATTTCAAATGATTCTCGGTCTTTAGGAGTAAAATCTTCAGCCATTAAAGCAGCCGCGTGTTTAATGTTTGGGATTTTGCTACGATAAAAATGGCTCCAATGTTGAGGAATGGCATTGTTAATTTCTCCTTCAAGTTGTGCCAGAAAAGCAAGGAATTGCCTCTTGGTTGGGTCACGAAGTAATTTTATCTCCTCGGCCATCTTTTGAACTTGGCCGTTCTTTTCAGCAATTTCAATGGCCCGCCGTTTCTGAGTTCGTGACCTCAAAGCAGGGAATCAATACGCTACAAGGCTGAGGGGCGGGCATGGTGGAGGGAGCCCGCAGGGCGACCGGAACCATGCCCGCCCCTGGCGGCTCAAAACA
>Ga0224557_1000588_pt1 | contig 39678 bp, 38 predicted proteins | sample 714S31014metaG_FD_180677 | JGI IMG/M metagenome (GOLD analysis project Ga0224557, IMG submission 180677) | Peat soil microbial communities from Stordalen Mire, Sweden - 717 S3 10-14 | ecosystem: Environmental > Terrestrial > Soil > Wetlands > Peat | place: Sweden: Norrbotten County, Stordalen...
TAGGCGTTGTAAACCTGCTCGTGCTGGCGAGCTTCGTACCACAGTGCCAACTCGACGCGGTTCCACAGTCCCAGCTTGTCGTAGATCAGACGCAGATAGTTCTTCACCACGTGCTCAGTGGTTCCGAGAGAATCGGCGATCTCTTTGTTCTTGCAGCCTTCGGCTACGCGTTGAATGATGATCTGTTCGCGTTCGCCGGCGCTCCGGCGGACTGCTGTTGCTCCAACCATAATTGCCTCCGATAAAGTAAAGTTGCAAGCTTGACGCGCTTGATGCCGCCCTTGATACCGAACCGCATAAACAAACGATTGAAATGCGCCTTCACGGTGCGCTCGGCTATGTGCAGATCCCGAGCGATTTCTGAGTTGTCACAGCCCTGCAGCAGCAGATCGATGATCTGCCGTTCCCGGGGTCCTACTGCTTCGAACTGCTCTTCCATGGTCGCTGCACCTCACCGATGTGCGCCTCGGTCGCGGCAAGTGGCGCTGAAACCAGGCCCCTCGGCACATCTGGATTCGGGTCTTTCCGTCCCATTTTGCATTCGATTGGCCAAATTCGGCTTTCCATGTTAACGAATCGTAAAAAGCCGTACGGCACAGGCTTATTCCTTGAAATTGTTGATATAGAAGTCATTACCAACGATTTTCAAGGGGCAGAGCAGCCCAGTTTTCCACCGCGCCTAAGGTTAAACACTTAGTACAAACTTCCGATAAGCGGCCTACCCAAGCGCATATTTACACATAGGGGCATTCCGTACCCACTCCATCAACCTCCCCTATAATCAAGCGGTGGACTTCAAGCTGGTAAGCACCTACAAGCCCCAAGGCGACCAGGGAAGGGCGATTGACGCTCTGACCCGCGGCGTCTTCGATCGCGAGCAGCACCAGGTCCTGCTGGGCGTCACCGGATCGGGCAAGACCTACACTGCGGCAAAGGTGATCGAAGCGGCGAACCGCCCCGCCCTGGTGATGGCTCACAACAAGACCCTGGCCGCACAGCTGTACCACGAATTCAAGAGTTTCTTTCCCCACAACGCCGTCGAATACTTCGTCTCCTACTACGACTACTACCAGCCAGAGGCCTACGTGCCTGCGGCGGATCTTTACATTGAGAAGGAATCAACCATCAACGATGAGCTCGATAAGTTGCGGCTGTCGGCGACGCGGTCGCTGTTTGAGCGGCGCGATGTTTTGATCGTGGCCTCGGTCAGTTGCATTTATGGCTTGGGATCGCCCGAGGCTTATTACGGGATGATGCTGTTTCTGGAGAAGGGGCAGAAGATCAAGCGGTCGGACATTACGCGCAAGCTGGTCGACATTTTATACGAGCGGACGGAAGGGGACTTTCGGCGCGGGACGTTTCGGGTGCGCGGAGACGTCATTGAGATTTATCCGACCTACGACGACAACGCCTACCGCGTGGAAATGTTTGGCGATGAGGTTGAGTCGCTTACACAGATCGACCCGTTGTTCGGAACGGTCAAGCAAAAGTACATGCGCCTGCCGATTTATCCCAAAACTCATTACGTGATGAAAGAAGAGACGCGGGCCTCCGCCGTGGCTTCGATCAAGACGGAACTGGCCTGGTGGGAAGCGGAACTGGAAAAGCAGGGAAGGCTTGTGGAATCGCAGCGCATCCACCAGCGCGTGATGTACGACCTCGAGATGATCAAGGCCATGGGGTACTGCCACGGCATCGAGAACTACTCGCGCCACTTCACGGGAAGGCTCCCTGGCGAGCCTCCGCCGACTTTGCTGGACTATTTTCCGCGCGATTTTCTGATGTTCATCGACGAGTCGCACCAGACTGTGCCTCAGCTGCACGGCATGTATCACGGCGACCGCTCGCGCAAGCAGACGCTGGTCGAATATGGATTCCGCATGCCCTCGGCGCTGGATAACCGTCCGTTAACGTTCGAGGAGTTTGAGCATCGCACCAATCAGCTTGTCTATGTCTCCGCCACGCCGGGACCTTACGAACTCACGAAATCCGCCGGAGTGGTGGTCGAACAGATCATCCGGCCTACGGGGTTGATCGATCCGCCGGTCGAGATTCGTCCAGTGAAAGGACAGATTGACGACCTGCTGCACATGATCCGCGACCGCGTCGCACGAAACGAGCGCGTGCTGGTGACCACCTTGACCAAGCGCATGTCCGAGGACCTGGCCGAGTATTACAGCGAGGTTGGAGTGAAGTGCCGTTACATGCACTCCGAAATTGAAACTTTGGAGCGGGTGAAGATTTTGCGCGACCTGCGCAAGGGCGAGTTCGATGTCTTGATCGGAATCAATCTACTGCGCGAAGGCCTCGACCTGCCGGAAGTCTCGCTGGTGGCCATTCTCGACGCCGACAAAGAGGGCTTCCTGCGCTCGGCCGGTTCACTGATTCAGACGATTGGACGCTGTGCCCGCAACCTGAACGGCCGGGCGATTCTCTACGCCGACCGCATGACCGACTCCATGAAGAAGGCGCTCGACGAGACGAACCGGCGGCGCGCCATCCAGCAGGCCTACAACGAGGAGAACGGGATCACGCCCGAATCCATCATCCGTCCGCTCGACATGACATTAGTCGCCATCGTCGGCGCCGATTACACCGATCTGACCGGCCCCGAGGCAGAAGGCATGCCGGAGATGAAATCGCAACAGGAATTGGACGTTTACATTGGCAAGTTGGAGAGCGATATGCGCGAGGCGGCCAAGCGGTTTGAGTTTGAGAAAGCGGCCAAGCTGCGGGACAGGATCAGGGAGCTCCGAACCAAGGAATTTCTGTTTGCGTGAGATCGCGCAGGGTGAGACGGAGCAGGTTCAGAATCACAACTATAAAGTTGTAGGCTCAGGGATTACGTGCAAGTTTATGGTGTCTGCGAAATGCGAGCAGTGCTAGAATCCGTGTTCGCATTTGTCTTTGCAAAGACTTCAATGAAATGACAGGAGACGAGCCATGCCGAAGTACGTCATCGAGCGCGAAATTCCAAATGTTGGAAAACTCACCCCACTGGAACTCCAGGCTGTCTCGCAGAAGTCCTGTGGCGTTCTCCAGAAGCTTGGCCCACAGGTGCAGTGGCTGGAAAGCTTCGTCACCGACGACAAGATCTACTGCGTCTACATCGCGCCGAATGAAGAGATGATCCGCGAACACGCCCGCCAGGGAGGTTTTCCGGCCAATCGAATCTCGGCGGTCCGGTCGGTCATCGGTCCAACCACGGCGGAAGGCTGAACTCTGCCCACCGTACCTAAATCAACCGTACGGCGCAGGCCGACCATCGGCGTCTTCGACTCCGGCGTTGGCGGGCTGACCGTCCTCCGCGCGCTCGTCGAACGCATTCCGGGCGCCGATTATCTCTATTTCGGCGATACGGCACGCCTTCCGTACGGATCGAAATCGGCGGCCACGGTGGCCCACTACGCGGTGGGCGCGGTGCACTACTTGCAGGAGCAGGGCGCGGAACTGCTGGTGATCGCCTGCAACACGGCCACGGCTCTGGCATTCAATGAAATCAAGGCAGCGGCGGGCGTGGAAGTCATCGGTGTCATCGAACCGGGAGCGGACGCCGCCGCAGCGGCTAGCCGAAAGCGGCATGTAGTCGTCATCGGCACCGATGCGACCATCGGCAGCCACGCATACCGGCGGGCGCTCGAAGCCCGAAGCGTCGCGGTGCGAGAGAAGGCATGTCCTCTGTTTGTACCGCTGGTCGAAGAAGGTTGGGTGGAGCATCCGGTGACCGAGCAGGTGGCACGTATCTATCTGTCGGAGGCATTTTCGGGCGACGCACGCGATGCCGACGTGCTGGTACTCGGCTGCACCCACTATCCGCTGATCAAACCCCTACTGCGGCGGGTCGCGCCGGAGCACATCACCATTGTGGACTCGGCCGAGTCGACCGCCGAAGACGTGGCGCATCAACTGCACCGCCAACGGAAGCTGTTCACGACGTCGTCAGACAAGAAGAAGCAGGAAACGATTCCTCGGCTCAAGTTCTTTGCGACCGATTCGGCGGAGAAATTCAGCAAGATGGGAACGCAGTTTCTGGGACTTCCGGTGGAAGATGTCGTGCACGTGGATTTGAAGGAATAAGCGAAGGAAGCCGTGCCTCGCGTCTCCGCCTCAGTACAAACGGAAGCTGACTTCGACGCTAATCTGCGCAGCGACCGGCTTGCCATCCTTATAGGCGGGCTCGAAGCGCCAGTTCCTCACCGCTTCCATGGCCTTTTCATCCAAACCCAAACCTAGAGTGCGCCGCACCTGCACGTCGCGGGGCTTGCCATCCGGACCGACGATCAGCCAAAGCACGCAGGTGCCTTGAAACTTGGCCTTGCGGGCTTCCTCTGAATATTCAGGGTCCGGTTGATAAATCACTTTTGGGGCGGAAACACCGCCGCCAACCTTGAACACCCCACCACCGGTGCCGCCGCCGTAACCGGGGCCGTATCCGGGACCCTCGCCCGAGCCGACACCGCCACCGCTGCCGGAGCCAATACCGCCACCGGATCCAGTTCCATTCGAAGGTACAGACGGCAAATGCGAAAGCGGGTTGCCCAGGTCGGGGACGTTGGGTTGCGGAAGTTTAATGTCGGGAGGAACCACGATCGTGGGTTCCACCGCCAGTTTCGGGGCCTGGTTGCGGACGACTGCCATGGGCGGAGTGATCTGCTGCATGGATTGCTTGGGCAAGCGTCCTGGCGACGCCTGCAGTTTGTCGCGATCGCCGCCACCACCGCCGCCACCGCTAATGCTCTTCGACGGCGGCAGAGCGGGTATGTCGTCGGGCGCGATCAACATCACGGTCTGTTTCGGCTTGGCAACGTCAACGATCTTTCGCCCCAGGTAGGTAGCGGCAATGATCAAGGCGATGGCCAGCACGTGAATGGCAGTCGAGCCAACTGCTCCGCGTCCCTTGTAGCTGTAGAAGCCCCAAATATCGCGCACCGGGACCGGCTTCGAAGTCAGGACCAGCGGAGGCAGCTTCTTGGGAAAGAAGAATTCGTCAATATTGCGAAACAGGGATTTCCAGATGGGCTCGTCCAGGGTTTGATTCGTCAGAAGGAGGTGCAGCTCCGGCTCTGGACCCAGCGGACTCTGCGGTGTTTCAAACTCTGCCATATTCTCCCGAGCTCTGACCAGATTTACGGAACACGCCTCGCACAACCGGCAGCCGCTGAATTAGATGCGCGAAAGCCCCCCAAAGGTCGCTTGCAAAAACGGGCAAGCCGTTCCGCCCCAACACTTCCAATCAATTTGGATGCGCAAAGGCTTAAGTCTGCTGAAAATTGTACACGCTTTTCTTGGGCGGTAGACATTACTTTTTGAGTTCGTCATCGGCGCGATTGCCGGAATCGGCGCGTCCTTTGGTACTCCCTATATAATGAGACGATTCAATCAGTTGGGAGAACCTAGCAAGTGCCGACGGACCTGAAATCCACGATCAATTTGCCCAAGACCAGCTTTTCCATGAAGGCAGGATTGCCCCAGAACGAGCCGAAAATGCTCGAACGCTGGGAGCAGATGGGCCTCTACGAGCGCATCCGCCAAGCTCGGAAGGGTAAGCAAAAATACATCCTCCACGACGGCCCACCCTACACCAGCGGCCCCATCCACCTGGGCACGGCAATGAACAAGTGCCTCAAGGATTTCATCGTCAAGTCGAAAACCATGTCCGGGTTCGACGCCCCCTACGTTCCCGGCTGGGACTGCCACGGCCTGCCCATAGAAATAAAAGTCGACAAGGAACTCGGCGGCAAGAAGCTCGAGATGCATCCGACGGCGGTGCGCGCCGAGTGCCGCAGGTACGCGCAGAAATTCCTCGACCTGCAGCGCCAGCAGTTCAAGCGCATCGGTGTCTTCGGTCGGTTCGACAAACCGTACGCGACGATGACGCCGCAATACGAGTCGGTGGTGCTCTCCACTTTCTTTTCTTTTTATGAGAATGGATTCGTCTACAAGGGTCTGCGCGCCGTCTACTGGTGCATGCATGACGAGACCGCGCTCGCCGAAGCCGAAGTCGAATACGAGAATCACACCAGCAGCACCGTCTGGGTAAAGTACGCCCTGCTCGACGATCCGGCAAAGCTCGACGCCGCGCTCTCCGGCAAAAAACTCAACACCATTATCTGGACAACGACTCCGTGGACGCTGCCCGCATCGATGGCCGTTGCATTTCATCCCGACGAAGAATATGTGGCTCTGGAATCCGGCAGTGAAGTCTACATTGTTGCTTCCAAGCTTGCGAAAGACGCTGCCGAGAAATGCGGCCTCGCCGATCCGCGCGAACTGGCCCACTTTCCCGGACGCAAGCTCGAGCGCCTCAACTTCCAGCATCCCTTCCTTGATCGCAAAGTGCTAGGCGTGCTTGCCGACTACGTCACTATGGACACCGGAACCGGCGTCGTCCACACTGCGCCTTCACATGGCGCCGAGGACTTCGCCACCGGCGTCAAGTACGGTCTCGACGCCACCAGCAATGTCGACGAAAAAGGCATCCTCCGTAACGGCCTGCCCGAATACACTGGCAAGCGTGTTTGGGACGCGAATCAACCCATCATCGACCTGGTCAAGAGCCGCGGCGCTCTGCTGCACACGGAAAAGACCGAGCACTCCTATCCTCACTGCTGGCGCTGCCACAATCCCGTGATTTTTCGCGCTACCGAGCAGTGGTTCATCTCGATGGAAACGCCGATGCCCGGCGGAAAAGGAAAAGATGACACCCTGCGCACGCGCACCTTGGCCGAGATCAAGAACGTGAAATGGGATCCGGCGTGGGGTGAGGAACGTCTCTCCAACATGATTCAAACCCGCCCCGACTGGTGCATCTCGCGCCAGCGCGTCTGGGGCGTGCCCATCGCTGTTTTTCTTTGCGAGAGCTGCGGCAAGCCGCTGAACGACCGCGCCATCAATCGCAAAGTCGTAGAACTCTTTGCCCGCGCGGGCGCCGACGCCTGGTTCACGCCCGAGTCCGACACGATTCTTCCCGCCGGAACGAAGTGTCCGCATTGCAACGGCGCGAAATTCGAAAAGGAAACCGACATCTTCGACGTGTGGCTCGAATCCGGCGCGAGCTATCTCGCGTTGATCGCCGCCGAGCCCGAATACCCGTGGCCATCCGATCTTTATCTGGAAGGTGGCGACCAATACCGCGGATGGTTCCAGTCGTCTCTGCTTTGCGCGATGGGCACGCGCGCCACGCCTCCGTATCGCGGGGTGGTCACGCCCGGTTGGACGCTCGACGAAAAAGGTCAGGCGATGTCGAAGTCGCGCGGCAACGACGTCGATCCGGTCGATATCGCGAACCGCCTTGGCGGAGAGATCGTGCGCCTCTGGACCGCGTCCGTCGACTTCCGCGAAGATGTGGTCGGCTCCGAAGCCCTGATGCAGCGCGTCGGCGACAACTATAAGAAGATTCGCAACACGTTCCGCTACATCTTGAGCAATCTCTACGACTTTGACCCGGCCAAAGATGCAATTCCGTTCGACAAGATAGAGGAAATCGACCAGTACATGCTGCGCCAGACGTGCGCGTTTGCGGACGATGTGCGCAGCGGGTATGACGAGTTCGCGTTCCACCGGATCTACCATCGCGTTAATCACTTTTGCATCGTCGACCTGAGCGCTTTTTATTTCGACGTGCTCAAGGATCGTCTCTACATTTCCGCGCCCAAGTCGCAAGGGCGCCGCAGCGCGCAAACCGCGATCTGGCGCATTGGGGAAGCGCTCACTCGGCTGCTCGCGCCCATCATGACGTTCACCTGCGAAGAGGTTTGGCAGCACTTGCCCAACACAGAAGACGGTCGCGAAGAGAGCGTGCATCTGGCGTATTTCCCCAGCGCCGGCCAAATCACCGGCGAAGTCAAGCCGTCGCCAGACTCCACGCAAAGCGACTGGACGACACTCCGCTCCGTGCGCGACGACGTGCTCAAGGCACTCGAAGAGGCGCGCAACAACAAGCTGATTGGCACTGGCCTCGAAGCCCAGGTGTCAATTGCCGCTCCCGAGTCGCTCCATGCGGTGCTGAAGCGCAACGAAGCTCAACTGCGCTATCTGTTTATCGTCTCGTCCGTCAGTTTGACTCAAGGCGCTGGCAACGGCACGAGCGGCATTTCGGTTGAGGTTCGAAAAGCCGACGGCCAGAAATGCGATCGCTGCTGGAATTATTCAACCCGCGTCGGCGAGGACCAGGACTATCCCACGGTGTGCGAGCGCTGCAGCGCCGTGCTGAAGGAAATTGAAGGTGCGTGACCGCGGTCTTCGCGAACGCGATAAAGTATAGGGAAGAATTCTTTTCGGTCATGCGCAAATATCATTTTCTGATCGCCTTGTTCGTCGTCGCTCTCGATCGCGTCACCAAAATCGCGATCTCGCGGCGGCTTTCCCTGCACGACAGCATTCCCGTGATTCCGGGATTCTTTCGCATCATCCACGCCGAAAATCCGGGCGCGGCGTTTGGCATTTTTGCAGATTCTCCCTCGCAATGGAAAGTCGGCCTGCTGATTGGATTTTCAATCGTTGCGCTGCTGATCGTCTGCACGCTGCTCTGGAAGAACAGCCATAGCCTGACGTCCACCGGCATCGGTCTATCGTTGATTCTCGGCGGCGCGGTCGGAAATTTATGGGACCGCCTCGTCAGCCGTCATGTGGTGGATTTTCTGCTCTTCTATATCGGCCCGCACCAGTGGCCAGCCTTCAACGTGGCCGACAGCGCCATTGTCGTGGGAGCGGGGCTGCTGGTGTTTGAAATCCTGTTCACAAAGTCGCCGAGCCAGCAGTCGGCGTAGCAGGGTTCGCCCCGCGGGACAGCCGAAGGCGCTGCCCCTACACAGGCGCTTTATTTCTTCGCGGCTGCTTCGCGTTGGCGCAAGGCTGCCATGGTGGCGGCGGAGGGGTCTTTCCGCTTGCTGTTTTTCGGACGTCGTTTCGTTTTGGTGGTGTAATGATTTTGCGCCAAGGTGTCTCCTGCATTTTCGGCGGTTGGGGACGCCTGCCCTGATTTGTGCGAGAAATAGCAATCCGGACCGCAATCGCGGTGATGTCTTGCTAACCATCATAACGCACCGGCGAAGGAACACACTGCCCGAAGCTGATGCTTCCTGAACAGACGATGGCGGCTTGGTCCCTTTGGAAACTGACTACGGCGTTCCGTATAGCTTTCGGTAAACGCTTGCATTCCGCAGAATCGCTTGGACATATTCGCGGGTTTCGGTGAAGGGGATCGATTCGACAAACTCCTGGGCATCGCGGTAGTGGCCCTGACCCAGCCAGTCGCCCACGCGGTCGCTGCCGGCATTGTAGGCGGCCAGTGCGTATTCGAACTGTCCGTTGTACTTGTCGACCATGTCTTTGAAGTAGCGGGTGCCGAGTTCGAGGTTCACCGCGGGCGTGTAGAGTTGTGGCGCCGTGTATCCCTTGAACTTGACTTGCTTGGCCACGGTCTTGCCGGTCTTGGGCAGAAGTTGCATCAGGCCCACGGCGTTGGCGTGGGAGATGGCTCCGGCATTGAACTCAGATTCCTGCCGGATCAGCGATGCCACCAGATAGGGATCGAGTCCGTTTTGCTCGGAATACTTACGCAGATCGGCCCAATACGCTTTAGGAAACAGCGCTTCCCAGTAGGGCCGCGGGAGGTCGGGAAGGTCGACAGCGAAATAGTTGGGCGTCGAGCGCTTCATGACTTCAATGCCGCGATCGTAGCGGCCGCCATCCTGATAAACGCGGGCTATTTCCGGTGGCGCCCAGGTTCCGTCAACCTGGCTGGCGGCGGCTTGCAACTCGCGCACCGCCAAATCGGACAGGCCGCCGTTGCAGAGCAAACGCGCCCGTTCGACGCGCAGGTTGTCGTCGGGTGGTTCGGCGGCCGCAATTTTCCCGGTGGTGGGCAGCGGAGAAATTCTATCGAGCAGGGCATAGTGCGGCGCGTCGGCATTGGACGATCCGCTCCCTGGGCCCGGCAAGTTGTTCAGGCGCTGCCGGCCGAACTCCGCGTAATAGTAGTTGCGGAAGCGATCGGAAAGCTTCTGATAAAACGCCCGCGCCATGGCGGGATTGCCTTCCTCTTCGGCGAGGCGCGCGCGCCAGTACAGCGCATTGGGAATTTCCGCCGAATCCGGATAGAATGCGATTTGCTCTTCGAAATCCTTGCGCGCCTCATCGGTCCGGCCTTGCCGGAAGGTCAGCCACGCCGCTTTCCAGTGTGCGTAGGAGGCGCGCGTGCCATGCGGGAAGCGCTGCTGCAACTCGCGGAAGTAATCAATGGCCCGGTCGTAGTCGCGCTTCAGCAAATACATGTTTCCAGCCGATAGCAACGCCTGCTCCAGCCACGGGCTTGAGGGACCAAACTTGCGCAAATCGTCCAGTGTGCGCTGCACGGCCTCTTCGTCGCTCGTGGAACGTTGGGTCTCACTCAGCAGGTAGAGGCGCTCGGCTTCGGCGTCGCCCGTCTGCGGTCCCATCGAAGTTAGCAAGTTACGGGCATCGTGACTGCTGCCGCTTTTTTCAAGCGCTCCCGCCAGTGCCAGTTGCACATTTGGCCGGTCCGACGGACTGACTTCTTCGGAGAGGTCGCGGTACTCATGGGCCGCCTCGCCGTAGTGTTTGGCTTTGGATAGCAGATCGGCGCGGCTGCGGCGCTCGGATGGCGAGCCCGAAATTCCGAGCTTGCGCAATTCCGTTCCCCCCACATCCGCCTCGGAGCTGTTGGGAAGGTTAAAGTACAGATTGCGGAAGGCGCTCCCAGCCTTTTCTTTCTCGCCCGCTGCCAGGTAGGCGCGTCCCATGGAGAGTTCCCAATCGCTGCGCACGGGAGAGCGGTCTTTTTCTAGCAGAGCCGCTGCCTCCGGTGCACGGCCTTCCTCGAGCAGGGTATTGGCATACACCAGGTGGGCATCGCGGATCAGAAGCGAGTCAGGAAAGTTCTTGCTGAAATCGGCGAGTGTGGAGAGCGCCTCAGCATTGTGGCCCGTCCTCATGTAGGCGTCGCCGAGGTAGTAAGCGACATAATCCCCCAGTTCGCTGGCTCCGGCCTTGGCGCGGTTGAGCGGGTCGATGGCTTTGGCGTAGTCGTGATCGAGCGTGCGCGCATAACCGACGACGAGCCAGGCCAGCGCTCCGGCATCTTCTTTGGTGTGGCGTCGCGCGTAGCCTTCGACCCCCTCATAGGCGCTGGGGATGCGGTCCTGCAACAACTGTTGCGCCATGGGGCGAAGACTGGCCGAGGCAACAAAGGCTCGCCGTACCCGGCGTACGCGGGGAGAAACGCTTTTGTGCTTTCTCTTCGCAGCGGCGGAAGCGGTGCCGGTTTTTCCCGTCGGGGGCGTGGTCTTTCCGCCAGCGGATTTCGGGGTTGAGCCCTTCGACCCTGTGCTCTTCGACACCGTGTTCTTAGCGGGTGCGCTCTCAGCGGAGGGCAACGCCTGGGGAAGCGCGAGTGCGGGCGGTAAAAAGCCAAGCGAGGGCAGGAATAAAATTCCAGCGTAAACTGCGACTGCAAAACGGCGCACTCAAACCCTACCTACTGCCGAAAGTTGGCACCCATGAGAGACGGATCGTCTTCTGCAAGACTTCCTATTATTTCATGTTCAAAGTAATTAGCGGGGCCGGCAACCGTGTTCCCATAACGCTTCTGGTACGTCGCGCGGCTCTTCTCGATCTCTTCTTGCAGGCGGTCGTAGAGATCCTTGTTTTGGCGGCCTTGTGCGACCGTCGCCTGATTGTAGAGTTTGATCTCATCGACCAGCAGACGGGCAAAACGTTGTGCTTTGCCGTGAAGATCGCGATCCTCGGGCGAAAGCGATGGAGCCGGCTCTGCCTCATGTTCCGACATGGACTCCGCGTGCCCCATCTGCTGCGGTTCGGACAAGGCGGGTTCCATTGCAGCAATCGAAGACTGCACCGCAGTGGCTGCGAACCGCCCCTCGGCGTTCGCGCTCTGGGATTCAGCAATCGACATCGGCGCGGCCATCGTCGGAGCCTCAACGTCTGTGCTGATGGCCATCGCCATGCCGTCTCCCGGTGCCGCCGCCGCTTTGGCTTTGGCAGGACCGGCAAACCCAGGAGTGTGCGAAACGAAAGGATCGTTGAAAGCCGGCGCGGCGTGGGCTGGGGTGAGATCGGTTGGCGCATCCACCGCCGCTGTGCCGTGATCGTCGGCATGTGCTGCAGACGGTTCCTTATGCCCTTGCTTGCGCAGCGAGTTGACTTCGAGCCACGCGCCGGTCGAAAGTACCAGCAGTTCGAGTGAGCCGGCATCGACCCAACCCGCAACATCGGTTCCGCTGTCGGCATATACCAGCGCGGCAACTTTGTCTTTCAAGATCAACGGAAGGATTCGTGCCTCTCCTCTGGCGGGCGTTCCAAATTCGTCGAGGAAACGCGCGTCCATCTCGGCAAATGGTGCGGTTACCCCTGCGCGGTGGCCGATTGCGCGGTTGACGGCCGCAGCGTTTTCGTCGAGCGCGAAGTCCTTCAGCGCATCACCGTTGGTGAAACCTCGTCCCTGCCACCCCTTGGCATGGCTACCCTTCACCACAAAGAGCGCCACACGGGTCGCATAGCGGGCGCTGGCGTCGAGCAACGCGCTCAAGATCTCGCGTTGCGAAGTGCCCAATTGGATTTCGGCGACGGCACGTGCCAGATCCGTCGAACTCGCATTGTCTTGGATCGGTTCAGTCGGCGTGAGTGTGGACAGTCCAGGTTGGTCCGGCGTTGCTTCGTCCAGCCTTGGTTCGGCGGCGATCTCGTCCATCACCCGGCAGACAATCTCGGTGCGTACTTGGGTCGCATGGCTCTCGAGAACCTCGCCAACCACCCGTTCCACAATTAGTTCAATCCAACCGCGCTCCATCATGCGTACTCCGGCGTGAGACTATTTTGGTCGACCTCGACGAAGCTCTTTTGGGGAATGAAAGGCTTAGCCTTCTAACCTCTGATTATAGGACCGCGAACCGATGTCCCTCGGAAACCTTAGTACCTGCCCTATTGGGTGCCGAATCAGCCCGTGGGCCGGCGGGGAACCGGTTTGGCAATCGGCGTCAAAACAGGCCCCCAAAAAGCCTGGCTAGCAAGTACAATAGCAGCGGGAGAATCGCTGGAGTTTTCGGAAAAATCTGCATCAAGTTACGAATGAGTACCATCCAACCCAACATAGAGCAACCGGTCAGCGAAGAAATGCAGCTGGTCCGGCGTGCCAAACGCGGCGACGTTCAAGCGTTTGAAGAACTCGTACGGCGCTATGATCGCAATGTTTTCCGCATTGCACAGCACATTACGCAGAATCGCGAGGACGCCGAAGATGTGGTACAGGAGGCGTTTCTCAAAGCGTATCGCAACCTGGCGAAGTTTCAGGAACAGTCCAAGTTTTATACTTGGCTGGTGCGCATTGCGGTCAACGAAGCGCTAATGAAGTTGCGCCGGAAGAAGCCGGGACGCACGGTTTCTCTGGACGAAGAAATAAAAACGGAAGATGATTCGCTTCCCCGTGAGGTTGCGGATTGGAGTCCCAATCCCGAACAGATGTACAACCAGGCGGAGTTGCGGGACATCCTGACTCGCACCATTCAAGGATTGCCGTCGGGCTTCCGGACCGTGTTCGTGCTGCGTGACGTGGAAGGCCTCTCGACCGAAGAGACGGCGGAGGCGCTGGAGTTGAGCATTCCGGCGGTGAAGTCGCGGCTATTGCGGGCGCGCCTGCAGTTGCGCGAACGGCTGAACCGCTTCTTTCAGAAAAAGGCGAGTGGAGATGGCGACCAGTGAAGTGTTCTGAGTTTCTCAACGAGTTAACCAACTACCTCGATGGCGAGCTCGACGCCCAGACGAAGACCGAACTCGACGAGCATCTGGCGTGGTGCCACAACTGCTACGTCGTCTGCGATACCACCCGGAAGACCATCGAAATCTACCGTGACTCGGAACTCTACGAATTGCCCGACGATCTGCGTACCCGTCTGCGATCGGCCATCATGACCAAATGTGCGGCGCACAAGAAACCGGATCCGCCGACCGGCTAGGCGGACGGTCCCACGGTTTTTGCTGTGTCAGTGTTCCTCTCAACTCTTTTTACTCCATTCCAGTAAGTGCCTTTTCCGAGTTGTCTCCGGAGCACCTCGCGCGGCACTCCTGCACGCGAACCTTTTCTGCTGTACTGGAATCTAAACAAATAGAGAGCGTCTCAACCCATAAGGAAGGGGATGAGTCGTTTTTCTGGCTTTGTGGGAGGTCACCTAATGCTTTCGAAGCTGATGGACGCCATGTTCGGCTGCCGGCACGCTCGTTACAGTTTTCCGATCACCCTGCGCGCCGGTTCGCGCCGCAACTCGGCGATCTCGCAGACCGGAACCTACGTCGTGTGTCTCGATTGTGGCAAGGAATTCCGCTACAACTGGCAAGAAATGAAGATCATGGGATCGCAAGCAACAGAGGTCGCGCGCTCCCTGGTGACGAAAGAAGCCGCCTAAGACGCCAAATAGGACCCGCTGGCAAGACAGCAGCGTTTTCTACCGGCAGTTTAGCGACCCAAACTGAACATTCCTCGGTAGCCATTCCCGAATTTTGCTCCGCGTCATCCCGTTTAAGTCCCCGGACTCAAAAATTTCACTAACGGCCCGTCCCCAGCGAGGCGCATAATGGTATCAGCGCCGATCTGCAAGCAAGCTTCGGCTGTCCTTCAGAAGCGCCCCCGCTTGCGGTTCTCGCCGGAGGTATTTATGCCTCTCTCCATGCTTCGCGAATTTCTGGATCGTAACCGCATTCAATACCTGGTGATCTCGCATTCGGTGGCCTACACCGCTCAGGGGATTGCCGCGCTTACTCACATACCCGGAAAGGAGCTGGCAAAAACCGTGATGGTCATGGTGGATGGTCGCCTGGCTATGGCGGTCGTGCCCGCTTCGTTCCGCGTGGATTTATACCGGCTCAAAAAGTATCTCGGGGCGGACTCAGTTGAACTGGCCACCGAGCACGAATTTCGCGGCCGTTTTCCCGACTGCGAAACCGGATCCATGCCGCCGTTCGGCAATCTCTACGGCATGGACGTTTTCGTCGACCAGGCCTTGGCCGAAGACGAGGAAATCGCCTTCAACGCGGGCTCGCACCGGGAACTGGTGCGCATGAGATTTGCCGACTTCCGCGGTTTGGTCAATCCGGCAATCATTCCGCTGGCGGCGGGCAAAGCCCACACGCACGCTGCCTGAGTGCTGCGGAGGCGATGCTGACTCCGTGCGCGAAGCGGTCGCCGTATCGAGGGCCGTCGGCGGCCGACGGAGCGTTCACCGGGAAAATACTGTGTCCTTTTCTTTTTTCATACAATCTTCACAAATCACTGTGTTAGATTTGCCCCTCAGACCAATAAACTAAAGAACTGCGCATGAAGAGCAGCGCACGATTTCCTGGAGGAAACTGCATTGGGCAAGGACATGGTTCCCAAGAAGATCTTCTTCACCAAAGGCGTGGGGAAGCACCGTGAGCGGCTCACCTCATTCGAGCTCGCTTTGCGCGACGCCGGCATCGCGGCGCAAAACCTGGTGCGGGTTTCGTCCATTTTTCCGCCGAATTGCAAACTCGTCCCCCGCTCGCAGGGGCTCACGTATCTTTCTCCAGGAGAAGTTGTATTTGCGGTGGTCGCCGAAAACTCCACGCACGAGCCGCACCGCCTGCTAGCGTCCTCGATTGGCGTGGCCATCCCCGCCGATCGCAACACCTACGGTTATCTGAGCGAACACCACTCCTTCGGCGAAACCGAAGATGCCGCCGGAGATTACGCCGAAGAACTCGCCGCCGAAATGCTGGCTACGACTCTGAACGTGGAGTTCGATTCAGACCGTTCTTGGGACGAGAAAAAAGAGATCTATCGGATTTCGAACAAGATCGTCCGGACGGCCAATGTTACGCAGTCGGCGGTTGGCGATAAGCGCGGGCTGTGGACTACGGTGATCGCGTCGGCCGTACTCATCTTCGACTGAAAGATGGCGGGCGATAGAGTCAAGCGGATGGTGTGGCCGGTTTTGGTGCATTCCGCGCGAACGGCTATGGCCGCTGTAGCGTCGTTGCTGGTTGCGCGGTTGTTTGGGTTGCCGGCGACCTACTGGGCGCCGATTACAACCCTGGTGATCACGCAGTCATCGCTGGGGGACCGCGCTCAAAGTTTCCTGGCAGCGTTTTGTCGGAACCGCGCTTGGAGCTTTTGTTGGCGGACTTGTTGCCAGTCACTTCGCGCCACGCGTCTTTGTCTTCGGTGCTTGCGTGTTCCTGTTGGGGTTACTCTGCGCCGTGGCGCGCTCGGATCGGAGCGCATATCGTTTCGGGGGCGTTGCGCTGACGATTGTGCTTTTGGTGCCGAGAACGGACCCGGCATGGCAAGTCGCCTTTCATCGCTGCGCCGAGGTTTCGATCGGAGTTGGTGTCGCGTTGATATTTGCCTGGGTGTGGCCGGAGAGGGAAGTCGCATCCGCCGTGTCGAGGTGAGCTCTTCCGAGTTTCTTGCGGAGACGGAGAGGTTTGCGTTTTCCGGTAACCGGCGGCGCATCGCTATCTTGCGATCTTGGCAATCGTCTTCTTCGCCGCCGGTTTCTTCTTCAGTCGCTCCAGCACGGCGGCTACGATCAGCGGCAAGCCTACGGTAGCGTCCACAAAAACTTCGCCAAACTTCCCGCCTTCCGCTGGAGGCACAAATTTCCCCCACGAAACCGCCTCGCTGTAAGGACTCCCAGAAAGGCCGCCCCAGTAAACCGGCTCAGGGCAGATTCGCAATCCATAGTGATAGCGCTTCAGCGGCAGATCTTCGCCGCCGCGGCGATGCCTGAGTTCAATGAACGGGCCGAATTGCTGCGACCAGTTGCGCGGTACGCCTCCGCCGATGGTGAAGATTCCCAGGCGCTTCTGGCTGAGCAGGGTTGCGGCAAAATGCTCCAGGTCTTCGAAGGGATCGAAGCGGAAACGCGCCTTGCCTTGCGTGTCGCGTTCACGATTCGTCAAGGCGTAATCAAGGCCTAACTCGGAGTCCGAGAATGCTGGCACAAATACCGGGACATTCTTCTCATAGGCCGACTTCAGGATGCCGCGCTCGCGTGGGGCGCGCTTTGCCAGATACGCCCCAATCGCGCGGTTCAACTTATATGAGCACATCACTTCGTCGGAATCCCAGCCGCCAAACACCGCAGCCATCACGCGCTCCACGTCGTCGAGGTTCTGCTCGGGTTCGAGGGTGTCGTAGACGCGGTTGTATCCGGCTTCGTAGAGTTCCTCGTCGCTGAGCTCGGGATTATGCCGGAAATGCGCGCGCCCAGTCGCTTCGACCAGACCATGTGCCATCAGCGCGCCGGTCGAAACGATGGCATTCACGATTCCGCGATCGATCAACTCGGCAATCACCAGTCCCTGTTTGGCGACGGTCATCGCGCCGGCGAGAGTCATGACGACGAAAGCGTCCTTGTCGCGGGCCATGGCTTCGAGCACGTCGGCCGCCTCGCCGAGTTGGCGGCCGGTGAACGCGGTCTTCGACATGGCGCGCACCAGGTCATCGATGGATCGGATCTTGCCCAGATCGAGCGGTTCCAGCGGAATCAGTCGGTCGGAAACCGGGTCGTGCAGCTTGCGGTCGATGCCCGCGCCTTCATGATGACTTCCATGCTTCGCGCCGCTTTTGTGCTTCACGGAGGAACCTCCAGAATGAAAACTGATTTGGACCGAAGAAACAATTTACTAGAAGTGAGAGAATTGCGGCGGCCGCTTTCGCGGAGTTGTAACAGTCACGCCCGTATCGGGGCACTTTGATATCCTAGGACGCGATCATAGGTTGGAGAAGCAAGAGTTGGAAAAACAAGTGCGAGACAAGTTCACCGTCGCCCTGATCCAGATGTCGTGCGGTTCCGAACCGGCCGACAATCTGGCCAAGGCGGTTCACCGTGTGGCAGAGGCGGCGCGCGAGGGCGCCGACGTCGTCTGCTTACCCGAACTGTTCCAGACGCAGTATTTCTGCCAGCGCGAAGACGCGGCGCTGTTCGATCTCGCGGAACCAATCCCCGGCGCGACCACCGAAACGCTTGCCGCTGCTGCCCGGAAGAACAAGGTCGTGCTGATCGCGTCGCTGTTCGAGAAGCGCGCGCCTGGCGTCTACCACAACACGGCTGCGATCTTTGATGGGGGTGGCGATTCGGATGGCAGGCTCGCTGGCATCTACCGCAAGATGCACATTCCCGACGACCCGCTCTACTACGAAAAGTTTTATTTCACGCCCGGTGATCTGGGCTTTAAGGCCTTCGACACTTCCGCGGGAAAGCTGGGCACGCTGATCTGCTGGGATCAGTGGTATCCCGAAGCCGCGCGCCTCACCGCGCTGCAGGGAGCTAGTGTTCTGTTCTTCCCCACAGCGATCGGATGGCATCCTGCGGAGAAGGCCAAATTTGGCGCGTCGCAACACGATGCTTGGCGGACGATTCAACGGGCGCATGCGATTGCGAACGGGGTTTACGTCGGGGTCGTGAATCGCGTCGGCTTTGAGACCGGAGACATTCGCGGCAATTCCGTGCCTGGCAAAGGGCTGGAATTCTGGGGAGGGTCGTTTTTCTGCGATCCTTTCGGCCGCGTTCTCGCCGAGGCTTCGCATGACAAAGAAGAAATTCTGCTGGGCGAAGTGGATTTGCGGCATCTGGAGGACACGCGGCGGAACTGGCCGTTCCTGCGCGATCGGCGGATTGACAGTTATGCGCCAATCACGAATCGAATGACCGATGGAAAGTGAGTTCTGGGTGATCGCATCTTGATCCCTCTGATCCCGTCTTTTAAAATCAAAGACTTAGCGGCGACGTTTGGCCAGGTCTTTGAGAAATAAGGACTTATCGCTAAAGTATTTATTCTCCAATCATTTACATGGCATTTGCATGACAAAGACGGGTTCTGCATCGAAACCTCCTTCCGCGCTTCCTTCCGCCCTGGGCTATCGCATGCCGGCCGAGTGGGAGCCGCACGAATCCACCTGGCTCGCTTGGCCGCATTTTCGCGGGGACTGGCCGGGGAAGTTCGAGCCGATTCCGTGGGTGTATGCCGAGATCGTACGCAACCTGGCACGGCATGAGCGGGTGGACCTGATCGTCAACTCCCCGAACGCGGAACGGCGAGCCCGGGCGGTGCTGGAGTTGGCCGATGCGCTTTCTGAAAACGTCCGTTTTCACCATTGGCGAACGGATCGGGTGTGGACGCGCGATTCCGGGTGCATCTTCCTCACGCGAAACTCGGCACCTCAGGGGCGAAAGCCCCCCGTGATTGAGGACGCAAACGGCACGGCTGAAGCCGTGCCCTTCCCAAAGCCCTCTCATAGAAAGAGTTCCACGGGAAAGCAAGACGGGCCGCGCATCGCGCTGCATTTTCAGTTCAACGGCTGGGCGAAGTATCCGAATTACAAGCTCGATGAAAAGATCGGCGGACGCATGGCGAAAGCGGCTGGGGCGCGCGTGGTGCGTCCGGTCGTTGTGCATCCGAACGGCGGCGAACACCGCGTGGTGCTCGAAGGTGGATCGATCGACGTCAACGGTTGCAGCACTCTGCTCACGACGGAAGAGTGTCTGCTCTCGACCACGCAGCAGCGCAATCCGCCGATGGACCGCGCCGCTTACGAACAACTTTTTGCCGACTATTTTGGAGTGCAGTCCGTGATCTGGCTCGACAGCGGCATCGCCGGCGACGACACGCACGGACATGTCGATGACATCACCCGCTTCGTCGCTCCGAATACCGTGGTTACGATGGTCGAGCAGAATGAGCAAAGCGAAAACTACGCGCCACTTTATGCGAACCTGTGGCGATTGAAGGCCGCCCGCGTCTCATCTGGGAGTTCCGACGGACAGAAACTCGAGATCGTCGAGATTCCTATGCCGCGTCCAGTCGTCTTCGAAGGCCGGCAGTTGCCCGCCAGCTACGCCAATTTTTATATTGCGAATGGCGTGGTGCTCGTACCGGTTTTCAACGATCCGAACGATCGCATCGCGTTAAATGTCTTGGCGGAAGTTTTTCCGACGCGTGAAATCGCACCGATCTATTCGGGCGATCTGATCTGGGGATTCGGCGCGCTGCACTGCATGACGCAGCAGCAGCCGGAAAATTAACGGTAGCTGGTCTCGGCCTCAATGCTTGTCTCTGACTCTGAATGCAACGAGATTCCTTATTGTGCGTAAGCCAGCACGGTTGCGCCCGTGAAGATCAAGAGCCCCCCGACCCAGTGATGCCAGGTCACCGGCTCGTGGAGAAAAATTGCGGCTAAGGCAATCGCAACCACAACGCTCAGCTTGTCTACAGGGGCGACGCGGGAAGCCTCACCAAGTTGCAGGGCTCGGAAATAGCAGAGCCAGGATAAGCCGGTGGCAATGCCGGATAGAACCAGAAAGATCCACGTTCGTCTTCCAATCGTTGCGATCGACTGGCTCTTAGTAAAAAGAACGACGGACCAAGCGAAGATCAGAATCACTACGGTTCGGATCGCGGTCGCCAAGTTGGAGTTAACATGTGCGACTCCAACTTTCGCCAAAACTGCCGTAAGACCCGCAAAAAATGCCGATAGCAACGCCCAAAGGAACCAGTTCATATTATTTCCTAACCTCCGATTTCTTCGAACGGCCGCAGTTTCGATTCAGTCAGTTTGGCAGTCTCCCACTGTTATACACATTTGCGACACACAGCAATCCGAACGGCCTAAGCTCTAGCAGGCTGCGGAAATAACTGGCGTATATAGCACATATAATATAGGCATCATATGATGCTATACTTAGTGCTTAGGAGTTCCCATGAGAACCACGATTGCGCTGGATGACGACCTGGTACGAATCGCCCAGGAGTTCACCGGGGTAAAGGAGAAGACGGCGCTGATTCGTGAAGCGCTCAAAGCGCTGATTGAGCGGGAAAGCGCTCGCCGGCTGGCGTCCCTGGGAGGCACCATGCCGGGATTGAAGAATGTCCCACGGCGCAGGGCGGCGGCGCATTGATTCTCGCCGATACCTCGGTTTGGATCGATCATCTCCGATTGGGCAATCAACAACTGCAGAAGCAGTTGAACCTGGGGCAGATTGCGGTCCATCCCTGCGTCATTGCGGAGTTGGCCCTGGGATCTCTGAAAGAACGCTCCCGGACACTTGCCCTTCTGGACCTGCTACCCCAGGTGCGAGTGGCACAATTGAACGAAATTCGAACCTTGATCGAGGCCCGTCGTTTGTACGGCCTCGGCATTGGTCTGACCGACGCACACCTGATCGCTTCGGTTCTGATCAATCCGCCGATGCTTTTGTGGACAAGAGATAAGCAACTCCGAAAAGTCGCCGAGTCTCTCAGCATTCACGCCAGCCTCGCTTAGAAACCCATTGCAGCAAAATGCAGATCCCTCGCTGCGCTCGGGATGACAACACTATGGAGGGTGTAGTCATCTTGCATCGTTTACACTTTACCCGTGAATGCCGAGATCATCGCCGTCGGGTCGGAGTTGCTGACTCCTCATCGCCAGGACACAAATTCGCTTTATCTCACGGAACAACTGAACGACCTTGGCGTGGAAGTGCGCTTCAAATGCATTGTCGGCGACGATCGGGAAGGCCTGACGGCGGCGGCCAAGCTTGCCATGCGGCGGTCGGACATCATCATTGTTTCGGGCGGTCTTGGTCCTACCGAAGACGATCTTACGCGCGAAGCGGTGGCCGACGCGCTCGGCCTAGAATTGCGCCGCGATCCGGAGATCGCTGCCAAGTTGGAAGAACGCTTCGCCAAGCGCGGCATGAAGATGTCGGCCAACAATGCCAAGCAGGCAGACGTTTTGACCAGCGCAGCGGCGTTGCCCAACTCGCTCGGCACCGCGCCCGGCCAGTGGATCGGCGGCAAGTACGACGGCCAGGAGCGGCTGCTGATGCTGCTGCCCGGTCCTCCCTACGAAATGAAAGCGATGTTCGAAGCCGAATGCATTCCGCGGCTGCGCGCCCGGGTTCCCGTCCAGCACATCGCCACGCGCACGTTCAAAATGGCGATGATGCCGGAATCGCAGGTGGACGCGCGGGTCGCGCCGATCTACAAAACCTACACCGACGTCGAGACCACGATTCTGGCGGGCGCGGGCGAGATTCAACTTCATCTGCGCTGCCGGAAGGATTCACAGCCAGAGGCCGAAGCGCGCGTCGAGGAGCTCTCCGAAAAAATCGAAGACGAGCTCGCCGACTCCATTTTCTCGCGCAAAGGCGAAACCATCGAACAGATCGTCAGCTATCTGCTGCAGATGCGGAGCATGACGCTGGCCGTGGCGGAATCCTGTACTGGCGGCCTGTTGGCCGAGCGCATCACCTCGATCGGCGGCAGCTCGCGCTATTTTCTGGGCGGGGCCGTGGTGTATTCGAATGAACTGAAAACACAATTTGCCAATGTGCCCAAGGCGTTGATCGACCAGCATGGAGCGGTGAGCAGGGAAGTGGCATCGGCGATGGCGGAGGGCATCCGCAAGCGTTGTGTATCGAGCTACGGAGTGGGGATTACAGGCGTCGCAGGCCCGGGGGGCGGAAGCGAGCAGAAGCCCGTCGGCCTGGTTTACATCGCGCTGGCGGGAGAAGAAGGCACGCAGGTCGTCGAGCGAAATTTCCCCGGCGACCGCAAGCGTATTCGTCAGTTCGCAACGCAGCAGGCGCTGGAGATGATTCGCCGGGCGCTGCTGTAAGGCGCTGCCCTTAAAAATGCGAATATTTATCGGCATCGATCTTGACGCGGAAGTTCGCGCCCGCATCGCGCGCTTCCTCGACGGCGTGCAAGGTTTCGCGCCCGAGGCGCGCTGGGTGCGGCCCGAGTCGCTGCACATTACGTTGAAGTTCATCGGTGAACAAAAGACGGAGCAACTCGAGGCCATAAGCGAACGTTTGCGGCATGTTGAAGGCGGCGCGTTTGAGATTCGCTCCGCCGCATACGGATTCTTTCCCACGGCCAAGGCTCCGCGCGTATTCTGGATCGGCATTCAAGCGGGACCGCAACTAGCTGCGCTGGCGGAGAGCATTGATGTGGCTGTCGCCGAACTCGGCGTTCCGCGAGAAGACCGGCCCTATAGTCCGCATCTGACTTTGGCGCGCGCCGGAGGCAGATCGGGCTCGCCAAAATGGCGCAAAGGCGACGGCCCGAATGCGGCGTTCGCGACGCTGGAAAAACGCCTGGCCGCGATGGGCGAACTCGATTTCGGCACGATGACGGCGCGGGAGTTTATTCTTTATCAGAGTCAGCTTTTACCGGGAGGATCGAAGTACACAAAGCTGCAACGATTCCCGCTCCGGCAGACTTGAATCGAAAATCAGTCGTGGACATGAACCCCTATTTCATCACCGCCGCGGTCAGCTACCTGTTGGGGTCGATCCCATTCGGCTATCTGCTGGTGCGGATTTTCAAAGGGGAAGATGTGCGCGCCAGCGGCAGCGGCAACATCGGCGCAACGAACGTGGCGCGCAAGTCACCGGCGCTGGGAATTGCGACTCTGGCGCTCGATGCCGCCAAGGGACTGGCTGCGGTTCTGGTGGCGCGGGGGCTGTTCAGCGGACCGCATCCACAGCTGATCATGACTGTGGCGGCGTTCTTTGCCGTGCTCGGCCATCTTTTTCCGGTGTGGCTCAAATTCCGCGGCGGCAAGGGCGTCGCCACCAGCCTTGGAGCTTTCATCCTGCTCACTCCGAAATCCATTTTGTGTATGGTGGTGCTGTTTCTGCTCATCGCGGTTGCGCTTCGTTACGTGTCGCTTGCATCCGTCGCTGTGGCGGCGGCCTTTCCGCTGCTGGCATGGGCTTGGCGCGAGTACAGGGACTCGCGGCAACTGCTTTTGATCGCTGCGGTTTCAGCGCTCGTCATCTGGAAGCATCGCCAGAACATCGGCCGCATTGCTACCGGAACAGAGTCGAAACTCGGACGAAAGCCTCACACGGAACCCAGAACGTTAGGAGCGACCCGCCCATGACAACGACACCTGCGACGACCCGCATCGCTGTCATCGGCGCAGGGGCATGGGGCACCGCTCTGGCCATGGTTCTTGGACGCAAGAGTACGCACGAGTGCCAGCGCAAGATCCGCCTCTGGGCCAAAGAGCCTGAGGTTGCGGAGAGCATCGCGAGCGGCCGAATCAACCAGCGTTTCCTGCCCGGCTTCACCTTGCCCGAGTCGATCGAAGCGACCAGCGATCTGCACCGCGCGCTCGAAGCCGCCGACATCGTCGTTAGCGTGATGCCCTCGCAGCATTGCCGATCTCTGTTCGAACAAATGGCGCCGGCGCTCCGCCCCGAGACGCTTTTCGTCAGCTGCACCAAGGGACTCGAAAACGGCACGCTGCTGCGCATGACGGAAGTGATTGCCGATGTGTTGCGAAGCCGCAGGTTCACGCCGCGCGTGGCAGCGCTGAGCGGTCCGTCGTTTGCCAAGGAGGTGGCGCGCGGCGATCCAACGGCCGTGACCGTGGCGTCTACCGACAGCGCAGTGACCCGCGCCGTGCAGGTGGTGTTCAACGATTCGCGCTTCCGCGTTTACACCAACGACGACGTGATTGGCGTAGAACTGGGAGGCGCGCTGAAGAACATCATTGCCATTGCCGCTGGCGTCTGCGACGGCCTTGGCCTTGGCCACAACTCGGTGGCGGCGCTGATTACGCGCGGTCTTGCCGAAGTGGCGCGCCTGGTCGTGGCCTGCGGCGGGCGGCTCGACACCATGTCCGGACTCGCCGGGCTCGGCGACCTGGTTCTAACCTGCACCGGAGATCTCTCGCGCAACCGCAGCGTGGGGGTTGAGTTGGGCAAAGGCCGCGAACTTCCCGACATTATCGCCGGCATGCACGGTGCCGTTGCCGAAGGGGTGTTCACGACCAAAGCCGCGGCCGGCCTGGCCCACAAGAAGAACGTCGAGATGCCGATCACCGAACAGATGTATGCCATTCTCGAAAACGGCAAGTCTCCCCAGCAGGCGATCGAAGACCTGATGACGCGGGCGACCCGGTCGGAAGTCTACTAGGCATGGTTCTTGCATCCCCATGCCCAGACTGCTATTTTCAGTGAGCTAAGCGGGTTCGTCGGGTTGGGGCGGCAATCCAAAGCTCATTCTGCGACGTACTTCAGGAGGATGAAGATCGGCGTGGCGAGCGCTGACAGCAACGCGATACCGTCCGACCTGGCGCTGGTGACGGCGATCCGGTCGGCCGATCAGAGCGCCATGGCGACGCTCTACGATCGCTATTCCTCCATCGTGTATGCCGTGGCTTTGCGCGTGTTGCAAGACACTGCCGCCGCCGAGGACGTGTTGCAGGATATCTTCATGCAGCTGTGGCGCAATCCCGGAGCCTTCGACGCCACACGCGGCAACATGGCGGCATGGCTGGCGGTGATTGCGCGACACCGCGCCATCGACGCTCTGCGCAAACGCCGTCCGCAAGACGATATCGAAGACGTAATCGTTTCAGTTGAGCCCGATCTCGCCAGCGAAGCCGACCGCTCCCGCGCCATGGAGAAGGTTCGCGGCGCGATGCAGACGATGGCGCCGCCGCAGCGATCGGCGCTCGAAATGGCATACTTCGAAGGCTTAACTCACGTGGAGATTGCCGAGAAAACCGGCGAGCCTCTCGGCACGATCAAAACCAGGATTCGCACCGGACTACTTTCGTTGCGAAAGGCGTTGGCGGCATGAGCGCACACGAACAATTCGCGGAAGATCTGGCGCTTTACGCGCTGGGGTCGCTCGAAGGCGACGAGCGTCAGGCGCTCGAAACGCACCTGGATGGGTGCGCCGCTTGCCGCCGCGAACTGGAATTGCTGCGCGGCGACGTCAGCCTGCTTGCGTTGACCGCCGCCGGACCGAAACCGCCGGTGCGAGCAAGACAGCGGCTCATGTCGGCGATTGCCGCGGAACCGCGCCTGCCCGTTGTCGTTGCAACTCCGCCAGACCGCAGTCAGCGCTCCTGGTGGCCAACGCTAGCCTGGGTCGCCGTGGCGGCGCTGGTTCTGGCCTGCATCGGTCTGCTGCGACAGAATTCAGCGCTCCAGCAAAACCTGGCTTCGCTGCAAGCGCGGTTCAGCGAACAGGGAAGTAAGCTCGACCAGGCGAACGATGTGGTCGCCACGTTGCTCGATCCTGAAGCGACAAAGATAGAACTGGTCGCCGCCGGAAGCAAGCCGCAGCCGCGAGGCAAGGCGATTTATCAGCGCCGCAATCGCAATCTGATTTTCATCGCCAGCAATCTTCCGCCGCTACCAGCGGAGAAAATTTACGAGCTCTGGTTGTTCCCCGCCAACGGCGGCGCGCCCATCGCAGCCGGCTTGTTCAAGCCGGATCAACGGGGCAGCGCGACTCTCGTGAATCCTCCACTGCCTGAAGGCGTTACGGCTAAGAATTTTGTGGTCACGCTCGAACCCGAAAGCGGATCGCACGAAGCTCCGCGTGGAACCCCCGTGATCGTTGGCCTTGGCGAGGGCGTTGGCGAGTAAATAGTCGAGGTTGGTGCCCGGAGACGGAATCGAACCGTCACGTCCTGTTAGGGACCCGGGATTTTAAGTCCCGTGCGTCTGCCAGTTTCGCCATCCGGGCGATGAGTGTTGTTTGCATTCTACAGCAGGAATTTAGAGGGTTTGGGCCCCGCATCGACAAGACAAGTAAATCCACATCAGCTATCTGGTTCGCCAGCGCCTCTACTGAATTGCGTTCCCATACGTCGGCACTCCCTGCTGCACCAGGAAGAGCAAGGTCTGCCCGCGCGACGCCCAGTCGCTTTGCGGATACTGGGAGATTAACTGCTGGGCGAGCGCGATGGCCTGGTTTTTCGACAGTTCCGTTTTCTTGGGCTGTTCTTCGGTCTTATAGATCTCGATCAGGGCGGCTCGCCGGGAAGCGGCGTTGTAGAGCGCTTCGGCAGCGGCGGGAGACTGCGGATATTCCTTCACATACTTTTCGTAAATGTCGGCTTCTTTCTCCGGGCACTTGGACGAGGCCTGCCAGTCTCCGCAGAGTTTGTTGTCGATTAGATGAAAAGCTGCGAGCTGCGCCCACTTAGAGTCGGGAAACTTCTTCATGACCTGCTTCATCGACTGCTCTTCGATGCCTTCTCGAAGGTAGGCTTCCTTCTCGCGCGCCGAGGGGCGAGACTGCGTATCGGCCTTTTCAACCTGCCACTGAATATCCGCGGCGCGGTAGAGGCCTTCGCCGGCCAGGGGGGAGTTCGGGAAAATATCGTAGACGCGGTGATAGAGCCGCAAGGCGTCCTGCGCCGCGCCGCGGCGTCCGTGTCGGCGGCTGGCCTCTTCCTCGGAATCGACAGCGGCGCCGAACAGGATGCGGTCGCCGTTCGGGGTGGACGCCCAGACCACGCCGGTATCCAGCACCCACCCGCTGACCGTCTTACCGCGATCTTCATCTTCGAAAACGAAAGCGGGGTCCGGAGTTGGCGAACCCAGCAAAGCCTCGACGTGGAGCCATTTGGGGCTCCTGTCGAGTAGAATCAGTTCCCGTCCGCGTTCGATTTGGGCCAGTTTGTTGGAAGTGGTGTCGGGAGACAAGTAGAGGATGGCTTCACGGACCAAAGTGCCGCGATCGGCGGCGAGCAGCGGGGAATTTCCCAGCGCGACCACGATCAAAGTAAAGACGAACAAATTAAGGACGAACAAAGGCAGAGGCCTGGCAGTTGGTTTCACGGTCGTCGTCTCCGGTTCGAGGGTAGCATGTTGGTTAGGATGCGTGGAATTGGCTGCGAGGCTGAGAAGCACCACAGGGTGATTGCCGTTGACAGCTACGTACCCTGTACTCCACGATGGATTCCTTTACCGTCGGACTTGCGCGCGGAGATTGTGATATCCGGCAACGAAACTGCAGGCGCAAGAAGAGTCGCCAATGACATCTCGATCGAGCGCGCACCACATTATAATTCGCGACCTCAAGACCATCGACGACCTCAGCCAGTTAAGAGCGGTCGAGAAGGAAGTCTGGGGCATGGCGGACGACGATGCCTTGCCCCTCACCCTGGCCATCGCCCTGAAAGCCTCCGGCAACATTTTTGTGGGGGCGTTCGATGGAGCCTCCGGTAAAGACAAGATGGTGGGATTCGCCTTCGGATTCCTCGCTCGCGAGCACGGCGAAACGACACTTCACTCGCACATGCTGGCGGTGCTCGACCCGTACCGGCATCTGGATCTGGGCGCGCGCTTGAAGCATGCTCAGCGCGAGCGGGCGATGGCCATGGGTGTCCATGAAATGACTTGGACCTACGATCCGCTGCAAAGCCGCAACGCGCACTTCAATTTCTTCAAACTAGGTGTGGTTTCCGATACCTATAAAGCGAATTTCTATGGACCGGAGACCTCGAGCATGCTGCATCAGAACGGAACCGACCGGCTCTGGGTGCGGTGGATACTGAATTCGAAGCGCGTGCGGAATCGACTGACGGGTAAGAGTAATGCGCGTGGGGAAGCGCTCGATGCGCTCAAGCTGTTGGCTCCGCTGGTGCGCTTCGATCCCAGCGGGAAGCCCGCCCGCGCCGGTCTGGCCGAATCTCTGGCACGGCAGCGCGTGAGCATTGAAATCCCCAGCGACATCCTGGAGGTCGAGCGCGTCGACATGGGATTGGCGCGAGAGTGGCGCGAAGCCACCCGATGGGCATTCGACGAAGCCGTGAAGGCGGGATTCTTCGTGGCCGAGTTCTGTCGTTCGATTCGCGGACAGCAGGGCCCCGGAGCCTATCTGCTACAGCGTGGAACGGTGAGCGAAGTAGGATCCGAGCTGTAGGGTTCCCGGAAACGTAGAAAGATAAAAGGATCGGAACCGGCGTGCCCTATCGCGAATCCAGAGCCTGACGCTGCTCCTTCATCTGCTGCAGGAAGATTTCGACCGGCTCTTGAAAATTTTGCCGGAACAGATCGACCAGCGGGTCTTCGGTGCCCGAGATTTCGGTTGCGGCGGTTTGCAGGGTCGCCAGGCTGTCCTCGGCCGTTGGCGGTTCCATTCCGTCGGGCGCGACCAGAACTTCGGGGTGTTTTTTTTCGTTGGCGTGCAGAGTTGCGATCATGCGTTGCGACTGCTCGGCCTGCTCGCTGTTGCCTCGAAGGAATTCCACCCCCATGCCCACTTCCGGGTGCGCGACCAGCACCGTGCCGGCGGCGCGGACGTCGGCGTCCGCATTCTTGATGGCAAGAACCACGCGTGTGCCGCGCGGGAACGGCGAATTGGTCGTGAGATAGCATCCTCCGGCGCTTAGGTCGGAGAGACTGCAACTCACCGGCGGGTCATCCTGCTCGGGTTCGGGAAGTTGCTTGTTCAACCACCGGCGCAGAGCGTTGCGCTCATGATCGGTGGCGTCCTTAAAGCGAACCCCGGCCAGATCGCCACTGCCGCCCCATGCCACCTCTCCATGAATTTCAATGGGCTGGTCGATGCCCGGCAAATCGAGTGAAAAACGGAGCGCATTCTCTTTAGGCATGCGGCCGATAAACTGAATCGCCATGCCGCCTTCGCACAGGTCGATGGTCTTGGCTTTGTACCGGTTGGCCCCAAAACACTCGACCGGAATCTGCACCGGAACCCGCATCTGGAGCCGGCGCTCACGCTTCATCAGAGCGCGCACCGCGCGGAAGCTGGCCTTGGCCCGCTCGACCGCGAAGGGTTTGTGCAGGACAAAATGGGCTCCCAACTCAAAACCGCCTTTGAGTCCGACGGCAGCTTCGACCAACACAATCGCGAGGGCGCGTTTGTTGACGGGAGCGGCTTTGGCTCCCAGCAGCACCCGTCCCGCGTCCTCCGGGTTGGCTCCGTCTACGATGATGGCCTCGAAACGCTGGCGGGTGACCCGGCGAATGGCGTTCTCCGCGCCAAGGCAATGTTCCACGTCAATTTCCAGGTCGCTGAGGACTCGGCGCAGAACCCGCACGGTCCTTTCGTCGGAACTCATTAGTAAGGACTTTAAATTCATGGTTCGAGTCACGATGATACCGAGGCAGAGCCAAGAAAATTACTCTTCCCGTTTGAACTCTACGGGCCGGCTAACTCGCGGTCAACGCCGCGACCGCGTCTTCGGGTTACTGTCGTCATCACAGCTCTCGCGGCCGACATCCAGGTGCTAGGGCGAGCCCGGGTCTGGCAGATGGTTACCGTGGCCATCTCAGCACTGTGATTAAGGGTCACATGGATTGCGCTCGCTGGGTCATGCGCTCCATTGCACGTCGCCTGCAAGTGATTGTGCAGAAAGGAAATACCACTTAAGGGCCATACGGCTTCTTAATTCTGTTGACAAATGTCATAAAGCCTATTATTATCAATAGCTTCCATCGGGTATGCTGGGATTGATTCGATGGCGCGTATTTTATCGAAACAGTGGGAATCCTTGGAGCCTTCATTGGAATCCAATCCCACCGAGGCTCCACAAAGAGAGAAAGTCGTCATTTTTTGCGAGAGGGTATATTTTTCATGGCTAAGCGACGCGGAAACCCGAATTGGGGCAAGCCCGAACCGATCGGGCCGGTGGTTCCAACTATCACGGAATTTGAACAGGTTGTGCACGAGTACAAGCTCTCCCCGGACCAGTATTTGCGGTCCACCCGGCTGCGCGAGTGGGCGCGCCGGAACAAGAATTCCAAGTACATCCCCGAGCCCTTGCTCGAAGCGTGGGGTTTTGAAATCGAATCCACTCTGTAACCGCAAGCGAACGCTTTTACCGGAAGGGTCGCCGCAGGCGACCCTTTCCTGTTTTACACTGAATCCAATGGGAGGCTTGATCCCAATATGCTGGCAGGCGTGAAGTTTAGCGGCCCCGAACTCGTCGGCTTGATCGTGGCGGTCAGCTTCGCCGCCGGACTCAACGTCTACGCCACGGTCGCCACGCTGGGGTTGCTCGCCCATGCCGGCGTACTCGACTTGCCCGCCGGATTGCACCTGATCGCCAGTTGGTGGGTAATCGCCGCCTCGGGCGTGCTTTTTGCGGTTGAATTTTTTGCCGATAAGATCCCAGCTTTCGATTTGTTCTGGAATGCTCTGCACACCTTTGTGCGCATCCCTGTAGCCGCACTGATGGCATACGGCGCAACCTCGCAACTCTCGCCAGAAAAGCAGTTGCTGGCGACAGTAGCCGGAGGCGTCATCGCCCTCGCAGCCCATGGCGGCAAGACAGCAGCCCGAGTCGCTGTGACCCCGGCTCCCGAGCCGGTTTCGAATTTCGCGCTCTCCGCCGGAGAAGATACTCTAGCCGTGGCCCTGACTTGGCTGGCCACGCAGCACCCGATTGCGGCAGGCAGCATCGCAGTCTTATTTTTGATCGTGATCGCAGTCGCGTTGCGATGGGTAGTCAGGGAAATGAAGAATTTGTTTCGCAGCCCGAACAGGGAACTCGCGCCTTCGAAGCGCCGAGACTTGAACGCCGCGTGACCCACATGACTCCTAACTCACCTTTTACCGACGTCCCTACCGCGATCGAAGAGATTCGCGCCGGACGCATGATTGTCGTAGTCGACGACGAGGATCGCGAGAACGAAGGCGATCTCACGCTGGCCGCCGAAAAAGTCACTCCCGAGGCCATCAACTTCATGGCTAAGCACGGACGCGGCCTGGTTTGCCTGGCGATGACCGAGGAGCGCCTCGACCATCTTCGCCTCGGCCCGATGTCCAGCGAAAACACCTCGCAATACGGAACCGCGTTCTGCGAAGCCATCGATGCCCGCGAAGGCGTGACCACCGGAATCTCCGCCCATGATCGCGCCCACACCATCAAAGTGGCAATCGATCCTAAAACGCGGCCCTCGGACCTGGCCCGCCCCGGCCACATGTTTCCCCTGCGCGCACGAAAAGGCGGAGTGCTTGTGCGTGCCGGACAAACCGAAGCTTCCGTCGATCTAGCCCGATTGGCCGGCATGATCCCCGCCGGCATCATCTGCGAAATTATGAAAGACGACGGCACCATGGCCCGCGTGCCTGACCTCATCGATTTCTGCCGCACGCACCAGATGAAAATGCTGACGGTCGCGGAGTTGATCCGCTACCGCATGCAGCATGAACGCTACGTCCACCGCGTGGGCGAGGCGATGGTAGAAACCAGGCACGGAGAATTCCGCTTGATCGCCTACGAAAGCGAAGTCGACGGCGGCGCGTCCCACATGGCATTGATTCGCGGTGACATCGATGATGCCTCGAAGCCGGTCCTGGTCCGCATGCACGCGCACTGCCTGCTGGGCGATGTGTTCGGAGCCACCGGCTGCGACTGCCATCGAACGCTTGAAGCTTCCCTGAAAATTATTGCCGAGGAGGATCGCGGCGCATTGATCTACCTGCACCAGACCTCCAAAGGGTTCACCGCGGAAAAAATCGGAGAGCAGTCGTTTCTAACTTTCCACCGCGAACGCCGCTTGCCGTCGCTTCCAGAAAGTGAACGCAAGACGCACCGCGAGATCGGCCTGGGAGCGCAGATTCTCTCGGACTTGAATTTGAAACGGATTCGATTGCTGACTAATCACCCGAGAAGAGTGGCCGCGCTGGAAGGATTCGATATCGAGATTGTCGAGCAGGTTCCGGTGAAGCTCGCGGCCCCGAAAACGTAGTTGCTCGTGTGGAGACGCGAGCTCCGCCCCGTCCAGCTAGAACGGCTTCCGTATCGTAATCACCTCATCCTTGATAAAAAACTGCGCCGAGCACACCGCCGAACCGCAAATCGTCGGCAGCAGCCCCGCCATCTGCTTGCGCGTAATCAGACCCAGCGTGCCGCACGAAGGGCAGGAGAGCACCGCCCAATAGGGATCCTCTTTCTCTCCTACTTCACCCGCGTTCTCCAAAACGAACACGGTGCCGGGTTCCATCTGCTCGGGAATCCACTCGTTGATAATGCTCAATTCGCCGATCATCATGCTTACCCGCCTTTCTTATGCTCTCCGAGTTCGCCGTAGAGGCTGAACCCGTTCCGAACCCGCCGCTTTCTTGCGTGCCCGAATTTCCGCTCGAACCCGCCGAACTTCGTCGCTCAGACATATATCGAACATCGGCTGCCGCGCATTTTTTAACAGGTCCACGACCTGCCGTGCCGAAGTCCGCAAATACAGATGTATGCCGTCGGTCAGAAGGTGATACTCCGATGAGGCGCCAACCGTAGCCGCCAGACTCGTCCCAAACTCCTGCTGGAGAAACCTGATCACCTTGCGCATGCGTTGCAGCGAAAAACCCCGCCGGCGAAGTTGGCAAATCACGGCCACTGTAACCAGTTCGTCCCAGCTATAAATGCGGCGGTGCCCCTGGCGAGACGGAGCCACGATGCCGCGTTCGTCCCACCATTGCAACTGGCGGGCGGTGATGCCGGTCAGTGCGATCACGTCGCTGGATGTGAACTGTCGTTGCATCTTGAAGCCATTCTGTTTCAAACAATAAGACAAAGAAATGTTTCGAACATTCTAGGGGGGCAAGCGGGAAATCCAACAGTGTTTCGCGCTTTCGGTATTGACTAAGCGGATACGTCGGCGGAGGAGTGCGCGGGACGACCCGGTTCTAACGCGCACTCGGTTGTGCCTTTGGCGCCCCTGGCATTACCATGAATGAACGACAAATTCTCTTCTCCGGGGCCATTGAATTCATGATTCAGAGAGTGCAGATTCGCGCTGCCGTGCTGGTGTTGTTCGTCCTGTCTTTTACACTGTTGTCCGCTACGCTGACTTTCTGCCAGCAAAAAGAGCGGAATCGCAGACTCGATGCCGCGCAAAAAGACACCCCCGTCACCTCCGAGTCGGCGGCGAAAGACGACAAAGATAAAGACGACAAGAATGAAGACCCGCTCTTCCGGGGAATGAAGTACCGCTCCATCGGCCCGTTTCGTGGCGGACGTTCCCTGACCGCCGCCGGAATTCCGGGCGACCCAACCACCTACTATTTCGGAGCCACCGGCGGTGGAGTGTGGAAATCTACTGACGGCGCCAACACCTGGTCCGCGATTTTCGATAAGGATGGTTCTCCATCGATCGGCAGCATCGCGGTCGCGGGGTCCGATCCCAACGTGGTTTATGTGGGCACGGGAGAAGCCTGCATTCGCGGCAACATCTCGAACGGCGACGGCGTCTGGAAATCGGTGGACGCAGGTAAGTCCTGGAAGTACGTCGGCCTGAAAGACTCGCGCGCGATTGGCAAGGTGATCGTAAACCCGCACAATCCCGATATCGCTTTCGTCGCCGCGCTGGGGCACCCCTACGGACCCAACACAGAACGCGGCGTCTTTCGCACCACCGACGGCGGCAAGACCTGGGACAAGGTTCTCTACAAAGACGAGAACACCGGTGCGATCGACGTGACGTTCGATCCGCAAAATCCCCACATCCTGTTCGCCTCGCTGTGGGAAGCCCGGCGCACGCCCTGGTCGCTCTCCAGCGGCGGTCCCGGCAGCGGCATTTACCGCTCCACCGACGCCGGCACAACTTGGAAAAAGCTCGAAGAACATGGCCTTCCAAAGGGTCCCTACGGTCGCATCGGCTTGGCAGTAGCGGCGAATTCCGAGCGCGTCTATGCCATCGTCGAGGCCAAGGAAGGCGGCGGATTTTATCGCTCCGACGATGGCGGCGACACCTGGGATCTCGTAAACAGCAGCCATTCGCTGCTGCAGCGCGCCTGGTATTACATGCACGTGATCGCCGATCCGCAGGATGTAAACACGGTCTACGTGGCGGACGTGGAGTTCTTCAAGTCCACCGACGGCGGACGCAGCTTCAATAAAGTGAAAGTTCCGCATGGCGACAATCACGGCCTGTGGATCGACCCGAAGAACACGAAGCGCATGATCGCTTCGAACGACGGCGGCGTTACCGTCAGCCTGGATGGCGGCAATTCGTGGACGCGCGAGGATAATCAGCCGACCGCGCAGTTCTACCACGTCATTACCGACACGCGGACGCCGTATTACGTTTATGGCGCACAGCAGGACAATTCCACCGTCGCGATCGCCAGCCGCAGCGACGACGGAGCGATTGGCCGCGACAATTGGTATACGGTCGGCGGCGGAGAAGCGGGCTATATCGCGCCCAATCCCACCGACCCGAACATTGTGTATGCCGGCGACTACCAAGGCAACATCACGCGCTTCGACCGGCGCACCAATCAGATTCAAAGCATCAATGTGTCGCCCGAAATCTCTGATGGCCGCGGTGCGGCGCCACTCGATCACCGCTTTCAGTGGACCGCCCCCATCGTGACCTCGCCCCACGATCCCAACACCATCTACTACGGAGGCGAGCGCGTTTTTAAGACCAGCGACGGTGGCATGCACTGGGAAGCGATCAGCGGCGATCTCACGCGTAACGACAAATCCAAACAGCAGCCTTCGGGCGGTCCGATCACCATCGACGACACCGGCACCGAATACTACGACACCGTGTTTTCGATTGCCCCGTCGCCCCTGGCGAAAGGCCAAATCTGGGCGGGCACCGACGACGGCTTGATTCAGCTCACTCGCGATGAAGGCAAGACTTGGACCAACGTTACGCCCAAGGATCTCGCCGAGTGGAGCCGCATCAGCCTGATCGAAGCTTCTCCGCATTATGCTGGCGCAGCCTACGTGGCCGTCGATCGCCATCAGAACGACGATCTCGCACCGTACATTTACAAAACGGCCGATTACGGAGCGACCTGGAGCCGCATCACCGCCGGCATTCCGGATGGCTCGTTCGTTCGGGCTGTACGCGAAGATCCGAAACGCAAGGGTCTGCTCTATGCCGGCACCGAGCGCGGCGTCTTCGTCTCCTTCGACGACGGTGCGCATTGGCGCTCGCTGCAAATCAATTTACCGATCGTGCCGGTTCACGATCTGGTCGTCAAGAACGACGATCTGGTTCTGGCGACGCACGGGCGCGCGTTTTGGATTCTTGATGACGTCTCGCCGCTGCGCCAGTTCGCCGATTCCGTTGTCGCCGAAGACGTGCACCTCTACCAGCCTGCAACCGCCTATCGCGTACATGCCGGAGACGCTCCCGAGCACTTGACGTTTGACGGGAAGAATCCGCCACATGGCGCGGTGATCTATTACTACTTCAAGAAAGCGCCCAAGCCGGAAGCGAAGCCGGGTGAAGTAACCATCGAGATCCTGGATGCTTCGGGAACCGTGGTTCGCAAGTTCTCCAGCAATAAGACCGAACCGCTCGAGGAACCGCTCGACCCGGACGACAAGAAGCCCGAGAAACAGATCAAGCCAGAAGACGGTCTCAATCGTTTCGTGTGGGACCTGCGCTACGACGAGGCCAACCGTGTTCCCGGTTACTTCCTGTGGGAATACAACGAGGGAGCGAAAGGCCCGCTGGCGCTGCCGGGCAACTACCAGGTGCGCCTGACTGCCAATGGCAAGACTCTCACCGCTCCACTGGAAGTGAAGATCGATCCGCGAGTGACGGTCTCGCAGGCGGATCTGGAAAAGCAATTCAAACTGGAAATGAACGTCCGCGAGCAACTCAATCGCGTCTACGATGCAGTGAACCAGATCCAGGACGTTCGCGAGCAACTGGAGGGTCTGAAGAAGCGCGTGGTTCCGGGCGACTCGACGAAGCCGTTATTGGATGGCGCGAGCGCGCTCGAAGCCAAGCTGATCGCGGTTCGCGATCCGTTGATCAACTTCAAGATCAGCGCCAGCGAAGATTCTCTGGCCTACGTTCCAGGCATCGACGCGAAGCTGGCATTTCTTTCCATGGCCGTTGCTGGTTTCGCCGACTCGGCTCCCACCGAAGCTGAGAATCGGGAATTCGACAAACTGAAGAAGCAGACCGAAGAATTGCTGGCGCGCTGGGATCAAGTGCGGACTGCCGACATCGGCACTTTTCAAAAGCTCGCCGCCGAACAAAACATCCACTCGATCTACGTGCCCGATGTACAAAGTGAGCGCGTGCAGGGCGGCGGGGAAGAATAATCGAGGGCGAGTGCGAAAGCGCGAGGTTCAGAGGTTAGATCGCAGAGGTCAGGCTCTCCTGCCGCGTGTGGTTTCACCTCTGCAATCTGACCTCGAACCTCTGACCTTGCTCTAAATAAACATCTCGTCCTGCGACCCGCCCGAGCCATTCCGAGGATGGCGTTTTTTCTGCCCGAGGAAGACATCGACGCCGGTCGAGATTGCCGCCATCAGTCCGTTCACCTGGCGCAGCGGAGAGATTACCGTCTTGTGGACCGCCTCGCTGGTTTCTTCGACCCGGTCCATGGTGCGATTCAGCAGTTCATCGGCGCGGATCACCTGCAGTCGCGTGCGATCGAGCGCATCGGTGAGCGTGGCATCGATGCGGCATAGTTGATTGCGTACCAGATTGCTGGACTCAGCGAAATTGGTCGTCATCACGTCGATTTTGGGGCGCAGTTCGAGCAGCATGCTCTGTACAGTTTCCATCGTGGGCAGAGCCTTGCTTCTGACTTCGGTGGCCAGCGCTTCCATCTTCGCCGAACTCTTGCGCACCGCCAGGTAAAGCCCGATTAGAATTCCCGCCTGCACCACGACCGCGAACGTAGTCGCCGCAATAAAAAACCTCAGCAGAGTGTCATCCATACCTGCTCCCATTGTTACGCCGCAGTGTTCGCCGCAGACTCCCTCGCAGCCGACTAAATATTCTTGGCCGGTTCGGCCCCGGCGGTGGTTTCGTTATAGGCCTGCCGGCCCGCCTCGTAAGCCGAGCGGAAGCGCTCTTTCTGCTGGTTCACCACATCGCCTCCGCGATCCACCCACTCACTGGCCTGTTCCCGCACTCGCCGCGCTTGGTGCCGCGCTCGCTCGCTGCCTTCCTGCGCCCGGGAGCGAATGAGGTCGCGCATTTCATCGCCCGATTTCGGCGCGTACAACACGCCCACCACGGCTCCCACACCGAGCCCTGCCAAAAACCACAAAAAGCCGTTGCTGTCACGTTCCGCCATAACTACCTCCTCAAAATGTCTCTGTACATCGGATGGTAGCACCCGGATATGTGAAAGACAATTCAGGGGCGACCTTCCGCTCTCGCTTCGCATGGGCTCGAGGTTTCCCCGCGACTCCGCGGTCAAAAGAAACCCGCTGGTTCCATCCGACCAAAGAAACGCTTGTGCCTGAGGCGCGAAAGGCGGACAATGAGCGCACCGACCACAAGCAGCGCCGTAGCAAAGCATTTCCAGGAGGCAACCTTTGTCCGACCGCAAGTATCGCCAACACGGATACCAGGATTCCGGTGGCGGGGCGAAAAAAGAGTTCGACAAGTCCGCGGCCGCTACGGCGCCAAAGAGAGAAAACACGTTCGGGCCGCGTCCCATGAATATGCCTGGAACGCGCACCGTCTCGCGCTGCGCGGAGTGCGGCGCGCTCTTGCAGAATCTCGCGTCTCCCGTCGGGCAATGCCCCAAGTGCGGATTCGATCTGCACGCCTGCAAACAGTGCGAACACTTCGACCCTTCCAACCGCTTCGAATGCACTCAGCCGATTCCGGCCCGCATCTCTCCCAAAGACAAAGGCAACGACTGCTCGCTCTATTCCATCCGCGTGATGGTCGAGAAGGAAACTTCCAGCAAGCCCAGTCAGCGTCCAAACGACGCGCGCGCTGCATTTGATAATCTTTTCAAGGATTGAGAAGGTCCGCTCTCAGCGTCAGCCATCAGGAGAGACGTTGGATGGGCAGTTTCGCGTTCAAAGTGATGTGCTACTTGTCGTCCTTGTCGACGCTTGGCGTTTCGTCCAGCGGCTTGCATTGGTGCGCATTGAACTGCTTTTGAATGGCAGATTCCGCGTTCCCCGAGTTCGGGTCCCCTGAGAATTGGGCGCTACAGAACTCGCAGATTCCGAGCACGGCAACGTTCCTGACTCGCTTTACGATCCGAAGATGGCGCTTTGGCATGAAGCAAGTCTCCCACAGGCCGTGGCCGATTGCTACCCCTGTGGATTTCAAACTGCACCACTACGAAAATTGTTTCACATTGACGCGCAACCGCGGCTGGGGGACAATGGCAGCCGTTCTTGAGGTCGGAAGGGAACTTCCTGCTGATTCCAAGCTTGGAGCAACATACCAGTGAACGTCCCTACGGGCCGCAAATTCCGTATGCTTCGAATCACGCTGACGTTAGCGATCATTTTGCTGCTCGCCCTCTCTCAGACCCAATTGTTCGCGCAGGCCTTTGCGCCGGCGACCGCGCCTTTGAGCGACGTGTCGGCCCAGCAGTTGCAACAGGCGCTGGATCGAGCCCGGGAGTGGTCGGAGGCTCCGGGCGCTTCGGTCGCCATTATGAGTGACGGGCAACTGTTGTGGCAGGGCTCCAGCGGGTTGGCGGACGTCGAGTCCGGGCTGGCGGTCGACGAAAATACGCTCTATTCGCTGGCCAGTGTCACCAAGACCTTTACCGCGACCATGGTGCTGCGCCTGTATGAAGAGGGCAAAGTCGGTCTGGACGATCCCATCCGGGAGTATGTGCCGCCATATATGCCGAGCACCGAAGAGGTGACGGTCCGCGAGCTGTTGGGGATGACGAGCGGGTACTACGATGTCGAGGGCGACCCGATCATCATCGACTGGCTGAACAACCCCAACTTTCCCTGGACGCGCGCCGATATCCTCACCCGGGTCAAGCCGGTGATGTTTAAGCCGGGCAAGAGATACAACTACTGCAACACCAACTTCGTAATTCTCGGCGGCATTATCGATCACGTCAGTCCGCTGGGAGTCGGGGGCGAGTTCCAGAATCTCATCGTCGGTCCTGTCGGCCTGGATGGAAATGCGTTTATCGACAGAGTGGCCATCGCGGCGCCGCGCA
>Ga0224557_1000590_pt1 | contig 39658 bp, 44 predicted proteins | sample 714S31014metaG_FD_180677 | JGI IMG/M metagenome (GOLD analysis project Ga0224557, IMG submission 180677) | Peat soil microbial communities from Stordalen Mire, Sweden - 717 S3 10-14 | ecosystem: Environmental > Terrestrial > Soil > Wetlands > Peat | place: Sweden: Norrbotten County, Stordalen...
TCGGACTGAATGTGGTCCTCCCAGTCCTTCCAATGCACGGCCCGCGTGCGCGCGGCCTGCCACAGGGCGCGGTGTTCCCCGGCGAGGACGTGCTCGATGACGTCCACGCCGCGGCTCAGGCGGTGTGGGATGTGCGACGTCTGCTGTCCTGGATCCGCGCCAACGAACCCGCCTCGCCGATCGGCCTGAACAGCATCTCCCTTGGCGGCTACATCACATCGCTGGTCGCCAGCCTTGAGGATGGTCTTACCTGCGCAATCCTCGGAGTCCCAGTTGCCGACATGACCGAACTGCTCAGGCGCCACGCAGGGATGAGCCGCACCGACCCGCGCCGAAAGACCATGACGTTGGCGGAACCGCTGGGCCGGATGGTGTCGCCACTGTCGCTGAATCCCCGGGTTCCGATGCGGGGACGGTTCATCTACGCCGGGATTGCCGACCAACTGGTGAATCCACGCGAGCAAGTCGTTCGCCTCTGGGAGCACTGGGGCAGACCCGAGATTGTCTGGTACAAGGGCGGACACACCGGGTTCTCCCAATCACGGCCGGTGCAGCGGTTCGTCGACGCCGCGCTCGTCCAATCGGGGCTCATCAATTCGTGAGTAAAGAAGACCGCCGCCGATGACCGCCAACGCGACGACAGCAAGCGCCACGACACGCACGGCATCGACCGAGTTTGTTCCACCCGCGCGGTCAACCTGGGATGCATGGTCTCATCCTCGCGTGCCGGTGCGGGTTTGCAAGCCACCGCCACCATCTACGGCGCAGTGCTCTGACAGCGGCGTGTGATTGGCCACATGGAGTTGAACGGGTATTGACTTATCGGTGAAACAGTTCAACAGTTGTGAACTTACGGCCAGCCGCCAAAGGTCTGGGGCCAACGAATACCCGAAGAATACCCGAAGAAAGATAATGTGCGACGTTGACGACGAAGAACTTGCCGATCTGACCGCGCGAGCAGAAAGGCTGGGTTTCGAGATCTTCTGCGACCGTACGTGCGGTTACTTCCTGCAGCGCATCGGTCACGAGACAACCAATCCAGCCACTCACTCGAAGGCGGACCTTGAAGACCTACGCGACATGGTCGACAGCATCGAATGGGGCCGTGCTCTAAGAGCCTGACGTTCGGGTATCCAAGTGGGGTAGGGGACTACCCGTGCAACCGTCACCACCTCATTCACGATTGCGCGACAACAACCTGGCTAACGGACATGTCTTATGTGGATTCGGAGTTGATGACTTCGGCGGCATCGGATCTGGCAGGTATTGGATCGAACGTCAGCGTTCCAGCTTCACTGTGAGGCGGTCATGCTGGAATGCGCACGCGGGCCGATACCGGGCATGATGCCCGTTGGAATCGCCGACGGCATCTTCAGCACAATCGATGTCCCGACGATCTACGAGACCGCGTGGTACTACACGCGGCTTGTTGTGGGCGGGCTCCTCGAGGGCAAGCTATGACACACGAATACGCCTGTGCGGGTTCGAGTTCACTGCACCAGCGTCGGAGTCCACACCGATACACACCGGTCAGCGAGAGTTGCCGGTGATATCGATGTGTGGGGTATCCGCCGTTGGAGGTCGCCCCTGACCGGATACGCATCCATCAAGTGAACCCAGCCTGGGTGCCGTCCGAAAATCACCCAAACGGGATGATTATCAACCGCCGGGGACAGTAGCGGATTTTTGTTGGGCCAAAGTGGCGCCCCCTAGCCACCTTTTTATGAAGCGGCGCAGGTCTTTTCGGCTGCGAGCCGGCTCGTTGGGCGCGACGAAGAACGACAGCATCATGCGCAGGGTGAACTCCACGAGTTCGCGCAGCGCCGCCTCGTCGTAGCCGTAGTGCGCCCAGTCGACATCGAAGCGCGTGATCATCCGCATCCCGAACGTCTGAGCTTCATCAGAGGCCAGCGTTTTGGGGTGGGCGTTGCGGTATGGCTCGGACAGCGGGATGCCCAACTGCGGTGTGCGCCTTATCTCTTCGAGGGTAAACAGCACGCCTTCGGTCATCGCTTCGGCCGGATCATTGATGCCGCTAACAGTTTCAGCGAGCCGGTCGAGAAAGGCGTCGACGGAGGCCACCGCCGCCGCGTGCATCAGGGCTTCGGCGGTCGGAAAATACCGATACACCGTCTGCCTAATCACCCCTAGCGACTCGGCGACCTGAGCGATGCTGACATCTGAGCCACTGTCGGCGATCAGCTTGACCGCGGTCGCCACGATGCGCTGCGAGGCGTCCTCGTCAGTCGCCGGCGGATGACCATCCCAGCCCCGTCTACCCGCCACGATTGACCGCCCCTTGAAGCAACATTCCCGCAGGATATCGCCTCCACACTGCGGCCATGACCCTTCTCCGCCGTCGATGGCGTTGACGAGAAGTCGCAACCATCATACAGTCTGTAGCAGTATCGTATGATAACTGGTCGCCGCCCGGCGCCACGCAGAAGAAGTGGGGAGCAGCTTGATGACGGATTTGATTGTGCGCAAGATGCGGTTCGCGTTCGCCGACCACGAGGTTCCGTTCCTGTGGAACGAGGACAATCCAGCGTTTTCCAGCATGACCAATGCGGTCTCGTTCCTGGCGATCGCCTTCGAGAAGATGATCGGCCACATGATCACCGAAGCTATGCCGTTGATCGCCGACCCCGCGGTGGCAGAGGAAGCACAAGCATTTGTGCGCCAGGAGGGCCAGCATTCGATGGCTCATCGCCAGCACGCAAAGGGATTGATCAAGACCTATCCGGCGCTCAAGGAGACCCTCGACGAAGTGACCGCGATGTTCGACGATTTGACCGAGAACACACCGGTGAAGTACCGGCTGGCCTACACCGCTGATCTTGAGGCGACGTTCACCCCGTCGTTCAAGCTGATGCTCGATCACGACAACACGCTGTTCGCGCCAGGAGACGATCGGGTGGCGTCACTGTTTCTCTGGCACTTCGTCGAAGAGGTCGAGCACCGAAGCTCGGCACTGATTATTTACAACTCCGTTGTCGATGACCCCTGGTATCGCATGCGGATGGCGCCGTCGATTTTCAAACATGTGTGGGCGGTCCTGCGGGTAGCCTCCGAAGGCTTCAACAAGCATGTGCCAATCGGGGAACGCAAGATCGACGCGCTGTCGATGTTCGCGGTCCTGAGCCGACGGCGGGCGCTGATGCAACGACTGCCGTTCGTCAACGCCCCCTACGACGGCCCAATCGCCGACGCGTTCAAGCATCTTCCCGTGCGGGATCAGCTCGTCGCTTTGTCGGGCATTGTGCGCAGCCAGATTCCAGGCCACAACCCCGCACGCGAGGAATTGCCAGCCCTAGCCGATGAATGGTTCAGACGCTACGAGGCCGGCTACGAAGTGACTCAGTGGTACACCGCAGCCAGTAAGCGGAGTGCGTGAGGATGGCTATGTCCGATCTATGCACACCGACGTTCGCTGATCTCGCATCACGACTTGGCTTTTCGTGCGAGACCGCGGGCGGTCTCGTCGAGTTCCGCAATCCGTTCGGGCTGGAGAACTGGACCCTGCCAGTGCTGGAAGTCACGGTGATCGTCGGGGCGGTGCTCACGCTGGTCTATGCGATCGTGCGACTGCGTCGCCACAACGATCCGACCAACCTCGTGCTGTGGTTTGGGGCGATCGCCTACCTGCTCATCATCGAACCGCCGCTCTATTTCCCCGCAGCCTTCGGCATCAGTGACCACGTCGATACGATGTTCGCCCACAACGTATTCACGGTGGACTTCTTGTGGGGCCGGCTGCCGCTCTACATTGTTGCCATCTATCCCATGATGGCGACCGTGGCCTACGAGATCGTCCGCATGCTCGGGGCTTTCCGGCGTTACGGCGTACTGGTCGGCGCGGCCTGCGTCGGCTTCGTGCACCATGCGTTCTACGAGATCTTCGACCAGCTCGGACCCCAACTACGTTGGTGGGAATGGACATTGGACAATCCGATGAACCGACCGTTCTTCGATTCGGTGCCCCTGCCCAGCGTCGTGGCGTTCGCCGCCCTGTGGCCGATGTCGCTGGCCCTTTGTGTCCAATTCTTCGTCGGCCGCCACGTCGACGACGACCGAACCTTCTCCGGCGTGCAACTGCTGTGGCGCACGATCGCTGTCGGTGTTCTCGCCTCGATCGGCACCGCGGTGCTGCCGCTGCCCGCCACTATCGTCGGCGCACTGTCGCACAGCACCACTGTGGCGGGTTTTATCTTTGCCACCGAACTAGCCGTCCTCAGTGCCGTCGCAATCTGGGCACTCACCAGCCAATGGCTCCGACTGCGCCGCGACGACGACACCGTGCGCTATACCAACCCATTGATCCTGGCCTACGCCGCGGCGTACCTCGCGGTCTTGACCATCCTGTGGGCGGTGTCGCTCCCGGCCTACTTCCGCTCGGTCGGCGGCGTGACACCAAACGGTGATCCCACCGGCAGCCTTTGGTACACCATCGGCTGCCTCATCATCGCCGGCCTATGCCTCGCCGCCGCCAAAACCGCTGCACCAGGGCAACCGAGCCAAAACCGACCGCTACCCACCACACGTGCCTCGGCGGCAACCTGAATCGCCTGTAAGTCTTACGTGGCTGGCCCGGTGCTGGCTGAAAGGATCGGTGTCGTCGTCCTGATTGGGTGTGACTCCTGAATCGTCTGGCCCCGTGAGGATGCCCTTCCCGGGATCTGTCCACCCGATCGAGGGCGGCGACGCCGGCCCGGTCTTGCTTCGGTGGCTTGATTGGAAGCCTGCCCGACCCGTTGCCGCGAGTCGTGGCCCGTTACAAGCCTGCCTCGAAGTTCTTGTGTCTGCTGCACGAATAGGTGACAGTTTTGGTCACGCGGCCTGACTGGCCGGTGTGGTCATGATTGCTTCGAATTCGATCGGGGTCAACCGCCCGAGCGCGGCCTGGCGTCGGCGACGGTGATAGGTCCGTTCGATCCAGGTGACGATTGCGATCCTCAGCTCCTCGGGTGTCCCAAGCGACGGCGGTCCAGGACGTTCTTCTGCAGCAGGCTAAAGAAGCTCTCCATGGCGGCGTTGTCGCCCCGACACGGCCCATCGAGGGTGCGGAGAGATGGCGGGCGATGACCGATCCGAGCCCTCCGGTACCGACGATCGCGGTGGTCATGATCGAAACCTCCTCGACGTCCTGGTACCAACAACGGCGGCCCAGCGCATCCCGTTAGTTCGCTCAGCGTACTGACCCCTGACCGGGCGTGCCCGATGGCCAATGCGCGGGCGCCCAGTCCCCCTTGGGGTCAGTGGTTTGCCCCACTTCGATCAGATGACCGTCGGGATCGCGGATGTAGCAACGGATCTCGTACTGATGCTGTTTCGGCGGCGTCGACGTCGTCACCTCCCTCGCCAGTGAAAGCCACCCTGCCGCCGAGTACTTCGGTGTAAAAGCGCCGAGAGCGTTCGACATCGTCCGAGACGATGAAGTGGGCCAGCACAATTCCCTCTGGGTGCGACGGGAGCTCGGCCATCTGGTATCTCCACTGATTGGGACTCACGCCCGCTGACGGCGAAGTGTGCAGCCGGTGCTATCAACATCGCGTCTTCCACAGGCCGGGTTGGGCGGGGCGAAGCTACGCGAACCCATGCCGATTCTCGGCTATGGCGGGGATACATCGACGCCGCCACACCAAATCGCGAAATAATCAACGCGCGCCGATCGTGCTGAGTAGGCTCTGCTCCACCTTGACGCCCGCCGGGCGCGGCAACGAAGCCGGAGGAACGCGCAATGTCATTCGTTACCACTGTGCCGGACCTGATCGAAACGGCGGCCGGAGATCTGGCGGGTATTCGTTCAACGTTGAGTGCGGCAACCGCGGCGGCGGCCCCATCGACGACAGGCGTTGCGACCGCCGCCGCCGATGAGGTGTCGACAGCAATCGCGGCGCTGTTCGACACGCATGGCCAGCAATTCCAGACCCTCACCGCGCACGCGGAAGCGTTTCATAACGAGTTCGTCCAATTGCTGAATTCGGGCGCGGCGTCTTATCTCAGCACCGAGGCCGCCAACGTTCGGCAAGGTCTGCTGAGCGCGGTGAGTGGGTCCACGCGGGCAACGGGCGCTGCCTTCGGCGCGATCGCCGCGAGTGGCACCGGCGATATTGCCGGCCCCTACCAACAGCTCTTCGCCAATACGAGCGCCAACCTCCAAGTACTGGGCAGCGAATTACAAGCCAATCCGACGCCTTTGCTGAGGCAGTTCCTCGCCAACCAGAGGGTCTACGCGCAGACCATCGTCGCGGAAATCCAGAGTGCCATCCAGGGTTTTCCGGGCAACGTGCAGCCGGCCATCCAAGCATTCATCCAGAGCCTGGAGAACTTTGATCTGGCCGCGTTCCTGCAGACGTTCGTGCAACACCAGATCGGCTACGCGCAGACGATCGGGACCGCGCTGCAAAATGCCGCGATGGACTTCGGAACCGGGCTGCAGGCGCTGCCCGCGAGCTTCCAATCGGCCTTCCAGGCCTTGCAGACGGGCGACGTCTCGGGGGCGGTGAACGACATCACGAGCGGCTTCGTGAATCTCTTCTACACCGGCCTCGATGTCCAAACCACGGGTCCGATCACGGCCACCATCGCGACCCTTACGCCAGAGGGAACTGTGGGCTCCCTGCTGCCCATACTCACTGTGCCTGTACAGATGGCGCAGGACTTCACCGACCTTCTGCCCACGGGTTCCGTGCCTGCGCAGATCTCGCAGAACTTCACGAACGTGCTCGCCACCGGCCTGGACACGTCCTTGGTTGCCAACGCCGGGATCGTCATCAGGATCATTCCACCCTCGGTCGGTTTTACGGCCTCGGTCTTCTCCGGGGTGCCGGTGACTTTGTTGCTCGGCGCGGTAGGCGCGCCGGTCAATGCATTCACCGCCTTGGGTACCAGCGTGACAGCGTTCACGGACGCGGTGCAGACCGGCAATGCGGCAGGTGCCATCGGCGCACTCATCGACGCGCCGGCCGTCGTCACAAACGGATTGCTCAACGGTCATATGTATCTGCCGATAAACTTCAACATTTCGGGTTACCCCACGACCATTGACCTTCCTTTGGATGGGCTCCTAGTTCCGCCCAGCACCTACCCAGCGACGATAAAGGTCGGTTCACTTACCGTCACGACCCAGGTCGGTGGTACGCCCTTCGGCGGCCTGATACCTGCCCTGTTGACTGACATTCCCGAAGAGTTCGCGGAGGCAATCGGAAAGATCCCGCCTACCGGATAGCCGATGGGACTCGAACGCGCACGCTATAGCTAAATCAGGGCGTCGGCGTCGCTCATTCTCGGATCTCGAACACTTGCCCCGGATAACTGGCGCCCACAATCCGCTGGTGCTTCTCTTTCGCGGCGAGTAGGGCCACGGCGAGGCTTTGGGTGGCTGCCGAGCTCTCTAGGCGCGTGTGTCGCAGGACGGTGTGGATGCTGCTGGGCTGCCTGTCGGTAAACCAGGTTTGACTGGCACCCGGGGCGCAGAAATCGCTCGCCTGGCTGATCTCTGCCGTTTCGGGCAGGTCGGCCGCAAAAAGATCATGTGTGGTCTTCAGCATGGTCGCTTCCCTTGCCGTGCCCCCTGCGCCAGAACAGTACGCCCGCGACGGGCGTTCGGCAAATTTCTCAAATCTCCCTCAAATCTCTTGTGCCAGTGCAGTACCGGTACGGTGATGGCATGACACTGTGGCAGGTCCGAACACCCTTCACCGCCAGTGAGATACGTTGTGACGCAGGCGATTTACTGCACCAGCCACCCGAAGCCAAAAGCTACCCAAAGCCGCAAAAGCCTGCCCCACTGACCGGGTGTATTGCCTGGGGTGATGCGTGACAGGTGTTACGGCTGATGGTTGACACTCCGTAGACGAGGGAGTTGAGCGGGGCTGAGCAGCAGGTATCTGGGCTGGTCGGGCGCTGTCAATGCCCCCTGTGTCAAATTACGTAGGGCGCGACCAGGACGGTGGCACCGAACACCACCAACCCGATCGCGAAGGCGACGATGGTAAAGCCCATCACTTGACGGACATTGAGTTTTGCGATCGCAAGCAGCGGCAGCAACCAGAACGGCTGGATCATGTTCGCGACGCCTTCGCCAACGGCGACCGCCAACGAGATCAACCCGAGGTAGGCCGGCGAGCGCTGACCGATCGCCAGCGCCGAGTCGACGGCGATCGGGCCCTGCACGGCCCAATGTCCGCCACCGGACGGCACGAACAGGCTGATAACCAACGAGCCGATGAAGGTGAAGAACGGCAGCGTGTACTGCGTAGCGCCGCTAACGACCGCCTGGGCCAGCAGCGTCTGCAGCGGCTTGGCCCCGGCGGCCCCTTGCGAGGGCAGATAACCCAGCAGGCCAACCAGGCCGCCGTATAGCGGGTACTGCAGCAGCAGCGGACCAGACACCTTCGCGGCGCCGGTGAATGCCCGGATGAACCGTATCGGTGTGCGGTGCAGCAACGCACTGGTGATCGTGAACAACATGATCATCGACGAGATGTTCAGCGCGAAACCGCTGATGCAGAAATAGGAAATGCCCGCGGCGAACACGAGGACATTCAGGATCCACAGGTTTTCCAGCCATTCAGCAAACGTTTTCTCGCCCTCGGGCTCGGCGTCCTCCGGCTGGTCCTCGTCCTCGAACACCGCGGGATCGGGGGCAAGGCTCTGCGGGGGCTCCATGCGCCAGATCGCGAGCGCGAGCAGCGTCACCACGACGATCACAGACAGCCAGCTGTACGGCTGGAAGATCGTCAGCTTCAGCGGCACCGAGAAGCCAGTAATTTTGTGGATCACGTTGATCGGGCTGCCGTTGTCCGTGTTCGCCAGCGCGATCGACGACGACAGTCCCTGCGTCCAGACGATGAAGCCCATGAACGCCGCCGCGATGAGGTAACCGAAATGCGCTTCGGTGAAGCGCTTGGCGACCTGCCGGGCGACCAGCGCACCGGCTACCAGCCCGAGTCCCCAGTTCAGCAACGACAGCCCAGCGCTCACGCCGAAACACAGGAGCGCTCCCTGGACCTGGTTCCTCGGTTTGCTCGCGATGTAGACGATGGCCCGCTTCAGGACCGGCGCCTCGGCGAGCGCGTAGCCCGTCACGAGGATCAGGACCATCTGAAAGGCGAACGTGAAGATGTTCTGCGATCCCCACACACCGCCGTACCACGCCTTGAGCATGCCGCCGGGCGAGGCACCGACTACCAAAAGGGCGACCAGCGCGGCGACGATGAGGGTGAGGATGACCGCGAACAGGTACGGGTCGGGCATGAGGCGTTCGACATACCTGACACACAGCGCGGTGATGGATTGCATGACGCCGCGGCGTTTGGGTTTGTGTTCGTCGCCCGACGGCTTTGGCTTTTCGGCATCATCGCTTGTGGCCTTAGGGTCTTCGCGCATCGTCATTGGCCCACCCTCGCCGTTCTGGTGTCGTCGCCGCAAGCAAACGTTATTCATAAGTCCTATACAGCTATTCCTGAGCACGAGCCGGAATGCTGTCCACCAGGCTGCGGCTTCGGGTTGGGCGAGAATCCGTTCGCCGGATGAGCGGGTTGGAGGACAGGGATGTCGCATGTGGTAGCGGTACCGGAGATGCTGGCCTCGGCGGCAACGGATTTGGAGCGCATCAGCTCGTCGCTGAGTGCGGCCAATGCGGCGGCCGAGGCCCCAACGACTGCGGTGGTGGCCGCCGCTGGCGATGAGGTGTCAGCGGCGATCGCGTCGTTGTTTTCTCGCTACGGCCAGGAATCTCAAGCGCTGAGTGCGCAGGCGGCGGTGTTTCATTCTCAGTTCGCGCAGGCCGTGACGGCGGCGGGGGGTTCGTACGCGGCCGCGGAGGCGGCCAACGCTAACCCGATGCAGGCCGCGCTGGGGGCGATCAATGCGCCGACCGAACTGTTAATGGGCCGCATGCTGATTGGCAACGGCACCAATGGGGCAGCGGGCACCGGCCAGAACGGCGGCGCTGGCGGGATCTTGATGGGCAACGGCGGCAACGGGGGGTCCGGCACGCCCGGAACGGCCTTAACGGCCCCAGGGACTGGCGGGGCCGGCGGGGTCGCCGGGCTGATCGGCACCGGCGGGGCTGGCGGGGCCGGCGGGACCAACGACGGATTCGGGTCCGCTGCCGCCGGCGGTCGTGGCGGCACCGGCGGACAGTGGTTCGGCAGCGGCGGGGTCGGCGGGCAAGGCGGGGCCGGCTCCGGCAGCATCCCGGGCGGCACAGGCGGCACCGGCGGCGATGCGAGGGGGCTGTTCGGTACCGGCGGCGCTGGCGGCACCGGTGGGGCCGGCGCGCCCGGCGCTGACGCCTCGACTGCCGGCTTCACCGGCGTCGAGGGCGCGACGGGCGGCACGGGTGGCAATGGTGGGGGTGGCGGGCTGTTCGGCACCGGCGGCCACGGCGGGACCGGCGGGGTCGGAGGTCATGGCGGTGCCGGTGCAGACGGTTACGACGGTGACACCTATGGCGTCGGGTTCTCCGGCGGTGACGGCGGCTACGGCGGTGATGGCGGTGACGGCGGCAACGGCGGCAACGGCGGGGCCGCCGGCCTGCTCGGCATCACCGGCGACGGCGGCGACGGCGGTAACGGGGGCATCGGCGGGACGCCCGGAAACGGCGGCAACGGCGCGGCCGGCGGCCCGGGCGGCCTCTACAACTACGACGGCGGTGCAGGCGGCAGCGGCGGTATCGCCGGCGTCGGCGGCCCCGGCGGAGTCGGCGGCGACGGCTTAACCTCCGGCAGCGCCGGCAAGACGGGCACAGCGCCCATCAACGGCGGTCACGGCGGCGACGGGGGCGCCGGCTACACCCCCAGTACCCCGGGCGAAAGCGGCGGCAACGGCGGGACCGGTGGTGACGGCGGCGTCGAGACCAGCGTCGGTGGCGTGGGCGGCACGGGCGGCACCGGCGGCGTTGGCGGCAACGGCAACGGCACCGGCAGCGGGGGCACCGGCGGTGACGGGGGCACCGGCGGTGAGGGCCTTAACGGCGCCCCCGGTGTCGGGGGCTCTGGCGGTACCGGCGGCCAGGCCGGCGACGACGGAGGCACCGCCGGCAACGGCGGCAACGGCGGTGAAGGCGGCCTCAGCGACAGTGGCTTGGGCTTCAACGGCGGCAACGGCGGCCAAGGCGGCCAAGGCGCAGCCGCCAATAGCGGCGCGGCCGGCAACGGCGGCAACGGCGGCCAGGGCGGCACCGACTTGGGCTTGGGCGCCGGACACAGTGGCACCGGAGGCCAAGGCGGCCAAGGTGGCACCGGCGACAGCACCGACCCCGGCGGCACCGGCGGCGACGGCGGCTTAGGCGGCACCGCCAGCATCTACGGCGCCTCCCCTGGCACCGGTGGCATCGGCGGCACCGGAGGCAGCGCTGGCACCGACGGCATCGGCGGCAACGGCGGCGACGGCGGCCAAGGCGGTTTTGGCAACCATAGCGACGGCGGCACCGGCGGCCAAGGCGGCCAAGGCGCCAGCGGCGGGCCAGGCGGCACCGGCGGCGACGGTGGTACCGGCGGCCAAGGTGGTACCGGCGATCCGAGCGGCACCGTCGGCAGCGCGGGTAGCCCCGGCACCACGCACATCGGAGCCACCGGCGGGGCCGGTGGCTCCGGGGGCTCCGGGGGGCCCGGCTAACTCAAGGGAGGCACCACCTAGAGACTCGGGCTTATGCGCCCGCGGCGACTATCGTCGGTCATGAGTTGGCAAGCTGGACAGTGACTGCGACATGGCCGTTTTCGTCTCGCTGCGCCACCGCGTGTCCTGTGCGCTCCGCTCCGTCGAGACTCAGCGTCAGGGGTGCGCCGTCGCCCAGAAAGTTTCGCCACCACGTCTTGGCGTCGGGCATGTTTGGGGTGATTTCGATTTCGTCACCGCTGCGCCGGTACGCCACCGGGATGCTGAAGGTGTTTCCGGAACGTCGTCCCGTATAGGTGATCATCGTGATGTTGCGCCCGATGAATCGACCGAAGCGGGGGGAGTTCGCTAACGCGGCCACCGGTGCATTCATGATCGGAGCAGCGCGCATAAGTAGCTTGCCGACATTCGTGAACTGAGACATGGTGTTTGTATTCCTTTGGTTGTAAACGGATTTCCTGATGCTTCCGGTCATACCATCAGGGTGACGCACTGCGACGTGACCGCGAGGCCCTGAATGATGGCGTCCGCGTGTAAATAGCATTGCTCGTGTATCTATCGCTGCTATTATTCGGTAATGAGCATCGAGGATCGCCGTGAGCGAGAACGCGCCGTCCGTCGCCGATTGATCATCGGCACGGCCCGCAAGTTGGCCGAGGCAGAAGGCTGGGATGCGGTCACCACGAGGCGGTTGTCCACCGAGATCGAGTACAGCCAGCCCGTGCTCTACAAGCATTTCTCGGGCATGGACCAGATCGCCGCGGCCGTCGCGATCGACGGATTCGGCGAACTCGCCGACGCGCTCCACGCGGCCCGTGCCGGCGCCGAGACGCCGCACCGCTCGCTGACATTGATGGCACACGCTTACCTCGACTTCGCCCGGGAGAATCCGGCCCTGTACGACGCGATGTTCGCCCGCACCACCACGTTGCACTTCGCCGCCGACGACACTCCGCCACAAATGTCGGCGGCATTCGCTGAGATTCATGAGGGACTGCGCGGGGTTGCTCACGAAACGGACGTGGACACTCTCGCCGAGGTGTTCTGGGCAGCGCTGCATGGATTGACGACCCTTGCACGCGGCGGACGGTTACGCCCCGAATACGACTCCGAACGCGTCGAGCTCCTCGCGGCCCAATTCTCCCGGTGACGACGATGCGGATGCGTGGCGGTTGGTCGCCTCGGCGTGGAAGCGGTCGAATGCATTAGAACCCGGAGTCGCCGCCGCCGCCCGAGTCGAACCCACCCCCGCCAAAATCGGACCCACCAAAGTCGAAGCTGCCACCAGAGTCGTAACCGCCCCCAAAGGATGAGTCTTGGTTGCTTCCATCGAAGCCGACGTCTCCCTGCTGGCTGTCGTAGTCGGTGCTTTGGCCGCTGTCATAGCCAGCATTCGCGGTCGCTGAATCTTGACCTGCCTCAAAGCCGCGTTCGTAGTCGCCACCCCAGTGATCGTCCAGCAGCGCATCCATCAGTAGGACATCGGTGAGGGGCCAGCCCCAACCAAGACCCCAAAATGGGTACGGATAAAAGCCGGGGTAGAAGAACATCCCGTTGTAGTAGCCGCCCCCGTAGTAGTGCTGATATCCCGGCTGTTGCGTGGTGGCGTAGTTGTTGTTGTTGATCGTCACCGTCTTACCGGTGTCAGGGTCCGTCGCCTGCACAGTGGCCTGTTTGCGATCCTCCTCGGGAACCGACGTCACGGCAACGATGCTCAGCTTCCCGTTCGCCTTGGCCACGGTGGATCGCACGACCCCGAGGTGTGCCCGCGCTGCGGTGTAGTCACGTGCCTGGTACGCCTTACGGGCGGCGCTCAGGCTGGAGTTGGCCTTCAGCATCTCAGCGCTGACGTCTGGGCCGCTCGTGGTGACTACCGCGTTATCGAGATCGCTGACGTCGGACTCGGCGGCGATCAAGCCCTGCTTGACCTGTTCCTTCGACTCTGCGTCCTTGCGGCGCTTACGGTTCCGTGCGGGCAACCAGAGCAGACCAAAGATCAGAGCAAAGAAGATGATCAGCGTTACCCAAATCCACGTCGCGCTGGTGTGCTTCGCATGGACAGTGGGAGAGGTCGTCGCCGGAGCGCCGGTAGCCACGTTCACGTCGGCCAGCTTGCTGACGAACTCGCTGGTCACAGCGTATGGGTCATTGTGGTGATTCCTAGCCGCCTGCCCCAGGATGGGGTCCACGTTGTCGGCGATCGCCTTGGGCACGTTATAGGCGCGCACGTGGTAGCCCTTGGCGTCGATTACCAGGATGACTCCACTGAACGCTGGATGGCGGCCCAAGATGATCTCGTGGATGGCGTCCGGTGTCGTCACACCGGTCTGGTCTGGTGCAACGGCGGCTACCCAGATCGGCGGGTGGGAACTCCACGCCCACGAGCTGGTCAGGATCTCCTGGTTAATTGCGGCGGAGTTGTCCAACGGGGGTTTCGCGGCAGGGTCAGCCACCACATGTGTTTGGGCCTGAAATTTGCCCGCCACCTGCTCTGTGTAGGTATCGGCCCACGCAGACGGCGCGAACACCATTGCCAGCGCCAAGATGAACGGGACCACGGAGAGCCTTCGCAATCCCATTATCACTTTTCTCCTGTCGCTATCCCGGTTTGGTTCGGGGGACGTACTCGTGACACGACGCTATCGGCCGCACCAGCCGAACTCCAGAGCGGGCCCAGTCGATCGAAGTGCTGCGCGTCGTCGATGAGGGTGGCAACGGTCGCCCGCGCTGTAGGCCGCTAGGTTCTATGTTGACTAAAGATGGCTGTTTGAGATTTCACTCTGGGGAAGGGCCAGCATCCGATGATCCGCGGAAAGTCCGTCGTTGTAACGGGTTCCACATCCGGTATTGGCCTTGCCATCGCGCGCGCCTTCGCCGCCGAGGGCGCGAACGTGACACTCAACGGTTTCGGTGACCCGGAGGCCATTGAGCAACAACGGCGCAGCATCGAGGAGACGTTCGCGGTATCGGCAGCCTATTCGGGCGCCGATGTGACCAAGCCGATCGAGATCGCCGACATGATCAGCGACGCCGAAAAGACCTTCGGGGCAATCGATGTCCTTGTCAACAATGCGGGCATCCAGTTCGTGGCGAAGGTGGAGGATTTCCCGGTCGAGAAGTGGGATGCCGTGATCGCCACGAATTTGTCGGCCGCCTTCCACACGAGTCGCTGCGTACTGCCCGGGATGAAGAGCCGAGGCTGGGGCCGAATCATCAACATCGCTTCGGCGCACGGCCTCGTTGCAAGCGCCGAGAAGGCGGCATATGTCGCGGCCAAGCACGGCGTTGTTGGACTGACCAAGGTGGTGGCAATCGAAACGGCCGACCATGGCATCACGTGCAACGCGATCTGTCCCGGGTGGGTGATGACGCCGCTGGTGGCTGAGCAAGTCGAAGTGCGCGCCAACGCAGCAGGACAGTCCTTTGGCGAGGCCAAGCAAGGTTTCGTCGCCGAAAAGCAGCCGATGGCCCGCTACACCCGCCCCGAGGACATCGGCGCCCTCGCTGTCTTCCTGGCCGGCGATGCGGCCGCCACCATCACCGGAGCCTCTTATTCGATCGACGGCGGCTGGACCGCTCAATGAGGCAATGATCCGCCACCTTGGCCGGCGCTTTTGAGACTGTTGGCTATCCGCTTGTAGGCTGCCGGGTCATGAGTACGAAGTGGGAGCACACCTGGTTCACGACCGGTACACATCACGATGTCAACGTCGTACTTGCATGGGCTATGGACCAAGCAAATAGCTATGGCCAAAGTGGGTGGGAGTTAGTTAACTTTCAGCTGCGAGAAGATGGCGGTGACTTCCGCGTGATGGCCATGATGAAGCAGCCCTTAGCGGAGACAAAAGAGAAGGTTGCCGGCAGCGACTTAGCTCAGGCCCCCAAGAAAAAGAGTAAATAGCGCGAGACCGCTAACGCACCCGCGTGCGGTTCCGGAGTAGCTTCGGCGCCTAGACTCGGTTCATGGAATATCGCAGCCTGGGGCCCACCGGAATCCATGTCAGCCCGTTGTGTCTGGGCGCCATGATGTTCGGGGCGTGGGGCGAGCCGGACCATGAAAAGTCGATCGCGACGATTCATGCGGCGCTGGACGCCGGCATCAACTTCATCGACACCGCTGACGTCTACTCTCAGGGCGAGTCCGAGGTCATCGTTGGGAAGGCGCTGGCCGGGGGCCGGCGCGACGACGTCGTCATAGCCACCAAGTTCCACGGCCAGATGGGTGTTCCGCTGGGTGCCCCAGGCGGCGACCCCAACATGCAGGGCAACTCGCGCCGCTGGATCGTGCGGGAAGTCGAGAACAGTCTGCGCCGGTTGGACACCGACTGGATCGACCTTTACCAGGTGCATCGGCCAGATGCGGACACCGACATCGAAGAGACGCTGTCCGCGCTCACAGATCTGCAGCGGCAGGGCAAGATCCGCGCCTTCGGCTCCTCGACCTTTCCTGCTCATCAGATGGTGCAGGCGCAGTGGGTCAGCGAGCGGCGCAACCTCGGCCGGTTCGTCACCGAGCAACCGCCCTACTCGCTGCTGGTGCGGGGGATCGAGGCCGATGTCCTGCCAGTGGCGCAGGAATACGGGATGGGCGTATTGCCGTGGAGTCCGTTGGCCGGCGGCTGGCTCTCCGGTGGCTACCGCAAGGACAAAGAGCTGCCGAAGTCCATGCGTGGCAACCGGATGCCGGGACGGTTCGACATGTCGAATCCGGGCAATCAACGCAAGCTTGAGGCCGCCGATGCGCTCGGGAAATTGGCCGACGGCGCCGGGCTATCGCTCATTCACTTGGCATTGGCTTTCGTCATGCAACACCCGGGGGTCACTGCACCGATCATCGGCCCGCGCACCATGGAGCATCTCCAGTCGCAAATCGGAGCGGCTGAGGTGGCGCTGTCGACCGACGTCCTCGACGCCATCGACGAGATCGTGCCGCCCGGTGTGACGCTCGCCGGTGACGACTTCGGATATCAGCCGCCGTCGCTCAGCGACCCGTTCCTACGACGCCGTCGCACTGCCTGACACGGCCGGGCTCAGCACGCGCGGGCCATCGTCGTCGATGCAGACGGCATCTCGCCGGAATACGGCCCCGATGCCCTGCTGCCACACGTAATTCGTCACCGCCAGCACCATCCCGGAATCCAGATGCTCCGCTGCCGCGGTGCGGGGGAGGGCCGGTGACAGGACCGGCGGGTCGAAGCCCAGCCCAAGACCGTGCGCGATCGGAGTAACCGGCAACGGCTCGCCGGCCGCCTCGTAGGCCGCGAACAGATCGGTCGCCACCGCGCCGGGCCGACATGCGGCAAGCAGCAGTTCCCCCAACGCATCCGAGCGTCGGTACAGCGCCCGAACGGCCTCCGTTTCGTCGTCGCCAACGCACAAGGTGCGGCCCACCTCGCCGACGTACCCGTTGGCCAGCGCGCCGGCGGAAAGCGCGACGAGGTCTCCCGGCCGCACACGGCCGTCGCCCTCGGCACGTTGCCAGGGATGGTCGCGCGAGGTCACCCAGGCAGCGTCCTGGCTGGCGGACGTCGTCACACCTCCCGCGGCCATCGCCTCGAGCACCGCGCCGGCGACCATCTTCTCGGCGACTCCTGGCGACAAATTCGCCACTCCGGCACGCATTCCCGCTTCGGCAACACCCACGGCGATGCCCAGCGCGGCCAGTTCCTCGGGCGTCTTGATCCGGCGCGCCGCGCGCATGGCCGGCTCGGCGTTAACAAGTTCGGCGTTGGGAAAGGCGATCGGCAACAGCTCGGCGAAGGTCGGGGTGATCGCGTCGGACCCCACTCGCCGAGCAGTGCTTGTCCCGTCGATGTTCTTCAGCGCTTCGATGAGCGTCTTCGGGCTCCACGTCAGCCCGTACAGGTGTTCGTGGTCGATCTCCTCGGGCACTCCCTCGTCCCATGTGCTGTTCAAGTGGATGTCGCCGGTAGCAACGTCGACTACGCAGACCGGTCCGAAGGGGCGGGTGCCGGCCACCCAAAGCTGCGGAACGCCAGTGACGTAGCGGACGTTCGCCTGACGTCCCAGCACCACCATGTCAAAGCCGTGTGCCCGCATCTGAGCGAGTGCGCGTTCGCGGCGCGCCGTGCGCAGTGCCCGGCCGTCGGGCGCGGCCTCAGTAGCCATAGGGCGCGTAGGGGTAGTCGGTGATGGACTGGTATCCGTCTTCGGTGATGATCACGATCTCCTCGCTGCGGTAACCGCCGGTGCCGTCCTCCCAGACCACCGGCTCCAGCACCAGCGCCATGCCGACCGGGAAGACGAAGTTGTCGTCGAACTCCTCGCCCAGATCTGTTCCGATCAAGGGTGTTTCGGCCGGGTAGGTACCGATGCCGTGACCCAGGTAGAAGTGTGGCAGCCATGGTTTGGTTCCGCCGTTGGCCGCGATCGCCGCTCGGGCGAGGTCGCCAGATGTCGCTCCTGCCCGGGTGACGTCGAGCACGGCGTCCAGGATGGCGCGCCACTGCGCGTACTGAGCCTGTTGACGCGCTGAGGGTTCGGCGCCAACCAGCCAGGTCCGGCCGAAGTCCGAGCAGTACCCGCCGTAGGTGATGCTGACGTCAGTCCACAGCACGTCTCCGGCGCACAGCCGGCGATCCGTCGTCAGCAACGGCAGCGCGATATCGCCGTGCGTGGTCCACTGGCCCTCCGCACGAGAGCGCGGCATCACCTGCCAGATCGCATCCAGCATGTTGGCAGTTGCGCCCAGTTCGAAAGCGCGCCGCACGAAGCTCGCGGACAATTCGAGCTGACTGACGCCGGGCACCAGTTCCTTTTGTACGACGGACATCGTCTGTTCGGTGATGCGGCATGCCCGGCGGAGGCACGAAATCTCATCTGGCGTTTTCACCAGCTGGGCGGCGCCGACCACTGCGGCGGCTTCCAGCGGTGGGCCGCCCGGGAACAGCCGGTCCGCCGCGTCACGCATCGCCCCGGTGAGCTCGTCGACGGCCACGGTCGCGCCCGGCGGGATGAGTTCGGCCATCACCTTGGCCAAATGCTCGACACCCTCATCGAATTCGAGGTAAAGCGGGCCGTGACGATGATCGGCGGGCACCTGGGACTCGGCGGAGGCGCCCTCGCGGAACGGCATGAACAGATGCGGATGCTCGTCGCCGGCCAGCACGATGGCCACCGGGCGCTGGGTGTGCGACAGCCCGGCGTCCAATAGCGGCCAGCTGGCTCCAGTCGCGTAGCTGACGTAGCCGTTCATCAGCAGGATCATTGCGTCCACGCCGTGGTCGGCCATCGCCGCCCGCAGCTTGGCGCCGACCTCGGCGTACATCCGGACGAGATCCGGCGCTTCGGGTATCCACGATGTCGATGTGGTGCCCAGTGTCATGACAGGCCCAGGAATCGTTTGACGTTGCCGTGCTTGGGTGCGCCGAAACCCCCTGGTGGGTAGAGGGTGTTTGCCTGGGTGGACATCGTCGTCCCTTCTAGAGCTGTTGTCACGTCGGTGGGTAGCTGACGCCGGCGAGTTCTTCGCTGAGTTGCCAGAAGCGACGTAACTCGATGTCGTCGTGCACCATCCGCGGCACTTTGGCGTGGGTGACTCCACCACCGGCGGTCTCGTAGAAGCCACGCGGCCCGTAGCCGGTCAGATCCGGAATCGTCAGTGTCAGAACGTCATCGCGAGCCATCGTGCTACCAGGTCACCGGTAGTTCATGCAGCCCGTAGGCCAGGCCGTCATGTTTGAAGGGCAGCTCGTCGAGAGGCACGGCCAGCCGCAATGTAGGTATGCGACGCAGCAGCGTCGGGAGCACGATCTGCAGCTCCATGCGGGCCAGTTGCTGGCCCACGCACTGATGCCGGCCATATCCGAACCCAACCTGCGGTCCGTCTTCACGTTGGAGATCCAGGCGATCGGGTTCGGGGAACTGGCGCGCGTCCCAGTTGGCCGGCGCCACGTCCAGGATGATGCCCTCGCCCGCGCGGATCACCTCGCCGTCCACCTCGATGTCCTCGGTAGCGATGCGCCGTTGGCCCGTCTGGATGATGCTGCAGTAGCGCATCAGTTCCTCGACGGCGGCGGCGACAACCTTCGGGTCTTCGGCGTCACGCAAGAGCGCTAACTGGTCGGGGTGCTCCAGCAGTGCCACTACGCTGACGGCGATTTGCCCGGCCGTCGTCTCATGCCCCGCGATGAGCACGCCGGTGGCCAGTTGCGCGGCTTCCCGGTCGGTGATCTCGCCGACCTTGACGCGTTCGGCCAAGTCGGACACCAGGTTTTCGCCGGGGTCGTCCATCTTGACGTAGATGAGTTTCTTGAGGTACCTGGCCAGTGTTCCGGCGCCTTCGGCGGCGTCTTCTGCTGTGGCGTAACGGTTCATGCCCTTGTTGGCGTGTTCCTGGAAGAAGTCGGCATCTTCGTAGGGCACGCCCAGCATCTCGCTGATCACCAGCGTCGGAATCGCCAGGGAGAGGCTTGGCACGAGGTCGGCTGGTTTCGGACTGGCCAGAATGGCGTCGACGTGCTCGTCGGTGATCCGTTGTACGGCGGGCCGCAGCGCCTCGACCCGTCTGAACGTGAAGGGCTTTGACAGCATGCGGCGATACCGGGTGTGTTCTTCGGCGTCGGAGGTGAATACCGACCGCGGCCGCTTGTGGACCGTGGCCAACATGCCCTCGTTCCAGTGCGGGTAGCCCGGCAAGCGGTCGTCGACGCTGGCGCGGGCATCGCTGAACAGTGACCGGATGGCGTCGTACCCGGTGATCAGCCATGGGGTACTGCCATCCCAGATCCGGACCCGGCTGAGCTGTCTGGATGCGTTGAGCTCCAGCACCTTCGGCGGCGGTGCAAACGGGCAGCCGGCAGCCCGACTCATCGGGAAGTCAGGGACATCCGGTGTGGCCGAGGCACTTCCAGCAATCAGGTCGGTCACTTTCCGCTCCCTCGAGTGGGGGTGATCGGGAATTGGGGTGAGGTGAAAGTCATTGCCGTCCCGTCATTTGCGCGGAATTGCGCGCGCGGATTGGAGCCTGCCACAGGCCGGTGATTACGTCGATAAGCCCTTCGGCCGCCAACGGCCAGGGCGACCGTGCGTCCGGGCCGTGTACTGCCAGCGCCCCCTCATGCTCGGCGCACGTGTGCATGAGGAGATTTCGCGCCATCACGATCCGCTCAAAGCGGATGCGCTTGGGCAGGTCTGGCATGCACCGAATGATCCCGTCGATCGTTTGCGCCAACTGCGGAGAGGCCACGGCGTCTCTGGTCACCACGTCCCGGCAGTTCGGATCGGCCATGGCCTGTGCGGCAAAGCGCGCGTAGAAGCTGGGAATTCCCAATTCCGCGAGGTGGTCGGTGAGGGGACGCACCAGGGATGAGACCCAGTCGTACAGTTCGGTGCTATCGCCGAGCTCGGCGAGCATCCGCGTCCGGATCGCTTCGATGGGGATGCGGTGTTTGCTTTCAATGGCACGCAGTAGGTCGGTCCTGGTGCCGAAGTGGTAGCAGACTGCGGCGTTGTTTTTCTGTCCGGCCGCATCGCTGATCTGGCGGTTCGAAACGGCGTACATGCCCCGCTCCGCGAAGAGTTGTTCGGCAGCAGCCAGCAAGGAGTCGCGCGTGGCCTCCGACCTGGCGCTGCTGAGCGCGATGAGGGTCACCCGGTTAGTCAAACACCATCCGGCCAGTTAAACCAAGCAATTTATTTAAAGGTGCGGCTCGTCTGACGCTGTGGCGTACACAACCCGGTATCGCGGCTGGCGGCGAGCTAGATTACCCGTATGCGCACTGCTCGCCTGTTCGGTGTAGTCCTGACGATCCTCACAGCGGGGTTGCTGCTGGCAACCCCCGCCGGCGCGCAACCGCCGGCCAAACTCACGGCGCACGTCACCGACAGCACCGGGGTGTTGACGGATTCCGGTCGAGCGGCGGTCAGCTCGGCAATCGACCGGCTTTATCAGGACAAGCACATCCAACTGTGGGTGGTCTACGTCGACAACTTCAACAGGTTCAAGCCCGACAACTGGGCCTACCAAACCCGCAGCACCAGCGGGATGGGCGACCACGACGCGCTGCTGGCTGTGGCCACGAACACCAAGGCGTACACGTTCACCGGGCCGCCGAAGGCGCAGGGCATCACAACAGACGAGTTAAACAGTCTGGGGGATAGACAAATTGAGCCGGCGCTGGCCGCTAAAGACTGGAGCGGTGCTGCGGTCGCTGCGGCTGACGGGTTGAATAAATCGGCGAGCGCGCCAAGGCCGGTCTGGTTGCCGATGGCGATCGGCGTCACCGTGGTTTTGGTCGTACTCCTGGTGGTTCTCTTGCTCTTGCGTGCGCGCCGCCGTCGGCGCGCGCGGCGGGCCGGTGGGCAGCTGAGCGTTGGAGGTGGCGGTCATTCGTTGGGGGAGGCGTTGGCCACTGCGGACGCCAGACTGCGCCAAATCTCCGAATACGTCGCCAAATATCACGCCGGCATCGGCGCCGAGGCCCAGGCCCGACTCGAAGACGCCAAACGAAGTTTGGCAGCGGCGCACGGTAAGCAAGCAAGCGACGAGGCCAAAGCGATCGCCTATGCCAACTGGGCATCGGCGCTGGCCGCTCAGGCGCAAACGCTGGCCAACGCCGACGTGCTGGCGCACCGCACGCCACGATCACGAGGCACCGCAGCTACGCGATGATCGGTGTTCAGGGCGACGGCTGAAAATCCCAACCGGGATCGGCATTCCAGCCCGGATCCGGTTGGGAGCTGACGCCCGGATCCGGTTGCGGGGTCCATCCCGCGTTCGACGGGTCGGCGGGGAAGCCGCCGTCAACGACCACGCCCTGTGCGGCAACGGTTTCTGTGTCACCAGGATGCGCAGCGTTGAACAGCGCCAGCGTTGCGACGGTTGCGGCACCGGCCAATATCACCGGCATCACCTGGTGTCGGCGGCGGCGCGCGTGGGCCGAACGTGTTTCATTCTGTTGTTGGGGGAGGGTCGTTTCCATCATTCAATTCGGCGCTTTGTTGTTAGCCCATACCGTGGGCGCCGATTAGCGATCCGCTGTGACGACAGCACGCGCAAGGCCTACGTCAGGCCGTCCTCGATGAAGCGCAGCGAGTGCCGCCCCTCCGATCCCGACTCGCTGTCAGACAACCAGGTGGCCTTCTCGTTGATCGCCTCCGTCGACCCATAGATACGACGGTTGCAGCCGGGGCACGTCAGATGCGTGTACAGCTTGTCGCCGCCCCGCGGCCATTCCTCGCGTTCCGTATCGCGACGGTCGATCTCGATGGGCTGGTGCGCGGTTTGCCGGATCAGATGGCCGGCGACGTGTCCCTCGGGGCACGCCAGCTCCATCTTCAGTAATCCCCTGTCGCTCATGATCCAAGGCTATGCGCGCTCAAAAGCCGCGCTTGGCGGCCCGCACCGCGGCGACGACATCGCCATCTCCGGCGAAGTCGAGACGCACGGCGTTGCGGCCGAACGCGAACAGCAGCAGCTCGAGCGGCTCGCCTGTGACGGTGACCGGCGAACCGCTGCCGACGGTCGCCACCGGCTGACCGTCGGAGGTGCGCAGCGTTAGGCGAGCGAGCACTGCGGCCATCGACTTCGCCATCCCGGCCCGGCTGATGATCGCGACGCGCCGCTTCACCGCCGCGGCGGCTCTCGCGTCGAGTTCCCTTGGCTCCCAGCCAGTCTGTGCACGGCGGACATCTTCATGGTGGACGAAAATCTCGTGGACGCTCGCCACCGGGTCGAGAACCTTGAACACGGAATACACCGGCGGACCCGACGCGAACAGTTCGAGCAGGTCCTCCCGCTCTGCCGAGGTGGCCAGCCGGTTCTGTATGCGCGCGGTGTAGGACGCCAGCGGGCCGAACACGAGGCCGGGCACCGCGTCGGGGCGGCGTTCCCGCACCAGGAGGTGCGCGAGCAGGTCGCGGGTCGTCCAGCCCTCGCACAGGGTGGGGGCGTCTGGTCCCACCGCGCGCACGAGCTCGACTAGGGCGTCGCGTTCGCGTTGGACTGCCGACATGCCCACACGATAGGTCCGCGGTGTGCCGGCCGGCAGCTTTAGCCGCTGTCTAACATCTCTCCACGAGCCCAGCAAACCGCGACTGACTTTCGAGTGTGAGCCAGCGCCCACACGCGACGCAGGGCCTCGGCATAGCTAATTCATAGAAACGCTATATAGCGTCCAGCATCTATCAACCGGACAATTGCTCCGGCCACGAGTTACAGATCAGAGAGGGATCGCATGATCCTCAAGAAGATTGTTGGCGCGGGCGCAATCGCCGGCGCGCTTGGCTTTTCGGCCATCGGCCTAGCCGGGCTCGCGAACGCCGCTCCGACGCCACAGGCTGATTCTGGCGTGGTCCAGCAAGCACAATCGGTGGACTGGCACGGCGGCGGCGGGCACGGCGGTGGCGGCGGTGACATGGGCCGCGGCGGCATGCGCGGTGGCGGCGGTGGTGGTGACTGGCGCGGCGGTGGCGGCGGCTGGCAAGGCGGCCGCGGCTGGGGCGATCATGGCCGGGGTGGCGGTGGTTGGGGTGGACCTGGTGGTGGCTGGGGTGGGCAGCAACCCTGTTTCCTCCTGCTATGCATCTGAGTAACTGAATTTAAATGGTTGCCTTGCCGAATGAATCGGCAAGGCAACCATTTTCGGCCCCCGATAACGCTGCGGCCGAAGCGACAACCGCCGGAGCGGAACCAGCTATGAAGCGCGAACGGATCGTGGTGATGACAGCGGCGGCGTGCCTGTCGATTGGCTTCGGGGTTGTTGGTGTGGCAGAGGGCGCAGGTGCTGGCCAAGCCATGCCGAACTCATCCGGCAGAGATTTCATCTATCCAAAAGGGTTATGCACCAACGAGGCCTGCGCCAATCAGTGGTGCCCGGGCATGCCGCTGCCATGCGGCACCGCCTGCACGACTAACCCGGTGTATCCCAACTGGGATATGAGTGTCTGTCACGAGTTCATGGTCGGATACAAGAGTCCACACTCGGCGCCCTGGTTCGCAAACACCGTCCAGATCGCTCCGGGCATCCTCGAGCGAGACCCCGGCTGGGGCCCGGGCCCTTGCAACGGGCAACCCATCTGCCTGCCCGGGCTCTGAGAGCCGTTGGTCCGGGAACCGTCTTCACCAGGGCCTGACGGGCGGATCGAGTCACATGTGCCACAGGAGTCACCGCGCCGGCGGGCAACACTCTTGTCCAGCTTGCAGCGACAGATTGTGTGCGCTAACCAGGAGTCGCTGTTAGGTGGGCAAAGGTAGTGCCGGCTCCGCCAGGGACTCGTGTGGCGGTTGTGACTATGCAGCCACGTTGGCTTTGAGGATCAAGACCTAGTAGGACCTGCTCGACTGGTCCGCGGAGCTGTCGCCGACGAACAACACCTCATCGCCGGCTTCGAGCACGTCGTCAGGCTGCGGAACCATCACATTATCCCCTCGGACCACGGTGACCAAGACGGTATTCCCCGGCAAAACCAACTCGCCCACACGCTGCCCCACGAATGGATTGTCTTTGGACAGCGTGAGTTTCGTTAGCGCGTCACGGCCCTCGTGCAGCCCCATCAACCGCACCAAGTGGCCCACGTCGATGGCGCCCTCGATTCCGGCAACCATGGCGCCCGGCGTCGAGACGGCCACATCGATACCCCATGCCGGGGTGAACATCCACTCGTTGCGGACATCGTTGATCCGCGCCACCACCCTGGGCACCCCGAACTCTGTCTTGGCCAGCAGGCCCACCACGAGATTGGACTTGTCGTCTCCGGTTGCAGCGATCAGAACATCGCACGTCTGCAGCCCCGCCTCCTGCAACGCGGTTAGCTCGCAAGCGTCGGCATTCAGCCAATCCGCATCGGGAACCTTGTGTGGTTCGAAGTTGCTCCGTTCACGTTCGATCAATAGGACCTTGTGTCCGCGATCGAGCAGCTCTTGCGCGACGGAACGGCCGACCTTGCCCGCGCCGGCAATTCCGACTCGCGTCTTCCGCTTCGTCACCCATCCATCTTGTCTCATCCCGCCCTACAGCGAGCACTCCGCGGCGTCGTGCTGATTAACTGACAGCACGCCGAAGCCGGCGCCCTCGTCGTGATGATGTCTGAACGGGAACGAAATGAGTTTGGAGCAGCTGTATCTGGCGTTCTTGGTCGGTGGCCTGGTGCTGCTGGCCAGCATTGTCGGTACTCGGGTGGCAAGCGGGGTGGGGTTTCCCAGCATGCTGCTCTTCCTGCTGATCGGTGTCGCGGTCGGCGACGACGGGCTCGGTCTGCAGTTCGACGACGTGGAACTGGCCAGAAACATCGGTACCGCGGCGCTGGCGGTGATCCTTGTCGAAGGTGGCCTGACCACGCGGTTCGCCGATATCCGTAAGGTGCTGGCACCGGCGGCGGCATTGGCGACCGTCGGCGTGGTCATCAGCACGGCGGTTACTGCCGTTGGGGCGCACCTGCTGCTCGGCATCGACTGGCGGCTCTCGTTGTTGCTCGGAGCAATTGTGTCCTCCACCGATGCCGCGGCGGTCTTCTCGGTGCTGCGCGTGCTTCCGTTGCCCCAGCGTGTTGCCGGACTGCTGGAGGCTGAGTCCGGATTCAACGATGCCCCCGCTGTGATTCTCGTTCTCATGTTCAGTGTGGTGCCCTTCGTCTTCGACCCGGTGGGTGCAGTCACCGTTGCGGTTTTCGAGCTCCTTGGTGGCGCCGCGATCGGATTGGCCGTCGGATATCTCGGTGCCCTCGCCCTGCGCCGCATCGCGTTGCCGGCATCCGGCCTGTACCCGATCGCGACCTTCGGGTTGGCGCTGGTCGCGTTCGCCGCCGCCGGCAGCGCCCATGCCAGCGGTTTCATCGCCGCCTATCTGGCCGCGGTGGTGCTGGCCAACTCAGGGCTGCCGCATAGGTCGGCGACCCGGTCGTTCGCCGAAGGAGTCGGCTGGTTGGCCCAGATCGGCCTGTTCGTGCTCCTTGGGCTGTTGGTGAACCCCAGCGAATTGGCGGGCGACGTGGTCGCGGCGATCGTCGTCGGGCTCGTCCTACTGCTGGTCGCACGGCCGCTGTCGGTCGTGGCTTCGCTCGTGTGGTTTCGCATTCCGTGGAGCCAGCAGATCTTTTTGTCGTGGGCAGGTCTGCGGGGCGCGGTCCCCATTGTGCTGGCGACGTTTCCGGTCGTCGCGGGCGTTGCTGATAGTCATCGATTACTCAACATCGTGTTCATGCTGGTGGTGGTATTCACATTGGTGCAGGGCCCCAGCCTTGGCCCGATCGCGCAGTGGCTGGGCCTGATTTCCCGCGAAGCCACCCGCGAGATCCAAGTCGACGCCGCACCCCTAGACATGCTCGACGCGGAACTGCTGACCATGACCGTGCAAGCGCCGTCCCAACTGCACAACGTCACCATCTTCGAACTCCGGCTACCCGACCCAGCCGTGATCACGCTGATCATCCGTGACGGACATACTTTCGTCCCCATTCCCGATACCCGTATCGAGACCGGCGACGAGTTAATGATCGTCACCACCAGCAAGACGCGGGCCGCGGCCGAATCCAGACTTCGTGCAGTGAGTCGGCGAGGCAAACTCGCGCACTGGTTCGACGAGTACGGCGACGTTAGCTGAAATGATGTCGTATCCGTGTCCCGATCAGGAAGTGAGCCGATGAGCAATACAGATGCGACGATGGTCGACGGCGTCCCGCGGCGCCGGATCCTGGTCGCGTCGATGGCGGGCACCATGATCGAGTTTCGCGTTGGGCGGGGAGTGGAGCGGCGCGGCGCTGCTGGCCACCGAGACTGCTGAACCCGACAAGAGGGCGAGGGCGGCGATCTGGCCACAGATGGGCGCACCGTTCGGTTTCCTGCTGGCCAACGGGCTGTTCCTGATACTGATCGGATGGCTGGGCCACAGCACCGCCGGAACCGACACGGCCGGCGCGTTCTTGACCTGGGGATGGCGGATCCCGTTCCTCTTGAGTGCGGTCATGGTGGCGATCGGGCTGTATGTGAGGCTGCGACTGGCGGAGACGCCGGTGTTCGCCAGAGCACTTGAGCGCGGCGAGCGAGTCCGGACCCCGCTGGCCACCGTGTTCCGCACCAGCTGGCGAGAATTGATCATCGGCACGTTCGTGATGCTCGTGACTTACACCCTCTTTTACATCGTTACGACGTGGGTACTGAGTTACGGCACCACCAAGCGACCACCGGCCGGTGCCGGTCTGGGCTACGGCTATGTGAACTTCCTGCACCTTCAGTTGATCGCGGTGTTGTTCTTTGCGCTGACGGTGCCCATAGCGGGCGCGCTCGCCGACCGATTCGGCCGACGCCGAACGTTGTTGATCGTCACCGCGATGATCATCCTCTACGGTGCATCATTCGATCTGTTGCTGGCGCCCGGCCACGCGACGACGGCCTCCACTCTGCTGTTCCTGGTGATCGGAATGACGTTGATGGGCTTGTCATATGGCCCGATGAGCGCAGTGCTGCCCGAGCTCTTCCCGACCAACGTGCGCTACACCGGCGCCGGGCTCTCGTTCAACACATCGGGCGTTCTGGGGGCCGCAGTGGCGCCGTTCTTCGCGACCTGGCTGGCCACCACATACGGCGTGGGGTGGGTCGGGGTGTACTTGAGTGCGGGCGGGATCCTGACCTTCGTCGCGTTGTTGGTGATGCGCGAAACCAAAGGGATTTCGATGGACAACCCGATTGTCGACCCTGTCGGCGACGCTGCTCAGTCCGGCGGATCACATATGATGTCATATTGAGCATTTGACATCACTTTGGAGCGGCAGGAGGATGTAAGCATCATGAAAGCTTTCCCTCTACGTCTACGTAGCCAAGGCCTTCGGGAACTGGTGCGCGAGGTCGCCGCCAGCGAGCAAATCAGTCAAAACGAGCTAATCGAGCAAGCCATCGCCCACGAAGTCCTCCTGCGGGGAGCCACGCTCGTGGATGACCTCGAGCGCGCTGCCCAGCGAATCGGCGAGCTCACCGATGCTGAGTACGCGAAAATTGTCGACCGCAGCCTGACCGACTTCGCTGAGGGCGAGGGTCTGGCCGAGCCGTTGCGGGCGTACGCAATAGATATCGGGGACGCGACTAAAGAGGAACGGGACATCGATAGCCTCGGGGTGATGGCCGCATTCGACTCGGCTCAGGCTGACTCGGCTCAGGCCTAGAGAGCTCGGGTGCCAAGACCGGCCTGGAACGATGACCGGCCGGGCGATCTCGCTCGGATTCAACAGAATGCGGCGGCGCTAATCCGATCTATCGCGCAGCAGGCGCACGATTGGTCTGTTGTGCCCGGCGCCGGCGAGGTTCTGGATTGGCATATCCAGCTTTATCAGGGTTGCCGTGTGCCGGTCGCCGGATACATCGGCCACTTCCGCGGAGATCCTTCGGTTGCAGAGATGGTCGGCTACGAGGTAGGCGTCGGACGGCTTCAGCCAGATGGGTTACCGGAGAAGGTTGGAGTCTATTCAACGGATCTTGCGGTCCAGATTCCGACTCTTATCGCACAAATTCAGGCAGGGATCCGACACTTGGACTCGGTGCTCAAGCCGGGACTGCGCCCTGAGACGAGCGAAGCCGTTGAGGCGGTCGTTCTCCTGGCGGCCCGGGTACATGGCGAATGGGTTCGGCTTCACCCCTTTGCAAATGGCAATGGTCGGACCGCACGTGTTTGGGCGAATTTTATCGCGCTGCGCTATTCGTTGCCCGCCTTCGTTTCGGTTAAGCCACGTCCTGCCGCGGCTACTTACGGTCGCGCGGGACAAGCGTCGATGGGCCGTCCGCCAGACTTCATCGGAGACAACGGGCCAGTCACCGCGTTGTTCGCACGCATGTTGGCTGAATTGCTGGGCAGCTGACGAACATAGCTGGCTAGAGAGGATGACCTCGGCTGACGCTCGACAGTTATTTCGGCTGAGGCTCGTTGCGAAGTCCCAGCATCGTGAGGATGGCGCGCGGTTTGGAGCCCGGGATGGAGACGGCCGCACCGTCCAGCCGGACCTGCAGAGGTCCCAAAACCCCCAGCTCCACCGAAGGAAGAGTACTCATGTTGACCATCGTCGGTGCGGCAATTCAATGCCGAGTCAAGATCGAGTAAAGGCGCGGCGCCCGCAGCCACGCCGCGAGAGTGCGACTAGCGACGGTGCTACTCGCGAAACGTGTAGCTCAACGCACTTTCGCGGCGAAACTAGTGCTTGATGTAGACCGCCTTGGTGTTGAAGTACTGTTCGATGCCCTTGCGGCCACGCTCGCCGCCCCAACCGGACTGCTTGTGGCCGCAGATCGGCATCGAGGGGTCCGTCGCGATTGCACAGTTCACCCAGATTTGGCCGGCGCGAAGCTCGTTCGCCATGCGGTGGGCGCGGCCGAGGTTTTCGGTCCATAAGGCGGCCGCGAGCCCGTAGTCCGTGTCGTTGGCGGCGGCGAGCACCTCGTCCTCGTCGTCGAACGGGATCACACTGCCGACCGGCCCGAAGATCTCCTCGCGGATCAGGCGCATGTCGGGGGTGGTGTTGGTCATGATCGTCGCCTGATAGAAGTAACCCTTGCGGTCCATCACGTCGCCACCGGTCATTACCTGCGCGCCGCTGGCCACGCCGTCGTTCACGATGCCTTGCACGCGTTGGCGCTGCTTCTCGCTGATCAGCGGCCCGATGATCGAGTCGGGCTCTTCGCTGCCGCCCATCGGTATCATCTGGGCGAGGCCGACGAGGCCTTCCACCACCTGTTCGTAGATGGGGCGCTGGACATAAATGCGCGAGGTGCAGCAGCAGTTCTGCCCCGAGCCGGCCAGCAGGCCCATGCCGCCCAGCATGATCGCCTTCTCGAGGTCGGCGTCGTCGAAGATGATCAGCGGTGACTTGCCGCCCAGCTCGAGGGTCAGCCGCTTGAGGTTGCCGGCGGCCGCCTGGACGATCAGTTTTCCGACCTCAGTGGAGCCGGTGAACGAGATCTTGTCGACGTCGGGATGCGCGGTCAGTGCCGCTCCGGTGGTATGGCCATAGCCGGTGACGACATTGAGGACGCCGTCGGGCAGACCCGCCTCGCGGAAGATCTCCTCGAGCTTGAGCGCGGTCAGCGGCGTTTCCTCGGCGGGCTTGAGGACGGCGCTGCAGCCGGCGGCGAGGGCAGGTGCGACTTTGAGCATCGCGACGAAGAAGGGCCCGTTCCAGGGGATGATCAGGCCGACCACGCCGATCGGCTCGAGCTGAGTGAAGTTGTGGTAGTCGTCGTACCCGCCGAGCAGTCCGTCGGAAACCACACTGCTGGACTCGCCGTGGATCTTGCCGACCCAGCCGGCGTAATAATGCAGGATGCCGTTGGCCACCGTGATGATGTGTTTGGCGGCCGTGGTGTTCATGCCGTTGTCGCGGGCTTCGAGCTCGGCGAGTTCCTCGGTGCGTTCCTTGATGATGGCGTGAGCGCGGAACAGCACGTTCGCGCGGTGCGCGGCGGGCGCCTTGCGCCAGACGCCGGACTCAAATGTTTCGCGTGCCCGGGCCACCGCGTCGTTGACGGTCGCCTGGTTGGAATCGACGACCTCCGCGATCTGCTCCTCGGTGGACGGGTTGAAAACCGGAATGGTCGCGGTATTACTCACAGTGCTTAATTCCTTTCGGCGACAAGCGATGCCGTCAATCTATGGGCATTCAGTTGACGACTTTATGACCCGCTGCCCGGATGGCTACGCCCGGGGTGGGGATCTGGGGTGCGCGCGCTTGGTTCGTCTGTTTTAGACTGCTTATCCCTGCACAGCGCGAAAGGGCGTTGGCCGTGACTCAGAGTCAGGAACATGCCGACGGTGAACTGTCGGCATGGGCGCCGCTGCACAATCCGATATACCGCTATCTATTCATCGCGCAGTTCGTCTCCAACATCGGGACGTGGATGCAAAGTGTGGCGGCCCAATGGTTTCTGGTGGAAAAGCACAGCAGTGACGTCATCGTCGCGCTTGTGCAGACGGCCAGCCTTGGGCCTACGCTGGTTTTCGGGCTGTTCGCCGGTGTGCTGGCCGATCTGTTCGATCGGCGGCGGTTACTGATCTTCCTGCAGACGTATGCGGTGCTGGTGGCGCTGGCGCTGGCGGTGCTGACCTACATGGGTCGCGTTGGCCCGACATCGCTGTTGATGTTCACCTTGGCCATTGGCTGCGCTTCCGCACTGACCGCCCCGGCCTGGCAGGCGATTCAGCCCGAGGTGGTCCCGCGCGAGCAGATACCGGCCGTCGCGACTTTGGGCAGCGTTTCGGGAAATGCCGCCCGGGCGATCGGACCGGCGATCGGCGGCGTGGTCCTGGCCTTGTCCGGCCCCGCAGCGGTCTTCGCGATCAACGCGATTTCGTTCGCGGGCATCATCGTTGCGCTGCAGGTGTGGAAGCGGCCCAAGCAGATCGCGCCACTGGAACGAGAACACTTCGGCCAAGCCATCGTCACCGGGCTGCTGTACGTCAATAACAGCCCGGTATTCCGCAGGATCCTTTTGCACGCAGCGCTTTTCCTGTTTCCCGCCTCGGCCCTGTTGGCACTTCTGCCGGTGGTCGCTGCGCGCAGATGGCACCTGGGCGCCAGTGGCTACGGTGTGTCGGTGGCGGCCGTCGGTTTGGGCGCTGTGCTCGCCGTCGCGGTTGCCGGGCTGATACGCCTGAAACTGTCCGACAACCTGCAGCTGGCGGCGTCGGCCGCTGCGTACGGGGTGGCAATACTGGCAGTCGCCTGGCTGCCGTTCGCCGCGGCGTTGCCTTTCCTGCTGATGTCGGGGATGGCCTGGCTGATCACGTTGACAACGTTGAACGCGGCAGCCCAACTGTCGTTGCCGAGCTGGGTTCGGGCCCGCGGATTGTCGGTGTATCTGTTGGTAGCCACCGGTTCTCAGGCGATCGGCTCGTATGCCTGGGGCGCTCTTGCCACCCGGGCGGGACTCGATGTCGCGCTGCTCGCGTCGGCGGTGGCGCTGGGCGTTGTTGTCCTCAGCGTTGGCGTGCTGCCGTTGCAGGTGTCCACCGGGAAGATCAACGTCGAGGTTTCCAATGCGTGGCCGACACCGACGCTCATGTTCGAGCCATGTCCTGAGGACGGACCTGTGCTGGTCACCGTCCGCTACCGGGTATCGCCCGAGAACCTCGAACGGTTCGTCACCTCGATGGGCGATGTCCGGCGATCACGGCTACGCACGGGCGGCCACAGTTGGCGGCTGTATCACAGTGTCGGACAACCAGACATCTTCCTCGAGAAGTTCACCGTCGCGTCCTGGAGCGAATTTGAGCGCCAACGCACCGAGCGCTGGCTGGGCTACGACAGTGATGGCGTCACGAAGGCCATCGGCTATACCGTCGACAACGGCCGAGAGCACCAGTACTACCTCGCCAAGCGGGTTCCGCGCTGAGTTTGCCTCGCCGATCAGCCGATTGGGTCGGGCGGTCCATCCTGGTCGGCAGCTCCCTGCAGGTCGAGCTGCATCCACGCGACGTCGTGCCAGCGGCCGTGTTTCCATAAGACGCGCCGGTGCAGGCCCGCATCCTGAAACCCGAAGGATCGGTGAAAGCCGTTGCTGGCCTCGTTGGGTTGGGTGATGCCGGCGAAGGCTCTGCGGTAGCCGCGCTCGGCGAGCTGGCGCAGCACTTCTGCGTAGAGGGTGCGGCCGCGGCCGCCGCGATGATGGTCGCCGCTGACGTAGATCCCTGTCTCAACCGACCACTGTTGGGAGGGCAGGCGATTCAACGGATGGCCATAGGCGAACGCGATCAACTGATCGTCGTGTTCGAGGACCAGCCAGTCGTGGGCCTCTTGGGCCGAGGCGATACGCGACGCCATTTCGTCGATGCTCGGGACGTCGATTTCCCAACTGATTACGGTGTTCTCGACGTAGGGCCGGTAAATCGCAACGCAGGCGGCCGCATCGCCTGGGGAAGCCGAACGCACTCCGCCGCGAATCGCTTGCACGCCGACAGTCTTGCAGTCGCCGCAGGCCTCAATCCGGGTAGTCGCCTGTTTCCAGGTCCTCGAGCAGGCTTGGGTGCGTGGGGTTCCAGCCGAATCGCTCGCGGGTCAGCACGCTGGACGACGGCTGGTCGGTGCCGAAGATGACGCCAAGCACCCCGAAACTCTCGGCGGGGGCGGACTTCACGGGAACACCGAGCCGTCGGCCGATCACGTCGGCGATCGCACGCATGGGATCTGCTTCGTCACCCACGGCGTGCAGCACCGAGCCGGGCCGGGCCTCTTCGAGCGCGAGCCGGAACAACTGGGCCGCATCGTCGCGATGTACGGCGGGCCAGCGCTGCGCGCCGTCCCCGACGTACACCGACGCGCCGCTGCTCTGGGCGGCCTGGATCAGGATGCCGGCAAACCCGTAACGGCCGCCGGCATCGTGCACCGACCGGGGGAGTCGTACGACGGACGATCGGACGCCGCGCTCGGCGAGATCAATGACGGCCTGGCCGGTGCGGCCCCGCCCCGCCATCGGCCCCTCGGTGCTGAACGGATCCTCTTCGGTGCTCGGGCGACCCGACGCCGGCGGGGTGCCGCCCGCGAGCACCAGCGGTTTGTCGGTGCCGACGAGCGCTTCGCCGAGCGCGCCGACCGCGCGGGCTTCGTCTCCCATGGAGTCCCCGGCCTGGGTGAAGTCGTGGTTGAACGCCAGATAGATGACACCGTCGGTGTCGTTGGCCGCCCGCTTCAGGACGTCGAGGTCGGTGACGTCGCCGCGCAGTGGCTCGGCGCCGAGTTGGCTGATGGTCGCGACCGAGGCCTCGGATCGCGCCAGGCCCACGACCTGATGATCGGCGGCGATCAGTTCTGCGACGACGGCCGAGCCGATTCCGCCGCTGGCGCCGGTGACAAACACGCGCATGAGGTACTCCTGGTCAGTGATGAGACTGTTATCCCATCACCGTACAGCAGTGACGGGACTACTGTCGCATCACTCTAGAATGGGGTTATGGCCCGTTGGGAACCCGATGCGCGCGAACGCTTGGTGGGCGCTGCGTTGGATCTGTTCAATGAGCGCGGCTACGACGAGACAACCGTCGCGCAGATCGCCGAGCGCGCGGGCCTGACGAAGAGCACGTTCTTTCGGCACTTCCCGGACAAGCGCGACGTGCTGGCCGCCGGCCAGGACGCGATGGCGCAGCTACTCCGAGAGGGCATCGCCGCTGCACCCGCCGACGCGACCCCGCTGGCCGCTGTCTGCTCTGGCCTGACGTCCGTGTCGGCGGCGTTCACGTCGTTCAATCGGGAACTCGCGCCCAAGCTCAAGGCCGCGATCGCTGCCAGCGCCGAGCTTCAAGAGCGCAACGCGCTCAAGCAGATTGGCTTAGCGGCGGCGATGGCGGAAGCGCTGCGAGCGCGCGGCGTGCCCGCGCCGACGGCGGTATTGGCGGCCGAGCTCGGTTCGCTGGCGTTCAAAACGGCCTATGCGCGCTGGGCTGAGCCAGGCGAGGAACAAGATCTGGGCACCCTGGCGTGCGCGGTGTTACGTGAGTTGCAAACCGCCGCTGCCGATCTCGGCTGACGTGGCACCAGCCAGTCGCGCCCCACGATTCCGCGGCGCGGACTAACGGGGCGCGATGGGGGTAGTCGGCCTTAGCGGCCGGGCTTGCCGCCGCCGCCTCCGGGCTTGCCGCCGCCACCGCCGGGCTTGCCGCCGCCACCGCCGGGCTTGCCGCCCCCGCCGCCGAGGATGATTTGTGCGCTGCTGGTGTTAGTCATGGCTACAACACTATCGTCGAATCCGCTGCGGTCGCAATACGATTCACAGCGCACGGCGGGCCGGGTTTGGGTGAACGGAGGCAGTAATTCCGTATAACAAACGGGGTCTTCACCGCGTCCGGAAGACCAACCACCGCATGGCGCAGTACATGTACACGGCTTCGCACGTACCCGCCACGATGCGCGACAGCTGGTACTGCACTCCGATAGCCGATAGCACGGTGGACACCCCGAGGATGAAAGCCAGGTAGTTCACGATGACCACCACCACGTAGATCGCAACCTGCGGTCCTACGGGTGCGTGGGACTGAAAGTTGAACGTGCGATTGAGCGCGTAGCTGAGCGCAAACGCGCACCCGTAAGCGATCGTGACGGCGATCGGCACCGGAACGCCGAGACCGCTGTGCAGGCACGTGAGGAGCGTCAGATCGATGCCGAAGGTGAGGCCATTGATCAGGCAGAAGCCAAGAAATGTCGGTGCAACGATTTTCCCGAGCCCGAATGGAAGGCGATCGACCACAGCCTCACACAGCCGGTGGAATCGGTCGACCGGGCGCGATTTTCCGGTGCGCAATTCGGGCTGCACACGATTACGGTGCCACGACCAGGTATCCGCTATGTGATCAGTCGGCCAATTTCCCGCGGAACGTCAGTGCGCAGTGCTCGATCACGGCGCCGGCGTCATGGAGGCGATGTAATAGATTTCGTGCCCGTTCGAGTATCCGCCGCCGTCGGTGGCGATGTGCACGTGGTCGTAGTGGTTGGCGGTTTCGTTGCCATAGTCGGCCGTCCAGCTTCCCGCTCCGACGCCCGGGTAGATCTTCTGCCGCCAGATCACATGGTTGATTCCCCAGCGCTTCGCATTCGCCAAGGCGAACCCGGCGATTTGGTTGCCGAGCTCAATGCCCTCGGGAGTCTCGTGGTTGGGGATCATCACGTCGATCGCCAACCCTTTGGGATGCCACGGCAACGGATCCTCCCGCCAGCCGAAGATGGTCTTGATCTCTGGAAACAGCACGCTGATGACGCGGGCCGCCCAGATGGTTTTGACCTGCAGCCTGTCCTCCGAGCCGATGCTCGGCGGCAACGGGAATTGGAAGTTCTGGGCGCCGATGGGCGCGTTCGCCGCCAATGCGGCCAACTTTTGCGCTTCCTCGGGGGTGGCAATGTGCGGCCCGGTGTCGGGCGCAGGCGCTGGGTGTGGCGGTTCGGTCTGCGTCACCGTCGGAGTTGCCGCCGGGGTCTGGACACAGCACGGATGCGGCTTTGTTATTCCTTGGGCGTAGATCATGGCGGCAGCGACGACGACCGATGCTACGAGCGCCAACCAGCGGCCGCGCCCGTTGGCTAACAGCTTCCTGCCCATGAACAGCACCTTAATGTCGGGTGTGACCCCCGGGGTGTGATCTTTCGTATCTCTTATTGGCTGCTACCAGCGGAGCGAAGTCGCCGGTGACCGTTCAGTGGCGGTTTTCGGCGTGGGCCCATGCTTCGGCGCGGCGCAGGGATGCGCCGCTCCCGCTGGCCCGGACCACCGCGAAACAGATAATAAGTCGCGAAGTCATATTATCGAAAACGGGGTGCTCGAAACGGGTCGGGCGGCAGCACTCAGCCAGCCGTGGCCGCGATATTCAGACCCATTTTCGTCGCGCGCTTAGCAAGTGCCTCGTCGAAGGTGGCAATTGCGGCGTCATGCCGCTCGGCGGTGTACTAGACGCAGCAATCAGACAGCCTGAGCCCGGTCGTCGTGCGTAACTCACCCAGCCGGTGCGCGGCGTCGGCTGGTAGTTCTAGGCTTCGGAATGCCAACTGCGCGATCTGCTTGGCCGCCTGCTCGAGCAGCTCAGGGCCGGCGCCGGGGGAACGGCCACCGCACCCGGCCGACCGAGTGCCCCTGCAGGCGCGCGATGCGCAAGCTGCCACCGATCAACACGATGGCCAGCGGCAGTTCTCCCAGCGCTGCGGTCAGAACAGAAACAGCAATGTCGCCACGCTTGGCGGTCAGCACGTCGAACCAGGCGTCGCACACCAACAGAACGCCTGTCGAAAACGCGAATAGCGTCAGCCACTGGTGGCGGATGAAGCCGAGCACCGCGGTCGCAATCATGAATGCCAGCAACAAGATGTCGAAGCCGACCCAGGTCGCCACCCAATGCTGGGCGGTGTAGTTCTGCGGCAGGGTAAGCCCGAGATAGATGGTCCACGGGATCAATGCGATCGCGGCGCTGAGCGCCAGCCACTCGCGCATTCGGCGGATCTGCATCCCGCGCCGTGATCGCATCACCTGGCCCGCACCATGTCGACGATGTTAGTGATGGGGATCGACCGTGACGGCTCGAGTGGCTGGCAATCCACTACCAGTTCATCGAGCCCGGGATTCCCTTGAATGGGCCAACGATCCAGCTGGTGACCCAGCCGCCGTAGAAGCCGCCGGGTTGCGGAACAACCTGTTCGCCGTTCACCGTGCAGCGGTCAACGAGCGCGGCCATCACGGCGATGGCGCCTGCGATCGGCTCGAAGCCACGGGAGGGGTTCGGGTAGGTCCAAGCGGCTCGTGGCGCGCTGCGTGTGTCGGTCACCAGGTCGTAATACGTTGCCTGGCCTTTCCATTCACACCACGACGAGCCCGAGGTTTCGCGTAGCACCCCCTCGACGAAGGAATCCCGGGGCAGGTAATAGGTCGGGGGATGACTGGTCTCCAGCACACGCCATGCATGGTCGGTCGACGCGATGGTGGTGCCGCCCAGCTCCACGGTGACCGAGCCCGCGAAACGCTCCAATCGGGGCGGACGGGGATAGTCCCACACCGACTCCTGCCCGGCGGCGGGTGTGACGGGCGTCGGCCGGGTCGTCACGCTGAACTCGTTGTCATGTTCCCAGAGGCCGCTGTCATGCCCGGGTCGCAAGGTAGATGGTGGCGCCCGACCGGCCTCCGGTGAGGGGGTTGTCGAACCAGACCTGCTGGGCCTCGACGTCGGTGAATACGGTTTCGAGGACCGCGGTGAAGTCCTCGTCCGGTGCATCGTCGGACCACATGGCGAACGTTCCTCCCGGGACGATATGAGCGGATGCGGCTCGTAGACCGTCATGGGTGTAGAAGTGCGCGTGTGGATCGTGGAGCACGTGGCGGGGCGAGTGGTCGATGTCGAGCAGGATCGCGTCATAGGTTCGGCAACGGCGCTCCGGATCGAATCCCACCACGCTGGTGGCGGCGGCGAAGAAGTCCGCGCACACCAGGGCGACGCGGCCGTCGGCGGCTAGGCCAACCGTATCTGGTAGCAGGCCGCGTTCGTGCCAGTCGATGACAGCATCGGAGTATTCGATAACTGTCAGTGTCCGAATCCGTTTGCACTCCAACACTTCTTGAGCGGTATAGCCGAGGCCGAGACCGCCGACGATCACGTCCAGGCCCGGTCCCGGCGTCCTCGCCAGTGCCAGCCGCGCCAGCTCCCGTTCGGCGACGGTGAACAGGCTCGACATCAGGTACTCGTCATCGAGTTTGATCTCATACACATCGGCGCGCACCGAGAGATCGAATCTGCGCCGCAAGCTGATCACACCCATCGGAGTCTGCCGCCAGCCCAACTCCTCGAAGTGTGCGCTCATCGAAAACGACGATAGTCCGGCGTGACGGTTTGCGTCCCGATCAGTCTTTGCCGCCAGCGTCCTTGCAGCCTTGCACGTAATCTTTCTTGACATTCATCGCACCGGCCCGATATCTGAATTCATATCTGTCCTCGCAGAAGTCCGCGCCCGGTGCGACTCCCGGTCGCAGGTATTCCTTCGCGTCGTTGAAGCCCTGTTGATACGACGCTTCGTCGCGGGGCGGACCACCTGCACTCACAGCGACGATGACACCGATTGCTGTCAGGACGCCTACCACGGCGGCGATTGCGACGAATTTCTTGTTTCTCTTGGCGCCGACGGGTTGCGTTGGCTGGGGGGAGTGTGTGCCGAACTCCGTCCACTGGGTGCCGTCGAAGTAGCGTTGCCCGGGTGCCCCGGATGGGTCGGGATACCAGCCGGGCGGAGTCCGAGGTGCCCCCATGCGCCGAGACGTTATCAGCCCTTGCCTGGCGCCAATTTTGGACCGGTCCCACTGCGTGCGGGAGCGGCTCCTGCTTCGGTCAACCTCCAGTAGCCCGCGTCTATTGGCGGCAGTTCGGCTGCAACCGAGCAGGTGTCTTACATTTTGTAGTACGCTGCGGAGATGGCTGACACGATCACCTTTCGACCCGACGAGGATGCATCTCGGGCGCTTGCGGTGTTGACCAGGGACGGTACGTCAGTATCTATGGCGGTTCGGGCGGCCCTCATCGAAGCCGCGCGCCGACAGGCTGCCGCAGCCCTTCGCGCTGAAGCGGAGGAACTCGCTGTGGAC